>Ga0302279_10000648_pt1 | contig 51266 bp, 40 predicted proteins | sample III_Bog_N3_3_FD_194541 | JGI IMG/M metagenome (GOLD analysis project Ga0302279, IMG submission 194541) | Peat permafrost microbial communities from Stordalen Mire near Abisko, Sweden - III_Bog_N3_3 | ecosystem: Environmental > Terrestrial > Soil > Wetlands > Peat | place: Sweden: Abisko... | reverse complement strand
GCCAAGGCCCAGCTGGTGGAGCCCCTGGCCGAAGTTGACGCCGAAGAGGTCACTGGCCTCTTCGTCGGTCAACGGCGCCGCTGCCGGCTGCTGTGCCGCCAGCGCTGCCGCGAACGGATTCGACCCCTGCGCGGGGGCTGCGGGCGCCGCGGCGGGAGGGGGTGCGGGCGGAGGCGGAGTGGGGGTCTGGGCCAACGCCAGCAGGGGTGTGGCACACAGGGTCATCAGGCTGCAGGCCTGCAGCAATCGGCGTGAGGGTGTGTTCATGACGGCAGAGGGTACGCGAAGTTCGAGGGCAATTTCCACCCTGACGCCGATTTATGGCACCACTCAGGACCTGGGCGGCGACAGCTTTGCGGCAATGCGGCGATAGGCTTCGCGAAACGGGATTCCTTCGTTCACGACCAGCGCGTTCGCTTCGGCGGCCGCATGAATCGTCGGGTCGAGATGGATCCGTGCCGCAACGAACCGCACGCCATCCAGCGCAGGGGGCAGGATGTCCAGCGTCTGCAGGCAGGAATCCACGGCGCGGAACAGCGGTGCCTTGATCAGCTGCAGGTCGCGATGGTAGCCGGAGGTCAGTTTCTGCGTGATGCAGAGTACCTCGGCCAGCGCCGCCTGGGCTACGGCGCTGCGGCCGCGGATCAGCTCGAAGACATCCGGGTTGCGCTTCTGCGGCATGATCGACGAGCCGGTCGTGAACTCCGCCGGCAGCGCCACGAAGCCGAATTCCTGGGTGTAGAACAGCAGCAGGTCCGCAGCCAGGCGGCCGAGGTCCTGCGTCAGCAGCGTGATCTCGAACAGCAGCTGCGCCTCGGCCTTGCCGCGCGACAGCTGCACAGCCGTCACCGGCTGCTGCACAGCCGTGAACCGCAGCGCCGCCCGCGTTGCCTCGCGATCCACCGGCAGGTTGGGCGTGCCGTAGCCCGCCGCCGATCCCAGCGGATTCAGGTTGGCGCGCCGGGTCGCCGCGGCCAGTCCCGTCGCATCGTCGCGGATCTCGGCGGCATACCCGCCGGCCCACAGCGCAACCGTGCTCGGCATCGCCTGCTGCATGTGGGTATAACCCGGCAGTTCCAGCTGTCCGTCGCGAGCCGCCAGCCGGTCGAGCGCCGCAGCGACGGCTTCCGCCCCCGCCGCCAGTTCCAGCGCAGCGTCGCGCAGGTACAGGCGCAGCGCGACGAGCACCTGGTCGTTGCGCGACCGGCCGGCATGCAGCCGGCCGCCGGCCGCGCCGATCGCGGCGGTCAACCGGCCCTCGATCGCCGTCTGGCAGTCTTCCTCTTCCAGAGTGATCTGCCACGCGCCTGCGGCGTGGTCCGCGCCGATCCGTTCGAGTCCGCCGCGGATCGCGGCGAAATCCTCTGCCGTGACCAGGCCCTGCGCGTGCAGCATCGCGGCATGCGCGATCGACGCCGCGATGTCGTAGGCCACGAGGCGATTATCGAGCGCGTGGTCGTCGCCGGCCGTAAAGCGCAGAACCCGGCCGTCGAGCGGTGTCCCCTTGTCCCACAGCCGCGTCATGGCGGGCTCGCCGTGGCGCCCTGTTGCTGCTCGGCGGCGCTGAGTGCGTTGAGGTCGGCGACCACCAGCGTGCCCGTGCCCTCGTTGGTGAACACTTCGGCGAGCAGGCTGTCGGACGAGCGGTAGCTGATCACGTGCACACGGCGCACGCCGCCGCGGATCGCGTTCTCGATGGCGGTCGCCTTCGGCAGCATGCCGCCCTGCAGGCTGCCCTGTTCGCGCAGCCGCTGCAGCCCCTTGAGGTCGGTGTAGGAAACCACCGTGCCGGGGTCGTCGGCGCGCTCGAGGATGCCGGATGCCCCCGTGCAGAGGACGAGCTTCTCGGCAGCGAGCGCGCCGCCGATCGCGGCGGCCACCGTATCGGCATTGATGTTCAGCAGCACGCCGTCCTTGTCGGCCGACAGCGGGCTCACGACCGGCATCAGTCCGTTTGCCAGCAGTTTCTCGATGACCGACGGATTGATCAGGTCGATGTCGCCGACAAAGCCATAGTCCAGCAGCTCGCCGCCGGCGGCCGTCACCGGTGCCCGCCTGTGCGCGTGAACGAGGTCGGCATCGATGCCGCTGATGCCGACCGCCTCGATATCCAGATCCTTGCAGATCGCGAGGATGCGCGTGTTGATCAGGCCGTTCAGCACCATCGCGGCAACGTCGATCGACGCGGCGTCGGTGACCCGTCGCCCGGCCACCATCCGCGTCTCGATGCCGAGCGCGCCCTGCACGGAATCCAGCTGCGGTCCGCCGCCGTGCACGAGCACGACCTTGATCCCGACCTGGTGCAGGATCGCGACCTGTTCGATCAGCGCGCGCGTCGACGGCTCGTCCGCAAACACCGCGCCGCCGGCCTTGACGATGAAGATCTTGTTCTTGTACATGCGGATGTAAGGCGCGGCGCTTTTCAGCGCGCGCACGGCGACGGAAGGATCGGGTCGGTTCTTGATCATCGTCAGTTCACTCCAGGCTTCAGTAAGCGATGCAGCACGGCCATCTGCACCACGAGTCGGTTAAAGGCCTCGCGCCGCACGATCGAGCGCGGCCCGTCCAGCACCTCGTCGGCGACAGCGGTGTTGCGTCGCACGGGCAGACAATGCATCAGCCGCGCATCGGGGCGCGCAGCGTCGAACCAGCTGTCGCGCACGCACCAGTCGGTGAGTCCCTCACGCAGGCGCGCATCGCCGTCCGCGTCGCCGTAATGGCGGGTCGAACCCCATTCCTTGGCGTACACGACGTGCGCCCCCTGCAGCGCCGCCGCGCGGTCCGCGGTCTCGGTGACGCTGCCGCCCGACGCGCGCGCGAGTTGCCGCGCCCGGTCCATGACCTGCGCGGGCAGTGCATAGCCGTCGGGGCGCGCAACGACGACGTCCATGCCGCGCAGCGCCGCCATCTGCAGGGTCGCGGTGGGTACCGCGAGCGGCAGTGCGCGCGGATGCCACACCCAGCTGAGCACGAACCGGCCGCGCTCCGGTATGCCCTGCTCATCGAGCGTGCGCCAGTCGGCCAGCGCCTGGCAGGGGTGGTTCATCGCCGATTCGAGGTTGATCAGCGGCTTGTCGCACAGCGCATCGATCATGCCGAACAGCTCCTCGCGCAGGTCCGCGGCGAGGTCCTTGCCCGCGGCGAAGGCGCGCACGCCAAGCGCATCGCAGTAGGATGCCAGTACCGGGATGCCCTCGCGGATGTGCTCGGCTGCGCCGCCGTTCATCACTGCACCGTCCCGCGTCTCCAGCTGCCAGGTGCCCTGGCCCGGCGTGATCACGAAGGAGCTGCCGCCGAGCCGCGCCATGCCCGCCTGGAACGAGGCGAGCGTACGCAGGCTCGGGTTGAAGAACACGAGTCCGAGGATCCGGCCGGCGAGGGCCTGCGGCTCCGGCTGATCCTGCAGCCGCTGCGCGAGCCGCAACAGGTCCAGGATCTCGTCGCGCGCCAGCCCGGCCAGGTCGAGAAAGCGGTTCACGGCGGCACCTGCGCCAGCGCTTCGGCGAGCAGGTCGACATGGCCTTCGTTCATGATGTAGGCCGGCAGCAGGCGCAGTATCTGCGGGTCGCCGCTGGTACCGGTCAGGATGTTCTTCGCCAGCAATGCCGCCTGGATTTCCTTCGCCGGCCGCGAGGTCTTCAGGCCGAGCAGGAAGCCGGCGCCCTGGATGCCGGTGACGGGACCCACCTGGCAGTGCGCACGGATATAGGCCGACACGGTGCGCACGTTCGCAAGCAGGTCCTCGGACTCGATCGTATCGATGACCGCCTCGGCCACCGCGCAGGCCATCGGGCCACCGCCGAAGGTCGTACCCATGTCGTCGATCTTCAGCTGCGCCGCAAGATCCCGTGACAGCATCAGCGCCGATACCGGGAAGCCATTGCCCAAGGCCTTCGCCAGCGTGATGATGTCGGGCGTCACGCCGAAGTAGTTCGCGCCGAACGGCGCACCGGTGCGGCCCACTCCGCATTGCACCTCGTCGAAGATCAGCACGGCACCGGTCTCGTCGCAGCGCCTGCGCAACGCCTGCAGCATCGGCTTGCCGACGTCGAAGGCTCCGCCGACGCCCTGGACGGGCTCCACGATCACCGCGGCAGTATTGCGGTCGATGGACTCCGCGACCGCTGCAGGGTCGTTGCGCGGAATAAAGCGCACGTCGAACGGCGTGCGCGGAAAGCCGTACCACTTCTCGAGTGCGCCCCAGGTCACGGCACCGGCAGCGGCGGTGCGGCCATGCCAGCCCTGTTGCAGGGCGACGGCGCGGGTGCGTCCGGTGACGCGGAACGCGATCTTCAGCGCGTTCTCGTTGGCCTCGGCGCCGCTGTTGATCCAGAAGACGGTGTCGAGCCCCAGCCCCGCGAAGCGCACCAGTCTCCCGGCCGCGCGCTCGCGCACGGTCATCGGCAGCGCATTGGTCTGGAAGGCCATCTGCCGCGCCTGGCGCTCGAGCGCGGCAAGCCAGCGAGGGTGGCCGTACCCCAGGCCCGCGACCGCGTGCCCGCCGTAGAAATCGAGGATCTTGCGGCCGTCGCGCGCATGCAGCCAGACGCCGTCGCCGTGCGCGATCTCGACCGGGTACTGGGCGAACACCTGCGCGAGATGGCTCGCGTGTGCGCTGTGCAGGGGTGAGGCGGGAGTGGCCATCATGTCTCGCTGTTTGCAGTTGCTGTTCAGGTCCAGCCCGGCGCCGGAGCGGCCAGGCCCATCGTCTCGGGGTATCCGAGCAGGCGGTTCATCCACTGCACGGCACCGCCGGCGGCGCCCTTGTTGAGGTTGTCGATCGCCGCCATCACCGCGAGCGTCGAGCCGTGCGTCGTCGCGGACAGGTGCGCGTAGTTGCTGGCGACGACATCCTTGATCCGCGGCATCGCGTCCCGCACCCGCACGAACGGCGCCTGGCGGTAGAAGTCGCCCAGCGCCGCACGCAGCGCGGAAGGCTCCAGCGGCTTCTTCAGGGTTGCCTGCACGGTGACGTGGATGCCGCGCGCGAACGGCCCGGAATGCGGCACGAAGTTGAACTCGGCAGCGATGCCGCTGGCTGCCAGCGCACAGGCCGTGATTTCCGGCGTGTGCCGGTGCGTCAGTGCGTTGTACGCATACAGGTCGCTGTGGCGCTGCGGATGATGCGTCCCGTCCACCGGCTTGCGGCCCGATCCGGTGCTGCCGGTGATCCCGGCCACGAACAGCCGCGGCTCGCAGAGGCCCAGCGTCAGCAGCGGTACCGCGGCGAGCAGCGTCGCGGTCGCAAAGCAGCCCGGGTGTGACACGTGCGGCGTCGGCACGCTGTCCTGGTGTTCCGGCACCGCGCAGGTGAATTCCGCGATGCGTCGGGGCGCGGCATGCGGATGCCTGTACACCGCTTCGTACGCGGCGGCGCTGGCGTAGCGGTAGTCGGCCGAGATGTCGACGCAATGCACGCGCGTGCCGGCGGCCGTGGCAGCGTCGAGCAGCGTATCGATCAGCGCGGCGGCGACGCCGTGCGGGGCGGCCGAGAACAGCGCGCAGCGCGGCGTGCGGCGCACCAGCGCCTCGATGTCGCCCACGGAGGAGAACAGCAGGTCCGGATAGGCGCAGGCCAGGTGCGGAAAGGCATCCGCGACGCGTGTTCCCGGCTGACTGTCGGAGAGCACGGCGACGACATCCAGCCCGCCGTGTCCGGCAAGCAGCCGCAGCAGCTCACCGGCGACATAGCCGGTGCCGCCGAGCACGACCGTCGGGAGCCCGGCGCTCATTCGGCGGCGACCCGCGATTCGCGCGCGTTGCCGAGTCCCAGCCTCGCGATGATGTGGTCGCCGAGATCGGCACCGCTGCTGATCGCATTGAAGGCCGCCACCCCCATCTGTTCCTCGATGATCTGTACGCCGACCTGGTTGTCGGTCGCGGGTCCCGTGACCGCCGCCGGTTCGATGCCGAAGCGCTCACGCAGCAGCTTGACGCCGCCCCACGCGGCCACCGGGTCATTGGCGGAGAGCACGACCGCGGTCAGCACCGCCTTGATTTCCGCATCCAGCAGGATCGCCTCGACGCCATAGGTGCCGAGCAGTCCGTCGCCGAGTTCGAATACGATTACATCGGGCTTGCCCGCGGCCATGTCGCTCAGCATCGTGCGGGTCAGTGCGGGTCCGTTCTTCGCCGTCGTCGTGACTACCCCCAGGTCCGTGAAGATCGTCGTGCGTCGCGCGCCGGCGTCCTCGAACGCGAGGATGTCCCGGCGCAGCGACACGCCGGTCGCCTTGAACGCATCGACGACGAGGCCGCGATGGCGCATGCGCGCGATGATCGAGACAGCGGCGGCAGTCTTGCCGGCTTCCATGCAGCTGCCGGCCAGCGCGACGACCGGCACACCGCGCGCGTCGAGCGCTGCCGCCGGGTCCAGCGCCTTGAACCCGGCGCGTGCCGGCACCCCGATACGTTCGCCGAGGTAGGGGAAGGTGAGTACCGCACCGAGTACCTTCGCGTCGAAGGGTTTGCCCCGGTCCGGATTCGCGGAGTCGCAGATTCCCAGCACACCGCCGATGTTCAGCATCTGGATGATGTCGCCCGGTACGAGCTTCTCGGGGATATGACCCGAATAGCCGAACAGCGCCTTGCGATGGCCGAGCGCACCGACGACGATATCGCCGCGTGCGACCTTGGCCATGCGGCCGCTGGTCAGCTCCAGCGTGTTGTAGGTGGACTTGTTGGTCAGGATCTCGACCACCACGACGACGCCTTCCTCGCAGATGATGTCAGGCGAGATGCGCAGGTCGTGCGCGAGCCCACAGGCCTGGGTCACCGAGCCGATCTTGTCGACGACGATGCTGCGCATCGGGGTCATGGTGCGGCTCCCCCGGCGCGCTGGTGGAAGATGCCGGGCAGGGCCAGCATCTTCGAGAAGCCGAGCGCGTCGGCTGGCGTCCATTCGCCGGCCGCCTCGCCGTACACACCCTTCGATGCGGCCATCAGCGAATGCGGTGAATCGACGCCCTCGATGAACAGCGCGCCCGGGCGCAGGCTGAAGCGGACCGTGCCGGTGACCCGGGCCTGCGAGGAAACCAGCAGTGCCTCGATGTCGCGGCAGACCGGGTCGAGGTGCAGACCCTCGTGGACGAGGTCGCCGTAGGGCTGCGCGACGCTGTCCTTGATGCGCGCCTGTTTGCCGGTCAGCACGAGCTTCTCGAGTTCGCGGTGCGCGGTCAGGAGAACTTCGGCGGCGGGCGCCTCGAAGGCGACCCGGCCCTTGGTCCCGATCACGGTGTCGCCGACATGGATGCCGCGACCGATGCCGTAGGGTCCGGCGAGCAGTTCCAGCCGTTCGATGATCTCCACCGGTGAGAGCGGCGTGCCATCCAGATGCGACGGGATGCCGCGCTCGAAGCCGACCGAGTGCCCTGCCGCATCGCGCGGCTGGCTGAAGGCGTCCTTCGACAGGACCCAGGCGCTCTCCGGGATGCTGCCGGCCGAGGTCAGCGTTTCCTTGCCGCCGATCGTCACGCCCCACAGCCCGCGGTTGACCGAATAGGCGGCCCCATAGGGGGGGACCGGCAGATTGCGCTCCTCGAGGTAGCGGAGCTGCTCCGCGCGCTTGAACGCGCGGTCGCGGACCGGCGCCAGGATCTCGAGCTGCGGCGCGAGCGTGCGCAGCGCGACCTCGAAGCGTACCTGGTCGTTGCCGGCGGCGGTGCAGCCGTGTGCGACCATGGTCGAACCGAGGCGCAGTGCCATCTGTGCGATCGTCTGTGCCTGCAGTACACGCTCGGCACCCACGCACAGCGGATACAGCTGGCCGCGGCGCACGTTGCCCATCAGCAGGAACTTCAGCACCTGGTCGAAGTACGCGCGGCGCGCATCGATCTGGTGGTGGGCGATCGCGCCGAGCGTACGGCTGCGCTCCTCGAGCGCAGCTGCGGCCGGCGCATCGATGCCGCCGGTGTCGACCGTCACCGTGATGACCGGCCGGCCGTAGGTGTCCTTGAGCCAGGGCACGCAAAAGGACGTGTCGAGGCCGCCGGAGAAAGCGAGGAGGATGGGCTCGGCGCCCGCAAGATTGGTGGCTGTCATGGGTGGGTCAGATTCCGAAGATGTCGAGGAGCTTCTCGCGCAGCCGCTGCTGCGCAGGTGCGCCGGGGGTGGCAATGAATATGGTGTCGTCGCCGGAAATCGTCCCGACGACCTCCGGCCACTGGGCGGTGTCGATCGCGAGCGCAACGCTCTGCGCCGAGCCGATCCGGGTCTTCAGCACGACCAGGTTGCCGCCGGCCGGGAGGATCGCCGTCACGAATGCGCGGACGGTACCGAACTCGGGCAGCGGTGACGCGGCAGCAGCGGGCAGCACATAGCGATCGCCCCGCTTGGCGACACCGAGCTCCCGCAGGTCGCGGCTGACGCTCGACTGTGTCGCCGGATGACCTTCGCTGCGCAACAGGTCGACGAGCTCGGCCTGACGCCCGACGCTGCGCTCGCGGATGATCCTGGTCAGCAGGGCACGGCGCGCCGGGGCGCTGGAATGGTCGGGAGGCACGGTGATCACTTCAACCCTTGTCGCATAATATCCATGCAATTGTGCATAAAAATGCAGAAGCTGTCAACAGACCCTGTCGACTGTGGCGCCGCGGCGTAGCCACGACGGTGCGCGCCAGAGTAGGCTTGGCGGATCTTGCTCGACACCGTTGACATCGAAACCGGCCCGCGGCCAGACGCGGCCATCATCTGGCTGCATGGCCTCGGCGCTGATGCCCATGATTTCGAACCCGTCGTGCCGGAACTGCTGCCGCGGCGTGAACGCGCGTGGCGTTTCGTATTCCCGAATGCGCCAGTGCGTCCGGTGACGATCAATGGCGGCATGCAGATGCGTGCCTGGTACGACATCCGCAGCTTCGATCGCGGCGCCGCGCAGGACGAGGCGGGCTTCCGGGCCAGCGCCGCGCAGGTCAGCGAGCTGATTGCGCGCGAAGGCGCGCGCGGCATTGCGGCGCAGCGGATCGTGCTGGCAGGGTTCTCGCAGGGCGGAGCCGTGTCGCTGTACGCCGCGCCCCGCTATCCCGAGCGGCTGGCCGGCGTCATGGGCCTGTCCTGTTACCTGCCGCTGGCCGACCGTCTCGCCGCCGAGCAGCTGCCGGCCAACGCCGCGACACCCGTGTTCCTCGCGCATGGCAGCGCCGACGGCGTCATCGCGCCGCAGACGGCGCGTCTCTCGCGTGACCTGTTGACAGGCGCCGGTTACCCGGTCGAGTGGCATGAGTATGCGATGGCGCATGCGGTCTGCCCGGCTGAGATCGCGGACATCCGTACCTTCCTGTTGCGGGTGCTCGGCTGAGGATAGTGGCCTGCGGGTGACACCGCCGCGGTCGCAGGACTATGCTCTACCCTCATGGGCAACTCAAAAAAACTTCTCCCTGCGGCGGCGGCCCGCGACAAGCTGCAGGGGCTCGTGCGCATGGCAGGCGACGCCAGTCGCCGCGCCGACGCGATGAAGCAGCAGGTACGGGCGGCCAAGGCCGCCCTGAAGGACATGCGCAAGGCGGCCAAGGCTGCGCGCAAGGCCGCCAAGCTTGCGGCCAGGCAGGTGAGGGCGGCGAAGCTCGAAGTGCGTGCGACCGCGAAGCCGGCTCCCGCCCGTAAAGTCGTGCCTGCACGCAAGACAGCGTCGAAGGAGCCGCCGAAACCGGCGGTCAAGCGCGCGCCGCGCCTGCATCCGGCCGCGGCCGTGGCACGCTCCGTGATCCGGCGGCTGAATTCGGTTGGCCGCAAGGCCGCGCCGACCCCGGCGGTCGCCGTGGCACCGCCGGCGGCGCCAGCGCCGGTTGCCGCCGCCGCGACGCCGGTGGCGAAGCCCGCCGCGATTGTCTAGCCGCGGGGCGCGAGCTCCTGCCCGAACAGGGCTACGCCGACCACGACGACGGCGATCAGCACCAGCAGCTGTCCGGCAATCCAGACGCCTACCGCGCGCCGCAGTGCCAGCCCCTCGACCTCCGCAAATCCCATGACCTGCAACAGCAGGCTCCAGCCGATCAGTGCGAGGTGCACGACCGGCTGCACGCTCAGCAGTAGCGCGGCGAGGGGCTCCGGCGTAGTGGGCGGCTGTTGCATGAACGCCGCGGATCCGGCCACGGCCGCAGTCAGCAGCCACAGCCCGAGGGACGCGACGAGCGGCACGCCACCGTAGCTCAGCACGTGGAACACCTGGTTACGCCCCGCCGTGCCGCCGACGACGCGGCCGAGTCGGCGGTAGATCGCACACATCAGCAGGATCCCGAGGATGCCAGCCACGGGGCCCACCAGTAGCGCCTCGCCGAGCAGTTCGCCGACGCCTGCATGCTGACCGAGCGACTCCGTGCGGCAGAATGCCAGCCAGCTGACGATGCCCTGCAGCGCCCCGAGAACGTAATCGAGCGGACCGACCGGGGTGTTCGCGAGGCTGCGGAAAACCTTCCGCGGCCTGAGCCAGACATCGGTGAGCGGGCGCAGCGGGCGGGGCGGGATTTCCGTTGACATCGCGCGGCAGCCTAGCGCATCAACAGCCAGATGACAGCAGACTTATTCGGGGCTACTCTCATATGCGTGTTGTGACCCGTCCCGCTAGGAGAAGTCTGACCATGGCAAAGAAGAGCAAATCCAAAAAGCGCCCGGTGGCAAAGCCGAAGAAGTCTGTAGCAAAGGCGCGCAGCGTGAAGAAGAAAGTCGCCAAGGCGGCGCCGAAAAAGAAGGTCAAGGCCAAGGCTGCGCCCAAGGCAGTAAAGAAGGTCGCGAAGAAGGCCGCGCCCAAAAAGGCTGCGCCGAAGAAGGCCCAGGCACCGGCAAAAGTCATCGCGCGGAAAGTACCCGCCGCTCGACCAGCGCCAAAGCCGGCGGTCGCCGTCGCGCCTGCTCCGGCACCTGTGCCGCAGACGCCCGCCCCGGCCCCTGCGCCAGCGACAACGACGGAGCCCGCGGTTTCCTGATCTGCCGTCGCGGTATGCGACGGCGGGCCGTACCTCGAGGTTGCGCGCATCCCCGGGCTCCAGGTCACCGGGGAAGCGCCACGGAGTTCTTGCGCCCGGCGTCAGACCCCCGTATGTCAACCGCCGGTCGCACAGAGCCGTTGTTGTTCCTGTAGGTCTGGCCACGAAACTCTATGGATAGGCGTTATTCATGAAATCCACCCGCTCGCTTTCCCGGCTGCTTGCCTGCTGCGTCATCCTCTCGTCCGCGCTGGCGGCCTGCGTCGTCGTACCGGATCAGCGGCACTATGTCGGGGGTGTCGTGCTGGTTGCGCCCCCCGCGCCGCGCGAGGAAGTCATCGGCGTCGCACCGGTGCCGGGCTATGTGTGGCTGGGCGGCTACTGGAACTGGGTCGGCAACCACCACGAGTGGGTGGCGGGACACTGGGACGCGCCGCGCGCCGGACGCGTGTGGGTGCCCCACCAGTGGGTCAGGGAAGGGGATGGCTGGCGCATGAAGACAGGCCACTGGCAGCGCGAGCGCGAGCACGACCGCTAGCCCTTACGCGCCTCGGCGGCGTGATCGTCGCGCCAGTGCCCGATCAGCTGGAAGGAAATCGACTGCGATGGCGGCAACAGCACCGTGCCGCTGTCGAGGTCGGCGCGAGTGAACCAGCGGGCGTCCTCCAGTTCCGCGTCGTTCAGCTGCACCGTGGTGGAGACGGCGCGTGCCGTGAAACCCAGCATCAGCGACGCCGGAAAAGGCCAGGGTTGCGACGAGTGGTAGCGGACAGTGTCGACCTCGACGCCGGTCTCCTCGAGGACTTCGCGCCTTACGGCATCCTCCAGTGACTCGCCCGGCTCGACGAACCCGGCGATCGTGGAATAGCGCTTTGCCGGCCAGCTTGCCTGGCGCCCGAGCAGCACCCGGTCACCGTCACTGATCAGTACGATGATTGCGGGATCGATCCGCGGAAACTGCTCGGCGCCACAGGACGCACTGCTGCAGGACGCGACATGACCGCCCTTTGACGCGCGCGTCGGCGCGCCGCAGTTGCCGCAGAAGCGGTGTCGCTGCCGCCAGGACACCATCGCGCGCGCGTAGCCGAGCAGTCCCGCGTCCGCGGCCGGCAGCAGCGGCGACAGGGCCCGCAGGTCCTCGAAGCTGCCGCCAGCAAGCTGTGGCGGCTCGGCGCCGTCGAGGTCGGCGGCGAAGCAGGGATTGCCTCCAAACTGGCCGAGGAAGATCAGCCGATCCCCACGCGCGTCCGGCGGCAGATCCGCCAGCCCGATCAGCGCGGCGCGCGGGCTGTCGCCGCCCGCAATCAGGTTGCGCGCCTTCCAGACGGGCACAGCACGGCTGCGGCTGTCGCCGAGCGCGGCTGCGAGGAACGCAGGATCGGTACGCAGCTGGGTAGCCCGGTCGAGGTAGGGCCCGGCGAAGACATGGCGTCGCTCCATGCGCGCGATTCTAGCAGTTCGGGCGCTGGCACCCGGCACTGCTGCCCGCGCCCCGGGCCTATGGCGCACAACAACCTCGATCGATGACAATACCGAACAACACAAGCACGTCGGGGGCTGCGTGAAGTATCTGCCGCTGGTTTACCCTGTTCGGACTCATGGTCGGTCTGCACGCTACATACGACCGGCTCATCGAGAATTCGCGGATGGACCGGCTCTATGTCAATGCGCGTTTCGCGAACGCGAGCCCGATGGGAATCCTCCTGCCGTTTGCGCTGCGCGACCAGATCGCGCATGTGGAAGGGGTGTCTGCGGTCGGTGCCGTCAGCGATCTGCGTGGCTACTATCAGGAACCGCAGCAACGCGTGTCGATCTATGCGGTGGATGAACACATGCGCAAGGCATGGCCGGAGCTGCCATTGACCGCCGTTCAGTGGGATCAGCTGCTCACGACTCCGACGGGCATTTTCATCAGCCTCCTTCGGGCAAAGACGACCCAGGCGCGCAATGGTCCATGTTCTCTCGGTGTCAGGTCACCTGATTGCACTCGGCCTGGCCTGGGCCGTGGTGCTGGCCGTTCTGGGCGGCGTGCCACCCGCCATACGCGCTGCCCGCGGTTCGGTCAGAGACGCACTGGCGATTTAACATGACAACGAATTCGCAGAGCCGCAAACCTGTCACGCTGATCAACGTCTTCACAGTAGAGCCCGCGGATCAGCAACAGCTTCTCGACCTGTTGGCCCGCGCGACTGAAACCTCGGTACGCCATGCGCCGGGCTTTATTTCGAGCACCCTTCATCGGGGTCTCGATGGGACGAAGGTGACGATGTACGCGCAATGGCGCAGTGTCGAAGACTACCAGGCGATGCGCGAGAATCCGGCACCGCTGCCGTACTTGCTGCAGGCGCTCGCAATCGCGAGGTTCGACCCGGGAATGTATGAAGTCGTCGAGGTCTTCTCCGGAACCAGCGCGGAATCATGAATCGCGCGGCCGGGAGTAATTCCTCACGGTTTCGCGTACGCTATTTCGCGCAGGCCGTCGTCGCATTACCCGACAGAGGTGATCAACATGAAAAACGCCTTTGCAGCATTCGCTCTCGTCCTGTCTGGTTTGACGGCTCCGTTGGCGATGAGTCTGGAGTCCCGCGAGGCGGCGGCGGAATCGGCGGCTCGCGCCTGGCTTGCACTGGTCGATGCCGGCAGCTACGACGCGAGCTGGAGCGCAGCGGCGGCGCTGTTCCGGCAGAAGGTGCCGCAAGCACAATGGCAGTCGGCGGTTTCAGGCGCGAGAGGCCCGCTTGGCGCGCTCAAATCGAGGACACTGCAGTCAGCCACCCTCGCGAGTTCGCTCCCCGGCGCACCGGACGGAGAATATGTGGTTGTTCAATACGCCTCTTCCTTCGAAAACAAAGCGAGCGCAATCGAAACGGTGACCCCGATGAAGGATAAAGACGGCACCTGGCGCGTCTCGGGATATTTCATCCGCTAGAACGGCGATTCCGTCTGGCGTACCGGCAGGTGGCCCAGGAAGGAACGGATCCCCTCGGCAGGACGGTCTATCGGGCGGCGACAGGCTCCGTCGGCGCGTCCGGCGTTCGATGCTAGCCGGGCAGGCGCTGGCACCCGGCGCAGCCGCCCGTCTTCCGGGCGTAGGGATCGCATAGCTGCAGCGCCCCGCACGCAGCGCAGCGTTGCACGCGGATTTCGCTGCGCCGCCCGAGCGCGAACAGCAGGAACCAGGCATGTTCGAACGAGATCGCCGCCGGTATGTGCAGCGTGCGATAGGCCTCGTAGGACTGGATCAGCAGGCCACCCGAATCCAGTGAACCGAGCCGGTAGCGGGCCTCGACGCCGTCATCGCCGCCCTCCAGCAGGCCGTGCATCAGGAAAAGGCCGGCGAGCTGGGTCGCCTGGAAATGCAGTTCCGGCGTGCGGAAGAAGAACGCGACCCGGCGCGGCGATTTGCCGCGATGCCGCAGGACCGGGACTACCGGCCGGCAGGCCACGTAGCTGCGGTACAGCTTGCGGATCCGGTCGTCACTGAGGCCCGTCCACTGGCGGATCGTGAAGGTGCGCGCCTCGTGCCCGATCAGGCGCAGTGCGAGGTCGATGCGCTGCAGGTCCCGCGAATACCGGTCGTCGGAAATCCTCATTGTCGCCACTCCCGTGACAGCCATTCATGCGTATTTCGGGTCGAAAAAGAATTTGACAGAAATTAATCACAAAGTTAGCGTCCTTGCAAAGGGATTGGAACGCGCAATTAACGGCGCAATCACGCAGGAATGCTGGCGGAGGGGTCATGGACGAGCTGCTGGTGTCGTTGCGGGAGCTGAATCGGCGTTTCCTCGGGCTGGCGGCCGATGCCGGTGCCGACAGCCCGTTGCGGCGCTTCGCGGGCCTCGGCGACGCCCAGCGCAGCGCAGCCGCGGATTGTCCGTACGCGCTGTTCGACATCCGCTTCGGCGACGAGGTCCACTGGTCGCAGCTGCTGCGCGACCCCGGCGCGTGGCACGTCGCCGACGCCCAGCGGGCGAGCCCAGAGGCATTGGAATTCGTGCGCGTGGCGCTGTTCTACGTATGGCATGTCGCGACCAGCGCGCCGCTGCGGGCGCAGGTGCTGCTCGGTATGTCGCGCGAACTCGTCACGACGTTCGCCGGCCAGACCGTGGACCGCCTGCCGTCGCTGGCGGTGCTCGAGGCGGTGCAGCTGTCGCCGCGCTGGCACAGCTGCGACGCCTACTGGGATGCGTTGCTCGGCGCCGCACTGCGGCCGGGAAGCGAAGCCCTGCGTCGCGCGCAGCTGCGTGGTATCCAGTATGCAGCGGCGCAATGTCTGGGGCGGCGCACCCCGGCCGCGTCCAGCCCATTGCAGTCACGGCATCGCGGGGTTTAAGGTAGGCGGCTCTTATGCACGCCCTGCTCCTCAGCCAGCTCACGAAAACCTACAGGAACGGCATCCAGGCGCTCAAGGGCATTGATCTTGCCGTCGAGGAGGGGGACTTCTTCGCCCTGCTCGGCCCCAACGGCGCCGGCAAGACGACCGCGATCGGCATCGTCACCTCCCTGGTCAACAAGACCAGCGGTACCGTCTGCGTATTCGACCATGACATGGACCGTGAGCTAGGGCTCGCCAAGTCCTGCATCGGCGTCGTGCCGCAGGAAATCAACTTCAACCAGTTCGAGACTGTACTGACGATCGTCGTCAACCAGGCCGGGTTCTACGGGGTCGAGCGCAGGGTGGCGCGCCAGCGCGCCGAAAGCTACCTGAAGCAGCTGCAGCTGTGGGACCGCCGCAACTCGATCGCCCGCTCACTGTCCGGAGGCATGAAGCGCAGGCTGATGATCGCGCGCGCGCTGATGCACGAGCCGAAGCTGCTGATCCTCGACGAGCCGACTGCCGGCGTGGACATCGAGATCCGCCGCTCGATGTGGGAATTCCTGCGTGGCATCAACGAGCGCGGCACGACGATCATCCTGACGACCCATTACCTCGAGGAAGCGGAGAACATGTGCCGCAGCGTCGCCATCATCGACCGCGGCCAGATCATCGAGCGCGACAGCATGTCCAACGTGCTGCGCAAGCTCCAGGCCGAGACCTACGTGTTCGACCTGCGAAGCGCCCTCGCCGCGGCGCCGGCGATCCCCGGATTCAAGACGACACTGCCGGACCCGTACACCCTGGAAATCGAGGTGTCCCGCGGCCAGAGCCTCAACGACATCTTCGGACAGCTCACCGCCCACGGCCTCGAGGTCGCCAGCATGCGCAACAAGGTCAACCGGCTCGAGGAACTGTTCGTGCGGCTGGTCGACGCCGGGACGAGGAACTAGGGCATGGCCGCCTCCCGCGCCTACAGCGACTGGATCGGATTCTCGACGATCCTGATCCGCGAGACCATGCGCATCGTGCGCATCTGGGGCCAGACGGTGCTGCCGCCGGCGGTCACCGCGGTGCTGTACTTCATCATCTTCGGCAGCCTGATCGGGCGTCGTGTCGGCCAGGTCGGCGGCTACGACTACATGCAGTTCATCGCCCCGGGCCTGATCATGATGCAGGTGATCACGAACGCCTATGCGAACGTGGTCTCCTCGTTCTTCGGCGCGAAGTTCGGCAAGCACATCGAGGAGCTGCTGGTATCGCCGCTGCCGAACTGGCTGATCGTGCTCGGGTATGTGATGGGCGGCGTCATCCGCGGCCTGCTCGTCGGTGCGGTGGTCACGGCCGTCGCGCTGTTCTTTACCCGGCTGCAGCTCGCCCACCCCTTCGCAACGGTCGTCGCCGTGCTGCTGACCTCGGTGATCTTCTCGCTCGGCGGCTTCCTCAACGGCATGTTTGCGAAGAATTTCGACCAGATTTCGTGGTTTCCGACGTTCGTGCTGACGCCGCTGACCTACCTCGGGGGGGTCTTCTACTCGGTCACGATGCTGCCCGACTGGGCCCGCGCCATCTCGCGCGCGAACCCGATCCTCTATATGGTCAGCGCTTTCCGCTACGGCTTTCTCGATTCATCCGACGTCGACCTGCGTCTGGCATTCGGGCTGATGCTGGCCGCCGCCGCCGGGATGTTCGCGCTGGCGGTGACCCTGATGAATCGCGGTAGCGGCATTCGGGATTAGAGTCGTGTATCTTGCCACTCCAGCCCACGGCATAAACAGCAAGGAGTAGACGCATGTCCGATGAAAAGCAGCAGAAATTCACCGCAAAGGTCCGTCGCGGCCTGGTCTGGGTACATGGAGTCGCCGCGGCGGAGCTCGCGCGCAAGAAGGCGGATTCGCCCGGTGTCCGGGTGCAGGGATTCACCGCCAGTGAACTGGCCGACGTCGAGTCGGCACTGACCTGGATCGAGCAGAACCAGGATTCGTCCAAACCCGCGGAATAATCGCACCCGTGGCCTCGAAGCGCGCCCTGGTCGTCGACGATTCAAAGTCGGCGCGAATCATCTTGAGCCGCATGCTCGAGAAGTACGACATCGAAGTCGACATGGCAGAGTCGGCTGAACAGGCTATCGAGTACCTGAACCAGAACAGGCCCGATGCGATCTTCATGGACCAGCTGATGCCGGGCATGGACGGTCTGCAGGCCGTGAAAGCGATCAAGGACAACCCGCAGACGGCGATGATTCCGATCATGATGTACACCTCGCAGGAAGGCGAACTGTACGTCAGCCAGGCGCGGGCGCTCGGAGCGATGGGCGTGCTGCCGAAACAGGTTCGTCCCGTTGACGTCTCCAAGGTGCTGTACGAGCTGCACCTGCTGTCCGACCGGCGCGACCGTGAGGAGCCGGCACTGGCGCCGGTCGAAGTGCAGAAGTCGGCCGATGGTGCCGCCGAAGTCATCACCCGCAGCCCCAGCGGCGAATCCGTCACCCGCGTCGAGTCGCTGGTCAGGGACCAGGGTGCCGAACTGCGGCGCTTCATCGTTGCCAGCATGGACAGCTTCGCGACGCGCATCGTCGGCGACCTGCGCTCGGCACCGCCGGCCGGCAAGGCACCGGCGGAAGCGCCCCCTGTGCTGTTGCCGCCGCCGCGATCGCGGGTGCCCTGGGCCGCGCTCACCATCGGCGCCTGTTGCTGTGCGATCGGTTTTGGTGTCCTGTCGCTGCTGGCGCGCAGTGAGCTGGCGAGAGCCCGCGCGGATGCGGCTGCACTCACCGCTGCCAACGCGGAACTGACACGCTCGCGCCAGGAACTCGCCGACACGGTCAAGGACCTGTCGAACGCCCTCGCGGCCGGGCCCCCGGCGGCGCCTGCGGCGCCGGCCGCAGGATCCGCTGCGCCGCCGCCCTCACCGGTGCGCGTCGAAGTCGTGCCCTATGGCGAGATGCCGCTGGACCGCGGCCGCCTCGACGCGCTGCGGGAATTGCTGTCCCGGCTCGAGTCGCAGGGCGCGCACGGTGTGGTCAAGATCAGGAGCTTTGCCGGACTGTTCTGTCTGGCCGGCAACCCGACGGACGGCTATGTGCCGGCCGCGGAGGGTGTGCCGCTCACGAAGTGCGACCTGATCGGGAATCCTGCCGAGGAGTCCTCGTTCGCCCAGCAGCGCCAGTCACTCGCCTTCGCCAACCTGATCGCCGGCATCCGTCAGCGCACGGCGGGTGCGATCACGGTCACGATCGAAACCAGCAGCAACACGACGAAGGCCGCCACGGCGTATCCGGCGCGTTCGGAATCGCTGACGGCCGGCGAATGGAACAAGGTCGCCGCGACCAACAACCGCGTCGAGTTCCAGTTCGAGCCGACGGCTTCCTAGAATTCGACGCGCACCAGCAGCTGCGGACCGTGCGTGCTGAAGTCGGCGAAGCCTGAATCCCCGGAGCGCCGCGACGTCAGGTCCGCTTTGAAGCCGCTGTAGCCGAGCGCGAACGAGATGTTGGGCCGCAGGCGGTACAGCGCGTCGAACTCGTAGCTGTCCACCTCGGCGCTCAGCCCGCGGCGCGCGCCCTTGAGATACGCGCCGCGCGCGTCGAGGTAGAAGCGCCTGCTCAATACCCAGGTGGCCTCGATTCCCGGGATCGGCACCGGTCCCGCGAGGCTGTGATCGATGTCGATGTGCGTCGTCGCCGTCTGCACTTCGAGTCGCGAGTCGACGTCCAGGTCGGTGACGCCGATCGTCGCGGCCAGCTCGAAGCGCTCGTTGTGGATGAACGAATGGGCGTAGGTCAGCCCGAATGCGCGCACGCTGACGTCGCTTTCTACCGGATAGCCGACGAGCAGCTTCGCGCTGCCGTACAACAGCTGGGATTCGGTCAGCGTCTTCGTGTCATTGCGATCCAGTGCGAGGTAGTCCAGGCGGATCCTGTCGACCTCGCCGGAGCGGACCTCGACGGCGAATTTCGGCGTGAACTGCCGACGGTCGAGACCCAGGTCGTTCTCGCCGTCGATGAAGCTGCCGGGAGTCGTGCCGTTGTCCAGCTGGAAGGTCGTCGCCGTGCTGTTCTGCATCAGGCCGAGCGAGACCCGCACCCGGTCTCCGGTCGGGCTGGGGTAGTCGCCGTCGGCCAGCGCTGCGGTCGCAACCAGCGCGACCAGCGCAGCGGAAACAAGGCGGTATCTCATGTCGGAATCCTCAGCTGCAAGCTCTCCGTCGACGCGCGCGCCGTCGTTGCCGGCAGCGACGGGCTGATGCGCCCGAGCACCTGCGCGGCAGCCGCGCGCCATCCCGTCAGTTTGCCGCCGTAGATCCCGATCACGCGCGGACGCGCATCACGGTCCGTCGTGTAGATCGTCTCGCGCGAACGGTTGAACGCACGGTCGGCCGCCGCCGGCAGCACCCGCAGTCCCGCGAAGCGCATGATAATGTCGGCCCGGGTCAGGGCGCGGCATGTCGTCATATAGCGACGCGCAACATCCAGCAGGTACTCCTCCTCCGTTGGCAGCGGCTGCACCTGCCCCGGATCGCCGCTGTACGGCGTCTCGGTGGTGCCGATCATCATCCCGCCGTGCCAGGGCATCAGGAACACCGCGCGTCCGTCGGTCGGGCTCTCGACGTAGTAGATCCCGCCCTGCATCGCCACGGGCACGACGATGTGCGTACCCTGGACGAGGTCGACGGATGGCACCGCGATCGCAGGTGTCACGCAGCGTGCGACCGCCGTCGCCCACGGGCCCGCAGCATTGACGAGCACCCGCGCGCGGCAGCCCTGGACGACACCGTTCGTCTCGTACTCGATCTCCACGCCCGAGTCCGTCAGCTGCGCAGCGCGGAACTTCGCGGGGATCGCGACCTCGCCGCCCAGCTCGAGCGCCGAGGCGACGACCGCACGCGTCAGCAGCGCATCGTCGGTCTGCGCGTCGTAGTAGCGGATCACGGCCTGCAGGCCGTCGGTATCGAGGCTGTCGAGCGTGCCCCAGCTGCTGCGCGGCACTGTGCCGAAGCCCGTTCCCGCCGCGAAGCCACCGAGCAACGCATACAGCGACAGGCCGATGCGCAGCTGCCAGGGACGGCGACGCGTCTCGCGATACACCGGAATGTAGAACGGCCGCAGCGTGACCAGGTCGGGCGCGACGCGCAGGTGGATCGCGCGCTCGCGCAGGCTCTCCCGGACCAGCGCGAATTGCCCGGATTCCAGATACCGCAGGCCGCCATGGATCAGCTTGCTGGAGCGGCTCGATGTGCCGGTCGCGAGGCCCTGCTGTTCGAGCAGCAGCGTGCTGTGTCCGGCGGCGACGCAGGCCTGCAGTACGCCGGCACCATGGATTCCGCCACCGACGACAACGACATCGAATTCCCGCATCGGCATAGGATGCAGGATTTCGGATGGAAACGCAGTAGAATGCGGCTTCCTTGACAGGGGATGGAATCATGGCCAAAGCCAAACTAATGCTGGGCGCGATCTGTGCGCTCGCGATCGGACTCGCCGCCTGCGGCGGCGAACAGAGCGACTGGGAAAAGGCGCGCGCCTCGAACAATGCGGAAACCTACGAGGCATTCGTCCACAAATATCCGAACGGTTCCTTCGCCGCGCAGGCGCAGGCGCGCCTCAAGGAACTCTACGAGGAGCGCGACTGGCAGAAGGCGCGTGATGCGGACACGCCGGATTCGTACCAGTCCTTCCTGAAACAGTATCCGGAAGGCAAGTGGGCCGAGGAGGCGCGGATCCGCGTCGAGAACTTCAACCTCGCGCAGGCCCCCGGCGGCGCAGCGCTTCCCGGCGCCTCCGCAGCGACCGAGGCCGTGCCGGTGCCTGGCGCGGTGAGCGCTCCGGCGCCCGCCGACAAACAGACCGCAGCGGCGGCGGCGAAGCCGGCTGCGCCGGCGAAGTCCGCGGCCGCCGCGAAACGCGCGGCCGGCGGGTATGGCGTGCAGCTCGGTGCGTTCTCCTCAGGCGCGAAAGCGGCCGACCGTCACTGGGCCGCGCTCACGAAGAAGTATCCGACGCTGCTTGCCGGCCTCACGCCGAAGGTTCGCAGCAGCGGCAACGGCAAGGCCCACCTGTACCGGCTGCAGGTCACGGGCCTCAAGGCGTCGCAGGCCGGCGCGATCTGCAAGGCGCTGCAGGCGAAGCACGACAGCTGTGCGCTGCTGAAACCGCCTCACGCGAAAAAGAAGCTCAAGGGGCACGCGAAGAAGCAGTGACTCCGCACTGATCGAGGATGAACGCGTACTCCGCCGCGATCTCGCGATAGCGCTGGAACCGGCCGCTCTTGCCGCCGTGTCCGGCCTCCATGTCTATCCGCAGGTACAGAGGGTTCGCGTCGAGGCGCATGGCCCGCAGCTTCGCGACCCACTTCGCCGGTTCGTAGTACTGCACCTGGCTGTCCCATAGTCCGGTGGTGATCAGCATCGCCGGATAGTCCTGTGCGCGAACGTTGTCGTACGGCGAGTACGCCAGCATGTAGTCGTAGTAGCGCTGCACCGCCGGATTACCCCACTCGTCGTACTCGTTGCTGGTCAGCGGTATCGTCTCGTCCAGCATCGTCGTCACGACATCGACGAACGGCACCTGCGCCACCAGCGCGCGGTAGGCTTCCGGGCAGGCGTTCGCAACCGCGCCGATCAGCAGGCCGCCCGCGCTGCCGCCCATGCCGACGACCCGCCGGGCGTCGGCGTAGCCCTGCGCGACCAGCGCCAGGGTCACATCGATGAAATCCTGGAACGTGTTGTGCTTGTGCAGCAGCCGCCCGCCGTCGTACCAGTCGCGACCGAGTTCCTGGCCGCCGCGTACGTGTGCGATCGCGAATACGAACCCCCGGTCCAGCAGGCTGAGCCGCGACGCCGAGAACGTCGGGTCCATCGACAGTCCGTATGCGCCGTAGGCGTACTGGAGAAGAGGCGCGGTGCCGTCGCGGCGCAGACCCCTGCGGTATACGACGGAGACGGGGATGCGCGTACCGTCGCGGCCCGGCGCCCACAGGAACTCGGTGACGTAGGCGGATGCATCGAAGTCACCCAGCACCGGTTCGCGTTTCAGCAGGGTCCGCGAGCCGCTGTCGAGGTCGAGCTCGTAGATGCTGGGCGGCGTGGTCAGCGACGAGTAGCTGTAGCGCAGAACGCGCGTCGCACTCTCCGCGTTGATGTCGATGGCGGTCGTATACGCCGGCTCGTCGCTCGCGACGAGGAAATCCGCGCCGGCGCCGTCGCCCAGCGGGCGGATCCGTATCTTCGCGAGGCCGCCTTCGCGCACGCCGACTGCGAGAAAGGTGTCGAAAACCGCGAAGTCCTCGATGAACACGTCCTCCTGGTGCGGAACCACTTCGCGCCAGCCGTCAGGACCCGTACACGGGGCTATCGGTGCGGCCAGCAGCCGGAAGTTGCGCGCCTGCCAGTTGCTGCGCACCAGGAACTCATCGCCCATGTGTTCGAGCTGGTACTCGTGATCGCGCCGGTGCGGCAGGAACACCTGAAACTCGAGGTCCACGGCGCTCGCCTCGGCGTAGCGCCATTCGGAGGCGACGGTGCTTTCCATCGAGAGGAACAGGTAGCGTCCGGACTTCGAGCGGCTGACGCCGGTGTAGAAGCTGTGATCGGTCTGTTCGAACAGCAGCCGGTCGTCGGCTGCCGCGCTGCCCAGTAAGTGGCTGCGCACGTACAGGCCGAGCAGCGTCTCCGGATCCTTCGCAACATACAGCAGCGTGCGGTTGTCGTTGGCCCAGGCGAACTCCGCCTCGACGTCCTCGATGACGGTGGGCAGGATTGCGCCGGTGGCGAGGTTGCGGAACCTCAGCCGGAACTGGCGGCGGCCGACGACATCCTCGCACCAGGCGAGCCAGTTGCCGTCCGGCGATACTTCGAATGCGCCGACCTGATAGAAATCGTGCTTTGCGGCGAGCTCGTTCGCATCCAGCATCACCTGTTCCGGCGCCTCCAGGGATCCCGCGCGCCGCGCATAGATCGGGTATTCGCCGTGCTGCATGTAGCGCCGGTAGTACCAGAAGCCGTCCTTGCAGAACGGAACGCTGGCATCGTCCTGTTTCAGGCGCGCGACGATTTCCGCATAGAGAGTCTCCTCCAGCGGCTGCAGCGCTGCGAGTGCGGCCTCCCGGTACGCGTTCTCCGCATGAAGGTACTCGAGGACCTCCGGGTCCCTGCGTTCGTCGTCGCGCAGCCAGTAATACGGGTCGATCCGCTCCCCGCAGGCCCCACGCACCACATGAGGGCGCTGCGCCGCGACGGGAGCTTTATTGACGAGGGTTGCCACCTAGGTATTATGGACGTTACATCAGGCGCGCGTGGCTTACGTTCGTCGCTCCTGGCGCCCCGTCTACAGACGGCGCCTTGAACCGGTAAGTGATTGTATTGGAATGGCTTTGTGGCGACGCCGCAAGGCACGGGAAGTCATGGGCACGAGCGTGGGCGACAACGATCGAAAAATTCCGCCATCTTCAGCCCGCCTTTCGGGGCAGGACGGGGATCCGCGCGCGATGGACTGGGGGCTGTGCCGTCAGGCATACGAACGGGATTCCTGCGGTTTCGGGCTGATCGCCAACCTCGATGACACGCCCAGTCACTGGCTGCTGCAGACCGCGATCAGTTCGCTGAACCGCCTGACCCATCGCGGCGCGATCGCCACTGACGGCAAGACCGGCGATGGCTGCGGTCTGCTGATCAAGATGCCGACCCAGTTCATGCGAGCGGTCGCCGGCGACGCCGGATTGCAGCTGACGCAACGCTTCGGCGTCGGTCTGGTGTTCCTGAACCGCGACCCGGAGCGGGCGGCACGGGCGCGCGCCATCCTCACGGCGGAACTGCAGGCCGAGAAACTCACCGTCGCCGGCTTTCGCACGGTGCCGACCGACAGCGAGGCCTGCGGCGCCGAGGCGCTGAAGACGCTGCCGGGGATCGACCAGGTATTCGTCAACTCCCCGGGCGACATCGATGAGGCGACGCTGAACCGCCGGCTGTTCCTCGCGCGCCGGCGCGCCGAGAAGAAGCTCGAGGGCGAAGACCCGGTGTTCTACCTGCCGTCGCTGTCGGCGAGCACGATCGTCTACAAGGGCATGGTCATGCCGCAATATCTGGCGCAGTTCTACCCCGACCTGAAGGATCCGCGCATGCAGTCCTCGGTCGTGGTGTTCCACCAGCGCTTCTCGACCAACACGCTGCCGCAATGGCGACTCGCGCACCCCTACCGCTACCTCGCCCACAACGGCGAGATCAACACCGTGCAGGGCAACCGCAGCTGGGCCGTCGCGCGCGGGCCGCTGCTGCGCTCCCCGGTACTGCCCGATATCAGCGACATCCTGCCGATCGTCTCGCTCAAAGGGTCGGATTCGCAGTCGCTCGACAACATGCTGGAGCTGTTGCTCGTCGGCGGACTCGACCCGATGCATGCGATGCGCATGCTGGTGCCCCCTGCGTGGCAGTCGGTCGACATCATCGATCCGGACCTCAAGGCGTTCTACGAGTTCTATGCGACCCACATGGAGCCCTGGGACGGCCCCGCGGGGATCGTGCTGACCGACGGCCGCTACGCGGTCTGCACGCTGGACCGCAATGGCCTGCGTCCGGCGCGCTGGGTCATTACCGACGACCGGCACATCACGATCTCCTCCGAGGCCGGGGTCTGGAACTACGCGCCGGAGCAGGTGGTGCAGAAGGGCAAGCTGGGGCCCGGCGACATCCTTGCGCTCGACCTGCAGACCGGTGAGCTGATGGACACGAAGCGTGTCGATGACCTGCTGAAGAGCCGCCATCCGTACAAGACCTGGCTGAAAAAGGGCGTGCGCTACCTGCAGTCCGACCTGATCGACCCGCGCCTCGCAGCCGAGCCGTTCGACAGCAGTACGCTCGCCACCTACCAGAAGATGTTCAACGTCTCGGCCGAGGAGCGCGACGACATCATCCGCGTGCTGGCCGAGGACGAGAGCGAGGCGGTCGGCTCGATGGGCGACGATACGCCGATGCCCGTCCTGTCGCACAAGGCGAGGTCGCTGTACGACTATTTCCGGCAGCAGTTCGCGCAGGTCACCAATCCGCCGATCGACAGCCTGCGCGAGAGTATCGTCATGTCGCTGCAGACGCAGATCGGCCCGGGCTGCAACGTGTTCGTGCCGGTGCAGGAAAACGCGCAGCAGATCGTGCTGACCTCACCGGTGCTGTCGCAGCGCCAGCTGCGACAGATCGTCGCGCTCGCAGGCGAGGGGGTGCCGAACGAATTCATCGACCTGCAGTACCCCGAAGGTCAGGATCTGAAGAGCGCGATCGTCGAGGTCTGCGACCAGGCCGAGGCCGCGGTGCGCGCCGGCAAGCTCGTACTGCTGCTGTCGGACCGCTACCTCGTCCGCGGCAGGATGCCGATCCATGCGCTGCTGGCGACGGGCGCGGTCCATCAGCGCCTGGTCGCGACCGGGCTGCGCCTGAAGTGCAACATCCTCGTCGAGACGGGCACCGCGCGCGATGCGCATCATTTCGCCTGCCTGCTCGGCAACGGCGCGACGGCGGTCTACCCCTACCTCGCCTACCAGACGCTGTTCGACCTGCTGCGCACCGACGCGCTCGCCGACGTGGAGGAGGACACGCGGCGCGAACTCGGGCGCAGCTACCGGCGCGGCATCCGCAAGGGCCTCTACAAGATCATGTCCAAGATGGGCATCTCGACGATCGCGAGCTACCGCAGCGCGCAGCTGTTCGAGATCGTCGGCCTCGCCGATGACGTCGTCGCACTGTGCTTCGACGGCACCGACAGCCGCATCAGGGGCGCAGACTTCGACGACCTGCAGCGCGATGCCGCCTACCTCGCGGCGCGCGCCTGGGATCCGCGCGAGCCCGTGGAACAGGGCGGCCTGCTCAAGTACATGCACAACGGCGAGTACCACATGTACAACCCGGATGTGATCGCGACGCTGCAGGCGGCGGTCATGAGCGGCGACTACGCGATGTACAAGAGATACGCGGCGCTGGTCAACGAGCGGCCCGTGTCCTGCATCCGCGACCTGCTGCGGCTCCTGCCCGCGGGACCGCCGGTGCCGCTCGACGAAGTCGAGCCCGTCTCTGCGATCCTTGCGCGCTTCGACAGCGCCGGGATGTCCCTGGGCGCGCTGTCGCCCGAGGCACACGAGGCGCTGGCGATCGCGATGAACCGGCTGGGCGCGCGCTCCAATTCCGGCGAGGGCGGCGAGGACTCGTCGCGCTACGGCACCGAGAAGAACTCGAAGATCAAGCAGGTCGCGTCGGGCCGCTTCGGCGTGACGCCGGAGTACCTGATCAATGCGGAGGTCCTGCAGATCAAGATCGCGCAGGGCGCGAAGCCCGGCGAGGGCGGCCAGCTTCCCGGGCACAAGGTCAACGAGATGATCGCCCGCCTGCGCTTCGCCCGCCCGGGCGTGGGCCTGATCTCGCCGCCGCCGCACCATGACATCTACTCGATCGAGGACCTGGCGCAGCTGATCTTCGACCTGAAACAGGTCAATCCGGCCGCGCTGGTGTCGGTCAAGCTCGTCGCCGAGCCCGGCGTCGGTACCGTCGCCGCCGGCGTCGCCAAGGCCTACGCCGACCTGATCACGATCAGTGGTCATGACGGCGGCACCGGTGCGAGCCCGCTGTCGTCGATCAAGTACGCGGGCACCCCGTGGGAGCTGGGTCTCGCGGAAACGCACCAGACGCTGCGTGCGAACGAGCTGCGGCATCGCGTCCGGCTGCAGACCGATGGCGGCCTGAAGACCGGGCTCGACGTCATCAAGGCGGCGATCATCGGCGCCGAGAGCTTCGGCTTCGGCACTGCACCGATGGTCGCGCTCGGCTGCAAGTACCTGCGCATCTGCCACCTGAACAACTGCGCGACCGGCGTTGCGACCCAGCACAACGTGCTGCGCACGAAGTATTTCGTCGGCCTGCCGGAAATGGTCATGAATTACTTCCGCTTCGTCGCCGAGGAGTGCCGCGAGATCATGGCGGCGAGCGGCGTGCGCACGATCGCGGAGCTGATCGGCCACACCGAACTGCTCGAGGCGCTTCCCGGCGCTACGCCCAAGCAGCGCAAGCTCGACCTGTCGCCGCTGCTCGCCAACAAGGGTCTGGTGTCCGACTCGCCGCAGTACTGCATCGATCCGCACAACGTTCCCTATGACCGCGGCGTCCTCGCCGAGCAGATGCTCGCCGACATGCAGGCTGCGATCGAGACGCGCTCGGGCGGCAGCTTCGCCTACGAGATCAGCAACTTCCATCGCTCCATCGGCGCGCGCATTTCCGGGGCGATCGCGAAGCGCTGGGGTAACTATGGGATGCAGGACGCGCCACTGGTCGTCACGCTGCAGGGTTCGGCCGGCCAGAGCTTCGGCGTCTGGAACGCAGGCGGCCTGCACCTCCTGCTCGAGGGCGAGGCCAACGACTATGTCGGCAAGGGCATGGCCGCGGGCCGCATCGTGATCCGGCCCCCGGCGCGCGCCTCCTACGTCGCGAAGGACACGGTCATCATGGGCAACACCTGCCTGTACGGCGCGACCGGCGGCGAGCTGTTCGCGGCCGGTATCGCCGGAGAGCGCTTCGCGGTGCGCAATTCCGGGGCGCTGGCCGTCATCGAGGGTGCCGGGGACCATTGCTGCGAGTACATGACCGGCGGCATCGTCTGCGTGCTGGGCCGCACCGGCGTGAACTTCGGCGCGGGCTTCACCGGCGGTTTCGCCTACGTCCTCGACATGGAGCGCGACTTCGTCGATCGCTACAACCACGACCTGATCGACATCCACCGTGTATCGCCCGAGGGCATGAGCGTTCACGTGCAGCACCTGCGCGGCCTCATCGAGCAGCATGTGAACGCGACCGGGAGTGCTTGGGGGGCGCAGTTGCTGAACGACTTCCGTTCCTTCATCGGCAAGTTCTGGGTCGTGAAGCCGAAGGCCGCCGCGATCGGCTCGCTGCTCGAGAACCTGCGGCGCGCCGCCTGACGCTCCGGCGCGCCGCAAGATACCCGCCATGGCCGACAAGAACCTGCAGTTCCTCGAAGTGCCGCGCAAGGACCCGGAAAAGCTCCCGCTCGGGGTGCGCACCGCCGAGTTCCGCGAGATCTATACGCAGTACAGCGACGCAGAGGCCGCACAACAGGCCGGCCGCTGCCTGTCCTGCGGCAACCCGTTCTGCGAGTGGAAGTGCCCGGTCCACAACTACATCCCGAACTGGCTGAACCTGGTCAATGCCGGCAAGCTGTTCGAGGCGGCGGAGCTGTCGCACCAGACGAACTCGCTGCCCGAGATGTGCGGCCGTATCTGTCCCCAGGACCGGCTGTGCGAGGGCGCCTGCACGCTGAACGATGGCCTCGGCGCCGTCAGCATAGGCTCGATCGAGAAGTACATCACCGACGAGGCCTTCAGGCTCGGCTGGAAACCCGACATCTCCAATATCCGTCCTACCGGCAAGCGCGTCGCGATCGTCGGTGCAGGTCCTGCGGGCCTGGCGTGTGCCGACATCCTCGCGCGCAACGGCGTCACTCCGGTCGTGTTCGACCGCTACGCGAAGATCGGTGGCCTGCTGACCTTCGGCATCCCGCCTTTCAAGCTCGAGAAATCGGTCGTCGAAAAGCGCCGCGAGATCATGGAGTACATGGGCGTCGAGTTCCGCCTCAGCACGGAAGTCGGCCGCGACATCGCCTTCGAGCGACTGCTGGCTGAATTCGATGCGGTGTTCCTCGGCATGGGGACCTACACTTACGTCAAGGGCGGCTTTGTCGGTGAGGACCTGCGCGGGGTCCATGAGGCGCTTCCCTATCTGATCTCGAACATCAATCGCGAGCTGCAGCTGGAACCGGAGCCGGCGCAGTTCATCGACATGGCCGGCAAGCATGTCGTCGTGCTGGGCGGCGGCGACACCGGGATGGACTGCAACCGCACGGCGATCCGCCAGGGCGCGGCGAGCGTCACCTGCACCTACCGGCGCGACGAAGCCAACATGCCGGGATCGCGCCGCGACTACAAGAACAGCAAAGAGGAGGGCGTCACCTTCCTGTTCAACCGCCAGCCGATCGAGATCGTCGGCAGCGACCGCGTCGAGGGCGTCAAACTGGTCGAGACGCGGCTGGGTGCCCCGGACAGCCGTGGCCGGCGCGTGCCGGAAGTGGTGCCGGGTACCGAGGAGACGATCCCGGCCGATGCCGTGATCATCGCGTTCGGCTTCCAGCCGAGCCCGCCCGACTGGTTCGCGCCGCATAGCATCGCGCTGCACGGCACGGGCCGTGTGCGGGTGTCCGCGGACCCAAAGAGCCGATTCCAGACCACGAATCCACAGGTGTTCGCCGGCGGCGACATGGTGCGCGGCTCGGACCTGGTCGTGACCGCCGTGTTCGAGGGACGCGAGGCCGCCAGCGGCATCCTGCGCCAGCTCGGCGTGCGCGCCTGACGCGGCCCGGGGCCTGACCCGGCGCTAGTGCTGGCGCTGCGCGACCAGCGCCGCGATTTCCGCGTGCAGTGCCTTGAGGTTGGTCTCACCGATGTGGTGGCTGACGATCGCGCCGCGCGCATCGACCAGGAAGGTCGCCGGCAACCCCAGCACGCCGCCGTACTGCCTCGCGAGCGCGGCATCGCCGATCACCACCGGATAGTCGAGTGGGGTCTTTTTCACGAAGCGGCGGACGGGAGCGGCATCGTCGTCCATCGAGATGCCGATGATCTGCAGGTTTGCCGCGCCGAACTCGCGCTGCCAGGCGACGAAGGTGGGGATCTCCTCGAGGCAGGGACCGCACCACGTGGCCCAGAAATTCACCAGCACGACCTTGCCGCGATAGTCCGGCAGATGCACAGGAGCGCCGTCGAGGTCGGCTCGCGCGACGTCGGGCGCGAGATCCGACGGCAGCGTGGCTGCACCGACGGCTCCCGCGAGCTGCAGCGCCGCGACCAGCGCCGGCAGGCGTCTCACGGGCTGGTCACCGCCGCGTAGCCCTTGTCGACCCAGTCGGCGCCAAAGTTGTCCGCGATATACAGCGCCCGGACCTGGGTGAAGCCCATGTCGTGCAGCTTGTCGTAGGCCGCCGCGATGTTCGGGCAGCGGCTCCACGGGCAGCAGCCGCAGTAGATGACGATCAGCCCGTCCTTCGGCAGCTTCGCGACGCGCTCCGCCAGGGTCTTGAGCCCGTCCTCGTCGCCGCCGGGCCCGGCGTAGTCGGAACCCGGAATGTGCGCCTGCTGGTACAGCTTGCGGAAGCCCACATGCAGCACCACCGGCTTCGGCAGCGCGGGGTTCTTCAGCTGTGCGGCGAGATCCGCCGGCTGCATCACATCGGCGGCGGGGATCGACGCGGCGGGCTTCGTCCCGGCGCGAGCCCGGGGGACGCCGACGGCACCGGCTGCCAGGACCCACGCAGTGGTCAGCGTGAACAGTCTGCGGTTCATGCCGCGATTCTAGCGCTTTTCCCGCCGGCTCGTCCGCATTGGTCACAAATTCGTCAACCGGCTGTCATGCGGCCTGCCTCTAATACTGCGCCGGCCGTGCTCGCCGGCGAGGGAGTCTCCGCGGTGGCCGACAAACGCAATCTATTGGTACTCCTGGTGGCGCTGGTCAGCTACACCTTGGCCGTTGCCTGGCTGTACCGTGGTACTGCTGCGAGACCGCCGGGCGTGGGTTCTCCTGCGCCCATCGGGATTCCCGCGGGGTTGCCGCTACCGATGCCTGCAACGCCGCAGGCGCCTGCGCCGAACGTCGCAATGCCACCGGCCCCCGTCGTCGTGACAGGACCGCCCCCCGCGCCAGCCGCAGCCGACAATGCCAGCCCGGTGGATGCTCCGTCCGAGGAGCCGCCGATTACCCTGCTGGTGAGACGGATTGGCGGAACCGCGGATGTCCTGCTGCGCAGCCATGCGGACACCGCGATGCAGGTGTCCGTGCGCGATATGAACCCGCAACTGGGCCAGACTTCACAGGTGCAGGTTTCCCTCGAGCCACGAGAAGCCAGATCAGTGGGCGCGCAGGATGGACTCGAAATGCACTCGCGCGACCGTATCGTGATTCATGTAGACGGATACCAGGACCGCGAGTCCCTGAATATCCCTTGAGCGACCCGACCATGGCAGCCAACCCGAAGCCGGTCAGGAACGCCGCCTGTCCGTGCGGCAGTGGCCGGAAGTACAAGAAGTGTTGCGGCCTCAGCGCGCAAGGACCGATGCCTGCCGAATTCAATGCGGTCGCTGCGCTGGCGAATGCTGCGGATCCCGCTGCGTTCGAGGCAGCCGCAGCCGGCCTGGTCCGTCGCTTTCCCGAGTCGGCCATTGCCTGGAAGCTGCTGTCAGTCTCGCGCTGGCGGCAGGGCAGGGATGCCCTGCCGGATCTGCAACGTGCAGCCGAACTCGGCCCAGGGGACCCGGAAGTACACGGCAACCTCGGCAACGCGCTGCGTCGCGCCGGGCGGCTCGACGATGCCGTCCGGGCGCACCGCAGGGCGATCGCGATCAATCCGCACCATGCCGACGCGTACAACAACCTGGGCCGTGCGCTGCAGGATCTCGGCCGGCTGACGGATGCACTGTACAGCTACCGGCACGCGGTATCCGTTCGCCCCGATTTCGCGCTGGCCCAGGCGAACCTTGCCGGTTGCCTCACTGAGCTCGGGCGTCACGAGGAGGCCCTGGCGTCGTACCGGCGCCTGGTCACATTGCGGCCCGACGAACCCGAAGCGCGCAACAGACTCGGCAACCTGCTGTTCGATCTGGGGCGCTACGAAGAGGCAGCTGCCTGTTACCAGCAGATCCTCGAGCGCCACCCGGACGATGTCGCTGCGCTCAGCAATCTTGCGGCCGTTCTGCGTGAGCTGTCGCAGCTGGACGCGGCTGAAGCCTGTTACCGGCACGCTATGGAACTGGCACCCGATCTCGCCGAGCTGCTCTTCAACCTGGCTGTGGTATTGCGGCTGCAGAATCGCGCCGACGAATCGCTCGATATCTGCCACCGGGCGATGGTACTGCAGCCGGACTTCGGCGCCGCGAGGGTACTGCTGGGAAAACTGCTTGCCGACCGTGGGCTGTTCACGGAGGCTGAACTCTGCTTCGAACAGGCGATCGACCTGGATCCTGATTCCGCAGATGCCTGGTGCGCGATTCCGGCGCTGCGCAGGATGACGGACGCTGACGCCGACTGGCTCCACGGGGCGACTCGCATCGCGGCACAGCCGCTCTCTGCACGGAAGTCGGTGCATCTGCGCTATGCGATGGGCAAGTACTGCGATGACATCGGCGACTACTCCGCGGCATTCAGCCATTACCGGATCGCGAACCAGCAGCGGCGCTCACTGCGCCCGCGCTACGATCGCGCGGCGCGGACTCAGGCGGTGGACCGCGTCATCGGGTTCCACCGACAGTACTGGTCGCAGGCTGGCTTCCATGCCCTTCGAACCCATGAGCGCGCCATCTTCGTCGTCGGAATGCCGCGCGCCGGCACGACGCTGGTGGAGCAGATTCTGGGCAGGCACCCGACAGCGTTCGGCGCCGGTGAGCAGCCCTTCTGGGGCAACGTCCTGGCGGCCCTGCTGTCGGGCGCCGAGGCAGCGGTAAAAGATCCCGCGGGAATCGCAGGACTGGCCGGGGAGTACCGTGAAATCCTCCGTCGTCTGTCCGTGGATGCCGAAAAAGTTATCGACAAGATGCCTGGCAATTTCATGGTGCTGGGGCTGATTCATGCAGCCCTGCCGGATGCGCGCATCATCCATGTAGAGCGCGATCCGCGCGACACCTGTCTGTCAATTCATTTTCAGAACTTCGAAGGGCAACATCCTTACGCCCATGATCTCGATGACCTCACACATTACTATCGCGAGTACCTGCGGGTCATGGCCTATTGGCGCGACGTCCTGCCGAGCGGGCTCCTGCTTGAAATTCGCTATGAGGACATTGTGCGCGACCAGGAAGCGGCGGCTCGTCGCATGGTCGAGTTTGCAGGGCTGCGCTGGGATTCATGTTGCCTCGACTACCGGCGCAACGCTGGCCCGGTCCTCACGGCGAGCAACTGGCAGGTGCGCCAGCCGGTCACTGCGGCTGCGGTCGGGCGGTGGCGTCACTACGAGGACTTTCTCGGTCCCTTGCGGGACCTCGCCGGCCGATAACCGGGCCGGGGAACTGATCGATTCCAGTCCGGCGGCGAGCAGAGGTCACAAAAGCTTCAAGCTACTGTAAAGACCGGCGTCTCTAATACGATTCCATCCATGATCTCAGTCAATACCAAGAAACAGATCCTCATCGTCGATCGGGATGTCGCCACGGTTGAGCCGCTGCGCCAGAGGCTGTCCGAGGCCGGATTTGCAGTGCGCGCGATCACGGATGGGGCCGCCGCCGTCACCGCCATCGCCGAGCGGCCACCGCACCTCGTGATCGTTGACTGGAACACCCCGGGGCTCCTCGGTCCCGACGTCATCCGGGGCATCCGCCGGGCACATTCTCCGCAGGCCGTGCGGCTCATCATCATCTCGGCCCTTTGCGGCGAGCAGGACATCATTGCGGGCCTGGAGCTCGGTGCCGATGACTACATCTCGAAGCCGTTTTCGTTGCGCGAAGTCGTTGCCCGGGTCAGCGCCGTGCTGCGCGTGAAGCGCGGCGAGGAACAGCAGTCCTCGCTGACCTGCGGCGAGCTGGTGCTCGATGCCGCCACGAACCGCGTGACCGCGCACGGCCGCACGCTGTCACTGCGGAGCATCGAGTATCGCCTGCTGGAATTCTTCATGTCGCACGCCGGGCGCACCTTCAATCGCAACCAGCTGCTGTCCCAGGTCTGGGGAGACGACAGCGAGGTTGATGAGCGTACCGTGGACGTCAACGTGCAGCGACTGCGCAAATTGCTGACCGAGCCCGGGTTCGATGTATGCATCCAGACGGTGCGGGGCTTCGGCTACCGCTTCTCGCCGCCCTCATCTGCAGATCCGTTGTCAGTGTAACCGGCAAACGGAAAATCGCGTCAGATCGTTGCGGTTCCACGCGATGTTCCACGCACGGGTGAGGTTTTCTGCAAAGAAAGCTTCTCTGCCAGGTCATCTGTGCGTAACAAACTTCCCGGATGCTGTTAGGCGGAGAGACAGATCACCAAGGAGTGCTCATGGTGGAACTCAACGGACCGGCACCGATGAAAGTCCGCTCGGTCTTCATCTCCGACGTGCATCTCGGATTCAAGGGCTGCAGTGCAGAGCTGCTGCTGGACTATCTGCACTCCGTCGAGATGGATTACCTGTTCCTGGTCGGCGATATCGTCGACGTATGGAGCATGCGGAAATCCATGTACTGGCCGCAGTCGCACAACAACGTGCTGCGTACGATCCTCGGCAAGGCCAAGCGCGGCACGAAAGTGATCTTCGTCCCGGGCAACCACGACGAGGTGTTCCGCGATTTCGACGGCGCAGTCTTCGGTAACCTCGAGATTCACTGCGAATACACCCATCAGGGAGCGGATGGCCGGCGCATGCTGGTTCTGCACGGCGACCAGTTCGACAGCGTCGTGAAGTGCAGCCCATGGCTCGCGAAGCTCGGCAGCAACATCTACGACATCCTGCTGGCGATCAATCCGTATATCAACCGGGTGCGCCGCAGCTTCAGCCTGCCGCACTGGTCTCTGTCCTCGTATCTGAAGGCGAAGGCAAAAAAAGCCGTGCAGTACATCGGCAGCTTCGAGGATGCGGTTGCGCAGATGGCGCGCAAGCGTGGCGCGGACGTCGTCGTCTGCGGACATATACACCGTGCCGAGATCCGCGATATCGACGGGATTCTTTACTGCAACGATGGTGATTGGGTGGAGAGCTGCTCTTCGCTGGTCGAGGATATGAATGGCCACCTGCGCCTCATCGACTGGCCGAAACTCCGTGAGGAACTGCGGCCGCTGAGGCTGGCGCCGATGCCCGTGGGTGAGGCGGCATGACATTGAAGCATCGGATCCAGTCTGGAAGGAGGGTGTCTTGAGCTACAAAGTTGCCGAAGGGGACCCGGCCGCCGAGCGCCTGGAGCGTCGCTGGTTCGCCGCCTTCACGGCCGCGTCAAAGGCGCGCGCCGAATGCGAGCTGCTGCTCGACGAGATGGAGCGTGTCGAACTCCGCTGGCAGCATGCGCGGGTGCGCCTCGCGGGCCTCGAGGAACTGCGCGACTGCCTTTGCGATCAGTTGAGTGGCCTGCACCTCGACCAGGAACAACCGCAGGCTGCCGTGGAATCCTGCGACATCGCCGACGTGATGTCCGCGGCCTGAGACGGCCACTCATGTCTGCCGTGGCAGCGGGGCCCCAGAATCGAGGATCTGCGCCAGTGCCTCGACGGTCCCGGAATCCTCCCACAGCACGTGGCGGCCCTCTTCGATCTGCCTGCGGATCGCGGTCCGGTATTCGGGGCTCGAGGCCAGCCTGACCGCAATGTCGACATAGCCGGGCCGATCGGCTGCCACGAGTTCCCCGAGGTCCATTGTCCGCAGGATGCCGCTGCCCAGGCGGCCCCGCATGAAGGCGCCCTCGAGTGCGACACAGGGCAGGCCGCACTCGACCGCCTGGATCAGCGTGTTGAACCCTGAGAAGCCGAGGGTGTCGAGATAAACGTCTGCGCGCTGCATGAGGCCGAAAAAGTCGGCGCGCGACTGCCACGGGAGCAGAGCGATGAATGCTGTCGGGTCGAGGCCGACCTGCACGAAAGCGGAGCCGATACGTGTTACCAGCCGCCGGCTCTGTTGCGGCACGCTACCCTCAAAGAACACGAACCGGCACCGGCCGAGCCGCAGCGCAATCTGCGCCAGCACGGAATCGTCACGGGGCCGGTATTTCTGCGGCAGTCCCGGGCACAGCAACAGCGGCCCGGCGCCTTCCAGTCCCAGCGCACGCAGGTCCGGTGGCACCGGAATGAGCCCGTAGGGGCGGCAATGCACGCCCAGTCGCGGCAGCCGCCAGAGTCGCTCGCTGTAATGCCGCTCAGCCTGCGGCGGTTCGAATGCGTCCGCCGACAGGAAGCCGTCGACTGTCGGCAGGCCACTGGTTTCCGGGTGGCCCCAGGCCGCGAACTGCCTCGGGGCGAGCCGCAGGGCTGCCAGGGCCAGGCACTGTGAATTCATGCCGAGTTCCGGGTACACCAGCACCGCGCAGCCCGCGCCGCCGATTGCGCGCGCCCAGTCGGCAGTGTGCCGCGCGCCGGTGACGTAGCGATCCGCCGCCGCCGCTGCCTCGTGCGTCGCGGCGTCGACGGTGGTGCCGAGACTGAACAGAATGATCTCGAACCGCCGCTTCTCCAGGCACAAGAGCCAGCCGCGCAGCATCGCGTTGTAGACCGAATGATCGTGCACATGCGCGGATACGAAACCGACGCGCAACCGTGACTCCGATGCCCGGCCTGCAACGGGAGATAACGCCAGCGATGGTGAAAGACCGGCGAGACGCGCCGCGGCTGCCGAACGATATCGCAGAAGCAAAGGCAGGCTGGACCGCTCTTCATAGCTGAGGTAGAAAAACTGCTGCTCCGCGACCAGCAGCGCATCCGCCTCGGCCAGTGCGCGGGTGCCAAGCCATGCCCCGAACTCGCCGAGTTCCGCCTCGAAACTGCGCCGCGCGGCGACTGCCTCGTCCTCCGAGGCCGGCACCGCCGGAATCAGCCTTGCAAGCAGGCGCGTACGCGGCAGGATCGCGACGGGATCGAGTGCTATGGAGCGCCGGTATGATGCGACGGCTGCCTCCGAGGCTCCCAGCTCATGCAGAACCATGCCGCGGTTGGACCAGGCTTGCGCGTACGCAGGATCGATCGAGACCGCGCGGTCCAGCGCAGCGAGCGCCTCGACGTGCCGCCCGAGTCGCCGCAGCGCGCCGCCCCGGATGTTATGCAGTTCGGCCGGACCCTGTCGTCCGCATAGGACGGCATCGGCTACTGCCAGCGCTTCCGCGGCGCGTTCCTGCGAGAGCAGGATCGAGGCCCGCTGCACCTGGAGTTCCACATCATCCGGACTGAATCGCAGTGCCTGTTCGCAGCTTGCCAGCGCCTCCCCCCATGCACCGCGCTGCACGTGCAGCGCAGCCATGGCGCCGTACGCCGCCACCAGATCCGGTTGCAGCGTGAGGGCCTGTTGCAGGGACTGCAGTGCCCGGATCGTATCTCCGTCCGTCGCCAGCGCGACGCCCAGGTTGTAATGGCCGAGCGCATAGTCGGAATCGACGGCGAGCGCTGCCTCGAAGCAGCCGATGGCGCCGCGCACATCTCCGCTGCGCAGCAGCGCCTGGCCGAGGTTGTTGTGACTGCGCCGGTTGTGCGGGTCAAGCCGCAGCGCCGTGCGCAGCGCCGCGGCGGCCTCCCGATAGTGTTTGCAGGCGAGTTCGCTCTCGCCGAGCCGGCGCCAGGCAGCGGCGTCGCCGGGCAGCAGTTGCGTCAGGCGTTCGTGGCATTCCACGGCCCCGGCGGGATTGCCCAGGGCAGCGCAGGTCTGCGCCAGCAGCGCCAGCGCATCCGGATCTGCCGGCGACTTCCGCAAGATCTGCTCGCACAGACTCGCTGCGCCGCGCGCATCGCCGCGTCGAAACAACTCCTGCGCCTCACTGACCGGTGCCATGCGGGGAACGATAGCCCGGGACCGCGATCCGTGGCCACCGGCAAACATATTCAGGTGCGATCAACTACGTCTGTCATACACCGTGAGGACGGGATCGGAAACCGCCTGTTATCGGCCGGTCGAGGTTGATTCTGAAGGATTGAAAGTGTGAAAACCTTCACATTTCGATAACCCAGATGCCACAGAGCGTCGCCAGCATACGCAGCAGTCAGTCGCGGGTCATGCACCGTCGCCCTTGCAGAATGCTGCGAGCCGAGCGGGGTAGGCGGAGGCATGAAGCCTTCAGGGATTGGTTGCTGCAGTCGTCTGGTTTTCCACTCATTGGGAGTCAATGTAATGAACACGATCCTCAAGATCACCGTAGGCACTGCGCTTGCGCTCGGCGCAGTCTCTGCCAACGCATCCATCGGCACACCGAGCACCGGCTCCTCTGATGCCGTCCTGTTTGCCGAGGTCCTCAACAGCTCCGGTACCGTGGTAGCGTCCTATGCCGGCGACACCGGCGTGTCGATCTCCAGCATTGCGAGCGGCAGCTACGCGGGCGGCACCGTTCTCGACACCTCGAACTTCGGCACCTTGTGGGCCGATGCCAACGTCGCCGGCAATACCCTGTACTGGGGCGTCGAGGGCGGCCAGTACACCGGCAACGCCACCGTCGCGAATTTCAAGAGCCCCAGCGCCAGCGAATGGGTCACGACGACCAGCGTCAACTCCACCGCGTCGTTCTCCGGCAAGACCACCACCAATCTCACTCACTGGACGACCTGGAATACCGATGAGCAGACGATTTTCGGCAGCACCGCAACCTCGACCGTCGGCAACGTCGGCAGCGGCGTTGACGTCATTTCCAGCAGCCTGACTACCGGCGGCCTCTGGGACGTCAACACACCGACCGGCATATTCAGCTGGTACGCCAACGGTCCTCAGGCCGCCGTTACGGCGACGTCGGGCATCAGTCTGTTCGCGGTCACGGGAGGTGGTACTACGACCTCGCCGCTCGCCGTTACGACGACCACCTACAACCTGAGCATCGGCGCGAACGGCCTGACGATTGCTGCGTCCGCAGTACCGCTGCCCCCGGCCGTGTGGCTGCTCGGCAGTGGCCTGCTGGGCCTCGCCGGCGTCGCGCGCCGCAAGTCCATGGTCTGAACCGGGAATCCGCTTTTTCCAAATTTCTCAGGAGTTAATTTCATGACACGCAATATCACGATCGCCGCCGCCGTTGCCGCGGTGCTCGCCTCGACGGCCTCCCTCGCCGGGCAGCCGACCCCGGCCGCTGCCGCTTCGCCGAGCGTCGGCCTCTACATCGCAGGTTCCTCAGCCGCGAAGAACGCCGTTCTGGGGTCCCTGGAGACCACGTTCTGCGGCGGTTCATACTCGCTGTTCAGCAGCACCGGTGACACGAACTTCTTCGCGGTCTCCTGCGCCCCGGCAGCAACGACCGGCGTTCCGAATGCCAACGGCACGAATGTATTCACGATCTGGTATCGTGACGAGGGCGGCTCGGTGGTCGGCGCCCTGCCGCTGGTCTCCGGTGCGTCGATCAACCAGCTGAGCCTTGCCGGCGCGACCGGTTCCGCCGGCGTCTACTCGGTTGCCGTCTCTGGCAGCGCCGGTGTCAATGGCATCGACGACTCCTTCGGCAGCGGCGTGTTCAAGGCGCCGGTGCAGCTCGGCATCACGGATGTCGAGCCGGGTGCGCTGGTCGGCGACAACTACCCGACGGCCTACAAGACGTCCGTGTACGGCAAGGCCACTGCCACGCAGCTGGCAGCGCTCAATGCCACGCCGATCTTCGATCAGGTCTTCGGCATTTTCGTGAACACCAATTCCACCGCGTTTACGGCGGCTGAAACGGCCGGGCAGGGCAAGGCGGCCGGGTCCTCCGGCACGGGCCTGTCGCTGGGCGTCGAAACGATCAACCAGCTGCTGACGGGCAACATCACCGACTGGCATGATGCCTCCGACTTCACCGGCACGACGACCATCACGACGGCCTCCCTGCCGGTCACGATCGTCAACCGTGAACAGGGCTCGGGCAGCCGCGCGGCGACCTCAATCTTCTTCACCGCCGACCACTGCCAGGGCAGTGCGGTCTCGATCGCCGAAGGTTCCGCCGGTCCTACCGCCGACTACTTCTCGACCGGCAACGTGCTGGCCGCCGCCAACGGCATCCCTGGCTCGATCACCTATGCGTCGATCGACAACGCAGGCAGCACCAGTTACCCCAACCTGACGCTGGTTGCAGTCGACGGCGTTGCGCCGACGAACCTCGCGGCGGCGGCCGGCAGCTACGGCGACTGGTTCGAGGCAACGGCGGTCACGGGCCAGAATTTCTCCAGCCTGACCGCGGACCAGCAGGGCCTGATCAACATCCTGGTCGGTGCCTGGCAGCAGGAGAGCACGACGGTGAGCGCGGCGGACATCCTCGCGAACCCGAACTACAACACGGCTGCCTACCCCGTTAGCGGCACGGCGGTGAACAACGGCAAGAACATCTACGTCAACCCGTCGACCCGTGGCGGCATCAGCTGCAACGCCCCGGTCCCGACGCTCTGACCGACCTTGCCGAGAAGACTCTGCGCCCGACCGGCCTCCTCATGGGAGGCCGGTTTTTTTTGCGCGACATAAAAAAGTAACCCGGCGTGGATACAGTGGCGAGATGGGAATCAGATCTGCATACGCGCATCGCGTAACCGTCGCGGTGAGCCTGATTCTCGCCATGGCCGCCGCTGTCGCGGCGGAACCCGCAGCTCCCGCCGCTGAACAGCGGTTCGACGTCATGGAATACCGTGTCATTGGCAATACGGTGCTCGCCGGGCGCGACATCGAGCGCCTGCTGTATCCGTTGCTGGGGACGCGCAAGACGCTGCAGGACGTCGAGGCGGCGCGGACCGCACTCGAGGGTCTCTATCATGACAAAGGCTATGGCACGGTCTTCGTCGACATACCGCCGCAGACTGTCAATGGAGGACTGGTCAGGCTCAGGGTCACGGAGGGCCGGGTGGAGCGGGAGCGGATCAGCGGCGCGCGGTTTTTCCCTGAGCGCGACGTGCTTGCGGCGCTGCCGGCGGCGCAGCCCGGCACGGTCCTGCACCTGTCGGAACTGCAGCAGCAGCTCACTGCGCTGAACGCAGCAACGCCCGATCGCTCGGTCGTGCCGATCCTCAAAGCCGGTTCCGCCCCGGGAACCGTCGACCTGTCGCTGCAGGTCAACGACAAGCTGCCGGTCCACGGCAGCCTGGAGATCAACAACCAGTCCTCGCTCGATACACACGAGCTGCGCAGCGTCGCGAGTGTCAGCTACGGCAACGTCTTCGGGCACCTCGACAGCCTTTCGCTGCAGTACCAGGGAACGCCGCAGCAGTTCGACCAGGTGCGCGTTTTCGCCGCCAACTACCAGTGGCACGCGCTCGACTCCGGGCTGCAGCCGTCGCTCCAGTACGTCAATTCGAACAGCAACGTCGCGGTCATCGGGACCCTGGGCGTACTCGGCATCGGCGAGATCACCAGCCTGCACTTCGCGTATCCGCTCCTGTCGGAGCCGGCGAACCAGCAGTCGTTGACCTTCGGCGTCGATTACAAGCATTTCCGCAATCTCATCAACGAGAACTCCACGACCAGGAGTGACGACACTCCGATCACTTACCTGAATCTGTCGTTCGCCTATGCGGGGCTGTGGCGTACCGACCAGCTGACGACGACTCTGAGCCTGAGCGCGAATGCCGGGCCCCGCGGGATCGTCGGCAAGCAGGCGGACTTCGCGAATGATCGCGCGCTGGCGCGCGACAATTACTTTTACCTGCGCGGCGACCTGGCGCTGAATTTCAGCTTGCCGGCGGATTTCGGTCTGCGTCTGCGCGCCGCCGGCCAGGGTACGGCCGAACCGCTGATCACCAATGAGAACGACTCCATTGCGGGTGTCGACGGGGTGCGCGGCTACCTGGAGTCCGAGGTGCTCGGAGACCAGACCCTGAAGGAAACCGCTCAGCTGACGACGCCCGTCTGGCGCAACCACGACCATGCGCTCGCCGATGGCTTCCTGTTCTTCGACGCAGGTCGTACATGGATCCGCGACTCGCTCGATGAGATCGACCCATCGCATGCGCCACACTGCGAGTCGAGTGGTACGGGGCTGCACCTGCGCAGCTGGGGCACAGGTTTCGACGTGCTGCCCGGCCAGAAAGTCACGGGCTCCTTCACGTGGGCCAGGGCGCTGGATTCCGCGACGGACCTGCCCGACGTGTTCGTCGCGGGCGGCTGCCCCGCTTCCGGCCCTGCCACGCGCGCCGGGCAGAATCGCTGGCTGTTCCTGCTGCGCGGCAGCTTCTAGGGCTGATGGATGCACACCACCTGCCATGGCCCTGTCACACGTCTGCGTTAAGGTCTGAACATGCGCCCGCGACACGAAGGATCATTGTTGAAGCGGCTCAAGGCTGGCCTGGTTGCCGTTGCCGCGGTGCAGTGGACGACCCCGGCACCGGCGGGCACGACACTCCCCGTCGCCTGCGCTCCGGGCACCTGTCCGTCGGGTGTTACCGGATTCGTCGGCTCGGGCAGCATCAGCAACCCGAAGAACCAGCCGACGATATCGGGCAACACGCTGACCATCACGCAGAAGTCGCCCGATCTGACGCTGAACTGGGCCTCCTTCAATATCGGAGCGGGCGGCAAGGTCGTTTTCCAGCAGCCGTCCGCCACGGCAATCGCGCTCAACCGCATCTATGACGCCAGTCCGAGCAGCATCTTCGGTGCATTGTCCGCGAACGGCCAGATCTACCTGATCAACACCAACGGATTCCTGTTCGGCAGTACGGCGAGCGTCAATGTCGGCGGACTGCTGGCCTCGTCACTGGATCTGACGGATACCACGTTCGCCTCCGGCATCCTCGCCCCGGGCACCATCGGCAATCCGGCGCTGCAACCGTTCGTCACCGCCAACGGCCTCGTCACATCCCAACCCATTGTCGTGCAGCCCGGCGCAAGCCTGACCACAGCCGACGGCGGGCGCATTCTGCTTGCGGCCCCCGTCATCACCAACGCAGGGACGCTGTCGGCGCCAGACGGCCAGGTCGTGCTCGCCGCCGGCCAGACTCTGTACCTGCAGGCGAGCGACGACTCGAGCCTGCGCGGCCTGATCGTGGAGGTCGACAACGCCGGAACCCTGCTGGCCCCTCCCGCGGGTGTCGTGTCCGGTACAGTGACCAACACGGCGACCGGGATCGTCTCCGCGCCGCGCGGCAACGTCACACTCACCGGGCTGATGGTCAACCAGAACGGCCGCGTCTCGGCGACGACCAGCGTTGCCGCGAATGGGTCAGTGACCCTGCAGGCAGCCGATGGCTTCAACCTGCAGTTCGTCAACGATACGCCGGTGTTCACTGCAACGCAGGGCGGAACCGTCGAGCTCGGTCCCGGCAGCGTCACCGAGGTTTTGCCGGAGCTGGGCAGCTCCGCGACCGCTGTCGCGGCGCAAACCCAGCTGCAGTCCTCGATCGCGATCACCGGCCAGCAGGTATTCATGAACGGCGCCGCCATCAATGCGCCGGGCGGATCGCTCAGCGTCCTGGCGGCGGCAAACCCGGCTGCCTTCCAGAGCGGTAGTAACCCGGATGCACAGATACGCATCGATGCCGGCACGACCATCGACCTTGCCGGCAGCGTAGCGCAGCTACCGATGGCGGCAAACCTTCTGACCGTCCAGTTGCGCTCGAACGAATTCGCGGACGATCCTACGCAGCGCGGCGGTGCGCTGCAGTCGACACCGAACAATACCGTCTCGGTGACCGTCGACATTCGTGCTGACGGCGGCAACGGTACGCCGATCGCGAATCTGGGGTCGGCCATCGCCGCCATCGGCCAGACGGTCGCGCAGCGTACTGAAACCGGCGGTACCGCGAGTTTCCAGTCGGAAGGGGACGTGGTCCTCGCGCCAGGTGCGTCTGTCAATGTGTCCGGCGGCTACACCAGCTACCTTGGTGGCACGATCCAGACGACCCGGCTGATCGGCGCCAACGGACAGCTCTACGACATCGGCACCGCCAATCCGCTGCTCAGCTATGTGGGAGTGGTGAATCCGACACTCACTGAGTCGTACGACAAATGGGGCGTGCAGGAAGTCATCCCGACCCAGGGACTCAGCCAGTACGAATCAGGGTATGTGCAGGGCGCGGGAGCGGGCAGTATCCGCTTCGCTGCGCCGAACGTGTTGCTCGGCGGCACCTTGCTGGGAACGGCGGTCACCGGCGCGCTCCAGCGCAGCGCACCGCCGGCGGGCGGCAGCCTGACGATCGGTGTCCCGACCGGCGTCACCGCAAACTCCACCTATCCCGACTACCTGGAGCCAGCGGTTGAGGTGGTCGGCGCGACGCCAGCCGTTGCCGCCACGGATGGGATTCCCGTCACCGCTGCGACGCTTCTGCTGCCGGCCTCGTACCTGACCAGCGACGGCTTCACCAGCACGCAGGTGTACAGCAATCTCGGCATCACGGTGCCGTCGGGCGTACCGCTGGTGTTGCCCCCGACGGCTACGCTGACCCTCGTGGCGCCGCGCATCGACGTCGATGCGAATGTCACGGCGGTCGATGGCCACCTCAATTTCGAGAGCGTGCTGACCGCGGCGACGCCGCCAGCCGATGCGCCGCGTGCGGGCGTCGCGATTGGCAACGGCGTGACACTCGACGTCAGCGGACAGTGGACGAATGACGATACGGTCGCCAATGGCATCGGGACAGCCCCCATCCTGCAGAACGCGGGATCGATCGACCTGCAGCTCACCGCCCCCGCCAGTGAACTGGCCGTCGGTAATGGCGTCACGCTGAAGGCCAACGGTGGCGCGTGGCTCGCCGCAGGCGGTGCGCTGACCTACGGAGAGGGTGGACAGATCACGCTGGACGCGAGTCCCGCGCAGGCGGCGCTGCAGATCGGCGCCAATGCTGCAATCGAGGGGTACGGTACCGGTACTGCGAAAGGCGGCAGCTTTACGCTGCTGGCGCCGCGCATCGGGATTTCGGACGGGGATGGAACTGCGTGGACCGTCGCGCAGACCATCGATGACCTGAACGATCCCGGCCAGTTCCTGCAGCTGTATGCGTCGCTGTTTTCGCAGTACGGGTTTTCCGCCATCAACCTGACGGCGACGGGGCCGGCGGTCAACGGCAGTGACGTGCTCACCGTCGACGCCGGCACGACGATCGATGCGCAGACGCGGACCCTGCAGCTCGGCCCCAATTTCTCTGCACAATCCACCGGTTCGGGTCTGACCGGCTTCTCCAGGATCGGCCTCGATCCCCTGTACCTGCGTCCCGCGGCCAGCGTGTCGCTGAATGCGCTGCGCGAAGGCGACGACCTGACGCTGGGAAGTACGGCATTTGGCCTGGTCGATATCCAGACGGGTGCGTCGATCACGGTCGATCCCGGCGCGACCATCGGCGTCGCCGGCGAAGGCGGCGTCTCGATCGCCGGCACGCTGCGGGCGCCGGGCGGCGCCATTACGGTATTCATACCCGCACCCGCCGATGTCAATGCCGGAAGTGCGGTCAGCATCGATCCCGGGTTTGTTCCGACCCTGGGCATCGACATTGCACCATCCGCAGTGCTCGACGTCAGCGGTACCGAGGTCCAGACGCCGAGCTCGCAGGGCCTGCTGACCGGCACAATCCTGCCGGGCGGCACAGTGAACCTCCAGGCCAATCGCGGCACGGTCGTCGTCGAAGCGGGTGCGACGATCGATATCGCGGGGACCCGCGCGATGCTCGACGTGTCGAACGCCGCCAACATTGCCGGCGTCACCCGTGAAACGGTTGGCAGTGCGGGTGGCTTGCTGACCTTGAGTTCGCCTGAATCGATCTCGCTGCTGGGCTCACTCGACGCCGCCGCCGGCGTCGGCACGAGCGGCGCGGCGGCCGCAGGATCCCTGGACGTTGAACTGATACGCGGCTCCAGCAGCATCGTGCAGAGCTCGGCACCGTCCCTGCCGTCAGGAACACTCGAAATAGAGCTGGTCGACTCGACTGCCGGTTCACTGCCGAGTACCGCTGACAGCAACCTCGCGATTCTGGGTGCAAAGCAACTCGCTGCTTCCGGCATCGATTCGCTGACCCTGCGCACGGGCGGGGCGACACCGAGCGGCAATATCGTGCTGGATGCCGGGCAGCTTACCCTCGGCCGTCAGCTCACGCTCGACTCGGCGACGGTCACCGTTTCCGGGGACACCCAGCTGGCAGCGCCCTATGTCGCCATTGGAAATTCCGTTCCCCTCGGGACGACGGCCGCAGTGAACCCGGCTTCCGGCGACGGCAACCTGACGGTGTCCGCCGGCCAGCTCACGCTGTTCGGCAGTCTGACGCTGCAGGGTACTGCGAACGTCACGCTCTCCAGCGCCGGTGACGTGCAACTGCAGGGTACGATCGCGCCAGCGGCGGCGGGCCCCGCGACGGGGTCGCTCGTAACCAGCGGTAACCTGACGATCAATGCACAGCGCATCTATCCCGACACCTATACCGATTATTCCATCTCTTCCGTTGCGGGCAATGGCGCGACAATAAGTCTCGGCGGGACCCGCGCATCACCAGGCGTGCCCTGGTCCGCCGACGGTTCGCTGACGGTGTCCGCCGACCGGATCGCGGTGTCCGGCAGCCTTTACGCGCCGTTTGGCACGATTGACCTCGCCGCCAACCAGTCCCTGACGGTCTCCGGCGGCGCGCTGATCTCGGTGTCGGGTGCGGGCCTCGACCTGCCCTTTGGCGAGACCGAGCTGAACCAGGGTCAATGGATCTACAACGTGCCGAACGGACAGATCAACGTCATCAACGCCGTGCCGGCGAAGCAGATCAGTCTGTCTGCGCCGAATATCACCATCCAGCCGGGGGCGACCTCGAACGTTGCGGGCGGCGGTAACCTCTATGCGTATGAGTTCGTGCCTGGCACGGGCGGTACCAACGACAACCTCGCAGCCGTCTACGCCGGTGTCGGCGGCAACGTAGCGGACAGCAGCATCGCGAATCTTTACGCGATCCTGCCTGCCGCGCGCAACCAGGCGGGTCCTTATGACCCCGAGGAGTCGGGCCTGGCGGTGCCGGGCCAGACGATCTATCTCAGCGGCGGCGCCGGGCTGGCGCCGGGATTTTATGCGCTCCTGCCGCCGCGCTACGCGCTCTCGCCCGGCGCCGTGCTGATCCAGCTCGAGCCGGGGATGGTCAGCGCGGGTGGCGGCACGATCGGCACGCTGGCCAACGGTGTGCCGGTGATCGGCGGGTACCTGAGCACCGGCACGACGGGACTGTACCAGGGGGGCGGCCTCACCGAATACGAGGGTGTCGCAATCTATCCTGCAGGCTACGCCGGGAAACTCGCGGCTTACTCCATCAGCCAGGCTTCCAGCTACTTCAACGCACAGGCCGCGGTTGCTGGTACAGGCACGGCGGCCTCGCCGGCCGATGCGGGTACGTTCACGCTGGTCGTCACGCCTGCTGCGACGAACTCGCTCGCGCTGGGCGGCAGCGTGCTGACCGCGCCTGCCACGGGCGGTGCCGATGCGCAGGTCAACATCAGCGCGCCCAACCTCGAGATCACTGCATCGGCTGCGGCCGCCAGCGACGGGGCGATCCAGATTCCGGCCGCTGTGCTGCAGAGCTGGAACGCCGGTTCGCTGACGCTTGGCGGCATCGCCTCGCCGGCTGTCGTCGCGCCGGGCTCCACGACGCCCGTCGCTGCGATCGCCGTCGCAGCGAACAGCGTGAAAGTGGATGCGGGAGTCACACTGACGGCGGACCAGATCGAACTGGTCGCGCAGCAGTCGATCGACCTGCAGGGCGGAGCGACGCTGCAGTCCACGTCCGCAGCCAACGGCAGGACGCTCGCGACGCTGCCGTCAACCGTGAACGTACAGCTTACCGACTCCACCGGGGCCGCGAATCCCCTGCCGCAGGCGGCGTTGCTGGCGGTGTCTGACCTGAACCTGCCGGTCGTCGGGCGTGGCAGCCAGATTGTTGCAACCCCGGCTACGATCACGCTGGAGCCCGGGGCGAACCTGGGATCCGGCGGCGCGCTGGCGCTCGATGCCCCCGGCGCGGTTACGATTGCCGACGGAACGCTGCAAGGCAAGGGAGCCAGCTGGTCGCTGGCCTCAAGCAGCATAGCGTTTGTCGGCGCGGGGACCGCCGTCACCGATAACCTGAATATCGATGCTGCATTGACGTCGGCCCTGCAGCAGGCGGGCGCGGCGCGAATCGCGAGTGCGGGCAGCCTCGACATCGGAACGCCGGTCACGTTCGGCATGGATGCCAGCGGCACGCCGAGCCTCGGGTCGCTGACGCTGATTGCCAGCGAGATCAATAATCTCGCGGCCGGCAATTCGGTATTCGCCGCGCACACCCTGACCCTGGGCGGCAATACGGCGCCCGCGGCAGGAAGTCCACCCGCAGCGGCGACTGCGGGCAGCGGCACGCTCGGATTCGTTGCCGACACGCTCGCCATCGGTCCCGGGGTCGTGACCGTCAACGGGTTCGGCCAGACAACAGCGCAGGTCGCCGGTGCAGTCGTGGGGAAAGGCGCCGCCTACCTGAATGTCGGCGGCAATCTGACCCTGAACGCTGCGGAGCTGACTGCGGCACCGGATGCTGCGGACGAGCCCGGTACGACCATCGCCGCCACGGGATCCCTGGCCCTCGGCGCGCCGGTTGCGCCGGCCAGCGGCACGACGCTGCCAACCCTGACCGGCGGCAGCCTGACCCTGGAGGCGACCGACATCGAGGATGCTGGCAGGATCGAGGCGCCATCCGGGATCGTGTCGCTCGTGTCGGGCGGCAACCTGCAGCTGGCGGCGGGTGCCTCGATAGACGCAGGCGGAACCACATTGCTGGCCGTGGACCGGGCCGCGCCCGCTCCCGGCGGCGTCGTGACGCTGGCCGCGGCTGGCGACCTGAGGCTGGATGCCGGTTCCTCGATCAGCATCGTTGGCAGTTCGGCCGGCGGAGTCGCCGCCCCGGCGGGCAGTCTGTCGATCGCCGACGGCAGCGGCACGGTCACGCTGGCAGGGTCTCTCTACGGTGCAGGCAACGGCGGTGCGGGCGGTAGCCTGAGCATCGATGCCGGGACGCTCACGGGAGGACTGACGAGTCTCGTCGCCATTCCGGGCCTCGCCGGGTTCAGCCAGTCTATTGATGTCCGCGTCCACAACGGCTCGCTCGTGCTGGCCGGTGGCGCGGGAATCTCGGCGACCAACATTGTCCTGACGGCCGATAGCGGCAGCGTCGACATCGCCGGCTCGCTGACTGCGCCATCTGCCGACCAGCGAGGCTCCATCGAGCTCTCCGGTGGGCAGTCGGTCGTAGTCGAGGCGGGTGCGACGCTGCTGGCGAGCGGCAGCAATGGCGGCCGGGGCGGCGAGATCGAACTGAACTCGGTCAGCGCGACCTGCAGCGCTTCCAGTTGCACGACGAACGGCTCGATCACACTGCAGGCCGGCAGCGTCATCTCGACCGGTGGCAGTGGCGAACTCGTTCTGCGCGCGCCGGCGGTCACGGACTCCAGCAACGACCTGGTCGCAATCAATGCCGGTGCGAACGGCATCGGCGCCGACATCAGCCAGGCCGGTGAAGTGATCATCGAACCGGTATTCGTATCGCCGACCTCAAGTGCGACGATCAACTCCGGCACGGCCGCGACCGGTCTGCAGCAGGCGACGGCCAATGCGGTGGCCTACCTCAATGCAACGAATGGGCAGGGCGTCACCAATCAGGCGGCGATTGCTGCGCGGCTGTCCGGTTCCGCGGCCAACGCGAACCCGGTCAACGTCCAGGTCGGCGTCGAATTGCAGGACTCGAATGCCGGTGACGCGCTGAACGTAGGATCCTTTGACCTCAGCCAGTACAGCGCCCCGCAGGGGCAGGGCCAGCCCGGCGGCCAGGTCGTCGATCTCGTGATCCGCGCTGCGGGCGCGGTGACAGTCAGTGGCACGCTGTCGGATGGCTTCATCGCCGGCAAGCCGACAACCCTCACCGACCTGCCCTCTGGCAGCCTGGGACTCGTCGCCGGCGCCGACCTGTCGAGCGCGAACCCGCTGTCGGTGCTGCAGGGTTCGGCAGCGTCCCTGTCGCTGGCGCCCAATGCGATCGTGCGTACGGGCACCGGCAATATTGGATTGGCGGCCGCGGGGAATATCGTCCTGCAGAGCAACGCCACCGGCGGCGCGAGCGTCTACACGGGTGGTATGGATGGTGCTCCCTTTGCCGTCGTCGGCAAGGCCAGTGGCAAGCAGGATGCCTACTTTCCGACGGATGGCGGCAACATCAATGTCACTGCGGGCGGCGACGTCGTCGGCGCGCCCTTCCTCGACCCGACGTGGGACGGCGGCAACTTCAGTGTCACGGGGTGGCAGTTGCGCGGCACCACGGCGCAGACACTTCAGGGAACCCCGGCCGCGGCCACACTCGGGTTCTACGGCATCAACTTTGATAATTTTGACTGGAACCTGGGTGCGCTGGCGGGCGGTGACCTGAGCGTCACGGCGGGCGGCACGATCAGCAACCTGTCTGCCGCCACGGCGGCCAGTTCTCCGGACGGCAGCACGACGGTTCTCGGCGCCGGCGGCAGCCTGCGAATCACATCTGCCGGAGACATCGGCAGCGCCCAGCTGTATGTCGGTGACGGTGTCGGTACTGTGACGACGGCAGCGGGCCTCACACCGATCGTCACCACCAGTCTCGGCAGCGCGGTCGGCTCCAGTATCGCCCTCGGCGACGCGCAGGTTTCCGTCTGGGCCCGTCAGGGGATCCAGGTCGATGCCGTCTACAACCCGACGTTCATTCCTGCCTCGGCCAGCGCATCCACCAAGGCATCACAGTTCTTCACCTACGGCACGGACTCGGCGCTCCGCCTGTCGAGCACCGACGGCACAGTGACGCTGGAACTGGTGCCTGACAAGACGGTCATGGGTACGCTGCTGGGACCCAACCTGATGGTCGCCCCGACGACCGCGCCCGGATTCCTGGATCTGCCTGCGAGCCTGACGCTCTCTGCATTGCAACAGGATATTGACCTTTCACTGAGCGGAACGGGCGCCATCCTCTATCCCGCCGCGACCGGGCAGCTCGACCTGTTTGCCGGCAGGGACATCGTCGGCAACGCCTCTACACTCAGCATGTCCGACAGCTTCGTCAGTTCGGTGCCCACGGCGCAGTCCGTCATTACACCGCAGACCGGGCTGCTGCTGATCGGCGGCCTCGCCAAACTGCAGGGAGCCATCCACACCGGCGACATCCAGCCTGCCTTCGTTACGGCAGGCCGTGACATCGATCAGCTCAACCTCTCCATCCCGAAGGCCGCCGACGTCGCGGCCGGGCGCGACATCGTGGACATCGGTTACCAGGGACAGAACATTTCGCCAAACGACACGACGCTGATCACGGCCGGCAGGGACCTGACCTATCCGCTGACCAGCGGTGCCGCGCAGATCGCCGTCGGTGGCGAGGGATCCGTGGAAATATTTGCCGGACGCAACGTCCAGCTCGGG
>Ga0302279_10000647_pt1 | contig 51302 bp, 45 predicted proteins | sample III_Bog_N3_3_FD_194541 | JGI IMG/M metagenome (GOLD analysis project Ga0302279, IMG submission 194541) | Peat permafrost microbial communities from Stordalen Mire near Abisko, Sweden - III_Bog_N3_3 | ecosystem: Environmental > Terrestrial > Soil > Wetlands > Peat | place: Sweden: Abisko... | reverse complement strand
GTCTGGTCCTCTGTCAGGTCAACCCGCCCAGCATGTGCCATGTCGCCCCTCAGTATCAGGTGCCACGAGGCGAGGATTTGTTACAAGTATTTCTGGCGGCCTACACTAGCGTCCCAGCAGATGGACGGCGAAGCCGGCCAGTTCCAGATCCAGGTAGATGGCCTTGAGACGGCCCGGGGCGCCCTTGGCGGTTTCGGGCCGAGCCTGGATGCCGGCCCGCTTGAAGTAGGCCACGGCGCGCTCCACCTGGTTGCAGCGGATGGCCAGATGGCCCTTGGCGCCCGGGCAGGGGGTCCGGGTGATCTCGACCCGGTCGCCGGCGAAGATGGACGCGCCGCCTTCCGTGGGGGCGAAGTTGAACAGCTGCTGGAAGCGCCCGGCCACGGCGCGGCATTCCGCTTCGTCCTGGCCGGAGATGCCCAGGTGGGCGAAGGAGAAGTCATGCAGGGCGAACACCGCCTCCCGGCACAGGCCCTCCACCGCTTGCCAGTCCTCGGCCTCCACCAGATCCGGCCGCACCATCCAGGTGCCGCCGATGGCATGCACGTTGGTCCGCCGGGCATAGCTGGATACATTGCTGGCGTCGATGCCGCCGGTGGGCACGAACCGGGCCGAACCGAACGGCCCGGCCATGGCATCCAGCATGGCGGTGCCGCCGGCGGGGCCGGCCGGAAAGAACTTCAGCACGTCCAGGCCCTGGGCGAGGCCCTTGGCCACCCCGTCCGGGTTGACCACGCCGGGCAGGACCGGAATGCCCCGCTCCTGGCAGTACGCCACCACCTCGTCGACGTAGCAAGGGCTGACGATGAACTTCGCCCCGGCGGCCAGGGCCCGTTCCGCCTGGTCCACGGTCAGGACGGTTCCGGCTCCCACCAGCAGCTCCGGCAGCTCGGCAGCCATGGCCCGGATCGCCTCTTCGGCGGCGGCGGTGCGGAAGGTCACCTCGGCGACCGGAATCCCGCCGGCGACCAGGGCGCGCCCGAGGCCCACGGCCTTCCGGGCCGATTCCAGCTTGATGACCGGGACCAGCCCGATCTCACCCACGCGTTGCATCAGTGTGCTCATGTCGGATCCTCTTTCCACGCAGGATAGCCAGGATTTCATAAATAATGGAATAAAGGTCCATAAACTATCAAAACCCTTGCACCGGGGTCCCCTGGCCTGGTCAATAAAAGTTTTGGACCACTAGTCCATTTTTTTATAATCATTGGCCTTGTACGGCTACCATGGACGCGTGGACCCCCCATGCCAACCAGAACTGATCCAGATTCGAGGTCCGTTCCATGAAGAAGATCGTCACTTTCGGTGAAATCATGCTCCGGCTCAAGGCTCCCGGGCACGAGCGCCTGTTCCAGTCGGCCTTCCTGGAGGCCCAGTTCGGCGGCGGCGAGGCCAACGTGGCCACCTCCCTCGCCCTGCTGGGCATGGAGGCGGTGTTCGTCTCCGCCCTGTCCCGGGACGCCATCGGCCAGGGCGCCCTGCGCACCCTGCGCGGCTACGGGGTGGACGTCAGCCGGGTGCGCAGCACCGGCGACCGCACCGGCATCTACCTGCTGGAGACCGGCGCCGATCAGCGGCCGTCCAACGTGGTCTACGACCGGGCCGGCAGCGCCGCCGCCGCCATGCAGCCGGGCGATTTCCCATGGACCGAGATCTTCCAGGGCGCCCAGTGGTTCCACTTCACCGGCATCACCCCGGCCCTGTCCCGCGGGGCCGCCGACGCCTGCCTGGAGGCAGTCCGGGCCGCCCGGGCCGCCGGGGTGAAGGTGTCCATCGATCTCAACTTCCGCAAGAAGCTCTGGAACTACGGGGCCCAGGCGCCGGACGTCATGGGCCCGCTGGTGGCCCTGGCGGACGTGCTGATCGCCAACGAAGAGGACATCCAGCTGGGCCTGGGGATCGCCGCCGACGCGGACCCTTCCGCCAACCGGGTGGCCACCGCGGCCTACCAGGCCCTGGCGGCCAGGACCCGGGCCCAGTATCCCAACCTGTCGCTGGTGGCGATCACCCTCCGGGAAAGTCTGTCGGCCGACCGCAACGGCTGGTCCGCGGTGCTGGACAGCCAGGACGGGTTCCGCGCCTCGCGCCGGTATGCCCTGGAGCACATCGTGGACCGGGTCGGGGGCGGCGATGCCTTCGCGGCCGGGCTGATCTTCGGGCTGCTGGAATACGGCGACGAGGCCAGGGCCCTGGCCTTCGCCGTGGCCGCTTCGGCGCTGAAGCACACCATCCCCGGGGACCTGAACCTGAGCACCCGGGAAGAAATCGAGCGGCTGGCCGCCGGGGACGGTACCGGCCGGGTGGTTCGCTGAACCAGGGTCCATGGAAGGGGCCACCATGACGGATGACATCAAGCAGGCCCCCGCATCGGGCGCGCCTGGCCGGAGGTGAAGGGATGAAAAGCCTGGTCCTGCTCAACGCGCTCGACTCCGTGGCGGTGGCGGTGGACGGTCTGGACGCCGGGGAATCCGGCCAGTGCCTGGGCGCCGGCCAGGGCGAGGCGGTCCTGGCCGCGGAGGCGGTGCCCAGGGGCCACAAGATCGCCCTGGCGGCCATCGCCCAGGGCGCGCCGGTGATCAAGTACGGCCTGGAGATCGGCCGCGCCACCTGCGCCATCCCCAGGGGCGCCTGGGTCCACACCCACAACCTGGCTTCGGGCCTGCGCGGAACCCGGGACTACCAACCCTCCGGCCCCTTCGCGTGGGGCGGACGGGCAGCGGCCCTGGAGCTGCTGGCCGGGGCCGGCCTGCCCGGCACCTTCCAGGGACTGCCGCGGAGCGATGGCTCGGTGGGGATCCGCAACGAGGTCTGGGTCATCCCCACCGTGGGCTGCGTGAACCGCGCCGCCGAAACCGTGGCGGAGCTGGGCCGCAGGGAGTTCGGCCTGGACGCCTTCGCCTTCGGCCATCCCTACGGCTGCTCCCAGCTGGGCGACGATCTGGAGGCCACCCGGGTCATCCTGGCCCGGCTGGCCTCGCACCCCAACGCCGCGGGCGCCATCGTGGTCGCCCTGGGCTGTGAAAGCAACACCCTGCCGGCGTTCCAGGCCGCCATCGGCCCGTACGACCCGGCCCGGATCCGGTTCATCCAGCTCCAGACCACCGAGGACGAGCAGGAGGCGGCCCGGGAGGCCATGGCGGCCATGGCCGCCCTGATCGCCCCCCAGGCCCGGGTGCCGCTGCCCCTGGCGGAGCTCACCCTCGGCATCAAGTGCGGCGGTTCGGACGGGTTCTCCGGCATCACCGCCAACCCGCTGGTGGGCCGGGTGTGCGAACTGCTGGTGGCGGCCGGAGGCAGTGTGCTCATGACCGAGGTGCCCGAAATGTTCGGCGCCGAGACCGAGCTCATGGCCCGGGCCGCCAGCCCGGAGGTGTTTGCCGACGAAGTGCGCATGGTGAACGCGTTCAAGGACTACTTTATCGCCCACGGCCAGGAGGTGTTCGAGAACCCCTCCCCGGGCAACCGCGAGGGCGGCATCACCACCCTGGAGGAGAAGTCCCTGGGCTGCATCCGCAAGGCCGGCCAGGTGCCGGTCATGGACGTGATCGGCTACGGCCAGCGCCGGCGCGCCCGGGGGCTCACGCTGATCCCGGGCCCCGGCAACGACCTGGTCTCCTGCACCGCGCTCACCGCCGCCGGGGCCCAGCTGATCCTGTTCACCACCGGCCGCGGCACCCCGTTCGGGGCCCCCGCGCCCACCCTCAAGATCGCCTCCAACACCGATCTGGCCAGCCGCAAACCGCGCTGGATCGATTTCGATGCCGGCCGGGTGCTGGCCGGGGTCTCATTCGACGACCTGGCCATCGAGCTGTTCCGGCAGATCCTCGCCGTGGCCGGGGGCCAGCCCGTCCAGGCCGAGCGGGGCGGCTACCGGGAGATCGCCATCTTCAAGGACGGCGTCACCCTGTGACCGCCCATCGGGTTTATGGAGTCATGTTCCAATAACCCCAAATGACGTCCTCAGGTCCCGGACATGGCCCCGGAAACCGCTGCCAGTCTTTAGTCGTACGCGGGCAAACGAGCCTGAATGAAATAATGGACTATTATTTCAAAAAACCCGACACCTTTCCGGGATCGGGATAGTTTCAGTAAACACACTCCCCGGCCTTTCCAGTCAACGAAGGCGCCAAGAAGGCGCCGGCCAAGTACTCCTGGATCAAGGTGCTCACCGAAGTCAACGCCAACTGGGACCAGGCCACGACCCAGCAGACGGTGGCGAACCTGCTGCCCTCCTTCCCGAAGATCGACGGGGTGTATTCCCAGGGCGGGGCCATGATCCTGGGCGAGAACGTCGCCAAGGCGGTCGAGATGGTGCCGCCGGTCGTCACCGATACCACCCTGGCGAAGTTCGTGCAGACCGATATGCCCGACAGTCTCTGGCTGGCCACGCAGCCCAGGCTGCTGCTGCTGGACGATCCCACCCGCGGGGTGGACATCAGCGCGCGCAGCGACATCTACCACCACATCAGGGGCCTCGCCGCACAGGGCGTCGGGGTCCTCATCAACTCGACCGACACCCTCGAGCTCGTGGGCCTCTGCGATCGCGTCCTGGTGATGTTCGAGGGCCGGATCGTCAGCGAACTGGACCGGGCCGGGACTATACCGATCAGCCGGCCAGGGTGGCCTTCAGGGCGGCGAAGGCCGCGGGCAGACCGTCCGGCTGGCTACCACCGCCCTGGGCCAGTTCCTTCTTGCCGCCGCCCCGGCCGCCCACGTGGGGCGCCATGACCTTGAGCAGCGCCCCGGCATCGGCCCGGCCCAGCAGGTCCGGACCGACGCTCACCAGCAGGGCCAGCTTGTCCTCGCCCAGCCGGGAGGCCAGGGCGATGACCGCGTTGCGGTGGCGGGTCCGGCACTGGTCCATCATCTCGCGCAGGGCCGGGCCGTCGATGCCCTCGACGCTCATGGTGACCAGGGCCAGCCCGGCCACGTCCTCCACCAGCTCGGCGCTGCCGCCGCCGCTGGCGGCCTTGAGCCGGGCTTCCTTCAGTTCCTTTTCCAGCTGCTGGATGCGCTGTTCCTTGGCGGTCAGGAGGGCCGCCAGCTTCTCGCGCGGGGTGTTGGCCTGGCGGCTCAGCCCGGCCAGCAGGTGCTCGTCCTCCTGCAGCCGGCCCAGGGCCGCGGCGCCCGCCACCGCCTCCAGCCGCCGCACCCCGGCGGCCACGGCGCCTTCGGCGACGATCTTGACCAGGCCGATCTCGCCGGTGTTGGCCACGTGGGTGCCGCCGCACAGTTCCCGGGAGAACCCGGGCACCGAGACCACCCGCACGGTGTCGCCGTATTTCTCGCCGAACAGCGCCATGGCGCCGGCGGCCAGGGCCTCCTCGATGGGCATCAGCTGGCTGGTGGTGGCCAGCGCGGCCAGGGTCTGCTCGTTGACCAGGCGCTCCACTTCATTCACCTGCTCCGGCTCCAGCGGGGCGAAGTGGCTGAAGTCGAAGCGCAGCCGGTCGGCGTCCACCGCCGAACCGGCCTGCTTGACGTGGGTGCCCAGCACCTCCCGCAGGGCCGCGTGCAGCAGGTGGGTGGCGGTGTGGTGGGCCCGGATCCGGGCGCGCCGCTCGGCGTCCACCGTGGCCAGCACGGTCTCGCCCTCGCGCAGGGCCCGGCCGGTGACGGTCACGTGGTGCAGGTGGCGCCGGGGCGCCGGGGCGGTGCAATCGCTCACCTGGGCCACCAGGCCTTCGGCCTTGAGGGTGCCGGTGTCGCCCACCTGGCCGCCGCCCTGGGCGTAGAAGGGCGTGTGGTCCAGCAGCACGAAGCCCTGGCCCGCCAGTTCCCGCACCCGCTTCTGGTCCCGGTCGAACAGGGCCACCACCTTGCCCTGGGCGTGGGTGACCTCGTAGCCCAGGAAGGCCGTGGCGCGCATATCGGCGAGGGCGACCAGATCGCCGCCCAGGCGGATGTCATGGACCTTCATGGCCGACCGGCTCTTGGCCTTCTGCTCGGCCAGCTCCGCCTGGAAGCCCGCCAGATCGCAGACCATGCCGCGCTCGCGGCACCAGTCCTCCACCAGATCCACGGGGAAGCCGAAGGTGTCGTAGAGCCGGAAGATCTCCCCCGCGGCCAGGGCGCCGGAGGCCGTGTCCAGGGATTCCAGGTGCTTGAGGCCCATGGTCAGGGTCAGGGAGAACTGGCCCTCCTCCCGGGCCAGGACCTTCATGATGCGGCCCAGTTCGGCTTCCAGCTCCGGATAGGCGTCGCCCATGGCCTGGAACACCGAGGGGCTGAGCTCGGCGAAGAACCGCCCGGCGATGCCCAGCTTGCGGCCGAAGCGCAGGGCCCGGCGGATGATCTTGCGCAGGACGTAGCCCCGGCCCTCGTTGGACGGCACGATGCCGTCGTAGATCATGAAGGTGGCGGCCCGGATATGATCGGCGATCACCTGGGAGGCCACCCGGTTGGCGGTCTCGCCGCGGTGCGCCGGTTCCACGTCGGCCCGCTGCCAGATGGCCTGGAAGATGGGCTGGAACAGATCGATCTCGTAGTTGCTGTCCACCCCCTGGAGGATGGAGGCCACGCGCTCCAGGCCCATGCCGGTATCGATGCTGGGCCGCGGCAGCGGCTTCATGGCGCCGCCGGCGTCGCGGTCGTACTGCATGAACACCAGGTTCCAGATCTCCATGACCCGGTCGCCGTCGCCATTGGGGGTGGCGTCGCCCTGGTACTGGGGGCCCCGGTCGTAGTGGATCTCGCTGCACGGGCCGCAGGGGCCGGTCTCGCCCATCTGCCAGAAGTTGTCCTTCTTGCCGAACCGCACCACCCGCTCCCGGGGCACGCCGGCCGCGATCCAGAAGGCCTCCGCCTCGGTGTCGGCCGGCACGCCTTCGGCGCCCTCGAACACCGACACCCACATGCGCGCCGGGTCCAGCCCCAGACCGCCCTGGTCCGCCGGGGCGGTGAGCAGGGTCCAGGCGCTCTGGATGGCCTCGGCCTTGAAGTAGTCGCCGAAGCTGAAGTTGCCCAGCATCTCGAAGAAGGTGTGGTGGCGGGCGGTGAAGCCCACCTGGTCCAGGTCGTTGTGCTTGCCGCCGGCCCGCAGGCACTTCTGCGACGAGGTGGCGCGGGTGTAGTCGCGCTTCTCCTTGCCCAGGAACACGTCCTTGAACTGCACCATGCCGGCGTTGGTCCACATCACGGTGGGATCGTCGGCCGGCCCGACCACGGAACTGGAGGGCACCACCCGGTGTCCGCGGGCGGCGAAGAAGTCCAGGAAGCGCTGGCGAATCTCAGAAGTTTTCATGAAGTCGGGTTTCCTTGCGGTCGGTCGATGGGATATCACATTCAGGCTAGACTTCATGCCCTGGCTCCGCCAGGGCATGAAGTGGGGTGTGGGGGACGGAGAGCGAGCTCAGCGAGCGCGCGGTCCCCCACGGGGATATCAATGACGGAAGTGCCGGGTGCCGGTGAAGAACAGCCAGACCCCCAGCCTCTGGGCGGCGTGGATCACTTCCTTGTCGCGCAGGGAGCCGCCGGGCTCGATGAAGGCGGTCACCCCGGCCCGGGCGGCCAGCTCCAGATCGTCGGCGACCGGAAAGAAGGCGTCGGAGCCGAGGATCGCCCCCCGGGCCCGGTCCCCGGCCTTGCGGCAGGCCAGTTCCACCGCGTCCACCCGGCTCATCTGGCCGGCGCCGATGCCCACCGTGCCGCCGTCCTTGACCAGCACGATGGCGTTGGACTTCACCGCCTTGGCCACGGTGTCGGCCAGGACCATGTCCTCCACCAGGGGCCAGGGGCCGCGGCCGGTGGCCTTCACCTGCCACTGCTCCACCGGGGTGCAGGCGGTGTCGGCCCGCTGCACCAGGAAGCCGCCGCCGACGGTGCGCAGATCCAGCCCGTGGGCGGACAGCGGCCAGTCGCTGGGCGCCTCCAGGATCCGCACCTGCTTCTTGGCCGCCAGCAGGGCCAGGGCCTCCGGGGCGAAACCCGGGGCCAGGATCACCTCCCAGAAGGTCTGCAGCATGGCCTGGGCCACTTCCACCCCGATGGGCCGGTTGAACGCCACGATGCCGCCGAAGGCGGCCACCGGATCGCCCGCCTGGGCCTTGAGCAGGGCCTCCAGCACGTGGGAGCCGCGGCCCACGCCGCAGGGGTTGTTGTGCTTGACGATGACCGCGGACGGCGCCTTGCATTGGAATACCAGCCGGGCCGCCGTGTCCACGTCCAGCAGGTTGTTGAAGCTCAGGTCCTTGCCCTGCAGCTGGCGGCAGGCGGAGAAGCCCTCCTCCCGGGCCCCGGGGCGCACATAGAAGCCCGCGCTCTGGTGCGGGTTCTCCCCGTAGCGCAGGGACTGGCTGAACTCCAGCCCCAGGCCCAGGCGCTCGGGCAGGGCCTCGGTGTCGGCCTCGGGCACCCCCAGGGCGCCCAGCATCCAGGTGCTGATGGCCGCGTCGTAGGCGGCGGTGCGTTGGAACGCGGCCAGGGCGCAGGCCCTGCGGTCCGCGGCGCCCCACTGGCCCTGGGCCAGCCTGGCCAGGAAAGCCTCGTACTGCCCCGGATCGGTGAGCACGGTCACCGAGGCGTGGTTCTTGGCGGAGGAGCGGATCATGCTGGGGCCGCCGATGTCGATCTGCTCGATGCACTCGGGCACCGTGACCCCGGGCCGGGCGATGGTCGCCTCGAAGGGATACAGGTTCACCACCACCAGATCGATGGGGTCGATGCCCAGGCGGGCCGCGTCGGCCACGTGCTCCGGCACTTCCCGGCGGAACAGCAGGCCGCCGTGGATGCGCGGATGCAGGGTCTTGACCCGGCCGCCGAAGCACTCCGGTGCGCCGGTGTAGTCGGCCACCTCCTGCACCTCCACCTCGGCCGCCTTCAGGGCCGCGAGCGTGCCGCCCGTGGCCAGCAGGCTCCAGCCCAGCGCCCTCAAGCCCTTGGCCAGCGGCAGCAGACCTTTCTTGTCATAGACCGAGAACAGCGCCGTGGGCATGGTTTTCCCCGCAAAGGGTCATTGTTTCATAGAGAAGGCGCGGGCGGGAACCCTACTGGGGAAGAATCCGCGCCAATCCCCCCGGAATGGGCCGGCCGGTCGACCGCGAATTGAGCCTGCCGGGCCCGGCGGCTGATAACATGGCGAAAGAGGTGGGCCATCATGGATGTCCAGGTGGAAGTTCAGTTCACGGTCCAGCACACCCTGGAGGAACTCCGGGAGGCGTTCGTCAAGCGCGCCCACTTTCCCAGCTGGCGGGTGATCCAGGATACGGATACCCGGCCCGAGCTGTTCTTCGAGACCCGGGTGGTCTCCATCAATCTGTCCTCGGAACAGGACCGGTTCGCCTGGTTCGTGTTCTCCATCGAGGCCTGCGGCGAGCTGCGGCAGCGGATCGTCATCACCAACGTGGTGCCTTCGGGGGTGCGGGTGGACATCCCGGTGCTGGAAGACTTCCTGCACTTCTGCCGGAACTGCCTGGTCGCCTCGCCCGGACAGCCTTGACGGCAACGTTTTATGTTGTTATATTAAATAATCATGATTGCGCCTCACCAGCGGGTGCATCATATTGGATCCTAAGATGCGAAAGGGCCCATGCCTAATCTGAAGATCAACAACGTCGAGATCACCGTCGAACCCGGCACGCTGCTGCTGGACGCCTGCGCCCGCGCGGGTTTCGACATTCCGCACTACTGCTTCCATCCGGCCTTGACCCCGGTGGCCACCTGTCGCATGTGCATGGTGGAGATCAAGGGGCAGCCCAAGCTGGCCACGTCGTGCACCACCATGGCCGCGGAAGGCCAGGAAGTCTTCACCCATTCGCCGGCGGTGAACGACGCCCGGGCCGGGGTGATGGAGTTCCTGCTGCTGAACCACCCCCTCGACTGCCCCATCTGCGACCAGGCCGGGGAGTGCCTGCTCCAGGACTACAGCTTCCAGTACGGCAGCGGCGACAGCCGGATGGTGGAGCCCAAGCGGCGCTACCGCTACGAGGACCTGGGCGCCAAGATCGTCATCGACAAGAACCGCTGCATCCATTGCACCCGGTGCGTCCGCTTCACCCAGGAAGTGTCCGGCACCGGCGAGCTGATGGTGGCCAACCGCGGTTCCAGCCTGGAGGTCACCACCTTCGCCGGCCTGTCCATGGACACCAACCCCCTGGCGGGCAACGTGGTGGATCTGTGCCCGGTGGGCGCCCTCACCAGCCGCGATTTCCGCTTCAACAAGCGGGTGTGGTACCTCAAGCCGGTGCCCACCATCAGCCGGCTGTCGGCCATGGCCAGCCCGCTGTGGGCGGACGTGGACCAGAACCGGGTATGGCGCCTGCGCCCCCGGGCGGCCAAGGAGCACGGCACCGCCGGCTTCATCACCGACCATGAGCGCTACAGCTACCATCGCTATGCCCTGGACCCGGCCACCCGGATGACCCAGCCGACGCTGCGGAACCAGCCGGCCACCGCCGAGCAGGTGGCCGCCGCGCTGCGGGAAGCCGGCCCCGTGGCCGTGGTGCTCCAGGGCACCTTCGGCTGCGACACGGCCCAGCGCTGCGCCGAACTGGCCTCCGCCCCGGACCTGTGCTTCGGCACCGGCGACTGCCCGCGCCCCATCCTGTTCCCCAAGCTCCAGGCCAGCAGCGACGGCATCTTCAACCGGCGCGGCTGCAGCGAGCGCGGCTTCCGCTTCGGCTACCTGGAGGAACTGCGGGACCGGGTCCGCTCCGGGGAAGTGCGCGCGGTGGTGCTGCTGCACGACACCGACTTCTCCAGCCCGGCCGAGACCCAGTGCCTGGAGGAGATCCTGGCGAGTGTCCCGTTCAGCGTGGCCCTGGAACCGCTGCCCGGCCCCCTGAGCGAGCGGGCCGCGGCCACCCTGCCGGTGGCCACCTACCTGGAAGAGAACGACTTCGTCGTCAACCATGAAGGGGAGCTGCAATGCTACAAGAAGGCCCTGGAGCCCCCGAAGGGGGTGCTGCCCGCCGTGGCCTGGGCCCGGACCCTGCTGGGAACCCGCCAGGTCGTTCCGAGCCCCGCCTGAGCCTGGCCCCCTACCTGCTGGTCTATGACGCCGAGGACGCCGGCTGCCGGCGTCTGGTGGACTGGGTCCAGCGCCGGGACGACCAGGGTCTGGTGGTGTCCTTCCCCTTCCAGAACGCGGAGCTGTTGAACGTGGCCCCGGAATTCGCCGGCCTGTGGCTGGACGGCCAGGTGCTGGGCTTCGACACCCGCTTCCGGCGGATCGACGCCGGCCCTGAACTGGTGCCGGAGCTGTACCAGCGGCTGTCCGGCTGGCGGCGGTATCTGGTGGCCCCCCTGACCCGCCTGCGGCCGCTAGCGCGGCTGCTGTACGCGGCCATGCGGCGCTAGTGCAGAGTTCTCTAAATCTCTTTAATAATCAGGAAGATACACTTACGAACCAAGAGTGGGACGAGGATCTGGCTTCCGCAGGGCTTCACCTTATGCAGTGGCGAGTGGTTGGTTGGCCTCCGTCGCTTCAATGTTCGTTTCGGCGCCTGGGGCGAAAAGCTCAACGCGGAGGCCCGGAGCAAGGACTTGAGGCGCGGAGGGGATCAGGTTTGGGCGGTGATCAGCGGCTTTCGATCGGGCCGAGGGCCGGCTCGTTCAGCGCGTTTGGTGATCAAGCTTCCGCGGCCAGCCCCTGGACCTCGCCCAAGGGAATGGCCGTGATGCCTTCCGCCATCGGAAACCCATGGGCGCCCGGGTGGACCACCCACAGGCGGTCCAGCCCGAGCTCCGCCTTGGCCGTGCGCATGGAGGTGGTGAGCCTGGGGGCCTCGGTGAACTTGATCTCGAAACCCAGGCGCCGGCCCTGGTGCATGAAGACCAGGTCCAGTTCGGCTCCCCCATGGGTGGACCAGAAGCAGGGCTGGGCGGGCGCGAAGACCCGCAGCACCTGCTCGATGGCGAACCCTTCCCAGGAAGCGCCCACCTTGGGGTGCCCGAGCAGATGGTCGCGGGTGGGGATATCCAGCAGATGGTGCAGCAGCCCGGAATCCCGGAAATAGACCTTCGGGGCCTTCACCTGCCGTTTACCGACGTTCTCGAACCAGGGCATGAGCTGGCGGACCATGTAGGTGCCAGTGAGCAGGTCCAGGTAGCCGCGCACGGTCTTGTCCGATAGCCCCATGGAACGGCCCAGTTCCGAGGCGTTCCAGGTCTGCCCGTGGTAGTGGGCGAGCATGGTCCAGAAGCGGCGCAGCGCCGGCCCGGGAATGCGGAAGCCCAGCTGCGGGATGTCTCGCTCAAGATAGGTCCGCACGAACCCCTCCCGCCAGGCGAAGCTGTCCGCGTCGGAGGCCGCCAGGAAGGAACGGGGGAACCCCCCGCGCAGCCAGAGCGGGCTCTGGGCCTCGGCTCCGGTCTCCGAAAGGTCGAAGCCCGACAGCTCCACGAATTCCACGCGTCCGGCCAGGGTTTCCGAGGCGTGCCGGACGAGGTGGGGCGAGGCGCTGCCCAGGATGAGGAAGCGCGCCGCCTGGCCGGGCCGATCCACCAGTCCGCGCAGCACGGGGAACAGTTCGGGCATGGCCTGCACCTCATCCAGGATCACCAGGCCAGAGCGCTCGCCCAAAGCCAGTTCCGGATTCTGCAAGCGCCGCTGGTCTGCCATCGATTCCAGGTCGAAGAAGGAGGCGCCCTGGCCCTCCGCGAAGAGCCGGGCCAGGGTGGTCTTCCCGCACTGGCGAGGTCCCAAAAGGGCCGTGATGGGGGACCGCTGCGCGGCGGTCTGGAGGCTATGGAGGAAAGCGGGGCGCTGCAGCACATGGCATCATATCCAGAACATTCGGAGTCAACCTCCGAATGTTCTGGGTTTTAACCGCCGTCTGCCCATCCTGCGGCCCCGGCCTGCCCGGACTAGGCGCTGTCGGCAAATCCGGCTGAGCCAAGGATCAGGCTAATTTGATCCTGCTTTTCCCTGGTCATCGGCGTTCATCCCCGTTCAAACTCAGCCCCGGCTTGCCGTCAAGCAGGGTTCTGGAGGCCAGCCCATCCGGCGCCCGGCCGAGAACCCATGGGGCTCGATTCCTAAGGCGTCCCGGAACTCGCGCCAAGGCTGATGCCAGGGCCTTGGGGACGGGGATGAACGCCGATCGATGGGATAAATGGGGATCTGATCGGCCTGCGACAGCCCCTTCATCAGCGCTCCAAGGGGTCGCGAGTTTGCCGACACGCCCTAGAAGGAGACCCCCACCCCCACGGTCCACAGGCTCTGGAACTCCTGCCCGGAGCCCTGGGCGCCCAGGTAGCTGTCCAGGCTGGAGGCCGAGGCCTGCTGCACCGGCCGGTCCCGGGCCAGGGCCAGCTGGTAGCTGGCGGTCAGGTAGGGCTCCAGGTCGGACCAGGGCAGGTTCCAGCGCAGGCCCGCCCGGGCCCAGGGCCGGGCGATGGTCTCGCTCCGGGCGGCGCCCGCGCCCTCGTAGCGGTAGGCCTGGACCCGCTCCAGCAGGCCCAGCTCGCCGGCCACGCCGGTGAACGGCACCCAGAACTGGGCGTTGACCCCCGCGCCCACCCCGGACTGGGTCAGCCGGCTGTCGGCCTCGGCGGCGCCCTGCTGGATCCGGCCATTGGCCTGCAGATATGCGTATTCGGCGTTCCATTCGAACTTGAGCACCGGTCCCACCCGGACGATGCGGTGGCTGAGGGTGAAGATCAGGCCCTGGCCGCGGTCCAGGCCGCCGGCGACCGTGCCGCCCTGGACGCTGGCGGCGGGCAGGGACTGGGCCTGGGGAAAGGGCGCTTCCAGCCGCAGATCCCAGGCCTGGGCCGCCAGGGGCTGGGCCAGAAGGGTCAGGACGCATACGGACAGGCATTTCAAGGGATGGCCTCCAGGATGGCCCTAAGCATGGAAGCCTTTGATCCGGATGGGAAGGCCTTTGCCCGCTGGCATAAGTGGCCCAGGTGTGTCATGTTTTTGACTTGACCCTTTCTTTCCACATTTTAGGTCCCACACGGCAAAGCTGACCATGTCCCCCCTGCCCCGCCTCCATTGGTCCACCATGGCCCAACCTACCCAGGGCCTGGAACAGCGCTGGGCCGGCGCCTGGGACATCACCGTGGACCGGGGCGCCCTGCCCAGCCTGCCGCCGCGGGACACGGACCTGTGGGTCATCACCGCCGCGGTCCGGCAGCCCGCGCCCGGCCTGGCCCGGCTGTGCGCCGAGGTGGGGGCCCTGCCCATCCTGATGCTGCTGCCGGCCGACGCCGCCCCCCTGGAAGCCGCGGACCTGGCCGCCTGGGGCAGCCTGGGCGCGCTGCGCTGGGGCCTGTTCCGGGACACCCCGCCCCAGGGCGGGCTGCGCCCCGCCAGCCCGGCCCAGCCGCCGCTGTCCGTGGCCCAGGGCCTGGCCCTGGGGCTGGTGGGCATCGGTCCGGCCATGCAGGAGGTGCTGGCCAAGGCCCGGGCCGCCGCTGCCACCCGGGCCACGGTCCTGCTCCAGGGGGAAAGCGGCACCGGCAAGGAGGTCATCGCCCAGGCCATCCATCAGCTCAGCGCCCAGCGGACCGAGCCGTTCGTGCCGGTGCACTGCGGCGCCATCCCGGAGAACCTCATCGAATCCGAACTGTTCGGCCACGCCCGGGGGGCCTTCACGGACGCCCACAAGGACGCCCCGGGCAAGTTCCGGGAAGCGCATGGCGGAACGATCTTCCTGGACGAGGTGGGCACCATGCCTGCGAGCGTCCAGGTGCGCCTGCTGCGGGTGCTGCAGGAGCGGGAGGTGCAGCCCCTGGGCGGCGGCGCGCCGGTGAAGGTGGAGCTGCGGGTGGTGGCCGCCACCAACCAGGACCTGTGGCAGCGCGTGCAGGCCGGCACCTTCCGGGAGGACCTGTTCTACCGCCTGGAGGTGGTGCCCATCACCCTGCCCCCCCTGCGCGCGCGGCGGGAGGAGATCCCCTTCCTGGCCCAGCACTTCCTCAACCGCAAGGCCCGTCTTCACGGCATCTACCCCAAGGCCCTGCACCCCTCCGTGGATCCGCTGCTCATGGCCATGCCCTGGGGCGGCAACGTCCGCCAGCTGGAGAACGCCATGGAGCGGGCCATCGTGTTGTCCGGCGACCGCGCCGTGCTCACCCGGGCCGACTTCGGCTTCCTCACCGAACGCATCCCCGACGGCCAGGCCCTGGTGGACGCCCTGCCGCCCATGCAGGACTTCCCGGCCTGCACCGGCGAGGCGATGGCGGCCCAGACCACGGAGCTCCCGCCCGAAGGGCTGGACCTGAACCAGGTGGTTTCGGACGTGGAAAAGAAGCTGATGCTGCAAAGCCTGCAGGCGACCCGCGGCAACAAAAAGCGGGCGGCGGAACTGCTGGGCCTCAAGCGCACCACCTTCCTGGAGAAGATGAAGCGCCTGGAGCTGGAGGACTGCCTGCCGGAGTGCAGCGAATCCTGATCCTGGTAGGCTGGAGGCATGGAAAATACCCCTCTCCACCAGCGTTGGCTCCTGGACGTCCCCGCGGCGGCCGTGGATGCCCTGGACACCTGGCTCATGGACCAGGGCTGCACGGCCACCTACCAGGAGGCCGATCCGCCCTGCACCTTCTTCGCCTATTTCCCCCCGGGCGGCACGCTGCCCGACCCCGCCGGCCTGGCGGCCTTCCCCGGGGTCCGGCTGCTGCGCACCGAGGCCTTCCAGGACGAGGACTGGCTGGCCAAGAGCCGGGAGGGCTTCGGTCCCATCGAGGTGGGCCGCACCTTCTTCATCCGGCCCCTGTGGGAGGACTGCGCGGTGCCGGCCGGCCGCACCCCCATCGTGGTGAACCCGGGGCTGGCCTTCGGCACCGGCGGCCACGAGACCACCCGGCTGTGCATGGCGCTGCTGGAGGATCTGGCCGACCAGGGCGAGCTGCACGGTCCGGCCCTGGACATCGGCGCCGGCACCGGCATCCTGGCCCTGGCGGCCTGGCTGCGGGGGGGCCGGGACATCACCGCCTTCGATATCGATCCGGACTGCGGGCCGGCCATGGCCGACTTCCTGGAGCTCAACGCCGGCGTGCTGGACGGAGCCAAGCCGTTCAGCCACTTCGTGGGGGTGCTGGACGATCCCCGGGTGGACGGACCGTACCGCCTGCTGCTGGCCAACATCCTGCTGGAGACCATCCAGGAGCTGCTGCCGCGCATGAGCGGCATCGCCGCCCCGGGCGGACTGCTGGTGGCCTCGGGGATCCTGGCCGAGCGCCAGGACGAGGCCCTGGTGAGCCTGGCCGCCTACGGCTTCCGCCCCCTGCGGGTCGTCCAGGAGGGCGCCTGGATCGCCATCCTGGCCCAGCGCCTGCCGTCATGACCCTGGCCCGGGCGGACGCCCCCATCGCCGTGTTCGATTCGGGCATCGGCGGCCTGACGGTGGTCAAGGCCCTGCGCCGGCTGCTGCCCGAAGAGGAGCTGGTCTACCTGGGCGACACCGCCCGGGTGCCCTACGGCAACAAGTCCAGTGCCACCATCCAGCGCTACGCCCTGCAGGCCGGCGCCATCCTGGCCCGGTACCACCCCAAGCTCATGGTCATCGCCTGCAACACCGCCTCCGCCCACGGGCTGGGCGCGCTCCAGGCCCAGGCGCCCTGTCCGGTGATCGGCGTCATCGAGCCGGGCGCCGAGGCCGCCGCCGCCGTGGCCGGCCCGGTGGGGGTGATCGGCACCCTGGCCACCATCCAGAGCGGCGCCTACGAGGACGCCATCCGCCGGCACCGCCCGGACGCGGAGATCCACAGCCTGGCCTGCCCGCTGCTGGTGAGCTTCGCCGAGGAAGGCTGGCTGGACGATCCCATCACCGACGCGGTCTGCCGGCGCTACCTGAACCAGATCCCGTTCCAGGTGCGCACGGTGGTCCTGGGCTGCACCCACTACCCGACCCTGCTGGCCTCCCTGGCCCGCACCCGGCCCGGCACCACCTGGCTGGACAGCGGCGAGCTCACGGCCGGAACTGTCGAACGCCTGCTCCAGGGCCGGCTGGGCTTCCGCACCGCCAGCGCCCAGGGCCGGTTGCGCATCCTGCTCACCGACGCCGGCAGCCGGCTTCAGGAGATCGGCGCCCGGTTCCTGGGCGAGCCGCTGGAATCGGTGGATCTGGTCGAGCTGTAGGCCGGCAACGGCCTATGCTGGTACTGTCATGATCTTGCATGAACTGATCAACCGGGCGCTGGTGGACTACCTCACCGGCAATGTTTCCAACTACCAGCGCCGGGTGCCCAACGACCCCGCCCACCTGGCCCGCACCCTGCGGCCCGGGGATGTGCTCCTGGTGGAGGGCAACGCCCGGATCAGCCAGCTCATCATGTACATGACCCAGAGCTCCTGGAGCCATGCCGCCCTGTACCTGGGCGACGGGCTGCTGCGCTGGGGCGGCCCGGAGGCGGACCGGGCCCTGGACCGCTACGGCGACGAGGCCACCCAGCTGTTCATCGAAAGCGATCTCAAGGAGGGGGTCACGGTGTTCCCCCTGTCCCACTACCTGGCGCAGAACCTGCGCATCTGCCGGCCCCTGGGCCTGTCCCCGGCCGGGCTGGACCGGGTGCTGGAGGAGCTGTTCCAGCACCTGGGGGTGCGCTACGACCAGCGCAACGCCTTCGACCTGGCCCGCTACCTGATCCCGTTCCACCTGGTGCCCCGCCCGTTCCGGCGGCGCAGTCTGTACCTGGGCAGCTCCAGCAGCCGCGAGGTGATCTGCTCGGCGCTCATCGCCAAGGCCTTCTACCGGGTGGGCCTGACCATCCAGCCGCCGCTCCAGCCCATGGCCGGCGGCCATGACCCGGCGCTGCAGGTGCGCCATCCCAGCTACATCATGCCCCGGGATTTCGACCTCTCCGCCAACTTCCAGATCCTCAAGCCGCCACAGCTGCCGTGACTACACCCCCGCCGCGGCGAAGGCCGCCGCCACGATGGCCTGGGCCTCCTGCTGCACGGCCTGCAGATGCGCCTGGCCCAGGAAGCTTTCGGCGTAGATCTTGTACACATCCTCCGTTCCGGAAGGCCGAGCGGCGAACCAGCCGTTCTCGGTGATGACCTTGAGCCCGCCGATGGCAGCGCCGTTGCCGGGCGCCCGGGTCAGCCGGGCCAGGATCGGCTCGCCGGCCAGGGTGGCGGCCTGGACCTGCTCCGGCGCCAGCTGGGCCAGCACCTTGCGCTGGGCCGCGTTGGCGGGAGCGTCCATGCGCTCGTAGCAGGGGGCGCCGAACCGGCCGGTCAACTCCTGGTAGTGCTGGCCGGGGTCCTTGCCGGTCACGGCGGTGATCTCGGCGGCCAGCAGGCTGAGGATGATGCCGTCCTTGTCGGTGGTCCACACGGTGCCGTCCTGGCGCAGGAACGAGGCCCCGGCGCTTTCCTCGCCGCCGAAGCCGAAGCTGCCGTCCACCAGGCCCGGCACGAAGTACTTGAAGCCCACCGGCACCTCGGCCACCCGGCGGCCGATGGCGGCCCCCACCCGGTCGATCATGGAACTGCTCACCAGGGTCTTGCCGATGGCCGCGTCGGCGCGCCAGCCGGTGCGGCTCTGGAACAGGTACTGGATGGCCACGGCCAGGTAGTGGTTGGGGTTCATCAGGCCGGCGCTGGGACATACGATGCCGTGCCGGTCGAAGTCCGGATCGTTGCCGAAGGCGATGTCGTAGTTGTCCTTGAGCGCCACCAGCCCGGCCATGGCCTGGGGCGAGGAGCAGTCCATGCGGATCTTGCCGTCCCGGTCCACGCACATGAAGCCGAAGGTGGGGTCGTAGTGGCCGTGCAGCAGCTCCAGCTGCAGCCCGTAGCGCTGGGCGATGGGCTCCCAGTAGCCCAGCCCGGCCCCGCCCAGGGCGTCGGCGCCCAGGCGCAGCCCGGCGTCGCTGATGGCCTTCAGATCGATGACCTGCGCCAGGTCCTCCACGTAGGGGGTGATGAAATCGAAGGGGCGCACGCCGTCGGTGCGCAGGGCCCGGGCGTACGGCACCCGCTGCACGGCCTGGTTGCCGGCCCGCAGGAACTCGTTCGCCTGGTTGGCCACCCAGTCGGTGATATCCACGTCGGCCGGGCCGCCGCTGGGCGGGTTGTACTTGATGCCGCCGTTGTCGGGCGGGTTGTGCGACGGGGTGATGACGATGCCGTCCGCCAGGTCCGTGCTCCGGTCCCGGTTCCAGGCCAGGATGGCGTGGGAGACCGAAGGGGTGGGGGTGAAGGCCCCGTCCTGGGCGTAGCGGGTCTCCACCCCGTTGGCCGCCAGCACCTCCAGGGCGGTGATCTGCGCCGGCTCGGACAGGGCGTGGGTGTCCTTGCCGATGTACAGCGGCCCGGTGATCCCGGCCCGGCGCCGGTACAGGCAGATGGCCTGGACGATGGCCAGGATGTGGGCCTCGTTGAAGGAGCCGGTGCGGGAGGTGCCGCGGTGGCCGGAGGTGCCGAAGCTCACCAGGCAGCGGGGATCCTCGGGATCCGGCTGGACCGTGTAGTAGGCGGCGATCAGGGCCGGGATATCGGCCAGGATGGACTGCGGAGCGGGCTTGCCGGCCAAGGGGTGCATGGGAGTCTCCCGGATCGTGGTGGGGCGGATGGATCCCCCATCATAGCCGCTGGGAGCCGAACGGGTCCCGCTACCGGTGGACGTTCTGGTTCGGGTTGCGCTCTTCCATCTCCAGCCACAGCCGCTGCAGGCTCAGCAGCCGCTCCGGATAGTCCAGGCCCAGGGCCTCGTCCTCGGGATCCAGGGCCATGGGATCCTCGATCCAGGTCGGGTCGAACTCCGGGAACACGCTGGGCAGCAGGGTGCGGGGCAACCCGCGCACGCTCAGGTTGCGGATCCCGGGGGTGTCCACCAGGGTGCCGCCGGCGCCGCTGAGCCAGCGGGCCCCGGTGGTGGTCTGGCGGCCGGTGCCGTAGCGGCTCATGGCGCCGGTGCGCTGGTTCAGGTCGGGCACCAGGGCGTTGATGAGGGTGCTTTTGCCCACGCCGCTGTGCCCCACCAGCACCACCTTGCGGCCGCGCAGCAGCGCCTTGAGGGGCTCCAGCCCCTCGCCCCGGGCCGCGCTGGTCTCCAGGATCGGCAGGCCCTGGGCCCGCAGCGGGTCCAGCTCGGGCAGGGTGTCCTTGAGGCTGGCCCGGTCGCGCTTGGTGACGATGATCCGGAAGGCCAGCCCCGAGGCCAGGGCCAGGGTCTGGGCCCGCTCCAGCAGGCCCGGGCGCAGGGGCGGATCCACCACGGCGGCGCAGACCCACAGCTCGTCGGCGTTGGCGCAGATCAGCTGCCAGGGTTCCCGGTCGTCGATCCCGCCGCGCTTGAGCAGGGTGCGCCGGGGCATCACCGCCACCACCTGGGCCTGTTGGCCCTCGTCCTCGGCCTCCTGGGTCAGGGTGTAGCGCAGGCGGTCGCCCACCACCAGCTTCACCCCCTTGAGCTTGCCGGCCAGGCTGGCCCGCAGCGGGGAGCCGTCATCCAGCTCCAGGTCCACGATCTGGCTGTGCCGCCAGACCAGGGTGGCCTCGGGCAGGTGCAGCCAGGGGCCCACGTCCGGCAGCAGCAGCATGGCGTCGGAATCGTGGGCCTCGTTGTCGGTGGCCAGTCGCTCGGCGCTCTGCTGGCGGCGCTTGCTGGCGGCCCGTCCCTCCCGGGCGTAGGCGTCCGGGGCGTCCATGTCCTGGACGTCCCGGCTCTGGCCCAGGCGGAACTTGCGGCTCATGCCCGCCCCGCGAACTCCCGGGTCTCGGTGCTCACTTTGACCTTTTCGCCTTCCTTGATGAACAGCGGGACCTTGATCTCGATCCCGGTCTCCAGCTTGGCCGGCTTGGTGACGTTGCCGCTGGCCGTGTCGCCCCGGGCGCCGGGCTCGGTGTAGGTGATGGCCAGCTCCACGTGGGTGGGCAGCTGCAGGCCGATGGGATTGCTGTTGTACTTCTGGATCTGGATGATCGCCCCCTCCACCAGGAAGTCCAGGGCGTCGCCGACCATGTCGCTGTTCAGGGTCAGGGTGTCGTAGCTTTCCTGGTCCATGAAGTGCGAGCCGGTCCCGTCGCTGTACAGGTACGAGGCCTGGACCATCTGGAGGTCCGGCTCCTTGAACTTGTCGCTGGCCTTGAAGGTCTTGTCGAACACCGCCCGGGTGATCAGGTTGCGCATCTTCAGGCGCACCAGGGTCTGCCCGCCCCGCGCGGTGGGGGTGGAGATCTCCACGTCAAGGCAGTGGTAGGGGGTGTCTTCGAGCTCAAAGAACATCTTGCGCTTGACGTTGATCGCTTCAATCAGGGCCGCCATGGTTTCCTCAGGGAAAGGGGGTTCACGCAGCCGCGCGGGACGGGGGGTCCCGACCCGGAGGGCTGCCAATGAAAATAGTGCCATGATCCCCGCCCCGGACCGAAGCACAACAGAGGGCGTCAGCTATGATGGGGGCAAGGAATCGGGCCATGCCGGAGTTCAACCAGACCAGCAGGACCATCGGGCGCTATGTCCTCGACCGCATCCTGGGTCAGGGCGCCATGGGCGTGGTGTACCTGGCCGAGGACCCCCTGCTCAAGCGCCGGCTCGCCATCAAGATCGTCCGGGCCGTGGGCGAGGAGCGGCAGAACGCCCTGACCCGCTTCCAGCGGGAGGCCGAGATCTCGGCCCAGCTGAACCACCCGAACATCGTCACCATCTTCGACGTGGGCGACGAGCCCGCGGTGGGGCCGTTCATCGCCATGGAGTATGTGGAAGGCAGCAGCCTGGGCCACTTCATCCGCCAGGGCAGCCTGGACCTGGAAACCCGGTTCAGCGTGCTCATCCAGGCCATGCGCGCCCTGCGGGCGGCCCACCGCCACGCCATCGTGCACCGGGACGTGAAGCCCGAGAACATCCTGGTGGCCGAGGACGGCCGGGTCAAGCTGACCGATTTCGGCATCGCCCGCACCATGGGGCCGCAGCTGACCCATCCCGGGGAGTTCCTGGGCTCGCCCGCCTACAGCGCCCCCGAACTGCTGCGCGGCCTGGATCCGACCCCCGCCTCCGACCGCTACGGCTTCGCGGTGACCGCCTTCGAGCTGCTCACCGGGCAGCTCCCGCATCCGGGCAACACGGTCGCCTCGGTCATCTCCCACACCCTCATGGAGCCGCCCGTGTTCCCCCCGGGCATGTCCGGGGACATCGCCAAGGTGTTCCGGCAGGCCCTGGCCCAGGACCCGGAGGAGCGTCCGGCGACCCTCATGGACTTCCTGGTGCCGCTGGTGGACGCCCATCCCATGGAGCTCATGGCCCGCAGCCGGATCAACGAGCTGTTCCGGCGCGACGACTTCGCCGGGGACATCGTGCCCATCCGCCGGCTGCCCGCCGCAGCGGAAAGCCTGTATCCGCCCCGCGCCTCGGCCCCCGAAGCCGAGCGGACCGTCCTCCTGATGCCGCCCGGGACCGCATCGAGCGGCCGTAGCACCGCGGGCCGCAGTTCCCCCGCCCGGCCCATGCCCACCTACCACCAGCCGGCGCCGGTGAAGATCCAGCTGGGGGCGGACCCGCCGGTGCCGGTCCGGCACCAGCCGATGGGACGCCGGCCCCGGACCGAACCGGACGGCTTCTTCACCCCCATGAACCTGGTGAAGTGGTTCTTCATCATCCTGGTGGCGGGACAGATCCTGTGGTGGCTCAGCCGCGGCCTCCAGGCACGGCCATAGGCGCCTGGCTGCGGATTCGTCCGTGTCCCGGACAAGGGTCAGAACGCTTTCCAAACGTACGAACAGCCGCCGTGGGCGCAGCACCGACCATGCCCGTTAGCCTGCTTTACGCCTCAGCCGTTCGCGCAGCGAACGACTGAGGCGACTCTGACGAACGGCTGGGACCCGTACGATGGCTAGTGTGCGGACTGGCAGAGCTCCATCAGCACCCCGCCGGTCTCGGCCGGGTGGATGAAGGCGATGCGGGCGCCGTGGGCGCCGTCGCGGGGGGTCTGGTCGATCATGCGCACGCCCTTGCCCAGCAGTTCCTTGACCGCGGCGTCCACGTCGTCCACTTCGAAGGCCACGTGGTGGATGCCAGGGCCCTTCTTTTCCAGGAACTTGCCCACGGCGCTCGCAGGATCGGTCGGCTCCAGGTACTCCAGGGTGCTGGGGCCCACGGGATAGAAGCCGGTCTTCACCTTCTGCGACGCCACTTCCTCGATGTGCTCCACTTCCATGCCGAACAGCTTGAGCATGCGGCCCGCGGCGTCGTCCAGGGTGTTCGAGGCAATACCCAGGTGGTTGATGCGCAACAATTTCATGATGTCTCCTCCGATATCCCAGTTTACTTCCACCCGGGGCCCCGCATGAACATTCGTTCGGGGACGGAACCGCGGCCGGTTCGGAGCTACAATAAAAAACCGGCCCATCCGGGCCCGGACAGCAGAGGAGGAACCATGGCCCAGGTAACACTTAATGGTAATGCGTTCAACACATCCGGTCAGCTTCCCGCGACCGGAAGCCAGGCTCCGGCCTTCGCGCTCACCCGCACCGATCTGAGCGAGGTTTCTGCCGCCAGCTTCAAGGGCCAGCGCCTGGTGCTGAACATCTTCCCCAGCATCGACACCCCCACCTGCGCCACTTCCGTGCGCAAATTCAACGCCCAGGCCAGCCAGGCCGCCAACACCACCGTGCTTTGCATCTCCGCCGATCTGCCTTTCGCCGCCAGCCGCTTCTGCTCCACCGAAGGCCTGGACAAGGTCGTCCCCGCCTCCAGCTTCCGCAGCCCCGAGTTCGGCAAGGCATTCGGCGTGACCCTCATCGACGGCCCCCTGCGCGGCCTCCTGGCCCGCTCGGTGGTGGTCCTGGACGAGAACGGCAAGGTGCTTTACAGCCAGCTGGTGAGCGAGATCGCCCACGAGCCGGACTACGAGTCCGCCCTCAAGGTCCTCAAGTAGCGATCCACCCGCCGGTTCGCCGGTGGGCGCCAAGCCTTCACCCGGCCAGGGTCCGGCCTCGCGGCTGCCCTGGCCGTTTCTTTGCCTGTCTTCAGTTCAGGATCCGCTTCAGCCGGCGCAGCTCGGGCACCTTCCAGGTGGTGAAGCCCACCACGCCCAGGGTCATGCAGCCGCCGAACACCACCGACGGGATGACGCCCAGCAGCCGCGCCGCCAGGCCGGATTCGAAGGCGCCCACTTCGTTGCTGGAGCCGATGAAGAACCCGCCCACGGCCTGGACCCGGCCCATCATTTCGGGCGGGGTCTTGGCCTGGAGCAGGGTGTTGCGCAGCACCACGCTGACATTGTCCAGGGCGCCGCTCACCGCCAGCAGGGCCATGGACAGCCAGAACGACCAGGACAGGGCGAAGCCGATCCAGCACAGGCCGAAACCCGCCACACAGGCCAGCAGCACCATCCCGGCGCGCCGCTGGGGCGGATGATGGGCCATCCACAGCCCCATGAGCAGGGAGCCCACCGCCGGGGCGGTGCGCAGCAGGCCCAGGCCCTCGGGGCCCACCTTCAGCACTTCCGAAGCGAACACCGGCAGCAGGGCCACAGCGCCGCCGAACAGCACCGCGAACAGGTCCAGGGACATGCTGCTGAGCAGCAGCTGGTGCTGGAACACGTAGACCACCCCCTCGCCCAGGCTCTTGAGGATCGGCGCCTTCTGCGCGGTCCGGGGCCGGGGCGCCACCCGCAGCATGGTGCCGACGGCGCCGGCCATGAGCAGGAACTCCACCAGATAGGCCAGGGAGGCGCTGCCGTAGCCGTAGAGCAGGCCGCCCACGGCCGGGCCGGCCACCATGGCCACCTGGAAGGTGGAGCTGCGCCAGGTGGCGGCGTTCTGGTAGGCGTCCACGGGCACCAGCTCGGTGCTGAGGGCCTGGGAGGCGGGGCGGTAGAAGGCCCGGCCCAGTCCGGCCAGGGCCTGGATCGCGTAGAACGGCAAGGCCTGGCGGGGCGCCGGGCCCAGGTTGAGGGCCAGCAGCAGGGCGGCGCCCAGCAGCAGGAGCACCATGGCCAGCAGCGACAGCCGGCGCCGGTCCATGCGGTCCGCGGCATAGCCGCCGATGAGCGACAGCCCCAGGAACGGGACGGCCTCGCACAGGCCGATGAGCCCCAGGGAGAACGGATCGTGGGTGATGTGGTAGACCTGCCAGCCCATGACCAGGGTCTGCATCTGGGTGGCCATGCTCAGGGCCACAGAACCGCCCAGGAAGGCCCGGAATTCAGGGAAGCGGAGGGCCTGATAGGGGTCCAGAGTCTTGGTCATGAGGTTCCTTATGATTCGTGCGCGACGGCTCGGCCTCACTCGTACCTGAGGGCGTCGATCACATCCAGTCTCGCCGCTTTCAGCGCCGGCAGGAAGCCCGCCGCCACGCCGACCACGCCGCTGAAGCCCAGCCCCAGCGCCACCGCCCAGGTGTCGGTCACCGCCGGCAGGGCGGTGAAGCTGCGCAGGATCCAGATGGTGAACAGGGCGCAGCCCACCCCGATGATGCCGCCCAGCAGCGACAGCACCACCGCCTCGGTGAGGAACTGCCACAGGATGTGGGCGCGGGTGGCGCCCAGGGCCCGGCGCACGCCGATCTCCCGGGTGCGTTCGGTGACGCTCACCAGCATGATGTTGGAGATGCCGATGCCCCCCACCAGCAGGGAGATGCTGGCGGCCAGGGCCAGGAAGGTGGTGAGCACGCTGGCCTGCTGGTCCTGGGTCTTCACCCAGTCGTCCTGCTTGCGGATCATGAAGGTGTTGTCGTCCTTGGGGGTGAGCCGCAGGCGCTGGCGCAGCAGGGCGGTGATCTCCAGCTCGGCCAGGTCGGACTTGCCCTGCCGGGCGCTCACCAGGATGTTCTGGATCCGGTCCGTGCCCTGGATCTTGTGCATGACCGTGGTGTACGGTGCCACCACCACGTCGTCCTGGTCGCCCAGCATGCCCGCGCCCTTGGATTCCAGCACCCCCACCACCTCGAAGGGCAGCGAGGAGATGCGGATCACCTTGCCCAGCGGCTCCTCGCCGTCCGGGAACAGGTTGTCCCGCACAGTGGTGCCGATGACGCAGACCTTGGCCATGGCCCGGGTCTCCTGCTCGGTGAAGAAGCGGCCCTGGGTCACCTCCCAGCCGCGGATCTCCGGGAACTGCACCCCGGACCCCTGGATGCTGGTGAAGTAGTTGTTGTTCTGATAGACCACGGCCCGGCTGGTGCGCACCTGGGGGGTGGCGGCCACCACGCTGGAGGCCGTGAGATCGCGTTCGATCATCTGGGCGTCGGCCTCCTCCAGCACGGCCACGCTGCCCAGGCCCATGGGCCCGAACCGGCTGCCGCCGCCCCCGCCGCCGCCATTGAAGACGGTGAGCATGTTGGAGCCCATGCTTTCGATGATGGCGACCGAGGCCTGGCGTGAGCCTTCGCCGATGCCGATCATGGCGATCACCGCCCCCACCCCGATGATGATCCCGAGCATGGTGAGGAAGGCCCGGGTCTTGTTGCGGGTGATGGCGAACAGCGCCAGCCTGAGGAATTCCAGCAGGGCCATGGTCAGCGCTCCGGGGGGTGGGCGGGGGGCCGCATCAGTGCCGCATCCCGCCGCCGCCCAGGGGGCCGGGCATGGCGGCGCCCGCGGCGGCCTTCTTGTAGTCCTCCGCCCCCACCAGCACCGGCAGGCCGGCCTGGATGCCATCGCCGCTCACCTCCGTATACATGCCATCGCTCACCCCCACCTTCACCGGCACGGCCTTGGGCATGCCGTTCGCCAGGATCCACAGCCGCTCCTCCCGCCGGGCCACCACCCCGCGGGCTCCCTGGGACGCGCCCGCGGCGCGCTGGCCGCCGGCCCCGGCGGTCGCGGCCGGCGCGTGGCTGGCCGTCTCGGCGTGCGGCTCGGGCAGGGTGATGAAGGCGGCCGGATTGAAGCGCAGGGCCGCGCTGGGCACCCGCAGGACCCCTTCCCGGTGGTTGGTGACGATGGAACAGTCGGCGGTCATGCCCGGGAACAGGGCCAGGTTGCCGTTGTACACCGGGCTGCCTGGCGGCATGTAGCGGGCCGTGGTGTATTCCAGGGTGCCCAGCTGGCCACCCGCGATCGGGCCCGAGGCTTTCCGGTCCGATCCGCGCCGGGCCCGCGGGCCCTGGTCCTTGACCCGGTCCCTGGCCGGGGCCTTGTCCTGGTCCTGGGCCTGACCCTGGCCCTGGCCCTGGCCCTGGCCCTGGCCCTGGCCCGGCAGGTAGGTGCTGCGGGCCTCGTTGTCCACTTCCATGATCACGTTGTAGGTCACCACGTTGTTGGTGATGACCGGGTTCAGCTGCACCTCGCTGACCTGGCCCCGGAACTGCTTGTCCGGGTAGCTTTCCACGGTGAAGAAGGCGCGCTGGCCCACCCGCACCTGGCCGATGTCCGCCTCGTCGATGGCGGCGGTGACCTTCATGTGGGCCAGATCCTGGGCGATGGTGAACACGCTGGGGGTGGAAAAGCTGGCGGCCACGGTCTGGCCCACATCCACCAGGCGCGCCACCACGACCCCGTCCACCGGCGCCTTGATGGTGCAGTAGCCCAGGTTGGTCTGGGCGGTCCGCAGTCCGGCCCGGGCCGTCTCCAGGTTGGCCCCGGCCACCTGCATGGCCAGCTTGAAGTTCTCCAGATCGTTGTCGTCCACCAGCTTGGCCTTCCACAAGGCCAGGTTGCGCTGGTAGACGTGCTCGGCGGTGGCCTGGGAATCGGTGGCCGACTGCAGGGTGGCCTGGGCGGCCCTGAGCGCGGTGAGCCAGGGGGTCGGGTCGATCTGGCCGATGATCTGGCCCTTCTTCACCAGGCTGCTGAAATCGGCGGTGAGCGCGGTCACCACCCCGGACACCTGGGTGCCCACCGGCACCTGGATCAGGGCGTTGAGGGTGCCGCTGGCGGTGACCCGCTGGGTGATGCCGCCCTGGTCCACCCGGGCGGTGCGCCAGCGCACCGGCTCCCGCCGTCCGTGCAGGACCAGCCCCGCGCCCCCGCCCGCCACGGCCAGTGCCACGGTCAGCCCCACCCATACCCATCGCCGCATAGCCACCTCGGTCTAGGCCCACCTTGCCAGCCCCTACCAGGGGATGGACGCGCCGAACGGCCAGAAGGTTGAGCCGGGCCGCCGCGGTTCCGGTGGCCGGGGCGCCCGGGCGGCCCGCAATCCTAGGGTACCATGCGCACCGTTTCCTGGGCGGCGCTCTGGGCGAAGCCGTCCAGCACCAGACCGGGCATGAGGCCCAGGATCACCACCAGGAAGCCGCAGATGAGCACCGTGGCGCCGGCCAGGGGGGCCATAACCGCCGGCCGTTCCGCGGCCTCGCGCTCGGCCTGCTGGGAGGGCTTGCCCATGAACAGCGCCACCGGGACGCTCAGGTAGTAGTAGACCGACACCAGGCTCGCCAGCACGCCCACGACGGCCAGGCCCACGTGGCCGGTGAGGATCAGCTCCTTGAAGATCATGTACTTGCCGTAGAAGCCCGCCAGGGGCGGCAGGCCGGCCAGGGAGAACATGCACAGGCTGACGGCGATGCCCAGCCCCGGCCGCTTCCAGCCCAGGCCCTTGAGCTGCTCGAACCCGCAGCGGTCGCCCACCAGCCCGAAGGCCGACAGCAGGCCGAAGGCGCCCATGTTCATGGCCAGATAGGCCAGCAGGTAGAACAGCATGCCGGCATAGGCCGGAGCGGTGCCGGCCACGAAGCCCAGCAGCAGGTAGCCCGCGTGGCTGATGCTGGAGTAGGCCAGCATGCGCTTGATGCTGGTCTGGGCCAGGGCGGCCAGGTTGCCCAGCACCAGGGTGAGCACGGCCAGCACGGCCACGGCCTCGCGCAGCTGGCCGCCCACGGCCGGCAACCCCACCGCCATCACCCGCATGAGCGCCAGCACCGCCACGCCCTTGGTGGCCACCGACATGAAGCCGGCGATGGGATGCGGCGCCGCTTCGTACACATCGGGCGTCCACTGGTGGAACGGCACCACGCTCATCTTGAACAGGAAGCCCAGGAGCAGCAGGGCCGATCCGGCCAGGACCAGGGGGTCCAGGGGACCGGCGGCGATCCGGCTGCCGATCTGGGCCAGGTCCATGCTGCCGGTGGCGCCGTAGAGCAGCACCGCGCCCATGAGGAAGGTGGCCGAGGCCATGGCCCCGGTGAGGAAGTACTTCATGCCGCCTTCCATGGCCTGCTCACGCAGGCGCACGCTGGCGGTGAGGGCGTAGAGGGGCAGGGAGAACAGCTCCAGGGCCAGGAACAGCACGATCAGGTTGCCGGTGGCGCAGAACAGCATCATGCCTGTGACAGCAAACAGCAGCAGGGACAGGGTCTCGCCCTTCACCCAGCCTTCCTGGTGCAGGTGGTCCCACAGCTGCAGCACGGCCAGGGCCGCGGCCACCACCACGAAGATGCCGCCGAACTGGGCCAGCCGGTCCATGCGCAGCGCGCCGAACTGGGGCTGGGCGCCCGAGGCCCACAGCCGGGTCAGGTAGCAGAAGCAGCCGGTGAGCGCGAACAGGGCGATGAAGAACATGGCCGCCCGGATCCACTTCACCGTGGCCTGATCCTTGTCCAGGGCGGCGATGGGCAGCAGACAGGCGCCCAGGGCCGGGATGAGCAGAGGCATGAGGGCGGACAGTTCGCCGGGAGTCAGGGTCATGGCTTCACCTCGGCGGAAAGGGCCAGCACGGGCGGGAGGGCCCTGGGCGGAGCCCCGCCCTGGACCAGCATCTGTTGCACCTGGCGATCGGACTGGGCCAGGAAGGTCTGGGGATGGAGCCCCATCCAGAAGATGAACAGCACGATCGGGAGCAGCACGGCGATCTCCCGGACGTTCAGGTCCGCGTGCAGATGGGCCGTGCCGCTGGCCTCATCGGCATTGGCCGGCCCCCAGAACACCCGCTTGACCATCCACAGCATGTAGACCGCGCTGAGCAGCACCCCCAGGGTGGCCACACAGGCCAGGGCCCGGCCCCAGGCGAAGCCGGAGCCGAAGGTGCCGTTCAGGATCAGGAACTCCCCGGCGAAGCCGTTGGTGAGCGGCAGGCCGATGCTGCTCAGGGTGACCAGGACGAAGAAGGCGGTGAAGATGGGCATCTTCAGGGCGACGCCGCCGAAGTCGGCGATCCTGCGGGTGTGGGCCCGGTCGTAGAGCATGCCCACCAGCAGGAACAGCGCGCCGGTGGAGATGCCGTGGTTGAGCATCTGCAGCATGGCGCCCTGGGTGCCGATCAGGGTCATGGAGGCGATGCCCAGCATGATGAAGCCCATGTGGCTCACCGAGGAGTAGGCCACCAGCTTCTTGATGTCGGTCTGGACCATGGCCACCAGCGCGCCGTAGACGATGGCCACCACCGACAGCACCGCCAGGAGGAAGGCGAAGTGCCGGGCCGCGTCCGGGAACATGGGCAGGGCGAAGCGCAGGAAACCGTAGGAGCCCAGCTTCAGCAGCACACCGGCCAGGAGCACCGAGCCGCCGGTGGGCGCCTGGGTATGGGCATCGGGCAGCCAGGTGTGCAGCGGGAACAGCGGCACCTTGATGGCGAAGGCCAGGGCGAACGCCAGGAACAGCAGGTTCTGCGCGTGCGGGCTCAGGCCGGCCACGGCCTGGGCCATGACGCCGGGGGCAAAGCTGCCGGCCCGGCCGCCCAGGAACAGCAGGGCCACCAGCCACAGCAGCGACCCGGACAGGGTGAACAGGATGAACTTGGTGGCGGCGTACTGGCGCTCGTCGCCGCCCCAGATGCCGATGAGGAAATACATGGGCAGCAGCATGGCTTCCCAGAACAGGTAGAACAGCAGCAGGTCCTGGGCCACCAGGGCGCCCAACATCCCGGCCTCCAGGACCAGGAACAGGGCCACGGCGGTGCCGGTGCGCTTGGTGATGCTGTTCCAGGTGCCCAGCAGGGTCAGCGGCACCAGGAAGGTGGTGAGCAGCACCAGCCACAGGTTCAGGCCGTCCACGGCCAGGTGGTAGTCCACCGGCACGCCCACGGCGGTGAACCAGGGGAAGCGCTCGGCATAGATCTGGCCGGCGGCGTCGGCGGGCAGGTGCAGCAGCTGGGTGGCGGCGATCACCAGGATGCCGGTGGCGCCCAGCAGGCCCAGCAGCTTGGCCAGGGGAGCCTGGCGCTCGGACAGCGGCAGCAGGGCCAGGCCCCAGAGCAGCGGGGCGAACACGATGAAACTCAGGAGGTGGGAATCGATCCAGGTGGTGATCACGGCATCCTACCTCAAGAAGATCCAGAGCAGGAGCACGGCCCCGATGGCCATGCTCAAAGCGTAGTTGCGCACCCGGCCGGTCTGCACCTGGGCGGCCAGATCGCCGCCGACCCGGGTCAGGGCGCCGGGCAGATTCACCCCGATGCCATCGATGAGAATGACGTCGCAGGCCTTCCAGAGACAGTGGCCGCCCCAGCGGGCAGGAGCGAGCAGGCAGGCTTCCACCAGCTCGTCCACGTAGAACTTGTTGGACAGCAGCCGGTACAGCCCGGGATGGCGGCCCTGGAAGGCCTCCTCCCCCGCCGGACCGTTGCGGTACAGGCGGAACCCGGTGAAGCCGGCCACCAGGGCCACGGTGGTGGACAGGGCCATGAGCCCCCAGGCCAGCGCCGGGCCGCCGGGCTCGGCCACCTGGGCCGCGCCCTGGCGGCCGAAGCTGAGGGCGGGCTCCAGCCAGCCTTCGATGGCGAAGCTGCCGCCCCAGATCTTCGGCAGGCCCAGCAGGCCGGCCAGCAGCGCACCCACCGCCAGCACCACCAGCGGAGCGGTCATGGTGGCCGGACTTTCGTGGGCGTGCTCGTAGGCGTGGGCGTCCCGCGGTTCGCCCCAGAAGGCCAGGGCCATGAGCCGCCACATGTAGAAGGCGGTGCAGGCGGCGCCCACCAGGCCCATGGCGTAGAGCACCGGGCTCTTCTGGAAGGCCAGGAACAGGATCTCGTCCTTGCTGAAGAACCCCGAGGTGCCCGGGAAGCCCATGATGCAGAGGGTGGCGATGACCATGGTCCAGAAGGTGACCGGCATCTTGGCGCGCAGCCCGCCCATGCGGAACAGGTCCTGCTGGTGGTGCATGCCGGTGATCACGCTGCCGGCGCCCAGGAACAGCAGGGCCTTGAACCAGGCGTGGGTGAACAGGTGCAGGAAGCCGGCGGCGAACCCGGCCGAGCCCAGCCCGAGGAACATGTAGCCCAGCTGGGACACGGTGGAGTAGGCCAAAACCTTCTTGATGTCCCGCTGGAACAGGCCGATCACCGCGGCGAACAGGGCGGTGGTGCCCCCCACCCAGGCCACCACGGTGAGGGTGATGGGGGTGAGCAGGAACAGCGGGGCCAGGCGGCAGATCAGGTAGATGCCGGCGGTGACCATGGTGGCGGCGTGGATCAGGGCGCTCACCGGGGTCGGGCCAGCCATGGCGTCCGGCAGCCAGAGGTAGAGGGGGATCTGGGCGCTCTTGCCGGTGGCGCCCACGAACATCATCAGGGTGGCGAAGGTGAGCACGCCGAACCCGGCCTCGGGGGCCAGGCGCCCGGCCTGGGTCAGGATGCCGCCCACGGTCAGGGTGCCGAAGGCGGCGAACAGGGCCATCATGCCCATGGTCATGCCCAGGTCGCCCACCCGGTTGTACAGGAAGGCCTTGAGCCCGGCCGAACAGGCCACCTCGGTGTCGAAGTAGTAGCCGATGAGCAGGTAGCTGCAGAGGCCCACCCCTTCCCAGCCCACGAACAGCAGCGGCAGGGAGGAGCCCAGCACCAGGGTCAGCATGAAGAACACGAACAGGTTCAGGTAGCAGAAGTAGCGGGCGTAGCCCTCCTCCTCCCACATGTAGCCCACCGAGTACAGATGGATCAGGGTGCCGATCCCGGTGATCACCAGGGCCATGACCGAGCTGAGGGAATCGAACACCAGGCCGAACGGGACCCGCAGCGTGCCGACCCCGATCCATTCGGCGCAGACCAGGTCCAGGCGGCGGCCCGGGGCCGCGGCCACGGCGGTGAAGGCGAAGGCGGCCAGTACCAGGGACGCGAGCATGCAGCCCAGGGCGACCACGGTGACCGCCCCCTTGCCCAGTTTCCGCCCCAGGAGTCCATGGAAGGCGGAGCCCAGGAGGGGCAGGATGGGAATGAGCCAGGCGACCTTTTGCATCAGGCCCTCACAGTTTCAGCGCGTCGGCGCGGTCGGTGTCGGTGCTGTTCCGGTGGCGGTAGAGTCCCACCACCAGGGCCAGCCCCACCGCGGCCTCGCAGGCGGCCACGGCGATGATGAACAGGTAGAACACGGTGCCCTGGGCATCCCCGCCCCGGAACCGGGCGAAGGCCAGCAGGGCCACGTTGGCGGCGTTCAGCATCAGCTCCACGCCCATGAACTGGACCAGGATCGAGCGGCGGACCAGCACGGTCCCCAGGCCGACGATGAACAGCAGGAAGGCCACCAGGATGTAGCCTGGCAGGCCCCCCGAGAGGATGGAACACGAGGTGGACATGCTGGACTCCGTCACAAATCCCGCTTCACGAGCGCCACCGCGCCGACCATGGCCGCCAGCAGCATCAGGCCGATCACTTCGAAGGCCAGCAGGTGATCATTGAACAAGACATTGCCCAGGGCGTTCAGGGTCATGGGCGGCGGCAGCGGGGCGTGGTCCAGGCTGTGCAGCAGCGGGCTGCGGGTCACCAGCCGGAAGGCCCCGGCGGCCAGGGCCAGCAGCACCAGCACCGAGATCCAGCGCTGCAGGGGGCGGGACCGGACCGGCGCCTCCTCCTGGTGCTGGTTGAGCAGCATGACCACGAACAGCACCAGCACCACGATGGCGCCCGAGTAGACGATGATCTGCAGGGCCGCGGCCACCGGGTTGGCCAGCAGCAGGAACAGGCCGGCCACGCCCATGAAGCTGAGCACCAGGCACAGCCCCGCCACCACGAGGTTGCGCTGCAGGGTGAGCGCCACGGCGCCGATGAGGGTGATGAGGGCGAAGCACAGGAACATGGGTGGCGTCCTAGGACAGGGGGAAGCGGGGCACGGTGGGCGTGGGGTCCTCGGTGATCCGGGGCTTGCCGTCCTGGTCCGCGTAGGTGTTCATGAGGTCCCACTTGCCGAACTGCATGGACAGCCGGTCGTAGGAGGCCTGCTCATAGTCGGTGCGCAGCCAGATGGCGTCCTTGGGGCAGGCTTCCTCGCACATGGCGCAGTAGATGCAGCGCAGCATGTCGATCTTGAAGACCGCCGGGCGCTTCTCGTTGAACCCCTGGGTCTTGTTGATGTCCCCGTACTCTTCGGCCTCGATGGTGATGCAGCGGGCCGGGCAGGCCTCGGCGCACATGAAGCAGGCCACGCACTTGGTGGAGCCGTCCGGGAACCGCTTGAGCTCGTGCAGGCCCCGGTAGCCGGCCGCCGGCGTGCGCTTGCGGTCCGGGTAGGCGACGGTGAAGCGCCGGCTGGTGGGGGTGAAGAGCTGCTTGAGGAAATGGCGCATGGTCACGGCCATGCCCTTGAGCACCGGCCAGACGTAGGTCCGGTCCAGCCAGTTCAGTTCGACTTTCTTGACCAGCACGGCCATGGCTCAGGCCCCCCTATGCATCAGGAACGCCTGGAGCAGCAGGTTGCCCAGACTGAGCGGCAGCATCACCTTCCAGCCCAGGAACATCAGCTGGTCGAAGCGGAACCGGGGAATGGTCCAGCGCACCCAGATGAAGGTCCAGCAGAAGAACAACAGCTTCAGCAGGAACACCGCCACCGACAGCAGCACCGGCGGATCGGCCACGAACGGCACCTGCCAGCCGCCGAAGTAGAGCGTCACGATCAGCGCCGCGGCGGTCGTGATGTGCACGTACTCGGCCAGCTGCAGCAGGGCGAACTTCATGGAGCCGTACTCGGTGTGGTAGCCGGACACGATCTCGCTTTCGCCCTCGGCGAAGTCGAAGGGCAGGCGATTGGTCTCGGCGAACATGCAGACGTAGAACACCAGGAAGCCCAGGATCTGCGGCAGCACGTTCCAGACGCCGGCCTGGGCCGCGATGATCTGCTGGGGATCGTAGCCGCCGGTGCGCATGAACACGGCCACCACCGCCAGGCTCATGGCCATCTCGTAGCTCACCATCTGGGCCGAGGCGCGCATGCCGCCCAGGATCGACCACTTGTTGTTGCTGCTCCAGGCCGCGGTCAGCACGCCGTAGACCGCCAGGGCGCCGATGGCCAGGGGATAGAGCATGCCCATGCCGTTGCCGGGATCCAGCAGGCTCAGGTGGTAGGTGTGCCCGCCTTCGCTGAAGCTGCGGCCGAAGGGGATGATCGCGAAGCCCAGCATGGCCGGCACGAAGGACAGCATGGGGGCCAGCCAGAACAGCAGCTTGCTGGCGTCCTGGGGCACCAGGTCCTCCTTGAGGAAGAACTTGATGCCGTCCGCCGCCAGCTGGGGCAGGCCCAGCAGGCGCCAGCGCCCGAACAGCAGGGCCCGGTTGGGGCCGATGCGGTCCTGGATCATGGCGCTGCCGCGCCGCTCGCCCCAGGTCAGCACCGCCGCCAGGGTCAGCGGCCCGGCGAAGACGATGATGACCTTGACGAGCATCCAGAAGGTTTCCGGCGTCAGGTGGAGCAGGCTGGCCAAATATTCCATGGGGTAGCTTTCCGGGCGGGTTTCCACGGGAAACCCGCCCATTCAAGTTAGCAGATGTGGGGCCGGAACGGCCAAGGACGGGGAACGCCAGGATACTAGGCAACAGGCCTGGGAAAAAGTTCAGCGTGCATTCGGGCGCGATTTGGCGGATCCTGCGACGCAATCGCACGCGCTTCAGGCGCCGCCGGGGCGCCTTTTCCGTCAGCCGGGCGTGGAGTCCCCCGGGGGTTTGTGCTTTGATTAGGATCATGAAAAAGTCCAGCCTGAAGCAGATCCTCAGCCTCACCGTGCTGGTGGCCTCCCTTGGCTACTTCGTGGACATGTTCGATCTCCTGCTGTTTCCCATCCTCCGCCAGCCCAGCCTGGCGGCCCTGGGCATCACCGGCGAAGCCCAGATCGAGGTCTACCGGAACCTGCTCAACGCGCAGATGATCGGCATGCTGCTCGGCGGGATCTTCTGGGGCATGCTGGGCGACAAGCGCGGCCGGCTGTCCACCCTGTTCGGCAGCATCGCCCTCTACGGCCTGGCCAACCTCGCCAACGCGTTCGTGCACAGCGCGGACATGTACATGGTCTGGCGCTTCGTGGCCGGCTTCGGCCTGGCCGGCGAACTGGGCGCCGCGGTGACCCTGGTGAGCGAGATCCTGCCCCGGGACCTGCGCGGCTACGGCACCACCATCGTGGCGGCGGTGGGGATCTTCGGCACGGTGGTGGCGACCCTGGTGGGCCACTACCTGCCCTGGCGGGCCGGCTATCTGGTGGGCGGCGGCCTGGCGCTGCTGCTGCTCCTGCTGCGGATCGGCATCCGGGAAAGCCCGATGTTCAAGAACCTGGGCAGCGCGAGCACGGTGAGCAAGGGCAACTTCTTCAGCCTGTTCACCAGCTGGGACCGGCTGGGCCGGTTCCTGCGCTGCATCCTCATCGGCCTGCCCACCTGGTACGTGGTGGGCATCCTCATCAACCTGTCGCCCGAGTTCGCGCCCAAGCTTGGCGTGACCGGCAAGGTGGTGGCCGGCACCGCGGTGGCCTTCACCTACAGCGGGATCACCCTGGGCAGCTTCGCCTCGGGCTTCCTCAGCCAGACCTGGGGCTCGCGCAAGAAGGTGGTGGGGCTCTTCGTCGGCGCCACCCTGCTGGGCGTCCTGGCCTACCTGCTGCTGCGCGGCCTGACCCCGGCCATGTTCTATGGCCTGGCGCTCTACCTGGGCCTGGCCACCGGCTACTGGGCCGTGTTCGTCACCATCGCCGCCGAGCAGTTCGGCACCAACCTCCGCTCCACCGTGGCCACCACCGTGCCCAACTTCGTCCGCGGCGCGGTGCCGCTCATCACCGGCAGCTTCGTCATGCTCAAGGGCTCCATGGGCTTCGTGGGCAGCGCCGCCATCGTCGGGGCGGTCTGCTTCACCCTGGCCCTGGTGTCCCTGGTGGGACTGCGCGAAACCCACGGCCGGGACATGGATTTCCTGGAATAAGGAGGGCGCATGGGCTTCTTCGATTTCCTGACCCGGCCAGGCGCCCCCGCGCCGACGGCTGCCGGCCCCGGTGCCCGGCCCGGCCACGCCCCGGGCGCCACCCGGGCGCTCCGGGCCCTCCTGGCCCAGCCCCGGGCCCAGCGGGATCCGGCCTGGTCCGAGGCCTTCCTGGCCCAGGTGGCCGACGCCGCCTTCTTCACCCGCCAGCCCGAGGTGGTGCTGGGCGCCGGGCGGCCGTACTTCGCCCTGCACACCGAGCCTGCCGGCGCGGCCGGGGCCCTGCCCCACCCGTCCCACGTGATCCATCACCTGCTGGAGGATCTGCTGCTGGAGCGGGGCCTGGGCGTGGTCATCAACCCGGTCGGCCCGGACGCGGACTGGGCCTTCAGCTACGGCGACCTGCTGCAGTTCCACCTGCACGGCGGCTTCTACCCGGCCCGGACCGGGCCGGCCGACCCCATCCCCGCCGAAGCGCGGCTGCCGGCGCCGGCCCGCCAGGCGCTGCGCACCTATCTGCAGCAGCTGGGCGTGGCCGCCCCGGGGGTGCGCCTGGGCGCCACCGACCACGCCGGTCCCGGCTCCCTGGAGCTGGTGTTCCGCTTTTCCCCCCAGGAGTTCCAGGGCCTGGATGCGTTCCAGGCGGCCATGGGCACCCTGGCCTGGTTCCTGCCCCGCAACTATTCGTACTCCGTGGCCGGCAACCCGGCCCGCCAGGAAGGCGGCTTCGAGCCGCTGTGAACCTGGCGGTCCTCGGGCCCTGGGCCGGGGCTTGCGCACGGCCTGGATGTCATTACCTTGGGTAACGAGGGGGCCCCTTCATGTTCATCGCCGCGTCACGGGTAACCGCCCAGGGACAGATCTCCATTCCCGCGGAGGTGCGTCGCAGGCTGCAGATCCGGATCGGCACAGAGCTGGTGTGGGACCTGCGGGAGAACGGCGACATGGTGGTGCACGCCAAGCGCGGCACCTTGGCCGACGTGCAGGCCATCCTCAACGCCCCCGGACTGCCGGTGGTCCACGCCTCGGATGAAGCTATCAGCCAAGCGAGGAGGGGGTTCCTGGCCCGCCATGGACCCGCCGCGGACGCGGCCGAGGAGGACGGCTAGGCATGGCGGCCATTGATACGAATGTCCTGGTGCGGCTGTGCATGGCGGACGACCCGGAGCAGTGCCGACGGGCACAGGCTTTCGTGCAAGCGCATGCGCCCGTCCTGGTCCCCCAGCTGTGTCTGCTGGAACTGGCCTGGGTGCTGGGCAGCCTGTACCGGCGCCCCAAGCCCGTGGTCATCCAGGCCATTCGCGCCATCCTGGACAATCTGGACCTGGAGGTTGAAGGGCCAAGGGCCCTGGAAGCGGCACTGGAACGCTGGGAAGGTTGCACGGCCGACTTCGCCGACTGCTTCATCCTCGAATCGATCCGGGCCCAGGGCCGGGTCCCCCTGGCCACCTTCGACCGCAAGCTCGGCAAGCTGCCAGGAGCGCTCCTGATCTAGCGAGGAGCCTGTGCAGCTCAGCGTGGCCAGGATCCGCTTCCGGTGGCCCGCGGGCAGGGACTGGCCGGCCAGGACGCCCAGACCCGCCTCCAGGACGGAACGGGAGGCCCGGCCGGGGCGGGGAGGCGCCTGAATATTAATAGATAGTTTCCCCCGGTGCAATCCGCTTGCGAGCTTTGGGAATGAATGTACCTTGCTCCCTATCACGCAGGCCCCCCAGCCACAATCCACCTTCCGGAGGCCCCTTGAATCCCCCGTTCACTCGATCAGAGCTCCAGACCCAGATTCTGGACCTGGCCGCCGCGGATCCGGCATTCCGCAAGCGGCTGCTGGCGGATCCCCAGGCCACGGTGGAAGAACTCCTGGGCTTCCCTATGCCAATTAATCTTAAATTCGAAGTGGTTGAAGAGACGGCCGGGAAGATCTACATGGTCTTGCCCCAGAGTTCCGACACCGGCTCCGTCCCACTGAGCGAGGCGGAACTGGACGCCTCGGGCGTCGCCGGGGGCTGTTGGTTTCCACTTTGGGAGGGCTGAGGTCGTTGCGTTGCAGCACCGTAAGCCAACGCGTGGGCACAACCTGGACCTATCCGCCAGGTCCCGGCATTAGGAGCCGCAGGTAGCCCGATTGCGCGCCCCTATCAGAGGAGACGAGCGCAGATCTCCGCCGCGATCTGGAAGGACTGGGACCGTGCCCGGGGATCCAGAACCCCGGATACCAGGATCAGTTCGTCGGGCCGCAAGGCGGCGGCCAGGTCCTTCAGGGCGGAAGCCACGGTCCACCTGGATCCCACCACGGCGCAGGCCTTCATTCCCGAGCCCCCGGGTGCGCCATGAGGGGCCAGGCAGACGGAAGGGGCCGAATACCCGCCCGCAGGCACGGATGAAGGGCCAGGGCCGGCCAGCCCGACCCGGATCGCGGCATCGGCGAGGGCTTGGGCTTCCCGGTCGGTCCCGGCCGCCACCAGATAGAGGCTCACCATGAGCCTGGGCTCCCGCAACCGCTGGGAAGGGCGGAAGCAGTCCCGGTAGAGGGCCGCAGACGCAAGGAGCGCCTCGGGTCCCAGATGCCCCGCGAGCGCGTAAGGCAGGCCCAGGTCCGCGGCCACCTTCGCGCTCTGCGGGCGCGATCCCAGGATCCAGACCGGAAGCCGCCGGCCCGGGCAGGGCACCGCGGCCACCGGGCGGTCTCCGCCCGGTTCGCAATAGCCGAGCAGTTCTTCCACATCCTGCCTGAACCCGGTCTGCTCCGGGCCGAATTTCCGGTGCAGGGCCCGCGCCACGGCTTCCGTGGCGCCGGCCGACCGCCCCAGGCCCAGGTCGATCCGGCCGGGAAAGGCGGCCTCCAGGGTTCCGGCCTGCTCCGCCACCACCAGGGGGACGTGGTTCGGCAGCAGGATCCCTCCGGCCCCGACCCGGATGGTGGTCGTTGCCGCGGCCACCAGGCCCATCAGCACCGTTGTGGCCGAACAGACGATGTGGCTGGCGCCGTGGGTTTCGCCGAGCCAGAACCGCTGATAACCCAGGGCTTCGCCCAGCCGGGCCAGGTCGAGGAGCTCGCCCAGCGCCTGGCCGGGGTGGCAGTCAGGCCGGACCAGGCCGAGTTCCAGCATGGAAAAGGGGATCATCGGCCCGCCTCCGTTCCAGGGCCAGGACGGCCTTCGGGTGCCGTGACAGGTGGCGCCGGCCGGACCCGGGGGTGGCGGGTTTTCTGGGCGAACAGGTAGGCCTTGGCCGTGAGGCTGCGGGCTGGATCCACCACCAGTTTCACGTGGTTGAGGAAGCGCCGGTAGGTATCGCTCGGACGCCCCTCCAGCAGCCCGGCCACCGCCAGGTCCCGGGGCCATGGCGGACCTTCGCCGGGACGGCTGACGCCTTCGTAGGCGAGCAGCGCATCCCGCTCTCCCGGGAGGCAGAGGGCGCGGTCCACCAGATGATCCAGGAAGGGCCCCCACCGGGGCGCCGGGGGCAAGGCGGGAACCGGGCATTCAACGCCGAGCCTGGGCCCAAGGGTATCGCCCACATCCAGGTCCACCCACACCCGGTCCACGAACCCATCGGCCACCCCGAGTGCCTGGTCCAGGGCCTGCCAGGATCCGTCCCAGCCCACCCGGCGGAGGAACGGCACCACGTCGCGGGTCTGGAGCCCCGAAAGGCATAGCCGGGTCATCCCTTCCGGACGCGAAAGCATGAGGCCGACCTGGTTCAGCACGCCCCCGGGGGGCAGGGCTTCCAGGAGGGTGCGGATCCGTGCCCGGTGGGCTGGACGCATGGGTTGACCGGTCAAGGCGCCCAGGCCCGCCTCCAGGACCGCCATGGGCGGGGTGCCGAGGCCGGAGCGGGGATCCGCCTGGCCGGTCCAGACCCCGAAAAAGAAGCTGGGCCGGACGCCCCCTGGGAGGGCGCCTTCCAGGTCGAACTCGAGCCATACCTCGTCCGCTCCCCGGACCAGGATCGAACCAGGCTCGGCCCAGGCGGAGATGAAGCGGTCGATGGCGGCCCAGTTGGGCTGGGCCAGGAGCCGGGGCGGTAAGGCCGCCTGGGGGTGCCTCCCCTTGAGGCAGACCCCACCTTCGCCCGCCACGCTGGCTCCAAAGGCGAAATCCGGACAGGCCGCACCGCCCATCCGGCATTCGAAGCACAGCACCTCGGCCAGGGCCGCCGGGATGGGCCGCAGGGCGGCGATGAGGGGGCCGATGCTTTCCCTGGAAAGCAGTGGCCGGCCCAGGTGGGGCAGCAGGACCCGAAGGTGCTCATCCAGTCCGATCATGGCCGCCCCGCAGGTTACGCCCCTCAATATTATGATTTATTTACTAAATCACAACACGGGCGCCCTTTTTTTGGCCCTATTTTATTTTCTGTTTATTTATTCGACTTCGGGAAGGCCGCCGCGGATCCGGAATGGCGCACGCGGATCCCGGGGGATCCCGACGGTGTGATTGACCGGAACCCGAACACGCCGGAATCCTTGTCCCGCCGCAAATGGGCGGAGCACGGACAAAAGGAACCGGTTCAAAACGCTTCGGGAGAAGGGCGTGCGCAGCGCGCCCTTCGCCCCGAAGCGAACAGGGCGAAGTGGAGGGACCCGAACCATTACGTAGCCGGGCTCCTAGGCCCCGGCGGTCTTGGCCCAGGAATCCTTGAGGCCCACCGTGCGGTTGCACACCGGCGCGCCGGGCCGGGAGTCCTGGTCCACCACGAAGTAGCCCAGGCGCTCGAACTGGAAGTGTTCCAGGGGCTTGGCGGCGCCCAGGGCGGGCTCCAGCCAGGCGCCGGCCAGCACTTCGCAGCTGTCCGGGTTGATCCCGGCGCGCCAGTCGCTGCCTTCGGGCACGTCCATGGGGTCCTTGGCGGTGAACAGCCGGTCGTAGAGCCTGACCTCGGCCTTGACCGCGTGGGCGGCCGACACCCAGTGCAGGGTGCCCTTCACCTTGCGCCCGTCCGGCGCGTCGCCGCCCAGGGAGGCGGGATCCCAGCTGCAGCGCAGCTCCACCACCTCGCCCGCGGCATCCTTGATCACCTGGGTGCAGCGCACCAGGCAGGCGTTCTTCAGCCGCACTTCCGCGCCCGGGGCCAGCCGGAACCACTTCTTGGGCGGCACCTCCTGGAAGTCCTCGCGCTCGATGTAGAGCTCCCGGCTGAACGGCACTTTGCGCCGGCCCAGGGCGGCGTCCTCGGGGTGGTTGGCCACGTCCAGCCAGTGCACCTCGCCTTCGGCCAGGTTCTCGATCACCACCTTCAGGGGCCGGAGCACGGCCATGGCGCGCCGGGCCTTGGCGGCCAGGTCCTCGCGCACGCAGTGCTCCAGCAGGCCCACGTCGGCCACCATGTCGCGCTTGGCCACCCCCACCTTGTCGGCGAAGGCGCGGATGCTTTCGGGGGTGTAGCCGCGCCGGCGCAGCCCGGTGATGGTGGGCATGCGGGGATCGTCCCAGCCGGCCACGTGGCCTTCCTTCACCAGCTCCAGCAGCCGGCGCTTGCTCATGACCGTGTAGGTGAGGTTGAGCCGGGCGAACTCGATCTGCCGGGGCAGCGGCCGCCGGAAGAACTGGCCGTCGGTGTCCTGCTCCAGGAACCACTCGTACAGGGGCCGGTGATCCTCGAACTCGAGGGTGCAGATGGAGTGGGTGATCCGCTCGATGGCGTCCGACACCCCGTGGGCGAAGTCGTACATGGGGTAGATCGGCCAGGCGTGGCCGGTGCGGTGGTGGTGCACCCGGCGGATGCGGTACATGAGCGGATCGCGCATGTTCATGTTGGGGCTTTGCATGTCGATCCTGGCCCGCAGCACCCGGGAGCCGTCGGGGAACTCCCCGGCCCGCATGGCCCGGAACAGGGTCAGGTTCTCCTCCACGCTCCGGTCCCGGTACGGGCTGTTCTGGCCCGCCTTGAAGAAGTTGCCCCGGTACTCGCGGATGGCCTCGTCGTCCAGGTCGCACACGTAGGCCTTGCCGGTCTGCACCAGGTACTCGGCGTAGTCGTACAGGAACTGGAAGTAGTCGGAGGCGTAGTGCTCCCCGGCCCAGTCGAAGCCCAGCCAGCGCACGTCCTCGCGGATGGAGTCCACGTACTCCACCTCTTCCCGGGTGGGGTTGGTGTCGTCGAAGCGCAGGTTGGTGCTGCCGCCGTACTGCCGGGCCAGGCCGAAATTGATACAGATGGATTTGGCGTGGCCGATGTGCAGGTAGCCGTTGGGCTCGGGCGGGAAGCGGGTGAGGACGCGTCCGCCGTGCTTCTGCTCGGCCAGATCGGCCTCCATGATTTCCTGGATGAAGTGGAGGCTTCGGCTTTCGGGGACGGCGGATTCTTGAGTCATGGCAGCTTTCGTTCGAAGGGGGTGAAGATCGCGGCTACAGCCAATTTTTCAGGCGAATGGCGACGGCATCGGGCCCCAGCAGGGCCAGGGTGTCGAAGATGGGCGGGCTGATGGTCCGGCCCGTGAAGGCCACGCGCAGGGCCTGGGCCAGGTCCTTGAGCTTGAACCCATGCTCGGCCAGGATCTGGTCGAAGGCCGCCTTGAGGCTGTCGTGGCCGTAGTCCGTGAGGGCGCAGACCTGGCGCAGGGCCGGCTTGACCGCCTCGGTCATGAACTTGGCCACCGCCGCCGGATCGAACTCGGTGGGGGGGGTGAACAGGAAATCCAGGGTGTCGGCGATGTCCTTCAGGGTCGCCCGGTTCTTGTTGCAGCCAATGGCCAGGGCCTTCCATTCGTCGGACTTGGCCATCCAGGCCGCCTCCTGGCCGCGCAGATGGTACTGCCAGCGCAGGTGCGGCTCGATCTCCCGCCAGTCCAACCGCTGGATCAGCTTCTGGTTGACCCAGGTGAGCTTGTCCAGGTCGAACACCGCGGCGCTTTTCTGGATGTCCGCCAGATCGAACATCTGGATCATCTGCTCGTCGGTGAGCAGCTCCTCCTCGGCGCTTTCGGCGGCCTTGCCGTCCAGCCGGGGGGTCCAGCTGAGCCGGGCCAGAGTCAGCCGCACCGCCGCGGGCAGGAAGCCCAGATCGCGGAACTCGGTGATGCTGGCGGCGCCGTGGCGCTTGGACAGCTTGGCCTTGTCCTTGCCCAGGATCATGGGCACATGGGCGAAGGCCGGCAGCTCGTAGCCCAGGGCCTCGTAGAGCGCGATCTGCTTGGGCGTGTTGGCCACGTGGTCGTCCCCGCGCACCACGTGGGTGACCCCCATGTCGGTGTCGTCCACCACCACGCAGAAGTTGTAGGTGGGGGTCCCGTCCATGCGGGCGATGATCCAATCGTCCAGGCTGTCCGCCGGCACCCGGATCTCGCCCTTGACCAGGTCGTTGAGCACGATGTCCCCGGTGCGGGGCATGCGCAGGCGGATGGTGGCCGGTTCCGAATCATCCCAGTGCCGGTCCCGGCAGCGGCCGTCGTAGCTGAAGGGATGCCCCGCGGCCTCGGCTTCATGGCGGCGCTGGTCCAGCTCCTCCCGGCTGCAGCGGCAGCGGTAGGCCTGGCCCCGCTCCAGCAGCTGCTGGATCTTCGCCCGGTACAGATCCAGCCGCAGCATCTGCCGGTACGGCCCGTGGTCGCCCCGGTAGGCGCTGGGATCGCCGGGCACCGGGCCCTCGTCCCAGTCCAGGCCCACCCATTCCATGCCCTCTTCGATGATGCGGATGTTGTCATCGGTGGAGCGGTCCAGATCGGTGTCCTCCACCCGCAGGATGAACGTCCCCTGGTGTTTCCGGGCCAGCAACCAGCAGAACAGGGCCGTGCGGACCCCGCCGATGTGAAGCATCCCCGTGGGGCTGGGTGCAAACCGGGTGACTACGGGATGGGACATCTATACCTCGGGGACAAATCCTTTCCTAGTGTGCCCGATGTGCACCTACTTGAGGTAAAGCTTCAATCGGATCTCCACCGGGGAATCGCCGCTGAACAGGCTCCGGTCCAGCACCACCGGCACCTCCACCACGCTGCTGCCGCGGCCCAGGGCGGGGTCCGCCGCCAGCCCCCCGGACTGGGTGATCGGCAGTTCCTCGAGTTCGTCCAGCAGTTCCCCGGCCCCCAGATCCTCCACTTCCAGCGGTCCGGACCCGGTGGCGCGGATGGCCCGGTCCGGCTCCGGGAGGTCCGGCGGCACCACCAGCGTGGCCCGGGCCGCCTGGGCCGGGGCGGCGAACAGCTCGGCGGAGGCCGGCTCCTCGCCGCCCCCGTACTTCTCGGACAGGTGCCGGAGCACCAGCAGGGCCACGCCCTTGAGGGTCTCCCGCACCCCGGTGCCCCGGGTGGCGCAGGCCTCGAAGGTCGGGGCGCCGAAGCGGTTGAGTTCCCCGTCCAGGGTGGCCACCGGCAGGGCGTTGGCGATGTCGCGCTTGTTGTACTGGATGACGTGCGGCAGCTTCTCCAGTTCCGTGCCCTGCTCGCGCAGGTTCTCGATGAGGTTCTGGAAGCTTTCCTTGTTGCCGTCCAGGGCCTGGGCCTGGGAGTCCGCCACGAACACCACCGCGTCCGCGCCGCGCAGCACCAGCTTGCGGGTGGCGTCGTAGAACACCTGGCCCGGCACCGTGTAGAGCTGGATCCGGGTCTTCATGCCGCGGATGGTCCCCAGCTCGATGGGCAGGAAATCGAAGAACAGGGTCCGGTCGGTCTGGGTGGCCAGGGACAGCATCTTCCCGCGCCCATCCTGGGGCAGCGAATCGTAGACGGTCAGCAGGTTGGTGGTCTTCCCGCAAAGGCCCGGGCCGTAGTATACAATTTTTGCGGTCAGCTCTCGCGTCGCCGCATTAAACAGAACCATGTCGCCTCCGGCCGGCAGAATGCAAGCCAGCTTGAATGAGTTTGTGGGCTCAGGTCAAGATTTGCATTGCCGATGGCGGACCATTAAACTGCACTTCAATACCTGCCGATAGAGGGGAACTCATGGCCAAGCTGCTCGTGCAAGAGAGTCGCGGTGTACGAGAATTCGAGCTGGTGGATCGGGAGGTGGGCATCGGGCGGGAACTGGACAATGCCCTGCGGCTGCCCGATCCGAGCATCTCCCGGCACCATGCGCTGATCCGCAAGGTGCAGGACGGCTATGAGATCCAGGACCTGCAAAGCAGCAACGGGGTGCTCCTGAACGGCGTCAAGGTGCCCTCCGGCCCACTCCATGACGGCGACCGCATCACCCTGGGGCAGATGCAGATCACCTTCCTGGACCCGCGCCCGGCCCCGGCCCTGGGCACGGTGCGCATGACCCCCGAGGACATGGCCCGGTTCCGCGCCCAGCTGGAGGGCGCCCCGGAGCCGCCGGAGCCGGAGCCGGACCCGGACCCGGAGGATCAGGCTGCCAGTCGCCCGGTCGCCGAGCCCTGGACCACGCCGGTGGCCAGTCCGGACGCCCCATCCGTCCCCGAACGCGGCGCCTTCCCGCCCCGGCTGCAGGCTGGGCTGATCGACGCCTCGCCCATGCTGGCCCTGGCCGGCCTGTCCTGGATTCTGGGCCGGGCCTTCCCCAACCTGGAGGGCGGCTGGCTGGACCAGACCCTGGGCGTCCTGCGCGTGGGCCTGCTGGCCGCGTACCTGGTGTACCTGCCCTGGTGCTGGATGCACAGCGGCGCCACCCCGGGCAAGCGGCGCCTGGGGCTGCGGGTGGTCCCGGAGCACGACCCGGCCGGCCGCCTGGATCTGGCCGGAGCCGTGGCCCGGCTGGTGGGCTACGCGGCCATGGGCTGCCTGGGCTGGATCCTGGTGGCCCTGCTCAAGAGTGTGCTCCACGGGCTGCCGGTCCCGGTCGCCATGCTCGCGGCCGGACTCCTGCCCTGCCTGATGCTGCTGGGCCCGCAACGCAAGGGGCTGGAGGACTGGTTCTCCCGGTCGGTGGTGATCCGTACGGACAGTTAGCCGGGCTGCGGGACGCCGGCCAGAAAATGTGCTTGTGCGACCACTGGAGAGAGACCATCGCCCGGGAAATGATCCATAATGGGTACCACTAAGACAGTGTCAGGGCCCCATGCCCGTTTGCCATATGAATCCAAGGAGCTCCGATGCCTGCGCTTAAAAACGTTCTGGCGATCATTCTGGGGGGCGGGCGTGGCGCCCGTCTGTATCCCCTGACCAAGATGCGTTCCAAGCCGGCCGTGCCCATCGCCGGCAAGTACCGCCTCATCGATATCCCGCTGAGCAACTGCATCAATTCCGGCATCTACCGGATCCACGTGCTGACCCAGTTCAACTCGGTCTCGCTGCACCGGCACATCGCCAACAGCTTCCAGTTCGACGCCTTCCACACCGGCTGGGTGCAGGTGCTGGCGGCGGAGCAGACCCTGGCCAGCGAAGCCTGGTACCAGGGCACCGCCGACGCCGTGCGCAAGCAGCTGTTCGAGATCCAGAGCGCGGCCCCGGACTACGTGCTGATCCTGGCCGGCGACCACCTCTACCAGATGGACTATGCGCCCATGGTGGAGTTCCACGTGGCCAAGGGCGCCGATATCACCATCGCGGCCCAGCCGGTGGCGGCCGAGGACGCCACCCGGTTCGGCCTGCTGCAGCGCGGGCCGGACGGTCGCATCCTGGACTTCCAGGAGAAGCCCAAGGATCCCCAGGTACAGGCCCGCATGGTCAGCCGGGACGACCCCAAGCGGCCGTACCTGGGCTCCATGGGCATCTATCTGTTCAAGACCCAGGTCCTGGTGGACCTGCTCACCCAGCACCCGGACTTCGACGATTTCGGCCACCACGTGATCCCCCACAGCATCGGCCAGCGGGCGGTCTACGGCTTCGACTTCGACGGCTACTGGCAGGACATCGGCACCATCCGCTCGTTCTACGACACCAACCTGGAGCTGACCGCGGCCAACGCGGCGTTCAACTTCTACGACGCGGCCCACCCGGTCTACACCCATTCCCGCTTTCTGCCCGGCTCCATCGTCGAGGACAGCCGGCTCACCGACGTGCTGCTGACCGAGGGCTGCGTGATCCGCCAGGCGGAGATCACCCACTCCATCATCGGCCTGCGCAGCCAGATCGGCCCCGGCACCCGGATCAAGGACAGCATCCTCATGGGCGCGGACTACTACCAGCGCAAGAACTGCGGCGACCGGCTGCCGCTCGGCATCGGCGCCAACTGCCACATCGAGGGCGCCATCCTGGACAAGAACGTCCGCCTGGGCGAAGGCGTGGTCATCAAGCCCTTCCCCCAAGGCACGGAGATGGACATGGGCGACTGGGTGGTCCAGGACGGCATCGTGGTGGTCCCCAAGGGCACCACCCTGGCCGCGGGCACCCGCATCGAGCCCGTCTAGGAGCCTGGCCAGGTCATGGTCCGGGTCCCTCCATTGCGCCCTGGTCGTTGTCTCTGAATGCATTCGCGTTCAGAGACAACGGAGGGATCCCCGAAAGGGAGGACTGTGTTCCACCCTCGATCGGAAAAGGGTTGCGGACAAGGTAAATGGCGTGCCTGGTGCGTACGGGGCCAGGGAGAGTGACCTCGAAAAACGATTGATTTCAACTCTCCGGGAAGTCCAGTTGAGCCGAAAGCCCGGAGGTGGACACACAAATGCCGGTTGCCCTTCGGCGAAGCCATCCGTTCTGTTGGATCGCGATCAGCGATCCAACAGAACGAACCAGGCCGAAATGTTGGGACCTGAGCCTTTACGTGGCCGGGCTCCTGGGCATCAGCCGGTCCAGGAACGGGTTGCTGAAGATCCGGGCCGGATCGGTGGCGTCCAGGGCGGCCAGGGCCGCGGGCCAGTCGTCCCCGGGCCGGCCGGCGAAGGAGTCAGGGATGGTGCGATCCAGCACGCCGGGGCTGGTCCAGGCCCCGGCCTCGGTGTAGCCCCAGCCCTTGGCCCACTCCACCCGCACCCCCGCGTAGGCGCCGGTGTAGTTGGCCAGCAGCCAGGCCTCCAGTTCGGTCTTGAACACCAGCTCGCCCGGGGTGCCGGGACAGGTCAGGGCGTCCAGCCACACCGCGCAGTCCCAGTCCGGGCGCCCCGGCCAGGGCCGCAGCGCCGACAGCTGCGGCTCCAGGGCGCCGGGGAGCAGCACCTCCCCCGCCTGGTCCAGTCCGGTGACCCGGATCTCCACCGCTCCGTTCATGGGGAACTGCCCCCGGGACTGGTACCGGGCGACGAGGCCCGCGTAGGCCTGGTAGTACTCGCTCACCACGCGCTGTATGTTGGACCGGCTGGTGAGCACCGCGTAGCCGCACTCCGCCTGGCGCAGGGTGCTGGGCTTCACATAGAGCAGGGTGCGGCGCGCGGGGCCCCACAGATCCCAGGTGTCGGTCACGGTCAGACCGGCGGCCACCGCGCCCTGTTCCAGCACCTGGAAGGTGGGGGTGCCGGTGGGCCGGCCCAGGACCAGCTCCTGGACGAACTGGTCCTGGGCCGGCGTGACCCAGTTGGCGAAGCTGTAGGCATAGGGTTCCGCCAGCGCCCGGCTGGACCATGGCCGCAGCGGCGCCAGGGACCAGACCTTGAGCCAGGGCGCCCCGGCGAAGGGGAACCAGATGGCCTCCACCCGGCCGCAGGCCTCCACCCAGGCCCCGAAGGCCCGGGGCCCCGCCTCGCCCGGGGGGGCGAACAGCTCGTCCGCCGGGATGTCCATGCGGCTCTGGCAGCGCAGGTTCTGGTCCGCGGCCACCTGGAGGGTCGCCTCGGTGATGAAGGCCCGGCCGGCGTGGACCAGCAGCGGCTGGATCCCGGGTTCGTCGCGCCGGAAGGTCCGCAGCGCGTAGCGCTGGCCGTCCCACACCACCGCCGTGAGCGACAGCACCGCGTTGGCCAGGGAGCCGAAGGTCTGGCCCGGCAGCGGCGTTTCGCCCCGGGCCGGAAGCGCGGTGCCGTGCCCGTCCACCGCCAGGGCTCCGCCCAGGGACAGGTCGCCCGGCGCCGGCACCGCGGCGAAGCCCAGCCGGGCCTCCTCCAGCTGGGCCAACAGGGCGTCCAGGGTGACGCCGGTCTGGGCCGTGACCGTGGCCGGCAACCGGTCGGCCTGGAGGGTCACCCGGTCCAGGTGCCGGGTATCCACCAGCAGGTATCCCGAGGCACACCCCCCGCCGGTCACCAGCAGCGGTGCCCAGCCGTGGCTGCGGCCCAGGGGCCGCACCCGCCAGCCCTGGCCGTGGGCCCAGTTGGCGATGGCCACCACCTCCTGCGCCTGCCGGGGCATCGCGGTCCACACCGCCGGGATGCGGATCTCCCCCGACCAGTTCCGGAAAGGCTGCGGCTGGACCGGGATCCCGGCCGGGAAGGCCGGGGGGCGGTCCCGCCTGCCGGCCGGTGCCCCGCCCAAGTCCCCGCCCAGATTCGGCAACCAGGCGGCTACCGTGGCGGCGCCCACCCCCTGCAGCCATTGCCGGCGGGACCCTCCCCAAGGCACGCACGGCTTGGCGAACGTCCGGCGACGGTCCATGATCCCCCCAGGAAGCTGTGGCTGCTGACCGTTGGGTGCCTGCCGGGACCGGATGTTCCCGCGGACGCTCGATAATTCAGCACCGATTCGGCTTCCGGAATCGCTGGGACTGGCGGGGATGGCACAGAAGCCGCGGCGCCGTTCAGTCCCCTGCCCCGCCGGTCTGACGCAGCTGCGCCAGGAGGCGGACATTATCCGCCCGCAGGGCCGTGAGTTCATGGGCGGCCTGGAACTGGTAATACGCGATCAGGGAACCGGACCGGCGCGGCGCGTCGCAGGCCTGGAAGGCCTCCAGGGTCTGATCGATGGTTTGGTTGCAGGTTTCCAGGGCCCGCACGAAGCGGGTGCGCTGGGCGGGGCTCAGCAGCGGGTCGACATGGTCCATCCCGCGATTGATCCAGACGGAACAGGCGTTCAGGAAGGCTTCCAGGATCGTCAGCTCGTCATCATCGCCCAGGAACCCGCCGTCCTCGATGCTGGCGACCAGCTGTTTCCCCCGGGCCAGCCCGGCCCGGCTTTCCTCCAGCACATGCCGCAGCAGGTTCAGCTGGCAGGCCGGGCATGGCTGCGGGGCGCCCTCCTGCGCCGAAGCCCCTTCGCTGGCGCGCTCATCCGGCCCCCATACGGATTCGATCGGCCGCCCCGTCCCCGAAAGTACGGCCTCCGTGACCGGCGCCTCCGGCCGGACCCGGGCCTCCGCCTCGGCCTGGGCCAGGGCCGGGGCCAGGGAACGGAGCGAGTCCTCGCAACAGGCCGCCACCGCCGACCGGAGCCATCGCACCGGGCGGTCAGCAGCCTGGGCGGATGCGCCCGCCAGGCATGCAGCCGTGGCGAGGGCGGCGAAAAGCTGGTTCATCACTTGAGTCATGGGTACCTCCCCGCTGGTGCCCACAGGAATGATGGAAAGCGCAAGAAGGTTCCATGAGCGGCCCCGTGGCCGCGGGCCTTGCGGCTGCTAGTGTAGGCCGCCAGAAATACTTGTAACAAATCCTCGCCTCGTGGCACCTGATACTGAGGGGCGACATGGCACATGCTGGGCGGGTTGACCTGACAGAGGACCAGACGAAGCGCCTGGAGGA
>Ga0302279_10000644_pt1 | contig 51420 bp, 50 predicted proteins | sample III_Bog_N3_3_FD_194541 | JGI IMG/M metagenome (GOLD analysis project Ga0302279, IMG submission 194541) | Peat permafrost microbial communities from Stordalen Mire near Abisko, Sweden - III_Bog_N3_3 | ecosystem: Environmental > Terrestrial > Soil > Wetlands > Peat | place: Sweden: Abisko... | reverse complement strand
GCGATCCGACTTTTCATCGAAGCCAACAACGACTCGCCGAAGCCCTTCATCTGGACGAAGACGGCGGACGACATCCTCGAGAAGCTCAGGAGTTATTGCTCAAGAACTTCCGATTCAGGACACTAGGCGCGCTCGAGCACGTCGTGGATGGTGACCGCATCCACGAGCCCCGCGCAGCCGAAGAGCACCGGCAGCACGCGCTCGGCCGGGTACGTCCGGCGCAGCTGCGCGACCAGCTCGGTGCCGAAGCGATACACTGGCAAGTACATGCGGCCCAGCAGCGGGTTGCGCCCCCACGCCGAGAGCTTGTCGGCGCGCTCCTCCGAAACGAGGAAGTCGCGTCGGAGCATCGGGGGCACGTCCGCAGGCGGCGCGTGCTCGTGCCAGGTGGCGTACGACGCCTGGTTCTTCGCGTCGTCCTGCAGCAGCGCCAGCAGCACGCCGATCTCGAGGTCGCGGTCCGGCAGCTGCGACTCGTCGAGAACACCGTGGGCCATCAGGATCGCGTTGTTCGCGATCCCCTCGAACAGGGTCGAGGCGCGCGTGTTCATCGTCAGGACCGTGGCCTCGAAGCCGAGCCGGCCGCGCACGAACAGGTTCTGCAGGTACGCGTACGTGGTCACGTGCCCGGGCACGACCTCGTGGCTCACGAGCTGCTGGAATTCGGGGATGGAGATCTGCAAGGCCGCGTTGATTTCGTAGGTCGCCTCGTACTGCGGCGTGCCGTCGGGATTGCGCGCTCGACCGAGGTAGTTCATCGACCCGGAGAACCAGGCGTTCTCGATGGGGAGGAACTCCACGTTCGCGCGCGGCACCGATGCGAGCTCGCGCGGCAGGTACGGCAGCACGTGCTCGACGGTGAGCGCATCGAGCTGGGCGATGAACGCGGCCGCGAGCGCCGGTATCGACTTGCGCGGGACCATCCGCTCGCTGCGCCAGGCGTCGACCGCGCCGAGGAGATCTCCACCGCCCGAGAGGTGACCGGCCGCGGTCAGCAGCTCAGCGAGGCGACGACGCCGTTCCTGGGGAGCCGACGGGGTGGGCGCCGCGCCCGTGACGGCGCGCACGCAGCGCTCGTAGGGGACGGGGGGGCCCTTGCCGAGGGTCTCCATCGCCAGGTCCCACATCACTTCGAAGCAGAGCGCGAGCCCTGCGAAGTCGGCCGCCCGCTGTCCACCGAGCGTCGTCCCCTGGTCCGCAACCGCTGCGATCGCGCCGCGCACGTCGACCTCCGCGAGGTACGCCTCGATGGTCGCTTTGTCCGGCGTCTTGGCGCCGACGCCGTGGCTGTCGCGAACCTTCGCGGCGAGCGGGTGCGTATACGCCACGGGGAGCGGGACGTCCGCGAACCACGAGTCCGCGATGAACCGCTTGGTGCCGGACGCCGACATCACATCGCCGCCCCACAGGGTGTCGATGCCGAGGATGGCGTTGGCGAGGAGGGTGTCGATGCTCAGGTTGGACATGAACGCTCCTTGTGACAGGCGCTCATCCTACTCTCGTTGGCCCGTCGCCCCCCCCGCCGGAGATCGCTCAGTGCGGCTGCTTCACGATGCGGAGGTACGGCTTCACCGTCTTCCACCCCTGCGGGTACACCTTCTTCGCGTCGTCATCGGAGACCGACGGCACGATGATCACGTCCTCGCCGTTCTTCCAGTTCACGGGCGTCGCGACCTTGTGCTTCGCGGTGAGCTGGATTGAATCGATGACGCGCAGGATCTCGTCGAAGTTGCGCCCCGTCGTCATCGGGTACGTCAGCATCATTTTGATCTTCTTGTCGGGACCGACGACGAACACGGTGCGCACGGTCTGGTTCGTCGCCGCGGTTCGCCCCTCGGCCGTCCCGGCTTCATCGGCGGGGAGCATGTTGTAGAGCTTCGCGACCGCGAGATCGCTGTCGCCGATCATCGGGTACTTCACGCTCGCCCCCTGGGTCTCCTCGATGTCCCGCGCCCACTTCTCGTGGTTCTCGACGGGATCGACCGAGAGGCCGATGAGCTTCGTGTTGCGCTTGGTGAACTCGGGCTCGATCTTCGCCATGTAGCCGAGCTCGGTCGTGCATACCGGCGTGAAGTCCTTCGGGTGCGAGAAGAGGACCGCCCAGCCGTCGCCGATCCACTCGTGGAAGTTGATCGTGCCCTTGGTGGTCTTCGCGGTGAAGTTCGGTGCGGTGTCGTTGATGCGAAGGGACATGGTTCGTGGGATCCTTCGTTGGAGGTTGAGCCTGCGGTGGTATGCGCTGACCGCCAGCGCGTCAACGCGGCCCAAGAACCGAATCCGTCGAGCTTGCGCCTCACGGCTCAGGCGCGAGGCACCCCTCGGACACGCCCTGTGGGGACGGGCAGCATCCGTATAGCGGCGTCCCGGGCACGATCACGCAATAACGCAGAGACGGTGGGCATCGACCCGTGTAGTTGCCCGGTACGCTCGCGTCGACCGGCCCGTCGTCGACGGAGCAGAACGGTGCCTGGTCGCTGGACTGTCCCGAGCTCGACCCGGAGCTGGCACCCGAGTCGATGCCCGCTTGGTCCCGGCCTGCATCGAGGCCCGTGCGCGCGCCGCAGCCGGTCCCGGCCAGGATGAGTACGACGAGGACCCGCTTCATGGCCGTCAGAAGATCGACCACCCCGTGACCGTCGTGAAGCGATCGAGCGCCTCGACGCCCGCGACGCTGTTGCCCATGCGGTCCAACGCGGGGCCCCACACGACGAGGCAGCCGCGCCCCGGGATGATCGTGAGAATCCCGCCGCCGACGCCGCTCTTGCCCGGCAAGCCGACGCGGTACGCAAAGTCACCCGCAGCGTCGTACGTGCCGCAGGTGAGGAGCACGGCGTTGATGCGCTTGGCCGCGCTCAGCGATAGGAGCTGTGTACCGTCGGCGCGGACGCCGTGGCGCGCGAGGACGAGCCCGGCCCGCGCAAGCTCGCCGCAGCTCATCGTGATGGCGCAGTGGCGCACGTAATGATCGAGGACCGCGTCCACCTCGTTCTCGAGGTTCTTGTAGCTCGCCATGAAGTGCGCGAGCGCGGCGTTCCTGTGGCCATGCGACGCCTCCGAGCGCGCGACCTCGAGATCGACCGCGATGTCCTTCGCTCCCGACTCGGCGCGAAGGAAGTCGAGCATCGGCCCCACCGCGTCCCCCGTGTGCGAGAGCATGCGATCGACGACGACGAGAGCGCCCGCATTGATGAACGGATTGCGCGGGATCCCTTGCTCGTATTCGAGCTGCACGAGCGAATTGAAGGGGTTGCCGGACGGCTCGCGACCGACGCGCGTCCAGAGCGCGTCGCCGTCCCTGGCGAGGACGAGCGCGAGGGCGAACGCCTTGGAGACGCTCTGGATCGAGAAGCGCGTCTCGAAGTCGCCGCTGCCGACGACTTCGCCGTCGACCGTGGCGAAGGCGATACCGAAGCGAGAGGCATCGACGCTCGCGAGCGCGGGGATGTAGTCGGCCACGCGCCCGTGCGCGGCGTAGGGTCGGACTTCGGCGGCGAGGCGATCGAGAAGGGCTTGGAGCTCTGCGGGTTTCATCGAGGTGCGCGCGCCGGGAGCGTACACGAGCGCGTGCGCACTGAGACCGTGGACGAGCTCACCGTCCTCCAACCGCTCTCACGGCGCGTGCGTTCCCCCCTTCACGAGGATGTCGACGCGACGATCGTAGCCGGGCGAGTAATCCGGCTGCTCGCCGACCGCCCCCTTCTTCCCTTCCGTCGCCACCTCGATGCGAGTGGCCGCGAGCCCGCTGTCGACGAGGATGCTCTGGATGGCCCTGGCCCGCTTCATTCCCAGCTCGTCGTTGTAGTGCTCGGACCCTTGCGCGTCCGCGTGCCCCACGAGAACGACGGAACGCTCTCGCATGCTCGGAGCGTTCAAGCACTGCGCGAGCGCGACGATCTGCTCGCGGTCTTGCGCGTACGCCGCAGCCGAGTCGAACGGGAACTTGGGGCTGATCCTCTGGCACTCCCGGAAGCCGTCGGGCCCGAGGTCGACGCGGATGAACCGCGCGTTGCCCTGCCCGAGCTCCGGCCACCCCGGAGGCTGCTCGGTCGCCGAAGAGAGCGTAGGCGTCACGGGCTGCACGCCCGGCGAGCCGCCGCAGGCCGAGACGAGGATCGCGAGGCACGTGCAGAGCGGAAACGGCTTCATGGTGTCCTCCGGGCCGCGCACTCGATGCGCCGCCGCGCAAGTTGGCAAACGTCGGTCGCACGCGAACGTCGTGTTTCGGCGACCATGACGGCCGCTAGGCAAGGAGCGCGCCGACACTGCGGACGTGAGAGCCTCGGCAGCGAAGAGATGCAGTCGCCAAGATCCTTTGGAGCATCGGGACGTATCCGGAGACACAGGGAGTCCCTCGGGGGCGACTACATGAATGCATCGGGCCTCGTGGAGCGCATCGCCATCGTGTCGATCGCGATCGCGCTCCCCTCGTGCGGCGGCAAGTCGTTCGTCGAGATCGAGCAGGTCGGCACGGCGGACGCCTCGACGCTCTCGATCCTCGCGACCGTCCCGATCCCGAGCGCGTCGTGCACCGATGCGACGCCGTGCGCGATCTGGACCCAGTGCTTCGATCACCTGCTCGCGCCTGCCGGGACGGTCCCGACGTGCCACGTGCTCGCCATGGGCGCGATCGCATGCTCGAGCCCGATGGTCACGCCCTCGCCCGACGTCCTCGCGCGAGCCGGGCTGGCAGACTCGGTCGAGACCGTGTGCGAGATACCGCCGGTCAAAGAGGGGGCCTCGTGCGTCGCCGGATTCACGGAGGAGGGAGGGTGGTGCTACGAGACTCGAGAAGGGTTCTGCGCCTCCCTTGGCACCGGTGCGTCCGTGATCAGCTTCGAGCCGCTCTACCTGAGCAATGCCGTGGTGTTGATCGCGTGCGACCTCGGCCCGTGATCCCGTCGTGGACGGTCTTACTTTCGCGGCGAGCGGGCCGAGACGGCGCGGAAGCAGTCCTTGGCGTGGTCATCGACGAGACCGCACGCCTGCATCCATGCGTACATGATCGTCGAGCCCACGAAGCGGAAGCCACGCTTCTTCAGCGCGGCCGAGAGCGCGTCGGACTCCGGCGTCTCCGCCCGGATGTCGCCTGGGGACCGCGGACGGCTCACGATCGGACGGCCGTTCACGAAGCTCCACGCGAAGGAGTCGAACGAACCGATGTCGGCGCGGAGCGCGAGGAACGCCTTCGCGTTCGTCACCGTCGATTCGATCTTCAGTCGGTTCCGGACGATCCCTTCGTCTTTCATCGCACGCGCAACTCGCCTGGAATCCCACCGCGCGAGCGATTCCACGTCGAAGCCGTCGAAGACACGCCGGTACCCCTCCCGCTTGCGGAGGATCGTGAGCCATGAGAGCCCAGCCTGCGCCCCTTCGAGGATGAGCATCTCGAAGTGTCGGCGATCATCGTGGACCGGCACGCCCCACTCTTCGTCGTGGTAGCGAACGTAAAGGGGATCAGCGGTCACCCACGCACAACGAAGGACCTCCGACGCCATGACGTGCAGCCTAGCCGAGGCGCGCCGTGACCGGCGCGGCGGCGCACGACCTGCGTCCTCGCGCATTCGCGGCAGGGGAGCACCCAACGCGAGCGGTCTTCGTGAGGCCGTTCGGAGCGGTGGGGCCAAAGGCATCTCCGTTGCATCGACGGCAGCACATGAGCGAACCCCGCAAGCTCCGCTGCTACGAGTACATCGACCGCCCGTACGAGCAGGTGCGAGTCGCGCTGCACGAGCGCGCCCGCGAGACACTCCAGCGGGCCACCTCCTCGGGCGCGCGGCGAGGGGACACACTGCTGGCAAATCTGCAGACGGAAGCGCTTGGGATCACGCTCGGGGTGGACGTCCGCGTACATGCGAAGGAAATCCGCGACGAGGAGAGCGTCTGTGGTTTGGCGCCGGTCACGACGGTCGTTCTGACGTGGCAGGCGGATCGACTGCCAGGGCTCTTCCCGTCCATGAGCGCTGAGCTATCGGCATCGCCGCTGGCTTCGGACGAAACCCAGCTCCTCTTCGAGGGGGAGTATCGGCCGCCGCTTGGCGCCGTCGGCAAAGCTGCGGATGCGGCTGCTCTGCACCGAGTCGCAGAGGCGTCCGTGCACCAGTTCCTGCGCGAGGTGGTCCAGCTCCTCCGGCGGGACGTGCCGCAGCAGACCCGGTAACCGATCAGGCGTCGGCCTCCGCCGAAACCGCGCCTTCCTTTGCGCGAGGCTGTCCGGTCTGGAGGCGGGTGCGCAGCTGGCTCGCGTCGAAGGCGCGGGGCGTCGTCGTCCGGATGAAGTCGAGCAGGACCTTCGCGAAGCGCTCCGGATCATCGAGGTGTGGGTAGTGCCCCGCGCCGGGAAAGATCTCGAGCCTGCTGTCCGAGATGATCTCGTGACTGTGGAACGCATGCCCCACAGGGATGAGCGGGTCTCCGTCTCCCCAGATGATGAGGGTGGGAAGCCCCTTGGCCAGGTAGAGCTTGTCGGTCGCGCTCACGAGCTGGCCGCCGAAGTCGATGACGCTTCTCACGGTATAGAGGAAGGCGCGTCGCGCTTCGGGCTCCTCGAGAGAGACGAAGCTTCGCCAGGTCTCGGCGAGATCCGCGCTCTCGCGCAAACCGAACCTCCCCATCGCCCTGACCATCGAGCCGATCCCGCGCGCGGCGCCCGCTGCGAGCCACGGCAGGACGAGCTCCGCGCCGGGAAGCGCCGCAGCCCTGAGAATCGGGTGGACCTCGCGGCCGAGACCACCGCTCGAAACGAGGACGAGCCGCTCGCAGCGCTCCGGAAACTGATAGGCGAATTGCAGCGCCACACCGCCCCCGAGCGAGTGTCCGACGATCGTGCCCGGCGGCTGCTCCAGCGCCTCGAGGAGATCGCGAATCATGTTTGCATACGCCCCCAGGGAGTAATCGCCCTTGGGCTTGGCGGATGCACCATGGCCGAGGAGATCGGGAGCGATGACCGTGTAGTGCTCGCTGAGGCGCGGGATGATGTTCCTCCACACCGCCGAGCTGCCGGCGATGCCGTGCAATAGGACGACGAGCGGACCCTCCCCCGCCCTTCGGTATTTGAACCGCCGCCCGTGCAGTACGATCTCTGACTCCTCGACCATCAGGGCACTTTCCTTTGCAAAGGCGCAGCCAAGCGCATCGGACCGTGCGCGCCGAGCCGACCCGGCGAACGTGTTGCGGCGCGCGCGCATCGGGTGCGCGGCCTGCGGCGATGCGTCGGCGGGCACTGCTCAGATGAATCGCGTCCAACCGTTGGGGTGTGCCGCCTTGTAGCGGCGGTACCGCCAGCAAGGCCACGCCAAGAGTGCGATGACCACACCAGCTCCGAGCCAGGTCTTCGTCAGCCCGTACTCGTGACGATCCCAACCGAACAGGTGCTGCGCTCCCTCCAAGAGGTGTGCGTGCATCAGGTAGTAGAAGAACGCCGTCGCTCCGAACAGGGACAGGAGCGCCAGCGAGGAGCGCGGGCGCTCGGGGTCGTCCGTCGCCGTGAACCCCGCCAGGAGCAAGAACGTGAGGCCGAGCTCCAGGCTCGAGTACGCGAGGCTCGGCGGATACTTAGCGACGTGGAGCCACTGGAGACAGTCGAGCGAGTCGCGGTGGAGGCCCCAGTTGCCGTAGCTGTCGATGCCGCGGACGGCGACGAACAACACCAGGAGGATTGCGCCCACGAGCGCAAGCGAGCGCACACGGACGCCGCGCGCGCGTGGCTCGAGCAGCCAGCGTCCCAGGACCCAGCCGAGCATCATGATCGAGAGCCACGGCACCAGGGGATAGGCACATATGCCGCCGTCGAACACGGGCCCCCCGACGAAGAGAAATCCCCAGAGTGCGCGCCAGGGCTGCGCCACCGGATTCCAGCGCGCCGAGAGCTCCCCGAGGGCCTGAATGGCGAGCGCTCCGGCAAGGAGGGCGGACGACGGGAGCTTTCGAAGTGCGGCCATGCACACCATCGACATGCCGATGGCGAAGAGCACCTGGAAGACAATCGGGTGATAGCCGGTGAAGGCGAGCGACATCCAGAGAGGGTCGAGCGCCGCGATGAAGAGGCCGCGCGTGACGATGAAGCGCGTCTGTCCCGGCTGCCCCCGTCGCTTCTCCGCCGAGAGCGCCAGCGACGCGCCCGCGAGCATGACGAACGTCGGCGCGCAGAGATGCGTCACCCACCGCGTCAGAAACTCGGCAGCCGGCAGGGGCGAACCGGGTATCCAGCGAGCGCCGTTGTCGCCATGCAGGTGGGCCGCGTCGAACGTGGCCCCCGAATGGTCGACGGTCATGAGCAGCATGACGAGGCCCCGAACCCAGTCGATGGCGCGGATCCGCATCAAAGGGCCGCGCACGTGGCGAGCATCGCGAACGTCATCGCCGCAGCCTACGCGAGGACGAACCGACGGGAAGTGAGGCGAGACTCCGATCCACCCCCCCTACCCGTCGTCGGCGCGTGTTTGGAGTACGATGATCCAAGCATGGGAGAGGGGCTCACGCTGGGTCGCTACACGCTTCACGCGGAGATCGCGTCGGGCGGGATGGCGACGGTGTACCTGGGCCGGCTCAACGGGCCGGTCGGGTTTGCACGAACGGTCGCGATCAAGCGCCTGCACGCGCCTTACGCGCGAGACTTCGAGTTCGTGAAGATGTTCCTCGATGAAGCGCGCCTGGCAGCACGCATTCAGCATCCGAACGTCGTCCCCACGCTGGACGTGGTTGCCGAGAGCGGCGAGCTCTTTCTCGTTCTCGATTTCGTGAACGGCGAGTCGATGAGCGGGCTCGCGCGCGCGGTCCGCGCCCTGGGAACGCGGATGCCACCGGCCATCCTCGCGTCGGTGATGGTCGGCACTTTGCGCGGCCTCGAAGCGGCACACGAAGCCCGCGACGAGCGCGGCGAGCCGCTCGGGATCGTCCACCGCGACATCTCGCCGCAGAACATCATCGTCGGCGCGGACGGCGTCGCACGACTGCTCGACTTCGGGGTCGCGAAGGCGCGCGCGCGTCTCACGACGACGCAGGACGGTCACTTGAAGGGAAAGATCGCCTACATGGCGCCCGAGCAGCTCGCCGGCCTCGCCACGCGGCAGTCGGACATCTACGCGGTCGGGGTCGTTCTCTGGGAGATGCTCGCGGGACGACGACTCTTCTCGGCAGAGACGGAGCTCCAGGCGATGTCGCTCGTGGAGAGGTCGGTGATCGCGCCTCCAGGTTCGTTCGCGGACGGCGTCCCTGACGAGCTCGATCGCATCTGCACGAAGGCCCTCGCGAAGAACCCGGAAGGCCGCTACGCGTCGGCCCACGACATGGCGCGCGACATCGATCGAAGCGTCGAGTCCGCGTCGACGATGCGCGTGAGCGAATGGATGACCGAGGTCGCAGGAGCCGTCCTCGAGGCGCGTGCGAAGCTCGTTCAGGAGGTCGAGAGCGGCCTCAGTGTCGTATCGAGGCCAGCGATCCTCGACGCGCTCTCCGCGCAGAGCACACCCCCGGCGGCACCGTCGTCCGTCGCTCCACCACCCGCGGGATCGCCAGCGACGCCGCGCGAAGCCGCGACGCAGGTGATGGCGACCGTCTCGACGTTGTCGAAGGTCGCTGACCACGCGATGCGCGAGGCGGCTACCAAGATGGCCGAGCGGGCTGTGCGCGACGTGACTGCATTCGCCGGAGCGCTGAAGTCGCCGCAGAGCGCGACCGCGATCAAGAGAGCGCTGATGCCGTTCGCAGGCATGGCCGGCAAGGCGCGGAAGAGGCTCGACGAGAGCGCGGAGCGCGACCAGGCGAAGAAGCCGAGCGCCGACCCCGAAACACCGACGAAGGCCGAGGGGAAGCCCAAGGGCGAAGAGAAGTAGGTCCTAAACGCGCGAGCCCAGCGGCATCCATCGTGCCGCCAGGCCCCCGCCCCAGGCATCAGCCTTCCACGATCTTCTTCGCGCCCGGGATCGCCTTCCCGACGATCGCTCCGAATTCCTTCCCGTCGAGGACGGGGATGAACTCCGGGTACTGCCCGGCGAGGTGACTGCCGGCGATCATGAGCTCCGCCATGCTCGCGGAGTCGAGATCACAGACCATGATGACTTCGCGGCGCGACGGGCACATGTACATCGCCTCCGGCTTGAAGCGCTCGACGAGCCGCCCCATCACCGGCCCGGGACCGCCCGGACGCGCTTCGATGTCGTGACCGGCTTGCACGGTGATCTGCATACGAACCATGTGCTTCATGTGGATCTCCTTCCACGCCGGCTGTCGGCGCGAAGCCGAGAGGCTCTCCTGCTGGGTTCGCCAGTGTCAACGGGCGGACGGCCGGATTTGCAGAGATGTCATGAAGCGAATGCCAGAGCCACGCGCGTGCCAGTCGCCTACTTGGGTTCCTCGGTCGCCGGCGGTCGAGGCCCCCTGCGCGTACGAGTCTTCGGTGACCGACGAGCCGCTGGCGGAATGATGTGAGCATCGCGCACGCGCTGCACGAGCGTGCGGAAGACGCGCGAGAGTCCGAGCTCGATCTCGGGAGACTCGCCGCACAGCGTGAGCGCGGCCGCGACGGATTCGAGGGTGGACACATACTCGCGCTTGGGTTCCGCGCGCAGGCTGCCGTAGATGGAGGGCTTCGACGGCTTGAGCGTGAGGCGATTCAGCTTGGTCAGCCAGGGATTGCGCCACCACAGCGTCTTGGCCTTCGACCACGTGCCGTCGAGCACCACGATCCCTTCCAGCTCCGACGGCGCGAGCGTCATGCCGCCGCGAGCCTTCACCGCTCCCCCCTCGGATTCGCGATCCGGGAAGAGCACCGCCCAGCGGCGCGCGTCGACCCCGTCGTCGCCGAGCGCGTGAGCGAAATTGCGCCAGCTGAGGCCCACCACGAGCTTGGCCTTGGGCAGACTCGCGACCAGGATCTGCGCCGAGCCGAGGATCGCGTCGCGCTCCTGGGGATGCTGAAGGATGAGCACGCGACGAGTGGTCGGGTACGAGACGATGCGATCGCAGACGCACGCGACCGTCGGACGGTGGCACGTATCACAGGTTGAGGCTTCCACGGCCGCGCGAGCCTAGAACGCCTCTCGGGTGCTTGCACGCCTCACGGAGCTTCGCAGACGGTGACGGACGGAACGAAGACCGTGCGCACCTCACCACAGCGGCAGGAGAGATAGACGCTGCTCACGAAGGCGCTCAGGTTTCGCGACGACTGAAGCTCCTCCCCCGTGGGGAGCTTCACGACGAGGGTGCGCGCTCGGAACGTCACTTCGAGCTCGTCTGCCTCGTGATGGCCAGCGAGCGACGGATGGTCGAACGCGCCGAGCAGCGTGAAGAGCCCCTCCTCGCGCAACGTTTTCCGCGTCGGAGAACGGAGCGCACGCGATGAGGGCGGGAGTCGGAGAATGGGATCGAGCTGGGGGACGTCGCCGCGCAGCGGAAGTGTCTTCAACCGTCCGAGCGTCTTGTCCGCGTAGTAGTGAATGCCCGCGCGACCATACAGCCGGAAGAAGTACGGAATATCGCCGCGGGCCATCTGCTCCGCCTCGGCGTCGAGCAACGGAGGCCACGGAGGCTCGGTGCGCGCGCGCACGTACTCGTCGGTCCCGCGTAGGCACACGCGAATGGGCGTCTCCCTCAGAACGCGCAAGCTGACGAACACCTCGACGATCTCGCTCGCATGACGTTCGAGCAGGGCGAGCGTCGCTCGATACGCGCCGGCCATCGCGACCAGGTCTCCCGCGTCGACCGGCTTGCCGAGGTACGGCAAGACGCGCCGAACACCGCAAGCGTGCTGGCAGATCGCGGCATACTCCGGATCGGCATCCGGCAGCAGCTTGGTCTCCGTCGGCAGAGACAGGTCCGCCAGGATCATCTCGATGTCGAGCGGCGCGAAGATCACGCGGCTGCGGGCATCGACACCGATGACGAGGTTCTCCCAGTGCAGGTCGGAAACGCCGAGCCAACTGAAGAGCGCGAGCGAGCGCCCGACGATCTGCGCGAGCGCGCGCCGTCGCTCGCGGGAGAGTCGTGGCAGCGGCTCCAGCGTGACCCGCTCCACCTCTCCGCCCTCGCGCGACTTCGACGGAAAGAACTTCAGGTCGGGCAGAAAGGCGAACGCTTCACGTCCAAGTCCGTCCCGCTCTGCAGCGTCGTCGAGGACTCTTCGAAGGGGGCTGTCCGCCGAAAGGACGAGCCATTCCCAGAGGAGCGCGCGCGGCTTGTGGACACGGCCGGCGCTCATCGACACGCGGCGACCGAAGTTGTGCGAGTCGCCGAGGTGCGTGGGTGAAGTCATCGTCGTCAGTCGTCGAGGTCTCACTTGGCTCCGCGTCGTCGCGCGAGCATAAGGCATCCGGGGCCAAGCGCACGCCGCGACCCCGGCCGCCCACGGACGACGCGGCTGAAGGAGCGCTTCGACGTCATGCGCGCCACGGCTTGAATCTACGTTGCTGCCGGAGGATGCTCGCTGCAATGCCGCGAGTCGGTCGCATCACACTGTCGGGCCGGCACGTCCGGCTGGCACCACTCGAGCTTGCGCATGCAGAGCCCCTTCTGCGCGCCGCTGACGTATCGCGCGCGACCTACACGCTTCAACCGGTCCCCACATCGCTGGATGACATGCGCGCGTTCATTGCGACGGCGCTGGGCGCAGAAGAGCGGGGGGAGTCGCTTCCGTTCGCTGCGCTCGAACCAGAATCGGGGCTCGTCGTCGGGACGACTCGCTTCATGGCCATCGAGTGGTGGGCACGACCTGGCCATCCACCGGAGCCATCGTCCACCGGCCCAGACGTCGTCGAGATCGGCTGGACTTGGTACGCGGAGCGGGTGCAGCGGACGGGGGTCAACACGGAAGCAAAGCTCCTGCTCTGCACCCATGCGTTCGAGACCCTGCACGTTCGCCGGATCTCCTGGAAGACCGACGCGCGGAACGCGCGATCACGGGCCGCCATCCTGCGGCTCGGGGCGCGATTGGACGGAGTCCTACGTGCGCACAAGCTCTCGCCTGCGGATGGCATGGTCCGTGACACGGCGTTCTACTCGATGCTCGCGTCCGAGTGGCCGACGGCAAAGCGCACGCTCGAGGACAGGCTCGTACGCGAACCCAACCTCCGCGCGGACCGCTGATACCCTTGCCCCGTGGACGCGCGTTCCATCGCCGCGGTCGAAATCGACCAGACGCTCAGCCTCGCCCGGGACGAGGCTGAAAGACGCATCGCCCGCTACCGAGTGTGGACGTTCGTCGGAGCCGTGGGGATCACGATCGTTCTCAATGGCGTCCTTCGTCTGCTGGGCAAGCAGCTCACCCTCACGCCGATGATCTGCTTCGCGTCGGCGGTCGCCTACGCGCTCGTTCTCCGCAGCGTCGTTGAAACCGTCGGCGCACGCCGGTGGCTGATCCAGCTGTCGCTCGCGCTCGACTTGACCGCATCGGTCGCCACCTTCGTCCTCGTGAATGCGTTCGGGTCACCCGAGCAGCGCGCCGAGGGACCGGCGTTCGCGAGCCATATTCTCGGCGCGAGCATGGGGCTGATTTTGATGCTGAACACGCTCCGCGGGGACGCGGTCGCGTCGGTCGTGGGCTCGATCATGGCCTCGGCGTGCGTACTGCTCGTTCTGGTCCCGATCGAAGGGTTCCAGCCACCTCAGGTCGCGCTGGCGCTCATTCTCTGGATCATGGGCGGAGTCGGCGTCGCTGCAGCGCGACAGGGGAGGCGGACACTCGACAACTTCGCGCGACTCCAACTCCTCCGCCGCTACCTCTCGCCGGCCGCCGTGGAGCGCGTCATGCGCAAGCACCCCGACGCGGCACTCTCCCTGGGAGGACGACTCCTCACGGTCACGCTTCTGTCGGCCGACCTTCGAGGTTTCACCGCGATGAGCGAGTCGCTGTCGCCCGACGAGGTCGTCCGGCAGCTCAACGAATTCCACGGGGCGATGCTCGAACAGATCGAAGCCAATGGCGGCGTGCTCGACAAGTTCATCGGCGACGGCGTGCTCGTCGTGTTCGGCCTGGAGCGCGCCACCGAGCAAGGCGAGAAGGACGCCGACGAGGGGGACGCCGGTGCCAGGCGCGGCGTCGACTGCGCGCAGGCCATGCTGCGCGCTCTGGCGACTCTGAACGAGGCTCGAGCCGCACGTGGGGAGCCGATGCTGAGGATGGGCATCGGGATCCACACGGGTCCCGTCGTCGCGGGGAACATCGGCGCACCGGGGCGCAGGCTCGAGTTCACGGTCATCGGCGACGCGGTCAACACGACATCGAGGCTGGAGGGGATGACGAAGGAGGCGGGGACCCCGGTCCTAGTGTCGTCCGAGACTGTGGAGCGCCTTCGTGAACGAGGGGGACTGCGCGAGTTAGCTCCGATGACCGCACGCGGGAAGACCTCGTCGATGCGCGTCTTCGGGATGCTCGACGTGTCGGGAGCCTAGCCATCCGCCGAAACACATGACCAGAACGGGGTTTCGATCGAACGTCACGGTCGCCGGAGCCGGCTAGCCGTTTCACTTATCGATCGACGGCCGGGGGATCCCGGTCCAGCGATGCAGGTCGTCGGGTATGGGCGTCTGTTCTTACGCAACGCAGGGTCGCACTCCCGGACCGAACGTCGTTCTCGACCTGAAGATGATCGACGGGGACGGCGGGGGAAGAACGCCCTCGAACCACATATGCACTGGGCCACCGGGCTGGTGGTCGACAGCGTGAACGCGGGAACCGGCGACACGCGCCTCGACCCGATGAACGATGGGACGGCCGGCAATGGCCACGGCTGGGCCATCGGGGTCGGGGTGGTCTGGAACAGCATGGCGGGCTCGCTGCTCATCCCGCAGCCGCCGGGCTGGCAGAACTGGTCGATCGGCACGATGGGCGTCGAGAGGACGTCGAGCGAACTGGGCCCAAAGGGGGATGCGATTGGCGATCATGCCCCCGGTCTGCGCACCCGGGCCTCGGGCAACCACTAGCGCGATCGCGCGCGAATGATCTGGAAGTAGCGTCGCGCGATTCCCGACGCGGCCGCGGCGCGCGCGACGTTTCCGCCGTGCTTCGCAAGGATGCGCTCGACGTAGCGGCGCTCGAACTCGTCGACGAGTCGGTCGCGCGCCACTGGGAACGGAAGGTCTTGCGCAAGCGTCCCCTCGAGGAAGTCGCTTCCGAGGGGAACCACCGGAGCCGTCGATCGAGATTCACCCGGAACGCCGTTCCCGAGTCCCATTTCACCGACGGCGATCTGCCGCGCGATCGCGTTGTAGAGCTCGCGCACGTTACCCGGCCACGAGTACTCCTCGAGGCGAGCCTCGATCTCCGGCGGCAGCCCGGGGGGCTCCCCTCCGAGCGCGGACCAGAAGCAGCGGGCGAGGAACGGGATGTCGCCGCGCCGCCGACGAAGCGGCGGGATCTCGACTCGCCCGACGGCCAGTCGGAAGAACAGGTCGTCGCGGAAGCGCCCCTCCTGGATGGCGCGATCGAGATCGCGTCGCGTTGCAGCCACGACGCGCACGCGAACGTGGACCCAGCCCGTACCGCCGACGCGGCGAATCTCAGCCCGCTCGATCGCGCGAAGGAGCTTCGACTGAAGCGCCACGTCCAGATCGCCGATCTCGTCGATGAACAGTGTGCCACCGTCGGCTTGCTCGAAAACGCCTTTGCGAGCCGCGACTGCGCCGGTGAATGCGCCACGCTCGTGTCCGAAGAGCTCTGACTCGAGGAGCGACGCCGAGACGGTCGTGCAGTCGAGGACGACGAAGGGGCGCCCGGCGCGAGCGCTCTCCTCGTGAATCGACTCGGCCAGCAGCTCTTTGCCCGTTCCCGTCTCCCCCTCGATGATGATCGGGACGTCGCTCGCGGCGAGCCGCTGGAAGATCCCGTGGAGCCTGCGCATCTCCGGGCTCACGCCGAGCAGGCGCCCGAAACGGTCGGGGCCATCGAGAAGAGGCGTCCCCCCGGATTCGACCTCCACGCGAACCTTCGTGGTTCCGAACGTCACGACCTCTCCCCCCCTGAGGAGTGCCTCGACGACCCGAACGCCGTTTACAAAGGTGCCGTTCGTCGACTCCAGATCGGTCAGGCGCAACGAATGCGGCCCGAGCTCGATGGACGCATGCCTCCGCGAGACGAGCGGGTCCTCGAGGCGAAGCTCGCACGCGGGCCCCTTGCCGACGAGCAAGCGCGGAGGCCTCGTCTCGTCCAGTCGCAGGGTCTCACCTGGGACACCCGTGTGTCCGCCGACCACGAGCGTGAAGGTCCGGCCGGGCGCCGCGGCGTCGAACGCGGCGCGACTCGTCGTGTCGTCGAACATCATCGGTGGTCCATGCTAGCCGTCGCGCGCGACGTGGGCGCTACTGCGTGCAGCAGAACGTGACCGCGGTCGACGCGGTCGGAGCGACGGCCCCCGTCGGCGCGCCGCCACCGGGTGAGCAACTCCCGAGGACGAAGGAGGTGGGAGTATACGTGGAGTAGTAGCTCATCGAGGGGAGCGTCTCGCACCCCGAGGCGTTCACATCGTTGAGTGTGACGCTCCCCGTGGGCGTACCGCTGCAATTGAAGGCGGTCCAGAAGGTCACGGTTCCACTCGGTGAGCACGTCGGCGGCGGAGGGACCGAGCAGGTGCACGCGCTGCACGCGCGCGTGTCGTCGAACGTCGTGTAGTAAAGGTGGGGGGTCGCGAACGGCGTCCCACTCGGGCACGTCTGGGCGCCGGCCGCTTCGATGCAGAAGTCGTCGAACGGGGCGGTCGGCCCGGGAGCGCACGTTTGACCCGACGAGCAGGCGCCGACGCCGAACGGGCTCGCCGGCGCGCACGCAACGGCGGTCGTCCCCCAGCTCGGCGCCGCACCGTTGGGCGTCACGGGCGATGGGGCGCACGTCCCCGCCTGCGACTCGACGCCGTCGGCCTGAAATGACTGCACGTCCCGCCCGGAGCAGCCTCCGTTGCCGGTGCCAAGCCCCTCGCACGCGCCGGCAAGGGCCCCGTAGTCTTCGGCGCCACACCCGGTGGAGGTCCCGCCACACGCGTTCGTGTAGTAGGTGAAATGCGCGCCGCACTTGGCGCCCTGCTGCGCTCCGCACGTGCACGCCGTACACGAAGCGACGGGGTCGGACAGCTGCGCCTGCCCCTGGAACGACGTCGATCCGTAGGCTCCAGCGCACGGTGGCGGCGCGATCGGCGAAGGACCCTCGTAGAGAGCGAACGGTCCCGTCCACCCCGTTGGGACGGTCATGCACGCGCAGCCACCGTCGCCCGCGTCCTCGACATTGGCTTCATCGAGCTCGACGGGGCCATCCAGATCGACCACCCCTCCGCCCGCGTCCGACGACGCGGCGCTCCCATCGTCGGCGCCGCTCGTCACCGGCAGGTCGTGGAGTCCCGCGAGCAAGCCGCAGCCGATGAGCGGAGCGCACGACGCGAGCGCGGCAAGGAGGGAGCGGTTCACGGCCACGTGCCTCCGATCACCGCTCCGGCCGAGCCCACAGCCGCCCACGGCGCGACGCGGACGACGGTGGTCGTCGGCGCGTCGTGTCGGCTGGAGAAGAAGAGGTATGCGCCCGCGGCGAGCGCTGCTGCGGCGACCGAGAAGGCGACGGTCGAGACCACCGCATCACCGTGCGCCTGGTTTCCTTCCGTTTGCCCAACCGATCCCGGCGCGCAAGCCGCGCCGCAGTCGCGTTGCGCCTGGCTCCATGTCGAGAGCGTCTTCACTCCGAAGATGGCCCCGACGGCGATGCCGGCTACCCCAACGCCGCCGAGCGCGTAGGCCCATGTTCGACGGGGCCCGTCGACAGAGCTCGTCGATGAAGACGGAGCGATTTCGGCGCCGGCACCGTCGACGACCAGCGTCTTCTGCTCCCCTTCTGCCAACGCCACCATGTACGTGGCGTCGGCCCGTCCCGGCGTCGAAACGACGATGGTGTGCCGGCCGGTATCCACGGGCAGCGGGACGTCGAAGGCCGCAGTGCCCAGATCGACTCCGTCGCGGGTAACGCGACTGCCGGCAGGCGCGTTCGGTGCGCGCCGGAACGTGAGCCGCGGTACGCGCTTTTCGATCTCCGCGAGTCGCTTGCGTGCGACAGGTCCCCGGTTCAGCGAGTCGTGGGTTGCGTCGGCCCACGATGCGGCCTCTTGCAAGTGGAGCCGCTCGCTCGCGAGCTGTCCTAGCCCCTCCTCGCATTCGGCGAGGCTCAGGAGCGTCCCCACCGCGCGCTCGATGCGCTCGCTCGCGTCGAGCCGCGCGCACGCGGTCGTATAGTCCCCCGCGGCGAGCGCGCGTCGGCCTTCGTCGAAGAGCTCCTGGGCCTCGGCAGACTGCGCTCGCGCGCTGCGACCAGTGGCGACGAGGAACAACGGAGTGAGCGCGAGTACGAACAGCGCGGCGCGCCGTTTCATCGGACACTCGCAGGATCGAACGGCGCCGAGCGCGCTGGGGGCGGCGAGGACACGGGTGGCCTTCGTTCGAGCATGTGGTGCGAGCGCGGAGCCGGGGGACGAGGGTGGACCGCCCGGGCGGGCTGCGCTTGCGTGACATCTTCGACGTCCACGCTCTCGAGATGGGGCTCGGCGTCCGGAACGCCTATCGCAGCCGGCGACGTGGGGAGTGCCGAGACGGGCGCAGCGGAGACCGGAGGCGATGGCGCCGGCGCGCGCAGCCCGACGAGCCCAGCGGCAAGCCCAGCGAAGACCAGCCCGGCGGCTCCGGTGATCGCGATGATCTTTCCGCCCCAGCGGGGCCGCGCGACCGCGGGCGGCATGCTCCTCGGCCTCTCGACCGAGAGGGTCGATGGTTGCGACGGGACCGCTGCCTCGACCGGAGTGCGTTCCACGTCGACTTGAGAGCGCGCAGCTAGCGATACGACCGTCGGAGCCTCGTGGACTCTCGCGCCGTCTTCCAGGGGAACGTCCGTGTCGCTCTCGACGGCGGCGAGTAGGGCATCCCGCGACGCGAGGGTCGCGCGAGCCGTGGTCCGCACCCACGTGCCGACCTCCGTCGAGAAGGCCGGGGGAACGGCGCGCTGGAGTGCGTCGGCCATCGCGAGCGCCGAAGAGAAACGGCCCGCCGCATCGACCGCGAGGCCCTTGACCACGATCGCGTCGAGCTCCGGCGTCACGTCCGGCGCGTGAGCGCTCGGCGGTGTCGCCGCGCCGCCTCGCACCGCGCGCGCGAGGTTACTGTGGGCTTCGAAGAGACGCCGGCACGTGAGCATTTCCCAGAGCACGACGGACATCGCGTAGATATCGCTCAAGGGCGTGACTTCGCCGCCCGTGGCTTGCTCGGGCGCCATATACGCGCCCTTGCCTTTGATCGATCCTTCGGTTGTCGTCTGCAGACGATCGCTGGCTTTTGCGATTCCGAAGTCGATGACCCGCGGCACGCCATCGACGTCGACGAGGATGTTCGCGGGAGACACATCGCGGTGCACGATGCCAAGGGGCGTGCCGCGCTCACTCCTCGCTTCGTGCGCAGCGTGGAGCCCGTGGAGCGCGCCGATGGCGATGGCGCAGGCGATCGGCGGAGGCACCCTTCCCCCCCGCTCACTTTCGATGCGGAGCAGCTGAGCGAGCGACTCGCCCCGGACGTATTCCATCACCACGAGGAGCTCGCCCCGCGACGACACGACGTCGAGCACGGGCACGACGTTCGGGTGATGAATGCGCGCGGCAAGACGCGCTTCGTCGACCAGCGTCGCCGAGAATCCCGGCTGCTCGACGAGGTGGGGGTGCAGACGCTTGATGGCCACGGTTCGCGCGAACCCGGCGGCGCCCGCCGATCGGCCAAGGTGGACCGTGGCCATCCCGCCCGATGCGATCCTCTCGTAGATGGAATAGCGGTCGACGGTCTGTGGTCGGAGCATCCGCTATTCGAGTGTATCGCATGAGGGTGTCGCCCGCATGCGCCGCATCCGTTGCAGCTACGGAGCAAGACCGCCACCAAGGGAAGCGACGCCGTTCCACGAGCCGCCCGGCGTGGTCTGCCAGTCGTGCCAGAGCGCACCGTCGGTGCCGCGTGCGAAGGCTTCGAGACGCCCATCCGCATTGGTGGCGACGCTGACCTGCCCGGTGAACGAACCTCCGAGATCCGCGGCGTCCGACCAGCTCCCGCCCGGCGTGGTCTGCCAAGCGTGCCAGAGCGCGCCGTGCGTCCCTTGCGCGAGGACTTCGACTCGACCGTCCTTGTTCACGGCGACGGCGATGCTCCCGGCGTAGCTACCACCCAGGCTGGCCCACCCGCTCCACGTGCCGCCGGGGGTCGTCTGCCAGAGATGCCATAGCGCCGTGTCGGTCGCTCGGACGAACAGCTCGAGCCGCCCATCCTGGTTGCGAGCGACCGCGGGAGTGGATGAAGGGGTTCCGCCGAGGCTCGCCCAGTCCGACCACGGACCGCCGGCCGTGGTCTGCCAGGCGTGCCAGAGCGCGCCGGCATCGCCGACGGCAAAGGCTTCGAGACGACCGTCGTCGTTCACCGCGACGACCGGCTCGTCGGTGAAGTGCCCGCCGAGCGATGACCAACCGTTCCAGGTGCCCCCCTTCGTGGTCTGCCAGTCGTGCTCGATCGTGCCATCGGACGCGCGCGCGAAGGCTTCGAGTCGCCCGTCCCCGTTGCGTGCGACCGCTACGGCGCCCGCAGCGCTCCCACCCAGGCTCGCCCAACTCGACCAGCTTCCATTCGGTGTCGTCTGCCAGGCGTGGTGCACTGAACCATCACTCTCCGTGCCGAAGACCTCGAGACGACCATCGGCGTTGCTCACCGCCACCGGCGCAGCCGCGAACGAGCCGCCGAGACCCGACCATTCCACCCAGCTCTGCCCCGCAGAGGACTGCCAATCGTGCTCGACCGCCGTGCTCGTATCGAGCACGAACACCTCGAGCCGCCCGTCCGCGTTCACGCCCACCGGGCTCGACGTCCTATCCGCGGGCGCCGGAGGAGGCGCGCTCTGCATACCGTTGAACCGGATGGCCGTGAACGGCGTCGAGCCCTCGTAGTCGATGACGACGTTGGAGCCGCTGATCGACAAAGACGACGTGAACTCGTGCGCGTACGGCTGCGACGCCGAGCACCCCGGCTCCTCCATGAAGATCGCGGTCTGCCCGGGCGTAACCCACTGCTTGAAGAGCACGATGTGCTCGTTGGTGACCTTGTTGAGCGCATCGCCGGGCTGCAGGTCGTTCGCCGCGATGACGTGCGAGAACGCGCCGTCGAAGGGGGCGAAGTCACCTGTGACGTAGCCCCCGTCGCCTACCGCCGGGAGTCCCCACGACCAGGTCACGAACCCGGAGCAATCGGAGCGATAGGCGTTCCATGCCGCGTTGCTCTCGCGATCGCAGAGGTGCGACGAGCCTTCGAAGGCCCAGCACGAAGAGTCGGGGTCCGGCCTCATGTACGACGACTGGCAGTAGTGAAGCTGCGCGTCGACCCATTGCTCGCCACGCGCGATCGCGTCCGTCGTCGTGATTGCCGCGGACGACGATGCGGTCGACTCGGCCGGTGGTGCCGAGGAGCAGGCCACAGCGACGATGACGGGAGAGAGGAGCGCAGCGCGGTTGCGGAGGTTCATGCGAGTGCGCAGTGCAGGGGGCGTACCGCACGCGGATCGTTCGCCGTGCCCGTGCCATCGTGGAGCCCAACGAGCGGCTAAACGCGCGACTCTTCCCAACTTTGCCGAGACGGCGCGCGGAGCAGTGGCGCGCGGAGGCGGGCCGTGCGAGCTCGGATCGGATCGATCCGAGGGGTGATCGATTCGATCGCACCTCTCCTACGCACCGCCTCGCGGATTCTCTCGCTTCCGCAGGCGTTTTCGCGGCACGAGACGAGCGGCGTGTGGCTTGCACCGGGGGGTTGCATGCACACCCTCCGTCGTCTCCTCGCGCCTTGCATCGTGGCCAGCCTCCCGCTCTTCGCCGTCGGCTGCGGGAGCAGTCCGGGCGACGGCGTCGGGACGACCTCTCAAGCAGCGACCATCGCCGTGCTTCGGGGGGTCGACAGCGCGAGTGTGCTCAGTGCGTCGGCAGCGCGGCTGCTCCAGAGCAACTACGGCGTGCAGTGGACCGGCGTGTACATCGGTGGACCGTGCAGCGCCGGCTCTGGATGGGACCGCGCGTCCGTCGATGCGATCGCCCAGGCGACGAAGTGGTCGTTCTTGCCGACGTACGTGGGCCAGGAGTCTTCATCCATCTGCGGCGCCAGCAATCTCACCGAGGGGCAGGGGCAGGCCGACGGACACGCTGCAGCTTCGATCATGCCCAGCTTCGGTTGGGAGGCGAAGCGCGACATTCCCATCGCGCTCGACGTCGAGCAGGCGACCTACGCGGACGATCCGAGCGGCGCCATCGCCTACGTGCGCGGCTGGGTCGCAGCCGTGAAGAGCGACGGGTATCTCGCCTACGTGTACTCGAACCCGGACGGGATCAACGCCTTCGCGTCGGCCGGTCTCGCGATCGACGCTGCATGGGTCGCGAGCTACTTCTACTCGGGCTTCGCATCGGTCACGCCGTACGACCTAGGGCAGATCGGTGGCAACTTCTCTCATCAGAACCGAGCGTGGCAGTACGCCGGCAATGTCTTCGTGAGCGGCGTCGGCGCGGTCGACTGCGACGTCTCCGACATGGTCCTCGCTCCTGGGCCCGGAGGCTCGAACGTCGGGTCGACACCGGCTGCAGCCGCCGGGTCGGGGAGCGGCATCGCCGTCAACGAAGACGGACGGCTCGAAGCGTTCGTGCGTGGCACCGACAACGCCGTGAGCCACGACTGGCAAACGACGCCGGAAGGCACGACCTGGTCGGGCTGGTCGGGCCTCGGGGGCATCCTCTCGAGCGACCCGCGGGTCGCGCTCAACGCGAACGGGACGCTCGAGATCTTCTACCTGGGCACCAACGGCGCCGTCTTTCACAGATGGCAGACGAGCGCGGGGGGGAGCTGGTCGAACGAAGCTTCGCTCGGGGGCGACTTCGTGGGCCAGGTCGCCGTCGCACGTAACGCTGATGGACGTCTTGAAGCGTTCTCGCGCGGCACCGACGACGCTCTCCTCCATGACTGGCAGACCACACCCGGAGGCTCGTGGTCTGGCTGGTCGACGCTCGGCGGGATTCTCGCGAGCGACGTAACGGTCGGCGCGAACAAGGACGGCGCGCTCGAGGTCTTCTACCAGGGGACCAACCACGCGCTCTTCCACCGATGGCAGACGACGCCGGGGGGGAGCTGGTCGAGCGAGGCGTCGATCGGCGGCGCGCTCGCGGGCGACGTCGCGGTCGGCACGAACGACGACGGGCGGCTCGAAGCATTCTACGAGGGGACCGATCGCGCGCTGTGGCACGTCTGGCAGACGACCGCCGGCGGAAGCTGGTCGAGCGCGGCGTCGATCGGTGGGGTGCTCGCGGGCGACCCCGCGGTCGCGCGTAATCAGGACGGACGACTCGAGGTATTCTTCCAGGCGTCTCCCTCCGATCTGCAGCATGTGTGGCAAACGACGCCCGGCGGGAGCTGGTCGAACGCAGGCTCGCTCGGAGGCACGCTGGGCGGCGGCGTCTCCGTGCAGGCGAACGCCGACGGACGGCTCGAGGTCTTCTACCGGGGCGCCGCCGGGGCGCTGTGGCACCAGTGGCAGACGACCTCGGGGGGATCGTGGAGTGCGGCCGCTTCGCTCGGGGGCGACGTTGCCGCGCCGTGAAGCGGCTCCGTAGAGGACGGAGTCGCGCGCCATGCGATTCCTTCGGGGCTCGGCACGTTTGCCCCCGGTTGCGCTCGGTCTCCGAGTGCGGATTGACGTATCGCATTGTGAAACCGCCTCGATGGAGCCCATCCATACGGGGAGGTCAGCATGCCGGTCGATCAAGCCGCGTCCGTAGGAGAGCTCGCCACGTCACTGCCCGGCGCGCTTCGCGCCTTCGACGACCTTCGGATCGACTACTGCTGCTCTGGTACGAGGTCGCTCGCCGATGCTTGCCGCGCGGAGGGCGTCGCAGTCGGCGACGTCGTGGCGCGAATCGAGCAAGCTGCGGAGGTCGCGCCGGTCGTCGACGCCGTATGGCTGTTCCGACCACTCGCCGCGCTCGTCGCGCACATCGTCTCCCACTATCACGCGTTCACGCGCAAGGAGCTCGCGCGGCTGCGGAGCCTCGTCGCCGAGCTTCAGGAATCGGGAGACACGCGCTGGCCCGAGCTCCGCAAGCTCGCGACGCTGCTCGCCGAGCTCGAGAACGAGATGATCCCGCACATGGTGAAGGAAGAGCGGATCCTCTTCCCCTACGTCATCGAGCTCGAGGCGCGCGCGCGCAGCGGGAATCCGCGACCGCACATCGACCTGCAAGCCAACGAGAATCCGCTTCGCGTGATGATGCAGGAGCATCGTCACGCCGACGGGACACTCCGTCAGATCCGGCGTGCGTGCGCCGACTTCGTCACCCCCGAAGGCGCCACGCCGGCCATTGCCGATCTCTACGACTCGCTGGAGCGACTCGAACGGACGCTCCATCACCACGTGCATCTCGAGTCGAACGTGCTGTTCCGACGTGCGATCGAGCTTGAGCGCGGGTGAGCAACGCACGGGCGGCTCACTCGAGCTCCTCCCGCAGCACGGAGGACTACCCGCCGACGAGGTTACGACGGTGCGCCGGCAGGTGGAGGTTCTCACTCAGCCACAAACGCACGCGAGGTTGCGTGACCCGGCGGGCGAGGGGATACACCACCCGTCGGAGTCGGGCGCATCAACGCACGTCGGCGGCGGCGGCGTACACGGGTCCGCCTGGCAGTTCGTTCCGGACTCGTTTGCGCCGGGCGGCGTGCAGTACGCCGAGTGCCAGCCGGACGGGCATACGCCCGCGTCCCCCATCGCTTCGCAGGGGGGAGCGACTCCGCCACAGCACTGCTGCTCGCAGTACTGGGTCACGCCGCAGGTCTCCGTTCCGCACGCGAACGGAGCGTTCGCCGGCGGGGTGGCGTCGCTCCCGGCGTCGTCGCTGTGCGCCGTGCAGGAGATGTCGAGCACGGCGACGGACCAGGTGGAACCCGTGCACGTCGCGATCGACGGTCCCCCGGCGGAGCACCCGTAGTCGCAGCGCGTCCCGGCAGTGAGGCTGCAGGCGCCGCCGCTGGACGGGGTGCTCGCGGGACAATCCGCGGGGTTGCCGGCATCGCCGCTCCCGACGTCGGCGCTCGAGCCACCGCAGGCGGTTGCGACGGAGAGGAGAAGCAGCGAGAGGAGCATGCGCGGGGTCGCCGTTCGCATGCGAGCGCGGAATGCAGAGCGTGTGCCGCGCGAGCGGCGCGAGGAGGGACCGCGGAATTCGCGACGGCGAGTCGCCCCAAGGGGGTCGTCGTACGACTCGCCTGCCGCAGCTGGCGCAACTTGGCGCGAGCGCGTGTCTCGCGGGTGCGACCGCTCACGCCTTCACGGGATCGTGCACGTCCCCCCGTCACACACCGACACGACCTGACCCGCTGGCGCGAGGAACGCGTGGATCTGCTGCTGCGCCAACGTGCTCTGCCACACGGCGTCGTGAGCCCCGTTGTCCTGCGAGAGCGCCGTGTCGGTGAGCGGCGCCGTGGGAGACGGGTGGGAGTCGTACTGCGTGTACGCCGAATCGAGCGGCGCGTGGCCGGTCGTCAGGCCGGGAACGGGCACCTCGACATCGAGCGCCGGGATGCCCATCGTGCGCGCGAGCAGCCGCGTCGCCACGTTGGCGACCTGCGCGTCGCCGATCGACTCCTGCAGGAGGATGTGCTTCGCGGGCGTGCCTTCGAGCGGGTTGCTCAACAGGTGCGGCGCGAACGTCGCCGAGTCGGAGTAGTCCCACTCGGACTGCGAGACGGCGAGCGCGACCTGCCGGTCCACGGCGTCCGGGAGGCCGGCGTACAAGAGGAGGAAGAAGTCCGAGAAATCCGTCGACCGCGGGATGAGGAGCGACCACACGGAGCCCGCCACGTTGAGCGTGCCACGCAGGATGTCCGGCTGGAGCGCCATGAACGTCGTCCCCTGGATGCCGCCCAACGACACGCCGAAGTAATAGAGCTGCGAAGCGTCGGTGATGGGGTGGCCGTTCACCTGGAAGACCGGGTCGTTCTTCATGGTCGTCATGAACGTTCGCGTCATCACCTGGGCGTTGACGTGCGCCTGCTGCAGGCGGTCCGTGATGATGTCGACGTTGTTCAGATCGGACCCGAGCGCGTTGGGGAGGTTGGCAAAATCGTTCGACGAAAGGCCGATCCAGTCGGTGCCGATGAGAACGAGGCACCACTGATTGGCGAGCGACGTGAGCGTCGTGTTGCTCATGGTCCCCTTCGCGTTGCCGAAGAGACCGTGCCCGAAGACGAGAACGGGGAGCGGAGTCGTCGCCGTCTGGGCGCATGTGGGAACATTGACGGTGACGTTGGCCGTGGTGGTGCCGTTCACAGCGGGCGCACCTGCGTCGTCGAAGATCATCTCGGACGCGGGGCCGCCGTCGGCGAGGAACAACGGGACGTCGACCGTGGCGCTCACCTGGGCGAGGAGACTCGGATCGGTCGTTGGGGGGCCGCCATCGACGATCGCGTAGGAGAGCGCCCCCGCGTCGACCATCGCCAGTGCCGTATCGCGCATACCCGTCAGGTGGGAGGTGGCCGTGGCGTCGGAGGCGATGACGACGTCCCACGCGAGCGTGAGCGCGCTACGGTTCACTCCGGCGTTCGTGAGGACCGTGAAGATCTGCTGGTAGCTCGCAGCGAGCGGCGCGAGCGTGCTCGATAGCGGCGTACCGTCGCGCAACGCGCGGAACGGAGCGGGGGCGAGCGGAGCTCCGGTGGCGTCGTTGAGGCCCACGAGCGCGATCACGTACCGGTGCCCCGGTGTGAGCCGTTGGAGAGGGCGCACGAGCAGGCCACGGCGTCCGTTGCCGATGTCGTCCTCGTCGAGCTCGGCGAAAGCGACGACCCGCTGGCCCGTCGCCGCGTCGATGACCTGAACGGGTCCGGAAGGCGTGAGTGATGCGCTCGGATCGACCCAGTTGCCGAGCCCCGTCCCATCGACCCCGTTGGCGAAGTAGACGATGAACGGCGTCGCCGGCGAGAAGCCGTCTTTCTGGTTCAGGCGCCCCTGCGAGATGGGGATGCCGTTCGTCTGGACGGGGAGCAGCCCCGGGGCGATCGCCACCCGGAAGCCGGTGGTGGCCGTCGGGTCCGGCCGCTCGAAGAAGCTGGAAGGGAAAGGCGTGAGGCAGTCGTCGCCGATGAGCGGGTTGCACCCCGGAGCCGTCGCCGGCGGCGCTCCGGAGTCGTCCGCAACCGGCGGCGCTGCGTCGGCGTCGTTCGTGTTCCCGGCGTCGCTCACGTTCACCACGGCCGCGTCGCTGCCGCCTGGGGAGGAGGCGCCGCTGGTGCCGCAACCCACGACAAGCAAACCGACGGCAAAGAGCCCTGCACACGAGGCGGCGCGATTCATGCGGCGCACTGTTCCATGGTGCGCGCGGAACACCTAGGTCTCTGTATCGTCGCTTGACTGCGTCGAGCGGGTCACCTCGGCGCTGCGGCACGATTCGCAGTATCGGAGCGACCCGGTGCGCGACCTCGTGGTCGTTCGCCGAAGCACGCGCGATCTTGAGACCGCTATCGACTGCGCTAACGTGAGCGCACTCTTGTCGCCCGCTCCCGTCCCCCCTCCGCTCGACGCCGATCTTCTCGCGCTACTCCAGCGCGCTTTCGCTCGCCACGCCGGCGGCGAACAGGTCATCACGCCGCAAGCGCTCCAGAAGGCGCTTGGCCTGCGCAGCGAGTACCTGGCCCGCCGCATCTTCGCGCAGTTCGACACGAACGGCGACGGCGCGATCGACAAGGCCGAGTTTCTGGAAGGGGCGCGCGCGCTCGTCTTCGGGAGCGACCGGGAGAAACTCCTGTTCGTGTTTCGGGTCCACGACCACGATGGCGACGGTTCGCTGAGCCGGGACGAGCTACTGCGAATGCTGTCGATCGCCATCGCCGAGAGCGAGGTCGTCGAACGGGCTACGCAGCCACCGGAGCAGCTGGCCAAGGTCCTCTTCGCGATGGCGGATACGAATCGAGACGGACGGATCACGTTCGACGAGTTCGAAGCCGTGATGCGGAAGCGTCCCGAGCTCCTGCGCAAGATGACGCGCAGCGAAGCGATCTGGATCGCACCGAACGAGGAGCTCCTCGCCCGATTGGAAGACAGGACGACGTCGAAGGGGAGCCGGTTCTCGGCGCTCGCAGAGGGGGGCTGGGGCCCCGCGATCGTCCTCGTCGTCTGGGTCCTCGCGAACGCGGGGGTCTTTGCAGCGTCGTGGTTCGGTGCAACCGCGGGCCAGAATGCGCTCATGATGCTGGGGCGCGCGCTCGGCAAGTGCGCCGCCATGAACGGCGCGCTCATCTTGATCCCTGTGATGCGCCGCCTCCTGACGCGACTGCGGGCCACGCCTCTCGGCAAGGTCGTCCCCTTCGACGGCGCGATCGACTTCCACCGGTTCGTCGGTCATGCCCTGTTCGCGATCGCCCTGGCCCACTCCGTCGTCTTCGGCGCGGCGTACGCGATGGGGCACTCGTCGTCCTCGCTCGTGCAAATGGCCGCTTCGGAGCGCGGCTTGACCGGGGTTCTGCTCCTCCTCGTCTTCGCCGCGATGTGGGTCTTCGCGCTAGGGTTCATCCGACGGACGAGCCGGTTCGAGCTCTTCTACTTCACGCACCTCCTCTACGTGGCGTGGCTCGCGCTCGCGATCGCCCACGCTCCATCGTTCCTCCTCTGGGTCGGTGTGCCGCTCCTCGGCTTCGGCGTCGAGCAAGTGGTACGCCTCTCCCGTCGCGGCTCGGCCGCCGCCGTCGTGTCGAGCCGCGCGCTCCGCTCGGGGGTCACGCGCCTCGCGATCGCGCGCCCCACCGGGTTCGCGTTCGCACCGGGCGACTATGCGTTTCTCCGCATTCCTTCGGTCGCCAAGCGCGAGTGGCACCCCTTCACGATCAGCAGCGCCCCGGAGCGGCCCGAGCTCACATTCCACATCCGTTCGCTCGGGAACTGGTCGGGGGCGCTGCGCCGGCACGTCGAGGCCAAAGAGGACGAGCCGGGGCTCACCGCGTACGTGGACGGACCGTACGGGTCACCGAGCGCCGAGATCTTTGGCTCGCGTTTCGCCGTCCTGATCGGCGCCGGGATCGGCGTCACGCCTTTCGCGAGTGTGCTCGAGTCGATCGTGATGCGCGGGAACCAGGGGCCCTCCTCCACGAAGCTCGAGAAAGCGCACTTCTTCTGGCTCAACCGGGACCAGTACTCGTTCGAGTGGTTCGCCGCGCTCCTATCCGAGCTCGAGAAGAGCGATCAGAAGGGGCTCCTTGAGATGCACCTGTGCATGACGGGCGGACGCACCGGGGTGACGGCGATGGGGCTCGAGATCGCGCGCGAGGTGATGAAGGCCGCCGGCCGGAGCGACCTGATCACCGGGCTCCGTACGCACACGCACATGGGCCCGCCCGACTGGGAGAGCATGCTCGGCACCATCGCGCGACAACACCAGCCGGAGAAGGTCGACGTGTACTTCTGCGGTCCCCCCGGGCTCGCGGCGAAGATCCGCCCCATCGCAGCGAGGAACGCGATGTCGTTCCACGAGGAGCGTTTCTAGCGATGAGCCCGCGACGCAATCTCCTCGTGCTGCCGAGCGCGCTACTCGGCGCAGCGCTCGTCGCGTGCGGGACTCAGGCGCCCACGGATGCGGCCGGCGATCCGCAAGGGTGCATTTCCTGCCACGTGAGCGAGTTCCAGTCGGCCAAGCACCACCAGGGCAAGCAGCCGAGCAACTGCGCGGAGTGCCATGCGCTCACGGCGTGGAAGCCGACGCTCCCGAAACGGGCACCGTCGTCGGCGTCGTCCACGAAGGGGACGACGCCAGGCGAACCGGTGCCTTCTGCCGCCCATCCGGCGGCCGAGCCGAGCAGCGAACCGAGCGCTACGGGGAAGACCACGGAGCCGAAGGGGAAGGGAAGACCGAAACCCTAGGGTGCCGTCGTCCGCGCGACGCTAGATCAGAAGCCGAGGACGGAGAACCGCCCGCGACCGCGCCGCAACCACGCCTTGCTCGGCGTGGCGTGCTGCGGAACCGTCAGGCCGTTCGGGAGGTGGCGCTGCCTGCGGTGGATCCTCTTCTCGGGCGCGCCGCCATCGAGCAGAGTGACCTGACCGGCCGTCGCCGAAGCGCGGGTCATCACGGCCAGCTCCCAATAGTGGTCATCCTTGGCGGTATTGAGGCCGGTGCCGTCGAACGACCAGATGGTGATGTCTGCCTCACCATACGTGGTCTGGCAGGTCGAGTCGGCGCACGCGTTACCGTTGCCGACGTTCGAGGGGTCCGTGGTCAGCGTGATCGTGAGGTTCGCGACCGTCCCGTTGCTCATGGAGATCATGGGCGTCCCGCTGAACGTCGGGTCCGTCGCCGTGCTCCCTTCCCACGCGAGCTTGGTATAGCTCGTCGCGCCCGTTGGATCCGTCGAGTCGAAGACGTCGACGTTCCAGGCTGCGTGAGCGCCGTCGGCGAATGCCGTCACGGGGATGGTGATGCTCTCACCGACATTCAGCGCGAGAAACGCCGTCTGGGGAGCGGCGTTGTAATAGATTTCGCCTGCCGGGACGGGGAGGCACGGGTTCTGATTGGCGGCGGCCGCCTCAACGGACCAGATCCGCTGGTAGGTGAACCCGCCGAGCGGCCAGTAGTCGCCGTCGGTCCCCTGACCGTCGAGGTAGTCGGCGCAGAAGTCGGCGACCTCACCGTCCGAGTCGTCGTTCCACGCCCAGTTGTTCGGGTCGTTGAAGTTGTTGTACCAGCCGTAATCGTTGTTGCTATCGGTGAGCCCGTCAGTCGCCGATTCCGCCGTCTCGTGACTCGCTGTGAGCGTCACGTCGGAGACGGTATAGGCGGGGAGCCCCGCGTCAGGGTCGGCCGGGCACTCCATGGACACGGCGTACGCGACGTTCGCCGCGGTCGCCCCGTGGTAGCCGTCGAAGGCTTCGCAGCCGAGCGATCCGCCGTAGTTCACCGCCGTGCTCGGCGGTATGTACAGCATGTAGAGCGTGTTGGCGTCGGCGGGCGGAAGCGCACCGCTGCTGATGAGGTCCGTGAGCCACGGCTGAAGCTGGACGCCACCCGCGTCCGCACCGTCGTCGTATTCGGCGGCAGCACCGGCGTCGAGCGTGACCGCAACTCCGGCCTGCCCCGCGCCGATGCACGCGCCGCCGTCCCCTTCGCAATACTGGGTGACCGTCGAGGTCCACCACGAGTTCGTCGTCAGGGTCTCTCCGAACGTCTTCAGCTGAGGCGCCATCGGATCGTTCGGAAAGAAGACGGAGACGACCTTCGCGGACGTCTGAAGTGGCGCGCCGCCCCAGGTGAGCGTCGGGAGGTTGAGATGACCGGAGCTCGCGGTGGCGCCGTCATTCGGAGTCCCGCCGTCGCTCAGGTTCGGCGAGGCATCGCTACCGAGCCCGCTGTCCACGGGACCCGTGGGCCCGGCGTCCACTGCGCTCGGCGTCGACCCATTCGAGGAGCCACACCCGACCGCAACAGAAGCCGACAGCGTGACGAGGGCGGAGAGAAACCGGAAACGATCGGACGCGCGCATGCACTACCTCCAGGCCGTTTGAGTCCAGCGACCGGCGGCACCATATGGCAGTTGGAGCGATTGTTCGTCCGAATCTCACCAACTTGTGCGGGCGTGAGTATGGCCACGAGGCATTTTTCTTCGACGCGTCGCGCGCCGCCCGTGCGCCACGGTTGTAGATTGCCACTCCGAACAGGGGCCAACGGACGACGTGACGGCCGCGAGGAATGCGACGCGAGCTCACGCAGAAACATGGAGGATGGATGTCCTGCGGGGCTCCTAAGGTTTGTCGGAGTCGTCGCAATCCGAGCACCTGGGAGAGCGGCGCGGGATCACGCCGCCTTGCGCTCCGCGATCCACCGATCGACCTGCTGCTCGAGCACGTCGAGCGGTAAGGCCCCCGAGCCGAGCACGACGTCGTGGAACGCGCGGATGTCGAACTTGTCTCCGAGCGCCTTCTTCGCTTTCTCGCGCAGCGCGAGGATCTTCAGCTGCCCGATCTTGTAGGCGAGCGCCTGGCCGGGGATCGCGATGTAGCGATCCGTTTCGGCCTGCACCTCCACCTCGTCGAGCGTCGAGTGGGCGTGGAAGAAGTCGACGACCTGCTGGCGCGTCCACTTCTTCGCGTGAAGGCCCGTGTCGACGACGAGGCGAATCGCGCGGAGCATCTCGTCCAAGAGGTGACCGTAGTAGCTATAAGGGTCCTGGTAGAAGCCCACCTCTTCGCCGAGCCGCTCGGCGTAGAGCGCCCACCCCTCCACGTACGATGTCACGAAGTACTGCTGCCGGAATTTCGGCAGCCCCGTCACCTCCTGCGCGACGGACGCCTGCAGGTGATGGCCGGGTACGCCCTCGTGGTACGCCGTGGTCTCGACGTCGAGCGTCGTGCGGTTGGCGAAGTCGCCGGTGTTGACCATGACGTGGCCCGGGCGTGAACCGTCGGGGGTCGCATTCATGTACTCCGCTCCCGCGGCACCCTTCTCGCGGAACTCCTCGACCGGGCGGATCTCCAGCTTCGCCTTCGGCAGCCGACCGAAGAGCGAGCCGAGCTTCGGGTACATCTGGTCGGTGTATTTTTGGTAGAGGTCTACGACCGCCTGCCGCGACGCGAAGTGCAGCACGGGGTTCCTGGCGGCCGCGGCGGCCAGCGACGGGAGGTCCGCGAAGCCGAGCTTCTTCGCGACCGCGCCCATCTCCGTCTCGATGCGCGCGACCTCCTTCAAGCCGAGCTCGTGGATCTCGTCGGCGGTCATGGCTGTCGTCGTCGTGTACTTGATCTCGAACTCGTAGCGCTCGACGCCGAGCGGCAGCGCCCACTCTCCCGGCTCCGCACGGCCGTGCGGCTCGTACTCCGCCCGCACGTACGCGGAGAGCTTGCGGTACGCGGGGTCCACGTCGTCCTTGATGGCGGCAACGCAAGCGGCACGGATGCGCGCTCGGTCGACCTCGGGCACGCCAGCCGGGAACGACTTCAGCGGCGCGGCGAACGCGCTGTCCTCCGGCACGCCGCCAGCGAGGTCGTCGGCCTGCTGCGCGACCCTAGCAAGTAGGATCTTCGCCGGCATCAGGTGCTTGACCATGCCCGCGCGCATGAGGTCGAGGATCTGGTCCATCACGCGGGGGAACGTTCGGAGGCGCGTGACGTAGTCGTCGTAATCCTTCGCGGATGTGAACGGTAGCAAGCTGACCATCTGCGCAAACTGCGTGTGCGCACCTTCGAACTGGTTCACCGGCATCAGCCACCCCTCGAACCTCGCGGCCTCGAGCCCGAGCTTCAGGTCGCGGACGAGGAGCACCTTGTCGAGCCGCTCCTGCTCGGGGAAGCCCGTGGTATCGACGGCCTCCAGACGCTCGATGGTGCGGCGGTTCTCCTCGAGATTCGCCTTGATCGCTGCCTCCGAGCGGTCGCCCCAGCGGTCGTTGTACCGCTTGTCACCGAGGATGCTCGCGAACTCGGGGCTCGTTCGCATCGTGTATTCCCACTGGTCCGCGATGACGTCGCGCAACTGCTGGCGGCGCGCATCGAGGCGCGTGGCAGAGGCGGGGCTCGCAGTGGGCGCCGCGGCTCCTTTGGTGGCGGTCACGTCGTTGCAGGCGACGAGCGCGACAAGGGCGAAGGCGACGGCGTGGGAGGTGTGCATGGGGAGGCGGCGCACGTTACGTCGGGCGCGCGCCGAAAGAAAACGCTCTCCCCTCGCCTCGCCGTCCGCGCGGGGCTCGTGGCGTCACGTCGCGGGGTGGAGCGGCCCGAAGATGGCGTGAATCCGCACTCCTGCGGCGATGAGGGTGATGCCGTTCACGATGGCGTACGCGGCAATCAGCCCGATGAGGGTGATCGCGCCGGCGAGCGGCAACGCAAGCAGCGCAATGCCGCACGCGATCGACAGGACACCCGTGAGGACGAGCCCCCCAACGCTCGCTCCTTCCCTCCGGATCCCGATGGCGATTGCCAGCTCGACAGCGCCGGCCGCGAGGGCCCATACGCCGACGAGGACGTAGAGCGAGAGCGCGGTGAGGCCGGGGTACACGAACGTCACGACGCCTGCCGCGATGCTGAGGAGCCCGCGAACGATGTACGGCGCCTTGCGCCCCTCCAGGAGCAGCCCGAGGCCGAGGAGCACCGCTCCGTCGACGAAGGCGTAGACACCGAAGATCAGGACGAGCGCGGCAATCGACGCATCCGGCCACACGACCGTGAGAACGCCGAAGAGGATGCTGGCGATGCCCCGCAATACCCACATGCCCCAGCTTCTTGCCAAGAGGTCCATGATGTCCTTCCTTCCGCGAGCCGGAATCGCTTGCGACGTGGAGCTGTCACGAAGCGGCAGAGCCCTACCGCTCCTGCCGTCGCTCCCAAGCGATGCATGAGGCATTCCCAAGCGTCTACCTATTGGTAGCGACTTGGGACGCACGACGGACCACCGTGCACGATGTGCGGGATCGCAACGGGAGCGCAAACGAACCGCAGGACGGCGTCGCGGGCACGATTGCCCCATTCATCGACACAGTGAGGCTTTTCGCCGGCCGGCTCTCCCGGGAGCGTTCCTCGTGCGAACGACGAGCGCGATCACTCGTCGATGAAGTGACCGCGCGGAGCGTTCCTTGCACGATCACGCGTCGAGGATGAACCCATGAGTCACTCCACCATCGACGTTCGGAGCCGCGCGGAGATCAGTCTCGTCGAGCACCTGGGCTATCGCTACCGACAGCACATCGGTGCGCTCGACACGAAGGGCGACCCGCCGTCCGCGCACGAGTCTGGCTTTGGCGCTCTGCGACTCTTCGACGACGCGACGATCGACCCCGCCTCCCACGTCACAGTGGAAGCACACGATGGCTTCGAGACCGTCGTCTACGTTCTCGAGGGGGAGTGCGTCATCGAGGACGACCGTGGGCACGCGACACCTCTCGGGCGCGGCGGCGCGGCGTGCATGGTGCTCGGTCATGGAATTCGGCACGAGGTGAGCAACCCGTCGCCGAGCGCCCCTTTGCGGGTACTCGTCGCCGCGGCCGCAGCGCCGCTCTCGAACCCGCCGCCGCGCCTCGCGGTCGGGCCGTTCGGCCAGGAGACTCCCGGAATTGGCTGGGTGGAGAATCACGGCGCGGCGACGCACATCGAGGGCTCCCTTCCGGTAGGGGAGTCGGTGCGGCTGGGCATCGGCACTCTCGATTCCGGCGTCGAGCTCGGCTTCCCGCGCGCGGTCGACCGCGGTCTGTTCGTCGACGTGCTCGAAGGGAACATCGAGCTCGGCTCCGGTTTCGTGGACGCAGGAGGTGACGCGAGGGTGAGCCTCGACGCGCCGGTGCGTCTGCAGGCGATCACCCGCTCGCGCCTGGTGATCGCCGACGTGGCCATGGGCTACGTCCAGCAACTGGTGTGAACGAGCGGCTCGCGGCTCATCCGCGCAACGCCTTCTCCATCTTCTACCCACGCACTACGTGGCACCTCGCGCTCGACGGCTCGGCCCCGTACGATGAGCTCGACGGTCTCGTCCGATGCGCGCCTACTCCGACCACTACACGCCATCGGCCGCGCTCACGGTCGGCGTCTGCCTCGTCGGCGTGGGCCTCGTGGCCGCCTGCGGGCTGTCGGCCTCCGGACTCGCCAACCCGGACGCCTCCTCCGCTGACGCTTCGCTCGTGGACGCCGTCGCGCCCTCGGTCGTCGATGCCTCGACGGCGGAAGGGACGGTCGACGCGGAGGGGGACGTGGTCGCCAACGGCGACGCCGCACCCGACGACGCCTCGCTCCCGGGGGTCGATGCGGCCGACGCGGCCCCCTCGTGTACCCCCTACGACGCTGGCCTCAACGGCGCGCTCGCTCTCTCGACGTTCGTCGTCGCGGGCAACGCGAGCTACGACGAAAACAGCGACGGCCGGATCACGCTCACGAACAGCTCGAACGACCAAGCTGGCGCCGCCTGGTACCCAACGACGATGTCCGGCGTCTCGGGCTACGACCTGACGTGGTCGCTCCGCGTAGGCCCCGGCGACACGGACGGCGAAGGGATCACGTTCGCCGTGCTGTCGTCGATCGGTACGCCCGGCGTGGGAGACGACGGCGACGGGCTCGGCCTCCGGAACATCACGGAGTCGGGCGGCGACGGCGGCATCCCGTCGGGCTACGCGGTCGAGCTGGTCACGTACGACAACACGACCGACCCGACCAACCTCGGCGCCGTCACCCTCAAGCTCGCGACCATGCCCGGGTTCACGCCTGTCGCCGAAACCGCCGTGCCGGCGCTGAACGATGGGAACACCTACTCGGTGGAGGTCTCGTGGCGCGCGCCGAGCTCGCTGCGCGCGACGCTGTACGGGCCGGACGGAGGCGTCTTCAACGTCACGTCCAGCAACCCGGGACTCTCCGCAACGTCGGCCACCTTCGGGTTCACCAGCGCAACCGGAGGGGTCTCCGACTCGCACAACGAGATCGCGGGGATCACCTTCACGGACACCTGCCGGTAGACGCGACTCCGACGTGCGGACGTCACGGGACGACGAGCGCGAAATCTCCGTAGTCGGCCGCGCTCGCGCTGTTCGTCTGGTCGCCGTCGCTCATGATGCCGACGCCCAGCAGGTCGGGCACGTCGGCGTTGGGATCGTTGTCGGCGAAGTGGCGGCGGAACTCCGCCTTGAGGTCGATCTCCTCGGTGGCCCAGGCGTCGACGGGGCCGCCGGACTCGAGGACGACCGTATCCTGCGCGACGAACGGGTTTCGAATCGGACGACAGACGGAGCCGACCTTGTCTATGGGGCTCCAGACATACTTGAGCGTGTACCAGCGCAGACCGCGCTTCCACGTGAGGTACACCGACGCGGCCGAGTCCTCCCGTCCTTCACCGCACTCGCTTCCGAGCGTCGGTAGTGTCTCCGCGCGCCACCGCCACCGCACCTTCTTCGCGGTGCGCTCGGCGTCGGTGAATACGATCCCGAGCACCGTGGTCTCCATGCCGGGCGCATAGAGCGCCCGAACGAACGGCGGCTGCGCTGCGACGATCGTGTAGTAGTCCGTCGGACCCGATTCGCGCTGGACGACACGCCACCGATGGATGTCGAGCGTCTGGACATGAGGGGCAGGCGGCGCATCGGCCAGCGCGACGCTCGAGGCGAGGGCGACCGCGAGCGCCAGAGACAAACGGCGCCCCAAACCACGAGCCGTGCGGCCCGCCTCGCCAGGGTAGCGACCAACATCATCGCCCATCGCGGCCATCCTCTCCTCTCCGGTGCCTCTCTGCCCAGTTCGATGCCGATGCGAGCCGTTGCGTGGCGGGCACCCCGGACGCCCGGCGAGCTCGGCTGCGTTCGCGACCTGCTCGCCCACGGTCAGAACGAGACCGTCGTGCCCACCGAGAAGTTCTCGTACGAGCCCAGGTTCTGGCGCACCTCGTCCGAGTACAGCACGCCGAAGTTGAGGCTCGCGTCCCGCGACACTCGGACGTCGATGCTCCCGCGCGGCTGGACCCATACGCTGGAGAGCGACCCGCGGTAGTAGTTCTGCACGTACCCGAGCTCGGCGTTCAGCGTGACGAGGTGCTTGATGGTCCACGAGTAACCCGCGCGTACGCTCGGATCGACGTCGTTTCCCATGCCGACGCCGGCCACGGGAGACCCGGCGTCCCGGTACGCGGGGAGGTACACGCCGGCGCCGAGCGTGATGCGCTGGTTCGAGGCGGTCCAGATGCGCGCGTTCACGTCGGTCGAGAATCCCATCGAGGGACCCGCGGAGCCGCTGATGGAGTTGAGCTTGAACCCCGCGGACGGCATCACCTCGACGCTCCCCGGCTCGCCGAAGCGGTACGCGAGGGCAGGGAACGGCACGTTCCACGAGAGCCGGTCGGTGATGCGGTACCAGAGCTGGCCGCTGAACGAGACGCTGTTGGAGTACTGCCCGCTCCCGGCGTTCGCGCCGCCGTTGGTCATCGGCCAGTACTGCGTGCCCATGCCGACGTTCAGGTGGAGCAGCCAGCTCTGGCCGGGGGTCGCGCTCCAGAGGCTGAGGGAAGAGAGCTTCCGATCCGGATCCTGCCCCCCCTTCATCGCGAGCGCGTTCGTGCCGGTGGCCTCGAGCTGGCCGGGGGCGAGCGTCACGGTCTCACCCGCGGCGACGTCGACCTCCTTCGAGTAGACGCGGCCCGAGGCGACGCGCCGGACGAGGTAGCGCGCCGGTGGGACCGCGATCCGGACGGCGCGCGAAGACGGAGGGACCTCGGCGAGCGTGATGCCTGTCGGGAGGTGGATGACCTCGATCATGGTGCTCGGCTGGTCGATCTCGATCGCGCTCGTGTTCTCGCGGAGCGACGCGAGGACGATGTCCTGGCGGCCGCGGAGCTGGAGGTCGAAGCTCGGGTGCTGCGGCGTCGGGGCGAGGCGGGCGCTGTCGCGGACCGTGCGCTCGCGGGCATAGTCGTACGCTTCCTCGAGCGTGACCTCGCCGTCGCCATTGACGTCGGCGGCGCCGAGGAGGCCCGAGGCGAAGTAGTGCGTGAAGAACGAACCGTGCGCGTCATCCCCTTCGTGCGCAGCCTCGAAGCCGGAGCTGGACGAGACGAGCGCCGTCCCCTCGGTGGAGACGTTGAGGAGGTCCACGGGGTCGAGCGGCGGGCCGACCGTGACCCCCTTCGCCTGCGTCCAGTTGCCGCCGCGGCACGTGTCGAGGATGCCGACGCGGACACGCGCCGCCATTCGCGAGAGGCGATCGCGGACCTCGGTGACGGGGAGCGCCTCGCCGTTCGGGTAGAGCGACTGACCGTCGGAGTGACCCGAGTAGTAGAAGAGGACGAGGGCGTCGTCGCTCGCCGATCGCGCGACGTCGTCGATCTCGTAGAAGAGCGCCGCAGGCGACGGATCGAGGAGCAAGTGCACGTCGGCGGGGGCGAAGTGGCCGACGCGGGTGAGGACGTCGGCCATCTCGCGGGCGTCGTCGTGGGCGAAGCGGAGCGGAGAGCGCCCCGGAGGGGGAGCGTTCGAGCCGACGACGATCGCGACGCGGCGGCGCACGGGGGGCGCCTGCGCCGAAGCGCGCGAAGCAAGGAAGAGAAGGGAAACGCCAAGAATGAAGGAAAGAAGTCTCACGGGCGTTCCTCCGGAATCACGAAGCGAACGACCCACACGTGTGGCGAGCGCTCGGTGCCATGGGCGGCGCGGGCGAGCGCCTCGTCGGTCAAGCGCGCGTCGCTCATCACGACGGCGATGCGCTCGTTTTCCGAGTCCCCATCGACGACTAGAGTGAAAGGGAGGACGTCGCCCGTCGGGGAGCACGGTGCGTCGGAGAGGCGCATCCACTCGCCGCGTGCAGGATCCTCCGCGGCGACCGCGACGTTCGCGAGATCCCCGCACGCGGTGCGGATCGCGAGCGCGTCTCCGGCACGAACGGGGGACTGACCGTCCCAGATCGATGTCTCGCGATCGCGGTGGACGAGGAGCTGCACGGACGGCGTCCCCTTCACGCCGACGTAAGTGGACGGCGCGGTGCGCGGGAGCGCGCTCTCGACGAAGACGCCGATGCCCGCCGCGAACGCGATCGCCGCGGTGACGTGGGCCAGAACGCGGAGTTGCCGTGGCGCGCGAGGGCGGGCGTGGACCCCCGTCGCAACGTTTGCGTCGTCGGCGCAGACCTCGTCCAGCATCGCGAGGTACGTGCGGCACGGTGCGCACCCGGCGACATGGTGCTCGAGCTGCGCGTCTCCCGTCCGCGCCGACGTCCAGTAGACGTCGAGCGCGAACGTCGAGCACTGGGGCGAGCGACTCGCGTTCATTGGGCGCGCTCCTTTCGCATCGTCAGGGTCCGTTCGTCGAAGCGGGTGAGGAGGCGGCGAAGCGTCCTCTCGGAGATGCCGAGCACCGCTGAGGCTTCGGGCTGCGATAGCCCGTCGATACGGCAGAAGACGGCCGCCTCCAGCTCGTCGGCAGGGGTCGTATCGGCCAGCGCCTGGATCGCCGTCCTCGCCGCGAGCGCGTCGTGGAGGCCGACGCCGCACGGGAGGGAGTCGAGGTCGTCGGTCGGCGCGGTGCGTTTGCGGTCGCGGAGCACGTCGAGGGCGAGCCGCGTCGTCGTCCGGTAGACCCACGCGACGAGCGCGCGCTCGTCGGTCGTGTCCGTGATTTCATCCTTGGATTGGAGCAGTCGCACGAACGCCTCCTGTGCGACGTCTTCCGCGGCCTGACCGTCGCCGAGCATGCGCCGCGACTTCGCGCGAATGGGCGCGAGGAGGCGGCGGTAGATGGCAGGAAGGTGAAGGGGGGCGGCCACGGTGAGTGGTTGACGTCGCGTTCCAGGAGAAGACGTGGAAGCGCGTCGGATCCGGCCATCCTGCAGAGCGATTTCCGCACCAGCTGCGCGGGCGGAGACGCGGCGCCCTAGCGAGGAGCGAACGCGCGCCACGTTGTCCCGCCCCGGCGATTGCAGCGCGCGTGGCCCGGGCTTTCCGTCGCGGCGCGAGTGGCGCGTCGGGACGGCTCGCAGCCATCCTGCCCCATCGTCTTGGCGGTCACCCCGGCGTGTGAACGCACGTGTACGGAGAGGGAGAGAACATCGCCGAACGCCTCCGTGCTTTCCTGCTCGGCATGCACATCGGCTCGATCGCGCCGGGCAAGGACGCGGACCTCGTCGTCGTGAAGGGGGACCCCTCGAAGGACATCGAGGACGTGGAAAACGTGGAGATCGTCTTCAAGGACGGCGTTGGCTACGATCCGCAGAAGCTGGCGGAGTCGGTGCGGGGGATGGTTGGGGTTCGCTGAGCGGCGAGAGCCCTCCCGAGCGCCTTATGATCTTCGTCAAGCAGGGGGGCGATTCGAGGATCTATGGATTCCGCCGTGAACGCGAGCCCATCCCCCGCCCAGTATTCCGTGACGGTCGCTCTCGAAGCCGAGCATCAGCATCTGCTCGAAGCTCTCGACGAGGTGCGTCGCCTCCTGCGGGAGGGTGAGGGCGACGCCGCGCAGCTCCGCTTCCTCTCCTTCGGAGACCGCTTGCTGCGACACATGGGCGCAGAGGAGCGCGTGCTCTTCCCGATCTTCGAGCAGGTGACCGGGATTCCGGATGGGCCCACCAAGGCGCTGCGGTGCGCTCACTGCGCCTTCCGCAAGGTGGTCCGGGTCCTGAAGCGCTCGCTCGTCGTCGATCCCGCGGAGAGCTCGGACGCGATGCTCGCGTACCTCAAGGATGCGTTCGTCAAGCACGATGAGTACGAGCAGCAATGGCTGTATCGCATCTGCAACGAGGTCGTTTGCGACGATGTCGTACGCGACGCCATCCTTGGACGACTCGACGCGTGGCGTACGTCGGAGGACGAGTCGGTCCTCGAAGGGGTGCCGCACCAGTGCGCGGACCGCGCAGAAACGGACGCGACGGCGGCCGGCAGGGAGGCGCCGTAGAGCCGCGAAGCCCCGCCTGCGTGGCACGGACCGTCCCGGGCTTCTTCCGCCGGCGGGGAATCGAACCCCGCCGATACCAATCGGCCCGTCCGCCGCCCCTCGCGTCGACTCGGAGAGCCTAGGGAGGGGGCGACTTGTTTTTGGGAGAGCGGTCAGTGGGACCCCGCGACTCCGTTCGACGGTGGGCATCGCGTCGGGGGTGCCCTTCCTGGTCATAGAGCTGGAGTCAGGTGGTTCGCTCGAATCGCAACGAGCGCGCTTCGGCGATGTTCCCTGGGGGCTTCGGCTCCTGCGCCAGATCGCCAAGGGGCTCGCCATTCTGCACGACGCAGGCGTTGTGCACAGAGACTTGAAGCCCGCCAACGTGCTGCTTGCTGGTGCGCCGGAGGCGCCGCTCGCGAAGATCGCCGACTTTGCCTCGCGCACGGCCCACTCCACGATGGCCCAGGCCAGCTCCGCATGCCCGGCCTCCCCACGCGCGGACGGACCCTCGATCCGATTTTCATGAAGCGTGCATCGATCGCGATGAAACGATCGTGAAGTCGATCCCCTTCGCTCTAGGTCGGAACCGATCTCCGATCCACCTTCACCGCGCGAGGATCTTTTCTCACCGCGCTTCTTGAGGAACGATCCTCGCGAGGATGAAATCTCATCGCGCGAGGATCTTTTCCGACCGAAAGCGGGTCGAATCCAGCAGCACGAGGATCCTTCCTCACGGCGTTTCACCAAGAACGGTCCTCGCGAGCGTGAGATCGGACCGCGAGAGGATCCTTTCTCACCGAGCTCGGATCGAATTCAACCGCGCGAGGATCCCTTTCAGCCACGCGAGGATCATTTTTCACCGCGTTTCATGAAGAAAGATCCTCGCGAGGATGAAATCTCGTCACGCGAGGATCTTTCCCGACCGAAAGGGGATCGGATTCAACCGCGCGAGGATCATTTTTCACCGCGTTTCATGAAGAAGGATCCTCGCGAGATGGCGCGGTGCGCTCGCGACGTGGAGCGCGGCGAACAGCCGCTGACGGACCGCGGTACAACGCATCGACGGGCGATGCGCTGGGCCGGCGCTCTCTGCGGGCACGGGAACAAGCCGGGAGAGATCGAGACCGACGTTCCGGCGTGGCACGAGGCGCGCGCGTTCTTCACGCTTCGCGGCGCATAGCCGACGCGCGCCGACTACGAGAGCGAACGCTGGCCGACGATCCCGCGCTGCCCGTCGTAGACGATCCCCTTGTGAGGGACGGGGCCGGCCAGCAGGTAGTTGCTCCGGAGACGTCGCCCGAGGACGGCCTCGGCGCGGGCGCCGAGCTTGAGGAGACGGTCCAGGTCGATCCCCGTCTGAACGCCCATTTCTTCGAGCATGCCGACGAGATCCTCGGTGCACGTGTTGCCGGTGAAACCTCGGTGGTAGTCGGCGGCGCCCGTCTTCGGCTGTCCGCCGATCGCGCCGAGCGAGCCGTCCGCGAAGTGGAGCCCGAAGCTGAGCGCCGTGAGCGTATTGGCCATGCCCCAGCCGCGCGTGTCGTGGAAGTGGGCGACGAGCTTCTCCTTGGGGAGACCCGCGGCGAGCACCTCCGAATAGAACGCGCTCACCTGGCGCGGGTTCGCGACGCCCGTCGTGTCGCCGAAGCCGATGTACGTGGCCCCGATGTCGTTCCACCACTTGCCGAGACGGAGCACGTCCTTGACCGGCACGTCCCCCTGGATGGGACAGCCGAAGCTCGTGAGCACCCATCCGAAGACTTCGTGCCCGGTGTCGATGGCGAGACGCGCCATGCTCTCGAGGGCGACCTGGTTCTCGGCGTGCGTCATCTTCACGTTGGCGCGGTTGTGCGCCTCGCTGCCCGAGATGACGAACGCGATCTCGTCCACGCCGAAGCCTTCGCGCTTCGAAGCGACCGCGCGCTCGACCCCCTTCAGCGTCGTGCAGATGCCGCGGTAGTGCACGCCCGGGCGGCGCGGGATGAGGCGCAGCACCTCCTCGGCGTCGGCGAACTGCGGCAGGTACTTCGGGTGCGCGAAGTTCGTGGCCTCGATGCGCTTGAAGCCCGCGTCCACCATGCCCGAGATCATCTCGACCTTCAGTGCCGTGGGGACGAACTGCGCCTCGTTCTGCAGGCCGTCGCGCGCCCAGCACTCTCCCATGGTGACGCGTTCGGCGAGCGGCGCTTCGTGCAAACGAGTCAATGCGTGCATGGGAAACCTCAACGGCGGTCTTAGTACGCCGAGGACCCACGTCAACGAGTGGATGCCGAGTGCATGCGACTCGCGTCCGGCCGCGTCACGGAACGCAACGCAGGCCGCCAAGAACGCGCGTCGGGCGTGGGTGCCCGATCCTGATCACAGCGGTCGCTTCGCCCACTCCGGCGCTGCTTGGGGATCGGGCGCCTGCCCGTTGAAGTCCGCCAGCTCGACGTCCTTGGATCGCGATCTCCGGAACACGCGCCCGTTCCTCGTGAAGACGAGCCGCCCTTCGTAGTCGTGGCCGCACCAGTCCGCGTCGGGGACCTCTCCCGTGGAGCGGTGAAGCTGTGCGCGGCCCGGCACGATCGTCAATCCAAGAGGCGGATGCTTCGGGTGCGATTGGCTCACCCCCCGCAGCGTGATCTCCCGCTTCCCGACGAACCTCCCGCCGCCGCCGTAGGTCGTCCCCATCGGCCACAACGCGAGCGCGTGCAGCCACGGAGGGCGACTCACCGCGGTCCACGAGTCGGTGTAGCTCGTCCGGAGTCGTCGCCCCTGATGCGCGGAGTAGAGGAACAGCGCGCCGTCGGGGGACAGATCGCACTTCTCCTCGTAGATGCGGCCTCGGTACCACGCGCCTTCCGTGAACGCGTCTCGACGGGTGTCCCACGCGATGAGGTGGACCCAGGCGCTCGGGCCTCTGCGCAGGACGAGTGCGTGAGGGGACGCGGCCGCCACGAGGACGAACAGTCGAGGGGGGGGCGCGTCGTTCATCGAGCGCCCGCAGTTTGCAGGGCCTTTGCGCGGCCGCCCAGCAGCATCGATGCTTTGCGCCTGCGCCTTGAGTCGCAGCCACGGCACGCGTGTAGGATCGCCCCCATGACCCACGGAAAGCGCATCTCTTCCGGGCTCGTCGCCGGCCTCGGACTCTTCATCGTCGCCGCGCTCGGCGGCGCTGCGTGCCTCTCGAGCTCGTCGCCGAACCCGGCGACTTCCGACGCAGGTGGCACTCCGACCGAAGACGGCGCGGCCTCCTCGACCGATGGTGGCGACGCGGCCACCGTCGTCGATGCTTCCGATGCGTCACCGAGCACGGACTCGGGACCGTCGGACGCGGGGCCCCCGGTCGAAGCGGGCATCTTCACCGAGTTCCCGATCCCGATCGACGGCGGCGCCGCCAGTCCCAACGGGATCACCGCCGGGCCCGACGGCAATCTGTGGTTCACCGAGTTCCACGCCGCCAAGGTCGGCAAGATCACGACCGCCGGCGCGATTACCGAGTTCACGACGACCACGGCCGGCTCCTTCCCCTATTCCATCGCCGCCGGCTCCGACGGCAACCTCTGGTTCACGGAGAACGTCGTGAACAAGATCGGCATGATCACCCCCGCGGGCGCGATCACCGAGTACCCCATTCCGACGGCCTCTTCCGGATCGTTCCCCACCGATCCCGGACCGTTCGACATCACGACAGGGCCGACCGGGACCCTCTGGTTCACCGCGAACCTCAACGACGAGGTGGGCGTGATCACGACCGCGGGCGCCATCACGCAGTTTCCGCTCCCGACCTCCGGCTCCCATCCCGAAGGGCTCGTCGTCGGTCCGGACGGGAACCTCTGGGTCTGCGACACGATCGGGAACAACGTCGACAAGCTCACGCCGTCGGGCACGGCCACGCCGTACGCGGTGCCGACGGCAGGCGGCGAGCCGACGCTGATCGCGGTGGGACCCGACGGCAACCTCTGGTTCACCGAGTACGTCGGGAACAAGATCGGTGTCATCACGACCGCGGGCGCCATCACGGAGTACGACGTCCCCACGACCAACTCTCACCCCAACGGGATCACGAGCGCCCCCGACGGCAACCTCTGGTTCACCGAGCTGGATGGGAACAAGATCGGGAAGATCACCACGGCTGGCGTCGTGACCGAGCTCTCGGTCCCGACGGCCAACGGCAGCCCCGGCGTGATCACCGTCGGATCCGACGGGAACCTCTGGTTCACCGAATCGATCGGGAACATCGGGCGCCTCACGCTCTGACGCCGAAGGCGACCGAGCGCGTCGGCGCGCGACCGACCCACGCGCTCCTCTTGCACAGTCTCCTGCACAAGCATCGTGCACCGCGCGCACGTCGCGCCCCCTCGTTTGCACATCGCATGCGCCCTCTCTCGGTAGATCCGCGGGCTCGTCCCGCGGCATCGCGCTTGCTGAGGCCCTCCGCAACGTCATGGAGAGCCAACGATGAAATCAACGAGCGTGGTCGCAGCACTGTCCTTGGTTGTGTGTGTCTCGGGTTGCGCGCTCGACGGGTCGCAGCCCGCGCCGGTGAGCGACGAGCACGTCGGTAAGACGTCCGAAGCCCTCTCTGGCCTCATCTTCGCCACGTGGGGGGGCGTCGGAGGCGAGAATTCGCAGAGCTCCGACCAGCCGTTCTTCACGAACGACGCGCCCGAGTATCTCGACCTCAACGTGTCCGACGGGTGGACGTGCTGGCTCGCAGGCGTGAGCGGCAACCTCCTGGGGAGTGTCGGCGGCACGGTCGCCGTCGATCGGAACTACCAGGACCTCCCCGAGGTCACCGAGACCAACTGGTACCTGCAGGTGACTCCGTCCCCGGGCCAGGCCCTCGAGGCGAGCGCGGTCTGCGCCCCGTCGACGGCGACGGTCGCCGCAAACCAGAACGCCGGGCAGATCGGCGGACAGCAGCCCGGCCCCCTGTTCACGCAAACGATCCTCACGAGCCCGACGAGCAAGGGTCAGTTCTGCGGCCTCAGCTGGCTCTTCCCGGACGGCCCCGGCTCCTGGACGAGCGGCACCGGGTCGTTCGCGACCGTGTCGAACGATGGAACGAACCCCGACGACGTAATCGGCGGCGGGACGTGGACGTGGAGCGAGGAGCGCGCGGGGTCCGGCGTGCAGTGCGCGCAGGCCGCGACGAAGTTCATGTTCGACTGGAACATCGTCGCCCCCGCGTCCGGCACCGCGACGATGCCGCTCGGCACGATGCCGGCCGGTACCGTGTGCTTCCTGTCGAGCGTGACCGGCAGCTTCACCGACAGCAACTTCAACGACGGCGTCGCGGTGAAATTCGCCAACGGCGCGTGGTCGATGACCGCGTCGAACGGCAAGCGAGCGACCGCGACCTGCTTCGACTGAGCGCGGCCGTCGGGAGCGGAGCTGGGCCGTCCGTCAGTAGATCGTCGCGGGCGTCGACTTCACCGTGAAGACGCCGGAGCTTCCCCAGCACTCCACGTCGGTCGCGATGAGGTCGCACGTCGCCCCATTGCCGCCGGCCAGCATGGACGCCCCCTGGGCCCCCGTGACGGCACCGCCGAGACGGTAGGCGAGCGTGGTCTCGCCGTCGCCCAGCGCGTACGACACGCCCCAGCAGCGCACGCTCCCATCGTTCATCTGCGCGCACGCGTGGTCGGGCGACACCGCGACCGAGGTCGCGTAGCCGAGGAATCTCTGGGTCGCGAATCTCTGCACCGGCCTGCAGGAGTACCTCGCGGCAGACCTGACCGACGCCGGCGCTCCGTCGCCGATCCTGAGCATCGGTCAGGCGACGGGGGTCTCCGCCATCTCGTTCGACTCCGCGGGCAACCTCTGGACGAGCCTCCAGGGGAGCGTCAACGGCGTGACGGAGTTCACGGCGGCCAGCCTCTCGGACGCCGGCACCCCCGTGGCCACGCTCCAGATCTCCGGCACCAGCACCGACATGAGCTCGCCGTTCGGCATCACGTTCGCGAACGGGAACCTCTGGGTCGTACAGCAGGCGACCAACGCCCTCACCCGGTTCGACGTCACGGGTCTCGCCGACGGCGGGGGCCTCGCTCCGACCGCGGTCGTGTCAGGCGCGACCACGGCGCTCAGCTCTCCGTCGTTCATCCTGTTTCACTGAGGTGGATCCCTCGTAGGATCGGACCTCGCAGCGTTCGCGAGGCCCGATCCAGCGTCGGTGAGCACCCATCATGAACCCATTGTCCGAAGCGCAAGCCGCTCCCGTTCAGGTCAACGAGTCCATTCCCGTGGCGGGGAAGTCTCCGCTCTCGAAGGCCCAGGTCGCTGCCGAGGGGATCCCGTCGCCGCCTCACTTGCTGGTCGGGCGCGAGCTCGCTCGGGGCGGGATGGGGCACGTCCATCCCGCGACCGATCGAAACCTGCTTCGCCACGTCGCGCTGAAGCGGCTCGACAAGGAGTATGCGCGCGATCCCTTCTATCGAGACGCCTTCATCGCCGAGGCGCAGATCACGGGTCAGCTCGAGCACCCGAACATCGTGCCGACGCACGAGCTGGCGATCGACGCGAACGGCATCCCCTACTTCACGATGAAGCTGGTCCAGGGCGACTCCTTCGATCACTGGCTGCGAGAGCGCCCGCCGGGGACGGTCGATCGGATCGCAGGCGGCATCGAGGTCTTGCTGAAGGTCTGCGACGCCCTGGCCTACGCGCATCACCGCGGAGTCGTTCATCGCGATCTCAAGCCGGCCAACATCATGGTGGGCGATTTCGGGCAGGTCTATCTGATGGACTGGGGGCTCGCGAAGCTCGTTCGCTCAGAGCCTGCGTCCGGTGACGGCGCGCTGATGAACGCGCCCGGGGCCGTCGGCACGGCCGACTACATGGCGCCCGAGCAGGCGCGCGGCAACCCGGACGACGTCGACGCGCGGAGCGACGTGTTCGGCCTCGGAGCGCTGCTCTTCGAGATCCTCTGCGGTCATGGCCCCTACGGTCCGAGCACGGAGCGGATGGAGACGCTCCTCGAGCGTGCGGCCGCCGGACAGGTGCTGTCCATCGATGCGGCATGCGAGCACATCGGCGTCGCCAAACGCATCCGGGCCATCGCCGAGCTGGCCACGCAGCCCGATCCGGCCCACCGCTTCCAGAGCGTCACGCAGATGCAGGACGCGATGCGCGCGTTCCTCCACGGGGGCCTTCACTTGCCGCGCAAGAGCTTCGCACCGGGTCAGCTGATCGTGCGTGAAGGGGACAAAGGCGAAGAGGCCTACATGATCGTGGCCGGCCACTGCCGCGCCTTCCGGACGGTGGGCGGCGTGGAGGAGACCCTCGGGCAAATGGAGCCCGGAGACGCTTTCGGCGAGATGGCTCTCATCTTGTTCGAGCCACGGGCCGCGAGCGTGGTCGCAATCGATCAGGTCACGGTGACCGTCCTCGATCAGGCGACGTTGAACGAAGGTCTAGGTCTGTCCGGATGGACGGGCGCACTCGTGCGCGCGCTCGCGCAGCGGTTCAGCGACCTGGAACAGATGGTGCGCAGCACGGGCATGCGGCGCGGCTGAACCGCGCTCGCACGCGTCCGGGAAAGTACGCTCGGGGCGGGAAGCTTTCGGGCGGACGCCCCGTTGCGGTCGCATGCCCCCCGGCTCCCCGGCAATCACGCTGGCATCGTCGTACGCTGCATCATCGCCCGTCCGCATGAAGCCATTGCTCTACGCCACCCGGTTCCTCGTGATGACGCTGGTCATCGCGTGGTTCGCGCTCGCCTACGCGGTCGGCCGAATCGGAGCCGCGTTCGCCGGGGACGCCGAGAAGCGCCGCGCCGCGGTGGCCCGGCTTCGGGGGCAGATCCTGCGCCGGGCGATGACCACCCTCGGCGCGACGTTCGTGAAGCTCGGCCAGGTGATGAGCACGCGGCCCGATCTCCTGGAGCCCGAGACGATCGACGAGCTTCGCGCGCTGCAGGACCGCGTGCCCGCGTTCCCGATCGCCAAGGTCCGCCGGATCCTCGAGGAGGACCTCGGCGCCCCCGTCGGAGCGCGTTTTGCGGAGCTCGACGATACGCCCCTCGCGGCCGCAAGCGTGGCGCAGGTCCATCGCGCGCGCCTGCTCACGGGGCGCGAGGTCGCCGTGAAGGTGTTGCGGCCCGACGTGCACGCGCGCGTGGAGCGCGACGGCGCCATCCTGGGACTTTTCGCGCGCCTCCTCGCGCTTCACCCGACGCTCCGGCTGTCGGACCCCGTCGGCCACCTCGAGCACCTGTTCGCCGGCATCCTCGCGCAGACGGACCTGCGGCTCGAGGCCGCCAACTACGTGCGCTTCCGTGCCGCGTTCGCAGACGTCGCGGGCGTTCGCTTCCCGGAGGTCCTCCCCGAGCTGTCGGCGACCCGCGTCATGACGATGGAGCTGCTCCGAGGCACCAAGCTCGACGCGCTCCCGCCGGGCGACCACGGCGCGCTCGCGAAGCGTCTGCAGCTCGTCTTCCTCAAGATGTGCTTCGAGGACGGCTTCGTGCACGCGGATCTGCACCCGGGCAACATGCTGCTCACGCACGAGGGGGACATCGCCATCTTCGACGTCGGGCTCGTCAAGCACCTGTCACCGCAGATCCATGAGCAGTACATCGATTTCTCGCGCTGCCTCGCGATGGGCGCGACGAGCGACTTCGTCGACCACATCCGCCGCTACCACGCGTACAGCGGAGAGCTCGACTGGGCCGCGCTCGAGAAGGATCTCGATCGCATGCTCGGGCGCTTCCGCGCGCAGAACGTCGCGGAGCTGGAGCTCGGCGAGCTGATGAACGAGATCCTCGCGCTCGGTCGCCGCTATCGCGCACGCCCGCTGGCGGACATGGCGCTCGTCATGGTGGCGATGGTGACCGCCGAAGGGATCGGTAAGCAGCTCAACCCGCACGCGAACCTGTTCGAGGACACGGCGGCGTTCCTGGGTCCCTTGCTCGCGAGGAAGGCTGCAGCGGCCGCAGCATCCTCCGCCGCGCCGCCGATCACTCCGTGACGAGCTCGTACTGGAGTTTCATCCCGTACGCGCAGAACGCGTAACCCAGAATGAAGAGCAGGTCGGCGATGGGCGCGAGCGTCGGGACGTAGACGGGCGAGAAGTCGGAGAAGACGAGGTCTCCGCCGGTCGCGAAGAGGATTCCGGCGAGCAGCGCTCCCCAGACCCGCCACACGCTCCCCCCCCGGAAGCGAACCGCGATGCGCAGGAGGACCAGCGCAGGGATGAGCGTGGCGAGGTCGAGGAGAGGGTACCCCACGTTGACGAGCCGCTGGGCGAACGGCGTCGGCGCGAGCGCGACCGGCACGAGGAAGACGTAGGCCGCGACGCTGAACACGGCGCATGCGCCGAGCGCGATGAGCGCGAGCTCGCGCGCGCCGCCGACGGCGAACCCGGACGCGCGGTACGTCCGTATGAACGTGGACAGCGCCACGATGACGATGGCGCTGCCGGCCGTGAAGAACACGTCCCCCAGCGACGGGATCGGCGCCGGCACGTTCAGGATTCGCTCGTAGATGACCAGCACGAGCTGCCCGGCGAACCAGTTGCCGAGCCACGCGCTCATGAGGATCCACGCTGTGCGGGCCGCGTTCCCCTTGCCGTATTGTGCCGCGCAGCGCGCCGCGTAGATGCAGCCGAGGAGCTGCGGGGCGAGCTTCGCGAAGGAGCCGAAGAACGCGACGCGGGTGGGGGTGAGGACGTCCGTGAAGAGGTGCGTGGCGCGCCCGAAATGCTGCGCGAGGTACAGAACCGTGACGAAGCCGACGAAGACGTAGAAGACTTGCGTGGAGAGGCGCGCGCGGCTCACGGGTCACCTCCGAGCGCGTCGAGCGCAACCCACATCTCCCGGACGACGGCCTGCGCCTTCTGCTTTCCGACGTAGACGTGCAGGCCCGGGGCGAGGGTGTCGATGAGCAGCTCGACCTGGGGGCGAGCGAGCTGTCCGCCGAAGGCGAGCCGCTCGACGAGGCCACGCACCGACGCGCGAGCCATGGTCGGCCCGACGTAGGGCGAGAGCGCGCGCACGAGGATCTCCTGCACCTGGTCGTTGTTCGCGGTCGTCAACACGGAGATTGACCAGAGTAGCGGTCCAGCGCGCTAAGATCTCCT
>Ga0302279_10000643_pt1 | contig 51468 bp, 41 predicted proteins | sample III_Bog_N3_3_FD_194541 | JGI IMG/M metagenome (GOLD analysis project Ga0302279, IMG submission 194541) | Peat permafrost microbial communities from Stordalen Mire near Abisko, Sweden - III_Bog_N3_3 | ecosystem: Environmental > Terrestrial > Soil > Wetlands > Peat | place: Sweden: Abisko... | reverse complement strand
TGAGCCACGCCCGCATGGGCCGCGCTCCTCGTTGCGCTGGCCGTCCTCACCCGGCAGTCGCACCTGCTCGCGGGGCCGCTCGCCATCACCGGGGCTCTCTTCGCGCGGGGAAGGCGTCCGGCCGCTCTGTTCGTCCTGGTGCTCGCTGCGCTCGTGGGCACGGCCGTCCTCGCGCTCGACGCGGCGACCCGCGGCGGCTTCCTCTTTCACACGGTGCGCGCGAACGAGAACCGCTTCTCGTGGCCGCTGCTCGCGTACTTTCTCTCGGACCTGCCCGTCGCCTCGCCGGTCCTTCTCGGTCTGTCCGCGTGGCTCGCGTTGGCACGCGTGCGGGCCCGCGCGCCTGCGGGCGTCCTCCTCGCGCTCTACCTCGCGGGAGCCACGCTCTCCGCCCTGACGATCGGCAAGGTGGGCTCGCACGTGAACTACCTGCTCGAGATGACGGCGGCCCTGGCGGTGTTCGCGGGCCTCGCCGTCGCGTGGGCCCGGCCCCGGGCGAGCGTCCTCGTGCCGGCGCTCGTCCTCGTCCAGCTCGCGTGGCTCCTCGGGCGGACGGTCCTCCGGCCCGAGAACATGGAGGCGAAGCTCGGCATGCGGGGCGAGTTCGCCGAGCTCCAGGCCGTGCTCGCGAAGGAGCCGGGTCCCGTCCTGGCCGACGAGACCATGGGCGTGCTCGTCCTTGCGGCGCACCCCATCCTCCTTCAGCCGTTCGAGTTCACGCAGCTCGTGCGCGAGGGCGTATGGGACGAGACCAACGTGCTGCGCGACGTCCGTGACCACCGCTTCGCCCTCATCCTCGTGAACGACGGCCCGGCGACACCCGCGTCGTGGACGCGCGAGCGCTGGACCGTTGCGATGCTCGCGGCCGTTCACGAGGCCTACGAGCCGAGCGGCGTGCTCGCCGAGGCGACTCTCTACCGGCCGAGAAGAGGGCCGGCGCCTTGAGCGCCGGACGGCAGGCGCCGCGGCTTCCGCTCGGATGGGCGGTCCTCGTGGCCGTCATGGCCTCGCTGCCGCTCTTCGTCGTCAAGTACCCGCCGATCCAGGATCTGCCCTTTCACCTCGCGGCTATGCGCGTCATTCACAGCTACGGCGATCCCGCCTTCGGCTTTCAAAATGATCTCGTGCTCCGGCTCGGCAGCACGCAGTACGTCCTCTACTACCTCCTCGGGAGCTTGCTCGCGTACGGGCTAGGCATCGTCAAGGCCAACCTCGTCCTCATGTGCGCATACACGGGCGGGTCGGTCCTCGCGATGCGCGCGTTGCTCAGGGCTCTCGGCCGCGACGAGCGGCTCTGCATCGCCGTCGTGCCGCTCCTCTACAACGTGATGTTCCTGTTCGGGCTCCTGCCGTTCCTCGTCGGCATACCCGTGATGCTTTGGGGGATCGCGGTGGCGGTCCGGTACTTCGAGGCCCCGTCCGTCGGTCGCGGCGTCCTGCTCGCGTTCCTGGCGACGTCGCTCTTCTACCTGCACGTGTTCCCGTTCGCGCTCTTCGGGCTCGCGTTCGCCGTCATGTTTCCATGGAGGAGACCGAAGGGCTGGTTCGTCGCCGGGCTCCCGACGTTGCCCGCACTCGCCGTGGCGGCCTGGTGGACGTGGCTGACGCCCGAAGGGCGCCTCGCCCAGGGCGCGCTCACGCACCCGGAGGTCCCTTCGAAGCTGTCGCCGCTCGGCAAGATCCTCGACGCGTACAACTGGTTCGGGGACGTCTACCGGGACCTGTCCGACGAGGCGATCCTGGGGACGCTCGGGGGCGTCGTCCTTCTGTCGGCCGTGCTCGCGTCCCGTCGTCTGGCAGGAGAGAGTCAGGGGGCCCCGCGTCCTGGGCTCTGGCGCTATGCGGCCGTCCCGGGCGCGTGCTTCGTGCTGATGCTGGTCACGGGCGAGCAGCACGGGCACATCTGGCTCATCTGGCAGCGCTTCCCGCTCCTCCTCTTGCTCACGGTGATCCCGCTCGCGCGGATGCCCGGCGGCCGCGCGGGCACGGCCATCACGGCCAGCCTCGTCGTCCTCGCGGCCGTCTCCACGGTCACGGCGTGCGTTCACTGGGTGCGCTTCGAGAGGGACGACGTGGGCGACTTCGACGAGGCGCTGCGCGCGATGGAGCCCCGGAGCCGCGTCGCCGGCCTCGTCTTCGACAAGGTGTCGAGCGTCGTGCACCGCCACCCGCTCGTACACTTCGTCTCGTACTACCAGCTCGAAAGGGGAGGGGTGGTCGAGTACACCTTCGCCGGCTACCCCCACTGGCCGTTCACCTTCCGCCCCGATCGCGCGCCGCCCGAGGGCGCGCCCGCGCGCCTCAACTGGGAATGGACGCCGGAGCGGGTGACGAGCGAGGAGCTCTATCCCTACTTCGACTACGTGCTGACGCGCGGCGATGGCTTCGCCCCCACGAGCGGGACCTACCACCTGTCCTGGCAGGGACACCGCTGGAACGTCTGGCAGCGCGACGCTCGGTAGGTGGGTCGGTCGGGCTACTTGCCCTTGTCCGCCTTTTCCTTCTTGAGGAGCCGCTCCTTGGCCTGGTTCGCCACGGCGCCGCCCACGTTCTTGCTCTTCGCGATCGCCTTGAGCTCGTGCTCGCGCAGGAGCGGCAAGAGCTTTGCGGCGAAGGTCAGCGGGCAGCGGGGGTTGCTCACCAGGTTGAACTTCACCTGGTGGTTGCGGGTCCATTCCTTGTCCATGGCGATGGCGCGGAGCACATCCTCGCAGACGTTGCGGCTCGCGCTGATGCGCGTGACCTCCGACTCCTGCGCCTGCGGGCTCTTGATGGCGGCGACGGCGACGCGCCGGTCGGGGTCCCGGACGAGGATCATGCGCTCGGCGCCGTTGCCGACCTGGGCGCGGCGGATCTTGTTCGAGATCGACATGGACGCGAGCTGCGCGTAGAGCGGCTTCACCTTGTCGACGACGACCTCCTCGCCCGTCGAATTGTCGATCTGGTGGGTGTCCTCGGTCGTGGGATCGATCTGGATGCCCTTCGCGATCTCCTCCGCCTTCTGGAACTCGAGGTCGTCGAAGCTGGGCTCCGCCGTCGGTTCGGGAATGAGCTCGTCGGCGATGGCAGAGGCGGCCTCCTTGAAGGCCGGGATCCCCGTCAGCTCCACCTTGTTTCGAACCGCGAGCTCGATCAGGCGGTCCGCGGTGGACATCCGCGTCGCCTTGTTCAGATAGAGCTTCTCGATGATGGGCGGGTGCTGCAGCATCCGCTCTTCGTTGATCGCGATGAGCTCCGCGACGGCCTCGCTCGCCCGGACGGCGATGTTGGCCACGGTCTCGAGCAGGATCTGCGGCAGCGCGAGGAACCGCTCCATCACCGACGCGTTGGTCGCGTAGCGGGGTGCGAGCACGTCGATGACGCCCGGCGGAAGGTCCGGGTTGATCGCCCCCATGAGGAGCGGCGCGGGCAGCTTCTCCAGCGTGGTCTGCGCGGGCTTGCTGATCGTCTCGTCGGTCGACTCGGCGAGGAGCGCGATGACGGTGACGGCTTCGTGCGGCTTCAGGCCGGGCGCGATGCCCTTGGCGCCCATCTGCCGGAGAGGCGCGGGCGTCTTGGGATCGAGGATACGCGCTACGGCGGGGCCAAGCTTCGTGAGGTCTACCGGCGGATCCATGATTCGCTAGCTTGCCACGATAGCGGGGCACGCGTCGAAGGACTGTCTCACACGGCCATACGGGTACACGTTCACGCGGCCCGTCAGCTGGCCCTGGCGCGCGGAGAAGGAGGGCCTTATCCTCGCCATGTGCGGCCGAGTGGCGCAGCCCGCCTTCTTTCCCCGCCCTTCAAGGAGAACACGGATGGGAGTCTTCGATTTCGTCAAGAGTGGCGTGCGCGAGATGATGATCGCTCGTCCGGACAACCTCAAGAGCCTCATCGTCTACAAGCACCCCGACCAGAACTTCCCCATGTACTCGCAGCTGACCGTCGACAGCGACGAGTGCGCGGTGTTCTTCAAGGACGGAGTCGTCGTCGGCATCCTCGGGCCCGGCCGGCACACGCTGCAGACGCAGAACCTGCCCTTCCTGGGTCAGATCGTCAGCAACATGACCGGGGGTAACGTCTTCATCAGCGAGATCTTCTTCGTGAAGACGCAGCCGGTGCGCGGCCTGCCGTTCGGCGGCCCGGTCGGCATGATGAAGGACCCCACGCTGCTCGCGCTCGTGACGCCGCGCATCTTCGGGGAGATGTCCGTCCGCGTGAAGGACCCGGCGCGCTTCATCATCGGCTACGTGGGCCAGGCCGCGGCCGGCGACAACGAGCACATTCTCGCGTGGGTGAAGGGTCTCTTCATGAACGGAGTCAAGCAGACGCTGGGAGAGTTCTGCATCCGCCAGAAGATCACGTTCATGGAGGTCGCCGCCTACACGCAGGACCTCGCGACGGCGTTCATGTCGCACGCGCCCAGCCTGGGGGACATCGGCATCGAGATCGTCCCGCCGATGGGGACCTTCAGCATCAACTTCTCCGACGACGACATGAAGAAGCTCGACGCGGCGAACGAGACGTTCGCCACGGCGCAGCGCGAAGCGCAGGTCGAGCAGATCCGGGTCGGCACGGCGTCCGCCAAGGCCCAGCAGAAGCAGTTCGAGCTCGATCAGAAGTTCAACCAGGACGCGCGCTACGTCCAGCAGCTCGCCGGCAACTACCAGAACTACGCCGCCGGGCAGGCGATGATGGGAGCCGGGCAGGGGATGGCCGAGCACGGCGTGGGCGGAGGCGTCGCCGGGATGGGCGCGCAGATGGCGGTCGGCGTCGGCATGGGCCAAGCCATGGGCGGAGCTTTCCAGCAGCAGCAGCCCCAATTTGCACCCCAGCCGCAGCCGCAGTTCAACCCGCAGGCTGCGGGAGCTTCGGTCGTATGCGCCAAGTGCAACGCGAGGCAGCCGGGCGGGAAGTTCTGCGCGGAGTGCGGTGGTCCGCTCGCGGCGCAGAAGAAGTTCTGCACCGGATGTGGGCAGGAGACGGCGGGTAAGTTCTGCGCCAATTGCGGGACGGCGGCTCCGGCCTGACACGCGCCTGCCGGAGTTGAGCTAAGCTAAGGTCCGTGGTCCGGCACGCGCTGCTCCTCGGCCTCGCACTGGGCCTCTCGCGCGATCCGTCGTGCGGGAGTGTCCCGTCCGCGACGAGCGGCGTGGAGGCTCCGTGCACGCGAAGCAGCGACTGCGAGGGCAACCTCACGTGCACGGGCGGCGTGTGCACCGCGGCCGACTCCGGCGCCCCTTCGGATGCCACGGCGACGGATGCGCTCAATGCAGGGTGATACCCTGATCGATCCGGCATCCCCCGAGGGCCCCCAGCCGGAGTCCCCGGGCCCCGCCGAGACAGACGGCTTGCGGGCGACGATGGACGTCCGGCGAAATATCCGGCGGTGCGCCGAGTGCGGCCAGCAGTTCAACGCCGACGCCGTGTTTTGCCCCTTCGACGGTACGAAGCTCGCGGACGGGACCTGGGACCCTTCCGCGGACCCCATGGTCGGCAAGACGATCGACGGTCGCTACAAGATCGTGTCCGTCCTCGGCGAAGGCGGCATGGGGACGGTCTACGAGGTCCGCCACACGACCCTGAACCGGCTCTTCGCGATGAAGGTACTCCGGCGCGACGTCGCGCGAGACCCGGAGCTCGCGACCCGCTTCACGCTGGAGGCCAGGGCCACCGCGGCCGTGAAGCACCCCAACATCGTCGCCATCAACGACTTTGGCACCATAGATGACGGCACGCCGTACTTCGTGATGGAGATCCTGGCAGGCGAGACGCTTGCGGACCTCATCAAGCGGGGCGGCCCGCTGCCCGTCGGACGCGGGGCGCGCATCGTCACACAGGTGGCGAGCGGCCTCCAGGCGACGCACGAGGCGGGCGTCGTGCACCGGGACCTGAAGCCCGAGAACGTCTTCCTCGTCGGCAACCCCTCCCTCGCGCCCGACACCAAGGACCAGGTGAGGATCGTGGACTTCGGCGCGGCCAAGGTCGCAGGCGCCGGCCGCCTCACGAGGGCGGGCGTGGTCTTCGGCACGCCGCACTACATGTCCCCCGAGCAAGCGGGCGGCCATCCAGTCGATCAGCGAGCGGACGTCTACGCGCTCGGTGTGATGATGTACGTCCTGTTCACGGGCCGCGTCCCCTTCGAAGCGGACACGTACATGGGCATCCTCACGCAGCACATGTTCGTGCAGCCGACCCCGCCGAGCCAGCTGCTGCCGGACTCCGGTGCCCAGCTGGGCGCCCTCGAGACCGTCATCCTCCGCGCGCTGGAGAAGAAGCCCGAGGACCGCTTCCAGAGCATGCAGGAGCTGGCGACGGCCGTGGACCGGATCGTCCAGGTCGCGCCGGATGGCGCGGTCGTCGTCGCCGCGCAGCCACGGGCACCGAGCCGTCGCCCGGCCCCGCTCTTCCTTCCTGTCGAGGAGGAGCACCCGTCTGACGTGCCGCCGGACCTCGGGTTCGTGGCACCGCTGCGGTGGCCCCTGGTGGCGGCGGCGGGGGCGCTCGTCCTCGTCGGGGCGGGGGTCGCGTACCGCTTGTGGCCGCACGCGCCGTCGCCCGAGGTGACGGCGCCAGCGCCCGCGGTCGCCTCCTCGGCTACCGTTGCCATGGCGGTGTCCGTACCGCCGCCCCCCACCACAGCGGTTCCCCGCGCGCTCCACATCACGTCGACCCCTTCGTTTGCGGAGGTGTGGTCGGAGGGCGTGCGGGTAGGGACGACGCCCTTCGATGCCGCCCCGGCGGCCTCGGCGCACTACCTTCTCAGGGCCCCCGGGTACGAGGAGCGTCTCGTGGCCGCGGACGGGCCGGACCTCGATCTCCACGTCGAGCTCCTCAGCAAGCCGAACCTGCCCCGGCCGGCTGCTCACCCACCGGCCCCGTCGGGCACCGGCGGAGCCCCGTCACCTCACCCGCGCATCGGTGACATCAACGATCCATGGGCGACAAAATAGTAGCCTTTGCTTGACACGCTCGCGCATGCCCTCCCATCCTGGCCAGGCCTGTGGCTAAGCAAAAACTCCTCCTGGTGGATGCCGACCCACGCAGCGTGCGCGTGCTGGAGGTCAGCCTCAAGAAGGCGGGCTACAGCGTCACGACCGCGAAGGACGGCATCGACGCGCTCGCCAAGGTCGAGCTTTCGACCCCCGACCTCGTGCTCTCGGACACGCGGCTCCCCCAGCTCGATGGTTACGCGCTCGTCCGGCGGCTGAAGGAGAAGCCCGAGTGGGCGGGCATTCCCGTCGTCTTTCTCACGAGCCAGAAGTCGGTCGAGGACAAGATCCGGGGCCTGGAGCTCGGGGTCGAGGACTACCTCACCAAGCCCATCTTCGTCCGCGAGCTGCTCGCGCGGGTGAACCTGCTCCTCGCGCGGCGGACCCAGGAGAACATCGCTACCCGGACGGGGGCTACCCCGGGCCGGACGCACTTCTCCGGCTCTATCCAGGATCTCGCCATCGTCGATCTTTTGCAGACCTTCGAGGTGTCCCGCAAGAGCGGCGTCGTTCACCTGAAGAGCGGAAGCCAGAGCGGCAACATCTACTTCCGGGACGGGAAGATCGTGGACGCCGAGGTCGGACGGCTTCGCGGCGAGGAGGCGGTCTACCGCACGCTCATCTGGAACGAGGCGGAGTTCGAGGTCGACTTCACCGCCGTGAAGAACGAAGACGTGGTCCGCACGTCGACGCAGGGGATCCTCATGGAGGGGATGCGGCGCGTGGACGAGTGGGGGCGCCTGCTCGAGCAGCTGCCGCCGCTGTCGACCATCTTCGAGGTGGACCACGCCCAGCTCCTCGAACGGTTGAACGAGATCCCCGACGAGCTGAACGGCATCCTGCGCCTCTTCGACGGGAGGCGCTCGCTCATCCAGGTGGTGGACGAGTCGCCCTTCGAGGACCTGTCGACGCTGTCGACCCTGTCGAAGCTCTACTTCGAGGGCCTCCTCGTCACGAAGACGCGGATCTCGCTCCCGCCGCCCGCGACGACGAGGGACGCGGAGGACCTCTCGTCCTTCGAGGAGTCGCCGTCCTCGCTGCAGTCGAGCGGCGACATGCTCGTCGTGCCGGCGGCCGAGAGCCTTCGTCCGCCTCCTCCGCCGCCGCCGGAAGAGAAGCCGGTCACCGACACGCCGGCCGTCGAAGCGAGCCCCGTCGCTCCGGACGGCAAGCTGCCGGCGCTGGCCGCGGAGGCCTCCCCCCCGGCCCCGCCGGAGGACAAGGCCGCGGTGGCGCCGGTGTCCGCCGAGGCCGCTCCACTGCGCGAAGCCTCCGGGGAGAAGCCGCCGGTCCGCGCTCGCGCCGAGGAGAAGCTCCCGCCTCCCCTGCCAGCGCAGGAGAAGCTCCCGTCGCCACCGCCACCGCAGGAGAAGGCCGCGGCCGCGCCCGCGGAGAAGCCCCCGGTCGCCACCCCGATGGCGATTCCTTCGCAGGTGCCGACAATCCGTCCGGCCCCGATCTCCGTCGCGGAAGCGGTCCCGCCGTCGCGGCCTCGAACCATGCCGCCGCCGCTGCCGGCTACCACCGCTCCGAGCTCGGTCTCGACGATTCCTGGGCCGTTCCCCGCCGCGGTGCCGGTCATGGAGCTTTCCCCGCGCGATCGGGACACGGCCCCGCCCGCACCTCGAAAGCCGCGCGGAGGCCACACGACCGGTGCCGTGCCCTTGCGCGACCAGGCGGACGAAGCCGCCACGGCGTCCCTCGCAGCCGCGCCCCAGCAGCGGGGAGGCGGCGCGCGGCTAGGCGCGGTGGCCGTCGGCTTCGTCGTGATCGTCGGGCTGGCGTGGGGACTCTTCCATGACCGCACGACCGTTCCGGAGCCGACCGGTCCCGTGACCCAGGTGACGGCGGTCGACGCGCAGGGTGGGGTCCCCGCGAGGCCGGTGGGCGCTTCACCCGGCCCCTCGACCGAACCGAGCACCGCAGCTTCGGATCCCGGCTCCGTACCCGTGCGCCAGACGCCGTCCGCCGAGGCGGCGCCGACCCACCATCATCACTCGTCGCCCGTATCGTCCACGGACAGGCCGCCCAGCGACAGGCCGGAGCCGGCGGACGGGAGCGGCCTCGTCCAGCTCGCGCAGCGGATGCTCGAGCGCGGCAACGCGACGCGAGCCACGGAGCTGGCGAAGAGGGCCTCCGCAGCCGACCCCGGTAGCCCCGAGGCATGGCTCACGCTCGGGGCCGCGTACGACGCGGCGGGGAGCCGCTCGCAGGCCCGAGCCGCCTACCGGAGCTGTGTCCAGAACGGACGTGGGCCGCGCGTGGCGGAGTGCAGCGCCCTCCTCGGGCAATGAGTCACCGGCAGATAGATTACTTGCGGACCCTCGGGTCCAGCGCGGCGTACATCAGGTCCACCGCCACGTTGCTGAGCACGATGGCTGTCGAGGTGAGCAGCACCGTCCCCATGATGACGGGCCCATCCCGGTCGAGCAGGGCCGTGACGCTGAGGGCCCCGATACCCGGCCACCGAAACAGCGTCTCGGTCACGATGGCCCCGCCGACGAGCGCCCCGAGGTCGAGGCCGATGACCGTGACGAGCGGCATGAGCGCGTTGCGGAGCGCGTGCCGGGTGATGACCTTCCACTCGGGCAGTCCCTTCGCCCGCGCCGTCCGCACGTAGTCGCGCTTCATGAGGCCGATCATCTCGTCACGGACGAGCCTCGTGTAGAACGCGGCGCCGAAGATGCCGAGCGTGAGCGCCGGCAGGACGACGCATACGGCGTGATCGGCGAACGTGAGGCCGTAGCCATCGAGAGGGAGCCAGCGGAGCTCGTGGGCAAACAAGAACTGGAGACCGAGCCCGAGGAGGAACGTCGGGGCGCTGATGCCGAGCAAGCTTCCGCCCACCGCGAGGTGATCCCAGACCGTGTTCCTCCGCACCGCCGCGAAGACACCCGTTGCCACGCCGAGGAGCACCTGCGCGAGCATCGCAGCCGCCGCGAGCCAGAGGGTCCTGGGGAGTCGCTCGCCGAGCACGACGACCACCGGCCGCCTTTGCTGGTAGCTCCTGCCAAGGTCCAGGTGAATGGGTCCGAACGTGGCGCAGTTTGCGTGCTCCTTGTCGTCCGGGGCCACCGTGGTCGGTCCGGTGTGCACGAGCCGCCGCAGGAAGCTCCCGTACTGCTGGCCGAGCGGCTGCTCGAGGCCGAGCTGCTTGCGAATGCGCGCGACGTCGCCGGGGCGCGCCTGCGGTCCCGCGATCATCCGCGCGGGGTCGCTCGGGAGGACGTTGTTCACGACGAAGGCGATCGACGTCACCGCCCAGATGACGAACACGGCCCACGCGAGCCTCCGCGCCAGCAGCCGTATCAATGGCTCGCCCTGCGGCCGGACGGACGGGAGAGAGCACCCGTGAGAGACGCCCACGAGGCCGCAGCGCCCGGGGACGTCGACGAGACCGCGTCCGCTGCCCGATCGAGCCAGGTCTTGCCGACGTTCTCGGGCCACACGGGATGTGCCCGGTAGTCGCGAACGTAGCCCTGGTGCACGATGTAGAAGCGGTAGTTGTGGGTGAAGGCCCACGGGGCGTCGTCGCAGACGATCCGGTTCGCCTCTCCGTAGAGCGCGAAGCGCCGCGTCTCGTCGAGCTCGTGGCGGGCCCGGGCGAGGATCTCGTCCAGGCGAGGGTTCCTGTAGAACGCCGAGTTCTGCGACTGATCCTCGTTGATCGCGCTCGAGTCGAAGAGCGGATCGAAGAAGTCGCTCGGGTCGGGGTAGTCCTCCGTCCACCCAGGGTTCGAGATCTGCGTGGTCTTCCGCCGGTAGGCAAGCGCGACGAAGGTGGGAAAGCTCACGAGCTTGATCGTCAGCTGTAGCCCGATCTTCGCAAGGTCCTGCTGGAGGAGCTGCGCGGTATATTCCTGGAGGCCAGGACGGTACGCGTAATAGGTAATCTCGCCCGGGTACCCGCCGCGGCCCGTCGCGGGATCGTACGGGTAACCGGCCTTTCGCATGTGCTCCAGCGCCGCCGGGTAGTCGTACTCCTGGCCTCGAAACGTCGGGTCGTATCCGGGCACCGCCGGAGGAATCGCCTGGTTCGAGATGGTGACCGCGGACGGGCGCACCTCGCGGTAGTGCTCGCGGTTGATGGCCGCTGCGACGGCCCTCCGCACCTCGACGTTGTCGAACGGCGGCATCTCCGTGTTCATCGACTCGCCGTAGATCGAGCGGACGGGCTCGAACACGCTGAGTGGGTTCCACCGCTGGTCCGTCTGGAAGCGGACGACGTCGGCCTGCGAGATGTCCCGGACGATGTCGAGATCCCCGGCCTCGAGCTTGAAGCGCTCGGTCATCATGTTCATGCCATACGTCCACTGGACGGCGTCGAGGTAAGGGAGACCGGGCCGGAAGTAGCCTTCGTGTCGGACGAGCGTGAGGCTACGTCCGTGGTCCCAGCCGCCGGCCTCGAGGCGGAACGGGCCCGCGCCACACGGCGCCCAGCTGTCCGAGTAGCGCTCCCCCGCGCTCTTGCAGACGGGACGCAGGGTCGGAAGCGCGAGCACGGGGAGAAAGCGCGCGTCCTTGTCGTGCAGGTGGATCGAGACGACGTAACGCCCCTCGACGACGACGCCCGCGAGGTGCGCCGCACCCTTCTGCGTGTACTCGTCGTAGCCGGCGATCATGTCGTAGAGGCTCGCCCACGGGTTCGGTGTCGACGGGTGGAGCGCGCGCTCGATCGAGCGCCGCACGTCGTCCGCGGTGACCTCCTCGCCGTCGTGGAAGCGGGCTCCTTCTCTCAGGAAGAACCGGTACGACAGGCCGTCGTCCGACAGCTCCCAGCGCGACGCCAGGTCGGGAACGACGTGGGCTGCCTCGTCGTAGTCGACGAGGCCCGCGAACATGATCTCGATGGCCCCCCGGCCGAGCGCTTCGGCCGACGTCGCAGGGTCGAGCGCGCCGCGGAGGTCTCCGATGGAGGCGAGCCGGAGCTTGCCTCCCCGGCGCGGAGTCGTCTCCCCGGGGTGAGCGGCGCCGATGGGCGGCTCCAGGGGCTCCCGGCACGCCGCCAGACCCAGGAGCGCCAGCGCGGTCAGCACGCCGACGAGGCGCCCCGTGGCGCTAATCTGTCTGCGGGTCGAGCGCATCGCGCAAGCCTTCCCCGAGGAGGTTGAAGCCGAAGACCGCGAGGAGGATCGCGGCCCCCGGCGCGATGAGGAGCCACGGGGCGGCGAGGTAATAGTCCTGCCCCTCGAAGAGCATGTGCCCCCAGGTCGGCGTGGGAGGGGACATGCCGACGCCGAGGTAGCTGAGGACGGCCTCCGCGACGACCATCTGCGCCACCGAGATCGTGGCGATGACGATGAGCGGGCCCGCCACGTTGGGCAGGATGTGGCGCAGGAGGATGGAAGGCGTGGACTGGCCGAGGGCGCGAGCGGCGGCGACGAAGTCCAGGTTGCGGACCTGCAGCGTCTTCGCCCGCATGACCCGCGCCGCTCCCAGCCAGCCCGTGAGCCCGAGCGTCACCAGGATCGTCGTGGCGGTCGTGCGATCGAGCGCCGCGCCAATGGCCATCACGAGGAGCAGAAACGGAAACGCCAGGCCGATATCCACGACTCGCATCAGCGCCGTATCGAGGTTGAGCCGCGGCCCGCGGCGAACGACGACGGGCAAGGAGGGAACGAGCGCGGTGATTGCAAGGAGGCCCAGCCCGAGGCAGAGCGCGGCTTCCGCCGGACGCACGTGACCGAGCACGAGGAGCACCAGCGCCCCGCCGAACGATCCCAGCGATGCCCAGGGCAGACGGATGCCGTCGGTACCCTCGTAGTAGCCCGACACGATCCCAACGACGGCCCCGAGCACGCTCGCGATGAGCGTGGCGAAGAGAGCGATGAACAGAGAAAGGCGCGCACCGAACGCGAGCCGGACGAACTCGTCCCGGTAGAGCCGGTCGGCGCCGAACAGGAAGCGAGCGTTCGGCCCACTCGGGGTAAGGTCACCGGTGATTCCGTACTGAAAGTCGCTCTGAAGCGGGTCGTGCGTCGCGACGAGCGGTCCGAAGATGGCGAACAGCACGAGCAGAACGACCAGCGCCGCGCCAACCACCGCGCCACGGTTCTTCAGGAAGCGCTTGCGGGCACGCACGTCCAGCATTCAAGCGCCTTTTCCGTCCGGGTCCCTGAGAAACGAGCGGGCGATGTCGGCGAAGGCGTCCGGGCACTCCTCGGCGGGAGAGTGCCCGCACTCGAACACCTCGAACCGGGCGCTGCGCAGCTCGCGGGCCAGGCGCCTTCCGTGAGCGACGGGGTACGAGCGGTCCGCGCGGCCCCAACCGACGAGGGTAGGGGCCGTCACGCGGGGGATCTTGGCGACGAGCGGCCGCGTGTCCAGCATCGAGAGCATCGTCGCGTACGCCGCTTCCCGCGCCGCCGGCGCGTTGAAGAGCTCGTAGAGCTGATCGACCCGCTGCCAGGGAATCGTGGCGGCGGCGCCGTACACGCGCTGCCGGAAGTAGCTACGGAACAACGCGCGGCCGTAGAGCTGCTTGAACAGGACGGCGCCGACGACCGGCACCATGGCCAGGCGAGACACCGCATCCGGCCCGGACGGATAGACGGTAGGCCCGACGAGGATGAGCTTGTCGACGACGTCCGGATGGTTGGCCGCGAGGGTCAAGGCGATCGCGCCGCCCATCGAGTGACCACACAGCGACACGCGGCTCAGCCCGAGGGCTGCGACCAGGTCGACCAGCGACTCCGCGAAGGCGTCGAAGGTGTACGGGTAGCGTGCCGGCGGAGGCTTCTCGCTCTCCCCGAAGCCGGGAAGGTCCGGCACGATTAGCCTGAAGTCACGAGCCAGCACGGGCAGCACGTCATCCCACGTCAGTCGGCTCGCCAGGTACCCGTGGACGAGCAAGAGGGGAGGGCCGCTCCCCGCCTCCACGAATCGCATCCGTGCGCCCCGTGCGCTTACGTCACGAGTCACCGGCTGAAGCTTTTCGCGGGGAAAGGGCAACATCGAAGAGGCGAGGCCCACCATAGTGAGGAGCCTTGCCCGGCGGCAAGGGACGGCGACGACAGCCCCCCCGGGCCCGTGCCGCCGGCCCGGGCACGATTTCGGGAAACTGCGGGGTCGCTCGTTCCGACGGGGATCGTGGACAGCGGATCCTGGAAGCGGGCGAAGGAGGCCCCGGAGACCCTCGCGGACGGACGCTACACGCTCCTCGAGCGAATCGGCCAGGGCGCGGCCGGAACCGTCTACCGGGCTCGGGACAACGGCGGGATGGGCCACCGGATCGTCTGCATCAAGCGCCTCTCGGGCAGCCTCGCGCCGCACCACGCGCGAGCCCTTCGGGAGGAGGCCCGGCTCCTCATGAGCGTGCGGCACGCCAACGTCGTGTCGCTTTTTGCCGTGGGGGAGGAGATGGACTTACCATTCCTCGTACTGGAGCTCATCGACGGGCTCGATTTGCGGGCGCTATGCCGGGCGCTGGCGGGGGTGCCCGGTCAACACGCGCCCTCCTCGGCACGAAGCTGGTCTGGGCAGCTGCCCGACCTCATCGCCGTCCACGTCGCGTGCGCCGTCCTCCGCGCCCTGGCGGCCGTGCAGCGTGCCATTCCGGGGCTCGTGCACCGCGACGTGACGCCGCACAACATCCTCGTCTCGGACGAAGGCGAGATTAAGCTGGCCGACTTCGGCATCGCCCTCGCGACCGATCGCGGGAGCCTCGTCCGGCCGCGGGCAATCAAGGGAAAGTACGGGTACATGGCGCCGGAGCAGATTCGCGGCGAGCCGCTCGATGTGCGAACGGATCTCTTCGCCGTGGGCGTGTTGCTCTACGAGCTGCTCGCGAAGGTCCGCCCGTGCGGTCCCATGCAAGGAATGGACGAGCTCTGCGCGACGGAGCGAGGCGACCTTCTCCCACTGACACTCCATCGGCCCAGGCTCGATCGCGGCCTCCTGGTGTGCGTCGCGAGGCTGCTCGCGCTGAGGCGCGAGGATCGATTCGCGTGCGCCGACGACGCGCTCCGAGCGCTTGCCCCCTTCAGCGCCGGCGAGATGGGATCGCTCCGGCTGGCAGCTCTCGTGCGTCGAGCGAGGCGGGGAGACACGGATTCGGCCCCCGAGATTGACCAGACTTCACCTGCCCGGACGAGCTCCAGCGAGACGTCAGCGGCCACGCGGACGTCGCCTGTGCCCGACAGAGCCGACGACGATGACTAGTCGCGGGAGCGCGCATCATGCCGTGACATTGATTGTCACGAGGATGATCTAAGCGCGCGATGGCACTTCCATAATGGAAGATGGCAAAAAAAACGCCATCGTGTCGTTGACCCCCGTCTTTCCATTGGAATACATTCGCAATCGTTCGATTCATGCCGGCGCAGTGTGCGCAGTAATGTGGTCCGGCGCTTCGTCGATTGAGCAGTTGACGGTGAAGCGTCCGCGCAATGCGTCAGGTTACCGAGGCGACAATGTGGAAGTACGCGTGGCGAAGCTTGCCGCGCGCCCGTTCCACGCGCTTGCTGCATAGCGCGTCGTATCGGTAGGGGGCGAGAGCATTTCAGACGGGAGCTGGCCGGCGTTCAGTGCTGGCGGAAGGCTCACCGCGCGAAGCTCCATGTGCCCTACAGCGATCTCTAGTTCTTAGTCTTCTGGTTCGAGCGCAAGCGCGCGGTGTGTGTGGTTGGGGGCCGAGGCGCGGCGCAGTTTGGATGGAGTGAAGGTGGCTCGGTGTGGGCATGAGGCTGCCACCACCGAGGCACGAAGCAGACGTGCGTCCCGCGCACGCTCTCTGGGGTTGAAACCGGGAGGACGGATCACATGGACCCGAAGAACGTTGCAGAGATCACCGACGCTGACACCACCGCGACGCAGGCACCCTTCCAGGGTTTGCAGACGGAAGGAGCGCTCGCGTTGGCCGAGGCTACCCCCGAAGAGCACGTGACCCGTGAGCAGCGGAGATCGCGCCGCAAGCGCGACGTGCGTGCTCGCACGATCAGCGTCAAGCGCATGACGAAGCGCGAGCTCGAGCTCGGTCGCATGCTCTACCCGGAGGTCGACGTGGAGCGCCCGGTGACGCGGAACGACTGCGGCAACGGCGAGCGCCCTTGCCCGTTCGTCTCGTGCAAGCACCACCTCTTTCTCGACGTCTCCGCCAAGACTGGCGCGATCAAGCTGAACTTTCCCGACCTCGAGGTCTGGGAGATGACCGAGACCTGCGCGCTCGACGTCGCAGACCGCGGCGGCACCACCCTCGAGGAGGTCGGCGCCATCATGAACCTCACGCGGGAGCGAATCCGTCAGGTCGAGGTGAAGGGGCTCGCGAAGCTCGAGGCCCTGCGCGACATGCTCGCGCTCCGCGACTACGTGGACGAGGGTCCGGTCGGCAAGCGCCGTCTGCCGATCCTCAAGGGCCCGGCGAAGGCGAAGGACGAGGTCGTCGAGGACGCGGAGGACGCGGAGGACGCGGACGAGTTCGACGTCGACGAGTTTGCTGGCGCCGACCTGGACGACTGAGGCGCTCCGACCTGGACGACTGAGTCGCTCGTCGATGAGGGGCCCGGATGACAAATAGTCGTCCGGGTGGGCCGCCGGGCGCCGGATCCGTTGACCGCTCCTCGAGGGCACGGTACCCGCGAGCGCATGCCCATCAAGACCGCGCTCATCTCCGTATCCGACAAGCAGGGGCTCACGCCGTTCGCTCGCGCACTCGCGGCGCGCGGCGTTCGCATTCTCTCGAGCGGTGGCACGGCTGCCGCGCTCGCCGCGGAAGGCATCCCGGTAGAGACCGTGGAGAGTTACACGGGATCTCCCGAGGTCATGGGCGGGCGCGTGAAGACGCTGCACCCCCGCGTCCACGGCGGCATTCTCTCCCGTGGTGACGTCGACCAGGGCGACCTGGAGCGAATCGGCGGACGGCCCATCGACCTCGTCGTGGTGAATCTCTACCCCTTCGAGCGGACGGCGGCCGACCCGAAGAGCTCGCACGAGCAGATCGTCGAGAACATCGACATCGGCGGCCCGTCGATGATCCGTTCGGCCGCGAAGAACCACGCGCGCGTCACGGTCGTGTGCGACCCGGGCGACTACGCCGCGGTGCTCGATGCGGTGGAGCGCACGGGCGAGGTGAGCCCGGCGGTTCGCGCGGAACTCGCGGCGAAGGCCTTCGCGCATACTGCTGCGTACGACGCGGCGATCAGTGGCTACCTCTCCTCGCGCGACGGTGAGGGAAAGCGAGTGACCTTCCCGAGGTTTCTCACGCTGCCGTTCGAGCTCGGTTACGGCCTCCGCTACGGGGAGAATCCGCACCAGGCGGGCGCCTTCTACGTGGAGCGCAACGCCGAGGCGGGCACGCTCTCCCGGGCGCAGAGCATCGGCGCGGGCGGCAAGGAGCTCAGCTTCAACAACCTCGTCGACGCGGACGCGGCGCTCGACGCCGTGCGGGAGTTCGACGGGCCCGCGGCCGTCGTGGTCAAGCACACGAACCCGTGCGGAGTGGCGACCGCAACCTCGCTCGCGGTCGCCTACAAGACCGCCCGCGAGGCGGACGCCGTCAGCGCGTTCGGGGGGATCGTCGCGTTGAACCGTGCGGTCGACGTCGAGACTGCCAAGGTGCTCGCCGAGACGTTTCTCGAGTGCATCGTCGCCCCGAGCTTCGACGAAGCTGCGCTCGAGATCCTGCGGGCGAAGAAGAACCTCCGCCTCCTCGCGACGGGCGCGTGGCTGCCCCCGGAGCACGGTTCGCTGCAGTACAAGCGCGTCGGCGGAGGGCTCGCCGCGCAGACGAGAGACGCGACGGCCGGAGGCGAGGTAGCCAAGGGGAAGGTAGTCAGCAAGAGGCAACCGACGGGCGAGGAGATCGCGGCGCTCGAGTTCGCGTGGCGCGTCTCCAAGCACGTCAAATCGAACGCCATCGTCCTCGCGAAGGCCGATCGCACCGTGGGCATCGGCGCGGGCCAGATGTCGCGGGTCATCTCGGTGCAGATCGCATGCGAGAAGGCCGGGGAGCTCGCGCGGGGCAGCGTCCTCGCGTCGGACGCCTTCTTTCCTTTTCCCGACGGCGTCGAGAGCGCCATCCGGGCGGGGGTCACCGCGATCGCGCAGCCCGGAGGCAGCGTGAAGGACGCGGAGGTGATCGCGGCCGCGGATGCGGGAGGCTGCGCGATGATCCTCACCGGAGCCCGCCACTTCCGCCACTGACGCTCGGGACGGCTACTGCGTGAGGGGCGGCGCGAAGGCGAAGCCCTTCGCGTCCGCGATCTCGGCGACGAGCACGGCCTCCTGTCGCGCTCCGTCCTCGTCGCCGCGCGCCCTTCTCGCCATCGCGAGCAGGTAGTGTGCGCGCGCCGACCTCGGGGCCTCACGCGCGTTGCGCTCGAGATCGGAGACGAAGAGCGCGTCGCCCGGGCCGCCCGTGGGCTCCTTCGCCCGCGCGAACGCCGAGTCGACGCGTAGCGCACGGTAGCCGAGGCGCGCGGCGAGCTCGGGGGCTCGCCCGCGGTGCGCATACACGGTCGATAGATCGTCCCAGTAGACGAGCGCCCAGTCCGGGTTGCCCGCCAGGAACGCGCCGCGTGCGTCACCCGGGTGGCCCCACTTGAAGGCCGCCACGGCGAACGCGTAGCGCCTGTCGAGAGCCGCGAAGGCTACAGGGCTGCGCTCGGCGTCGGTCACTGCCTCGAAGTGCGCGTCGTCGTAGACCGTGTCGTTGCGGCCGTCGATGAGCACCTTCGTCTCGGGCGCCAGCGCGTAGAGAAGGTATCCGCCGAAGTCGAACGAGTGGAACAGGTGACCGGGGGGACGGTTCGCGCGCAAGAAGCCGGCGAGGTCCACGGGGACCTCCCCCTCGAACACCCCCAGCCCGCGGTACCCGGACGGAACGTTGAGCTCGTAGTGCGCGACCGGCACCGCGGCCGCGAGCACCAAGAAGAGCGTGTCGACGACGCTCGCTCTCGCCCTGGGCAGAGCGCGCGCGCGGAGCGCGTCGAGCGCCCGCACGGCCGCCGGCGCGGCCGCGATCGCCACGAACGGAAGGAGCCGCGCCCCTCTCGTCGCCAGGGCGATCGACGCAGCCACGATGAGGATCTCCGGATCGATCTTTCGCCCTCGGAGCGCGCGCTCGCCCACGGCGAGGAGGACTAGAGGGACGATGGCCGCGTGCCGCTCGAAGAGGAGCTTCGCCGTGAGGGGTTGCCACTCCTTGATTCGCTCGTGAAAGCTCGCGCGCCCGAGGACGTCGAACGCGGACGTGACGTAGTAGAAGCCTGCGCGGTTCGTGGCCAGGCCGAGCAGGCAGAGCGGGAGCGCGACGAGGAGCATGCGGGCGTGCGCCCGCGTGGCAGGATCCAGCCACAAGCCGAGCGCCGCGACACCGACGACCACGACCCCGAAGACGCCGCCACGATGAAGGTTGCCCCAGGCGACGAAGAGCAAGGGCAGCCAGAGGAGCCGCCGCGGCGGATGCTTCGGGGCCCGCTCGAGGAAGAGGAGCAGCCCGGCAAACAGCACGTAGGAGAAGATCTGTGCCTTCAGGGCCATCGATGCGTGCGACCCAGCGACGACGAGCCCGACCACGAGGGCGCGCGCCGCCACGCTCCCGTGCGTCCGCAAGACGACGAGCGTGAGCGTGACGGACGAGAGCACGACCAAGAAGACGCTGAGCCCCCGATCTCCGAAGGCGCGGTCGACCAGATCGAAGAGGACTGCGGACAGCGCCTCGCTGAAGTGAAACGGGCCGGCGGAGGCGAAGGAGAACGGGTCCGTCGTGGGGATCTGCCCGTGCGCGAGGATCCACCGACCGACGGCGATGCTCGAGAAGAGGTCGACGTCGGCGAGCCGGAGCGTCAGGGTGCCTGCCGCGAGGAGCACTGCCAGGGCGAGGATGACGCGGCCCCGACGGTCGGTCATGGGCACCCGCGTCTCCATCTCGACGAAAGGTTACCACTGCCGCCCCGCGTTTTCGGAGCCCTCCACGGGCCCGGCTGCGCATTAGTTGGCCCACAGGCGGAGAGTATGGCGACTTGCACGTGGCACACGCGCGTCGGACCGGGCGTCCGGCGGTTGGGTCGTGTGGCCGGGAGAGCAGCGATGCCTGGAATGATCGAGCACTGCAGCGTGTGCGCGCACGAGTACGAAGTGCAGTTTCGCTACCAGATGGAGGAGCGGGACGGCGGGTTCGCCTTCTTCTGCTCGCAGGCATGCCACGGCAAGAGCGTCCGCGGCGAGGTGACCGGCGGCGTGACCTGCGACGCGTGCATGAAGCGGTTCGTCGTCGAGCTCGTCTCGCAGATCGTCAAGGTCAAGGGGACGCGGAGGTACGCGTGCTCCGACTCTTGCCGGACACAGCTCCTCGCGGAGGCGGGCGGGGCCAGGCTCGGTGCCTTCACGGCGCCGATCCCGGTGGAGATCGCCTCACCGAACGCCGTGCCCGCCAACGGCCCTCCGGCCGTGGCCTCGCCTGCGCCCGGCTCGCCGGTGGACGCCGCGCGCGTGGAGGCTGCCCGTCCGGCCGCGCCGGCGCGAGGCCGCCTGCGCGGCCCGCGCAGGCTCGCCGTCTTCAACCACAAGGGCGGAACGGGCAAGACCACGACGTCCGTGAGCGTCGCGGCCGGCCTCGCCGCGCGGGGCCTCCGCGTGTTGCTCGTCGACACCGACTCGCAGGGCAACGTCGGCGTGTCGCTCGGCATCAAGGCCGAGCGCACCCTCTACCACGTGCTCGTCATGGGTCTGAAGGCGTCGGACGCGGCAGTCAACGTGCGGCCGAACCTCGACGTCATCGTCTCGAACGAGACCCTCGCCGCGGCGGAGCTCTACCTCGCGGGCCGGCAGAACAGGGACCGCATCCTCCGCGACAGGCTCGCCGCCGCGGCCGACGGCTACGACGCCTTGGTCCTCGACTGCTCGCCTTCGCTGTCGCTCATGAACCAGAACGCGCTGGTCCTGGCGGACGGCGTGCTCGTGCCGGTGGCCTGCGACTTTCTCTCGCTGGTCGGCGTTCGTCAGGTCATCAAGACCATCAAGAACGTCAACTCGCTCCTGCACCACCCCGTGCAGATCTTCGGCGTCCTTCCGACCTTCTACGACGCGCGCGCGCGCATCTGCCGCGATGCGGTCGATACGATGAAGGAGCACTTCGGGCCGCGGTGCTTCCCGCCCGTCCGCGTGACCATCAAGATCAAGGAAGCGCCGGCCCAGTCGCGCACCATCTTCGAGTACGCGCCGGACTCGAACGCCGCGCGGGACTACCAGCGCGTGGTCGACAGGCTCATCGACGGTGCGGCTCCGTCGCTCGGCAGCGAGGCCGGCGAGGCGCACGAGGCTCCGCAGAGCGCCACGGGGTGAACCGTGGAGGTCCCGGAGCACGGCCGACAGGCCGGGCGACCTAAGCAGACGGGCAGAAGCGGCAAACGAAGCACCAATTGGCTGGAGGCAGGGATGGCAGTGCGGGATGGCGGAGCAGGACTCGGGGCAGCACGCGTGCTCGACGCGGATGAGATCGAGGGGGTGCTTTCCGGCTCCTTCTACTCGGACAGGCCGTCGCGGCCGGAGGCGGTGGACGACCTGCCGCCGTCGAAGCCGACGCACTACAAGGTCATCTGCATCTCGATCTACACGAAGGATCTCGAGCGGCTCGACGGGCTGGTCGACGAGCTCAAGTCGCGCGGCGTCACGAAGGCGAACCGCAGCGCGCTCATCCGCGCGGCGCTCGACCAGATCGATCTCGACAAGGTCCCGCGCGGTCTCTGATCGCGCGAGTCAGCCAAGCGCGCCCCAGAAGGACTCGAGATCCGGGGGCAGGGGAGACTCGATGACGAGGCGCGCCCCCGTGACAGGGTGCTGGAGCGCCATCCGGTGGGCGTGCAGGGCGTGGCGCGGGACCTCGAGCGTCGTGAGGTCCTCCGGGGTCAGCCCACCGTCGACGGAGCGGCCGAAGAGTCCCTCGTCCGGGCCGTAGAGCTTGTCGCCCACGATGGGCGTGCCCAGCTCGGCCAGGTGGACACGGATCTGGTGCTGGCGGCCCGTCTCCAGGTCGCAGCGCACGCGGGCGTAGCGCCTGCCGCCGGCGTCCTTCACGGCGAGGATCTCGAAGCAGGTCGCCGCGGAGAGAGAATCGGGGGCGTCGCTGGCGATCATCTTCACCTTGTACGAGCTCGTCATGTCGAGCTTCATGCGGCATTCGAAGCGGAAGCGCGAGTCCGGCCCCGCGGGACCGCCGCGCGGGACGCCCCACGTGAGCGCGATGTACGTCTTCTCGACGCCCTCGCGGTCCGCGAGCTGGCGCTTGAGCGAGCGCTCGCAAGGGAGGCTCTTGGCGAGCAGGAGCACGCCGGACGTCTCGCGGTCGATGCGGTGGCCGAGCGCCACGAACTCCCCCGGCCGCGCGGCCTGGACCATCTTGATGAGCGTGTTCTTGTGGTAGCGGGCCGTGGGGTGCACGGGCAGGTTGGCAGGCTTGTCCACGGCCAGGATGTGCTCGTCCTCGTAGAGGATCGGGATGTCCGTCGGCACCGGGTTCTCGTCCCAGGGCGCGCGCCACAGGAGCACGTGCTGGTGCGCCTGGACCCGGTCGTTCTTCCGGAGGCGCTTTCCCGAGGCGTCGTAGGCGCTGAGTCGCACGATCTCCTGGGTCCGCGTGCGGCTCGTCCGCCGTAGCTGGCTCTGGACGAAGACGTCGAGCCGCTGGCCGGCGACCTCGGGGGGCACGCGAAAGACGCTGACCACCGACCTCTCGTCCACCCCCTCGGGGCGGGAGAAGCTCGTTTCCCTGGCTCTAAGTCGCGTCACGAGGCCGGTCTTATGCTGCTTTTGCGATCGCGCAAAGCCACGCGCCTCCCATGCGTGGTAAAAGGGCGCCCGATGGACATCCTCTTCGTCGCGACCGAGCTCGCGCCCTTCGTCAAAGTCGGTGGTCTCGCCGACGTCGCCGCAGCACTCACCAAGGCCCTCCGCGTCCTCGGCCACAAGGTCACGATCATCGCGCCCCGGTACCCCGCCTTCGAGGCGGGAGGGCTCCTGGTCGCGCGGCGCCTCACGCCGCTCCGAGCGGTCCTGGGCGAGCGCACCGTCGACGTGACCGTCTTCGACGGGCGGCTCGCCTCGCAGGTGGACCTCGTGCTGGTCGACGCGCCCGGCCTCTACGACCGCGTGGGCGTCTACGGCGAGGGCCCGGAGGACTACCCGGACAACGCCATCCGCTTCGCCGTCCTCTCCCGCGCGGCCGCGGAGATCGCAAGGCAGCGCGCCCACGCCGGCACGCCGTTCGACATCGTCGTCTGCAACGACTGGCCCGCGGCGCTCGTGCCTACCTACCTGCGCGAGCTCACGGCGCAGACGCCCGCTCTCGCCGCGACGCGGACGGTGCTCACCATCCACAACCTCGCCCACCAGGGCGTCTTCCCGAAGGAGACCCTGCCGTTGCTCGGTCTGCCGTGGGACGCCTTCAAGATCGACGGGATCGAGTTCTACGGCGGCATCAACCTCCTCAAGCAGGGCATCGTGACGGCCGACGCCGTCGCCACCGTGAGCTCGACCTACGCGACCGAGATCCAGACCCTGGAGGGCGGCCACAAGCTGGACGGCGTCCTTCGCGCCCGTGGCGGGCAGCTCGTCGGCATCACCAACGGCGTCGACTACAGCGTCTGGAACCCGGCGACGGACCCTGCGCTGGCCGCGCGCTACGACGCCGAGGACCTGGCGAACAAGACGCGCTGCCGCGGTGCGCTCCAGCGCGAGCTCGGCCTCCCCCTCGATCCCACCGCCCCCATCATCGCGAGCGTCAGCCGCCTCGTACACCAGAAGGGTTGCGACGTTCTGGCCCTCACGATCCCCCGGATCCTCCGCGCGAGCGACGCCCAGATCATCGTCGCCGGCCAGGGCGACGAGGCGCTCGCCAAGATGGTCGAGCACGCGGTCGAGAAGTCCCACGGACGCGCGGTCTTCGCCCGCGCCGCAGCCGAGCCGCTCGTGCACCGCATCTTCGCCGCGGCCGACATCGTGCTCGTGCCCAGCCGCTACGAGCCGTGCGGCCTCGTCCAGATGTACGCGCAGCGCTACGGCGCGCTCCCGGTGGCCAACGCCACGGGCGGCCTGGTCGACACCATCGTCGACTGCGACGCCAAGCTGGAGACGGGCACGGGCTTCCTCTTCCACGGCGTCACCTCCGACGGGCTCCTCGGCGCCACCGAGCGCGCCGTCGCGGCGCGCACGCTGCCGGCGTGGCCCAGGCTGGTTCGCCGCGTCATGCTGACCGACCGCGGCTGGGAGCGCCCCGCCCGCCGCTACGAGCAGCTCTTTCGCTCGCTCACCGCGCGCTGACCGCCGCTAGGTCGGGCGATCGGCGGCGCGCATGGCGCGCGCGAGCCACGAGACGCGGAGACCGACCCTCGAGAGGGCGACTACCTGGTGGACGGCGCCGAGCGCGAGGAGCGAGCCGCCCCCTCGCCCGCCCAGGCGCTCGGCGACGAGGGCGCCGAACGCAACGGGCACGAGGGACGCGAGGGCGCGCCAGCCCCACGACCAGGGAAGCCGGATGGGGTCACGCCGGAGCGCGGCCACGCCGAGCAGGATCGCCTGGCCCGCCCCGAGGCGAAACCGCACCACGGCGGCCCGCGCGACCTCTTGCCCGACCCCCACCGCCGCCACGCCGGCTAAGGCCACGAGGAGGACAAGCCAGCTCACCTGTTCGGAGCGGGCCTCGCCCAGGCGGTAGTAGAGAGCGTCGCGGACCGACTCGGCCAGCGTTGCGCCGACCACGACGAGCAGGATCTGCACGGCCGTCAGCGCGAGGAACACGAGCACGCTCGCACGGAACGTGGCGAACGCGCGTCCGAGCACCTGCCGGAGGGACGGGGGCCCGAGGTCGGGCGTCGCGAAGGCGAGCGACGTGAAGGCCGCGGCCGTGGGAACGACGCCGAGCGCCAGGGTGACCAGCACGACGACCCCCGCGTGCACGGTGAGGGCGGGCCCCGCCGCCATCGCCCGCATCCCGAGGCTCATGAGCGCGAGCCCTCCCTCGCGCCAGAGCGGCGCGTCGCCCTCCGGGTGCTTGCCGTAGAAGGCTGCGACCGTCGCGGTGGCGGGCCACACGAGCACGAGGGCGAGCCCGGCCTGCCACGCCCACAGCGCGAGGATCGTGGCCGGGCGACGCCGCGCCCGCATCGCGTCGTTGGCGAGGAGCACGAGACGGCGCGGCCCTCGTGCGACGGCATCGTCGGCCTGCGCGGCGTGGGCGCGCTCGACGGTCTCCTCGGTCCGCTCCTGCGTCACGGGCTCACCAGCTCGAGCAAGATCTCCGCCCAGTACGTGCCGCGCTCGAGGGTGCGCGGCGCTCCGGCCGAGGGGCTCTCGGGGGCGCGCGCGAAGTTGTTGGTCACGTTGTCGTCCAGCAGGATCGCGTGGTCCGGGTCGACGATGGCCGCGCGGATGGCGACGCGCCCGCGGTAGGAGAGGCGAACTGTGTCACCCTTGCCGTCCCAGTGGAGGCGCTCGTGGGTGTCGTCCTCGAGGACGAGGTCCACGCCGACCGGGAACGTGAGCGAGCCGCGCCGGGTGACGAGCACCCAGCCCTCGTAGGCGTCGTCGCCCGCGGAGGACCGCGGCGCGGTGGCGACCGTCTCGCGCTTGCCCTGGCGGTCGTACACGCCGGCCGCCGTGCTCGCCTTGCGCGAGAAGACCTCCGTGAGCGCGTAGTCGACCCACGCCTTCTCGAAGAGCGCGGCGTGGAGGGCGCGGCCCGCGTCCGCGCCGAGGACGTCCGCCATCGCGTGCACGAAGTCCTCCGCCGCGGGGTGACGGAAGCGCCACCGTCGCGCGTAGAGGCCCATCGCGCGCGTGAAGGCGGCGTCGCCGTGGACCCGCCGCAAGGTCTCCAGGATCGTCGCCGTGCGCGAGTAGACGAGCGACGCGTACGCGGAGCCCGTCGCGAACGCGTACGCGGGCTGCGCGACCGGCTGGTCGTGCTCGTCGTCGCGTGCGCGGACCGCGTGCGCGGCCGAGTCCGACACGTGGAGACCGACGAGGTCCACGGCGCTGGCGTCGCCCTTCCAGGCGCCCATCGTGTCGGCCTCGGCGTACGAGTTGAGGCCCTCGTCGAGGAACGGCCAGTCCACCTCGTTCGAGGCGATGAGCCCGTAGAAGTACTGGTGGCCGAACTCGTGCACCGTGACGATCTCGGGGATCCACACGCCCGGAGGGCCGTACCAGGGGCCGCCGGTGGTGATGAGGGTCGGGTACTCCATGCCGCCCGCCTCGGCCGCGCGCTCGGGCGGGTGGACGAGCGTGAGCACCGGGTACGGGTAGCGGCCGTACTTCTCGTGAAAATCCGGGATGGCGAACCGCATCGAGTCGAGCTCGCGGTCGGCCACGCTCTTGAAGCCCGGCGGATAGAGGATCGTGACCTTCACGCCGTCGATCGTGGTCGCGCCCGTCTGCCACTCGTCCCACGCCGTCCACGCGAAGTCGTGGATGTCCGCCTGCACGTGCCGCTCGATTCGGCGCCCTGCCGCGACGTGGCTCTCCACGACGGGGCCCGTGGCGCCGATGACGTACGCCTCCGGCACGTCCATGGTGACGTCGTAGGTGCCGAAGTCTGCGTAGAACTCCGCGAGGTGGTGGAAGGGGAAGTGCGCCCAGATGCCGCTCGGCTCGAGCCGGGCGATCTTCGGGAACCACTGCCCGACCATGTTGAAGTTGCCGGCGTGGCCGGTGCGCTCGAGGACGCTCGGCAGCTTGCTGTCCCACGCGACGTCGATGGTGACGGTCTCGCCCGGAAGGACCTCGTGCGCGAGCGGCACCCGTGCGTCCGTCTCGTCCTCGTCGCCCGGGCGGCGGAGCTCCGCCTTGGGCCACAGGTCTCCGTCCTCGCCGATGGCGAAGCGGCGGACGTCGATGTAGCCCCACTCGGTCAAGGGCTCGCTCCCGCGAAATCCGCCGACGGGCTCGCGCAGGTAGGCCGAGCCCTCGTTCTTGAAGGCGTTCAGGTACAGGTGGACCCACAGCTCGTGCGCCGGCACGCCGCTCGTGTTTCGCCAGCGGATGGTCCCCTCGCCGTGGATCGTGTGCGCGGCCGCGTCGAGCTTCGCGACCATCGTGTAGTCGGCGACGTCCTCGGCGTGCTCGAGCATCGGCGCCTCGGCGTCGAGCGCCGCGCCGCGCGACGGCGTGTCCGCCGCGGGGGCCCGGCCGGTGTCCGCGCGTACGGCCAGCGGGAGCGCGAGGACGAGCAACGCGAACACCGCCAAGCTGAGCCTCGCCGCGCGCATGGATGACGAACGGTAGCCGCAAATGAGCCCGCGCACACCCTCGCCGCGCGCGGGACTTCTGGTCCGGAGCACCCTTGCATTGGTATCCTCCGGCCCGATGAGAACTACCGATCGGTGCCGTGCCCTCGCCCTTGCAGCCGTCCTCGCCGCAGCCTCCTCGTGCGGCGGCTCGCCCGCGCATCCGGACACGCCGGGGGGAGGAGCCCCGCCGCCCGCGGCCGAGGTCAAGGCGGCGACGCGTCCGTGCGGCAGCGCCGACACCGTACAGCAGCACGACCTCAACGGCACGACGCCGAGCGAGGCGCTCGTGCCGTGCTCGAAGAACGGCGCCGGGGACTTCTCGGGTGCCATCAAGATCGAGACGATCCCCGAGGGCATCCACATCACCATCAACGCGACCGACGACGAGGTGAACGCGGGCGTGCTCGGCTCGGACGTCCGCACGCGCGACGCGGTCATCGTCTACACGAAGGGCAGGGTCGCGAAGGCCATCGAGGTTCCGCTCGTCAAGACGAAGGACGGCTACGTGGGCGACAAGATCGTCCTCTACGAGGACCTCGGCAAGCTGACCGACGACGGCACCAAGCTCGACATCGCCGTCTTCGACCACGACAAGAGCTCCGGCCAGCCGAGCGAGGAGATGCACGTGCAGGTCGCCGTCAGCACCGGCAAGAGCTGCGAGAAGGCGCAGGACGAGAACCCGCAGACCATCAACATGGGAGCCCGCGACGCCAAGCCGGACCTCACGCGCGAACAGCTCGGGGCGCCCATGGCGCAGAGCGGCTTCTTCTCCTCGTGCGGGCTGGGGAGCAGCGCGAACGCCGACATCTGCGTGGCGGTGAAGCAGGGCAAGCCGCTCGGGGTCTCCGTGAGCGTCACGCCCGCGGACAACCGCGTGGCCGCCTGCATCGATCGCGCGACCCGGAGCCTCAAGTTCCCGACGAGCGACAAGCTCGACGTCGTGCACCAGCACTTCTAGAGCGCTCCTTCGCGTGAGGGGGCGGTCCCCTACGCGTGAGGGGGCGGTCCCCTACGCGTGAGGGGGCGGTCCCCTACGCGTGAGGGGCGGTCCCCTACGCGTGAGGGGCGGTCCCCTACGCGTGAGGGGCGGTCCCCTACGCGTGAGGGGCAGTCCCGTACGCGTGAGGGGCAGTCCCGTATGCGTGAGGGGTGGTCCCCTACGCGTGAGGGGTGGTCCCCTACGCGTGAGGGGTGGTCCCCGACGCGTGAGCGAGGGCCCCCACGCCCTGGAGGAAGCTCCCTCCACGGCGTGGGGGATCGCTCCTCAGCTCGGGTCCATCGCCTTGTCGCCCGCGCGCTCGCGGCCCTCGGCGCTGCGCTCTGCCGGGTCGAAGTAGCGAATCAGCTCATCGCGCTGGCGCATGACGAAGAGGACCTGGGCGGGCGTGAGCTTCGACTTCGCCTGCTCCACGAGCTCGAGCTCCGCCTCGATGATCGTGGGAGGTGCGGCCATCTCGCGCAGCCGGTCGCGGCGGGCGAGGCGCTCCGCCAGCCGCACCATCCAGCTGTACGAGTCGTTGTCGGACGCGCGGGGTGTGGGCTTGGTGGGCCGAAGCATGGCCGGAGTCTAGCCTCGTTGCCCTCGCGCGCGCCATCAAAGCCGCGCGTCGTCTACGGCATGTCTCCGCAATGGTCGTCCGGGACGGTGCGCACCCGGGCCCAGGTCTGGCCACGCCCGTGGGCGCCCTTCGGCAAGTACGTCACGTTGACCTTCGCGCCGCCGCGCATGACCGCAATCTTCACGGGGACATCCGCGTCGCCGTCGCGCTCCGTCATCGTCTGCACGAGGTCACCCTCGCGCAGCCCAGCCTTCGCAGCTGGACCGCCGGGCCGTAGCCCGACCACGCGCCCCTCCTTGGCCTCCCGCGTCCCCACGACGTCGAACCCGGGGTCGAAGGCGACGTACTCGCCCGCGCCGGAGTGGAAGCACGGCCCGAGCGCGCTCGGCGGCAGCTCGAGGGGAGCGCCGCGCGTGATGAACGCGTCGAAGGACTTGGCGGCGTCGGGGTCCTCCTTGGCGAGCGCGTCGACCACGGCGGTCGCCTGCACGGGGCGTCCGCCGTCGTGGCGAGCCTGCTCGACCAGGGCGAGGAGCACCGCGTCGAGCGACTTCTCCCCCTTGCTCCGGGCGCGAATGACGGCGGCCTCGCGCGCGGCGAAGAGCGCCCCTCGCGCGACCAGGACGGCCCTCGCGACGTCGTTCGACTCCGCCTCGGCCGCGAGCTCCGCGTTGGTGCGCTTGGCGAAGCCCGTCGTCGCGAGCACGGCGAGCTGCCCCGCGATCTCGTCCTTCGTGTCGTTCGCCGTGAAGAGGCCGAGGCGAGAGAGGACGTGCATCGCGACGTACCGCGCGACGCCGTCGTTGAACCACCAGGCCTCGGCGTCGTGCGGCGGAGGCGACGCGAGCCGGAGCTCGCCGCCGATCCAGCGGTGCGCGAGCTGCTGGCCCACCGAGAGCCGCAACGGGGCGCTCCACGGCTCCGAGGGACCGAGCTGCAGGAGCACGCTCGCCGCGCGCGCCGTCGTGGAGAAGGAGCCGACCGGGCGCGTCTGCGCCATGAGAAGGTAGGTCCAGAGCGAGTTGTCGTGCTCCTTGAACTGCTCGCTGAGGCCCGTGCGGATGACCGCCATCTCCGCCACCGCAGGCCGTGGATCGAACGACGTGTACCCGAGCCACGCCCCCTCGTCCCGGCCCGACGCGTCGTCCTCGAACTTGGCGGCCCCCATCGAGCCGGCGAGGAAGCTCCCGTAGCGCAGCACCCTCGGGCGGATGGTCATGTGGTGGCTCGCGCCGAAGCCGAAGCTCGACGCGGCGTTGGGGGCGCGCAAGGCCTCGCCGTCGATCTTGAGGATCGTCGGCACCGACAGGTCGTCGAGCGCCGAGGGCAGCGCGAGGAGCCCCTCTCCGGCCCCGCGGAAGCGGTCGTCGAGGACGAGCTGCCCCAGCGGATCGTCCGGCGCGTCGCCGTTTGCCGCCACGTCGTACGAGAGGTGCACCGCGCCCGTCAGGGGGCGCCCGAGCGTGAGCTCCACGCCCGGCGCCGCGGCCGCCACGTCGACCTTGATCTCCCCGGTGTCGTCGTGGGCAGCCACGTTCGAGACGCGGTCCACCCCGGTGCGCCGGATGCGCCAGGCCTGGAGAGGTCCGCCCGCGACCTTCAGGTCCACCGAGGCGGGGATCGACACGTCGATCTCGACGTGGACGTGCGGCGAGGGGTCGTGCACCGGCCGCAGCAGGATGGAGAGCCCCGGGTTGGTGGGAGCGCTGGGTGCCGGCGGCGGAGGAGGCGGCGGCGCCGGCGCGGGAGGCGGCAGGGGGGCCACCGCAGGCGGCGGCGGGGCGGCGCCTCCGCAGGCTTCGAGCAGACCGAGGGAGGCGAGGGCGACCAGGGCGAGCGAGCGTTTCACGCCACCACCGTAGACGGCGTGCCGCCGCGCGTCGACGGCTCCGTGCGGGGCAGGGCCCCTCGGCTAGCGGCGCTTGGCGAAGAACGTCTTCGCGGCCGGCTCGAATGCCTTTCGGCCCGCCGCGCAGAGCCTGATGCTCTCGACGGTCGAGGCGAGCACGCGCGCGCCGCCCTCGATGGCCGCCGCCTTCGGCTTGAGGAACTCCTCCACGTCGGCGGCGTGGGCGTCGTCGCAGAACGAGCTGGGCGCCCCGAGGAGCGCGACCCCCCCGTGGTGCTTCGGCAGGCGGCGCTGCACGGTGTCGAAGTGGGCCTTGAGCCACGCCCATGCGTCGTCGCGCGTCTCGACCCGCGAGAGCTGGATGCGCAACGGAACGATCGCCTCGTTGTCGCGCAGCTGCGTGTCGAGGACGAGCGCGAGCGCCGCGAGCTCCCTGTGATCGGCGACGCTGAGGGCGTAGAGGAGGCGCGCCCGCACCGTCTCGTCGACCGACGCGAACAGCAGGGCCCTGATCCCGTTCCAGGTCGTCCGGTCCGCTTCCTCGCCGACCACGCTGAGCGCGAGACCGGCGGTGTCCGGATCCATCGCCGCCGCCTCCGCGGCGTTCGGGCCACCGAGCTTGTCGAGGTAGGCCTGGCCGCGCTTCTTGGCCTGCGCCCGCACCGCCCCGTCGCGGGCCGTGCTGATGAGGAATCCAAGCACCGACGCGCGCCGCAGCCGCGCGTCGTCGTCCTCTCCCTCCTTGCGATCCCAGCCGAGCTTGGACGCCGCCGGCGCGTAGACGGTGCGCCCGTAGGCCTCGACGTTGCCGCGGAGCGCCGTGTCTTCGTAGAGCCAGTCCCGGGCCAGGCCCACGTACCGCATCGCCTCCTCGGCGAGGCCGGGATCGGTGGCGTTCGCGAGCGGGCTGACCGCCTCGAGGATGTCCTTGAACGGGGCCGTCGCGCGGGCGAAGTCGCCGTGCAAGCTCGCGGCGTATGCGATCTGTTCGCGCGTGGACAGGGCAGCGAGGTTCTTCCGGAGCTTCGCGAGCAGCGGAGGCGCGACCGAGAGCTGGTAGTAGCCCTTCGCGTCGGCGTTCGGCAGCACCCACGCGGGGCACGCCCCGCCGCCGCCGGTGGTGCCCAGGGGCACGTCGGCCTCGGGTTGCGTCAGCAGGGTGCAGAAGACGTCGCGGTCGGTGCGCGTGCACACGGGGACCTGCCAGGACTGGCCCGTGCTGCCCGTGGAGCCGAGAGGCAGGAAGCGCGACTGCTTGAGGTGAAGCATCGGAGGCTTGGTGCCGTTCGCGGGGCACGTGACGGCGGCCGTCACGAGCGGCAGCCCGGGCCGGTCGAGGAACGTGTGGAAGGCGGTCTTCACGTCCTTGCCGGTGGCCGTGCTCTCGGCGTCGAGGAAGTCGTCCGCCGTGGCGTTGCCGAACCGGTGGGCCTCCAGGTACGCGTGGAGCCCCTTTTGCCAGGCCTCGGGCCCCGCCCAGGCTTCGAACATCGCGAGCACGCCGGCGCCCTTGTTGTAGGTGATGGAATCGAAGGCGTTCTCGATGTCGTTCGCGCTCTCGATGGGCTGGCGGATGGCGCGGGCGCTCACGAGCGAGTCGGCGTTCATCGCGCCGTGGATCTGGCGCAGGAGCGAGAGGTCCATGTGAAGCTTCGGCTCCCACAGGTCGACTGCCTTGGTACCCACCCAGGTCGCGAACGCCTCGTTCAGCCACGCGTCGTCCCACCACGCGAGCGTGACGAGATCGCCCGTCCACTGGTGGGCGAGCTCGTGCGCCATGACGTTGGCGTACAAGCGTCGCTGGCTGATGGGCGCCGTCGCCTCGTCCATCAGGACGAGCCTCTCGCCGAAGGTGATCGCGCCCGCGTTCTCCATCGCGCCGCCCTTGCCGGGCACCGCGAGGATGTCGATCTTGCTGAACGGGTACTCGATGCCGAAGTACTGCTCGAGGGTGGAGAGGATCTCGCCCGTGTGCGAGAGGGCGTAGGCGACGTCCTTGGCGCGCCCGTGCGGCACGATCGCCCGGACGTGGAGCGGTCGCTTTCGCACCGCGTTGGGCGGCACGTCCGGCGCGGGAACGACGTCGAATGCGCCGACGGCGAACGCCACGAGGTAGCTCGGCAGCGGCGTCGTCGGGGCGAACTTGATGCGCACCCTTGTGCCCTCGGAGCTCCGGGTCACCTCCTCCGTGTTGGCCACGGCGCTCAGATCGCTGGGCACGACGAGCGTGGTCGTGAAGGGGATCTTGAAGCCCGGCTCGTCGAAGCAGGGGAACGCGTGGCGGGCGGCCACCGACTCGAACTGGGTGAAGGCGTACTCGACCCCCGCCTCGCTCGTCCTGTAGAGACCCTCCTGCCCTCGCGCGAGCGGCGCGTCGTACTCGATGTGGACGCGCACGTCCCCCTGCGGCGCGGCGTGCGCGAGCGCGATGCCGGCGATCCCGCTCGTCCCCTGCGCACGCCACGCGGCGACGATCGGGGCGCCGCCGGCCGGGGTCACCGAGGCGGCGGTGACGTGGAGGTCCGCCCCGCCGTGAAGCCACACGACCGTGCGCGCGTGCTCGAGGGCCACGTCGATGTCGACCTTGCCCGAGAACCGCTCCTGCTTGGGGTCGATGTGCAGCTCGATCGCCTCCGCGCGCGGGCGCGTGTCCGCCGGAAGTCGCAGCGGAGGCGCGGTCTCGGTGATCGGAGGCACCGCCGCCTCTTGCGGCGCCGGGGGAGCGACCGGTGCAGGCGCCGGCTGCGGAGCGCCGCCGCACGCGGCCAGGGCGATCACGGTGGTCAGGAGCGCGAAAAGAGGGGCCGGTCGAGTCTTCACGCGGGCACGATACGCAGTTGGCGGACGGCCGGGTAGCAGAGTGAAGATGACGTCGCGGCGCGTGTCGTGGACGTCCCGCGTGACCCGTGCAACGCTGCCTGGACCGTGGTGAAGCGAGCGTTTTCGTGAGCGAAGAGGCGGAGCCGCGGCGTGGTCAACACCATGCCCTTCGGCCGGAGCACGTGCGCGCGGTTCGGCTCGGTCACGGCGCCAACTGCTCGAGCATCGGCAGCGTCGTCGACGCGCTCTTCGCGAGCGCCGTCGTGGGCGCCGCGGTCTTCGCCGCCGTGGTGGCTGCCATGAAGAAGGAACCCGTCACGGTCGTGGGCGAGCCTCCTCCCGGCGCGAAAGGCGAGGCCCCCAAGGAAGAGCCGGGCGCCCCGCGTCCCTGAGGCCCGGGGGCTCTGAGGCCCCGGGGCCCTGGGGCCCTGGGGCCCGCCTCGTCCATCTCGGCTAACGGGTCATCCAGCCGTTGGGGGTGGATTTATCTAATATCAACGGCTTGGGTCACGCCTACATGTGGTCCGGGAAGTGCACCAGGCGCGCGCTCGAATGCGCCGACCCCTGCTCCCGGAGGTTTCGATGATGCTTCGCGCCTGGTACGTCCTGCCTCTCGCCGTCGCTTCCCTCGCCGCGTGCGACGTCTCGCACGACCGGGTCGGGGTCACCACGGGCGCCTCTTCGGGTGGCGGGTACACGACGAAGCCTGCCGACACGGCGACGAACAAGTACTGCGACGTCATCATCGCCGGCGGCTCGGCCTCCGCGATCGCGGCCGCCATCAGCTCCGCCCACGAGGGCGCCAAGACGTGCCTGCTCGAGCCCACCGACTGGGTCGGCGGTCAGCTGACCGCGTCGGGGGTGCCCGCCATCGACTGGGCCTGGCACACGGTGGGTACCGAGAACGTCGCCGCCATCGACAAGGAGCCCGCGAACGTCACGCCGAACTTCCTCGGCATGATGACGACGGTGGGTGACCCCGGGCGCTGCTGGGTCAGCGACAACTGCTTCAACCCGCAGGACCTGCTCACGAAGGGGCTCGACGTCAGCGTCAAGAACCTCGCCGGGACCCTCTTCGTCTACCCCCTCACCGTCGTCAAATCGGCGGTCACGAGCAACGGCCAGATCCAGCAGGTCACGGCCATCCAGCGCACGCCCATGCCGGGCGTGGCCAACAGTGGGTTCGACGTCCTCCCGTCGGTCGACATCCCCGACTGGTACAGCCCGAGCCCGTCCGCCCGTTACACGAAGCAGGTCCTGACCTTCTCGCTCGACGACGGCGCGTCGGGTCAGAACGCCGTCTTCGTCGACGCGACCGACTGGGGCGAGCTGCTCGCCATCTCGGGTGCATCCTACATGCAGGGCGTCGACTCGGCCGACGGGGCGCTCACGGGCAACGACGCGTGCGGGATGGCCGCCGTGTTTCCGTTCGTCGAGCGCCTCAACGCGACCGCAACGAGCGAGCCGGCCAACCCGCACACCGTCGACCACCCGACCTCGTACGGCCTGAACGGCACGTCGTGGGACCAGGTGTGGACCTACCGCCGCATCGCGTCGACCGCGCAGGGCGTCGCCTCGGGCGATCTGAGCAACCAGAACTGGAACCCGGGCAACGACTACCAGTACGGCTACCTCTACAAGACCAAGGCGGCCACCGCGGCCGAGGTGCCCGACTGGCAGGGCGGTATGGACCTGGGCCAGGTCGCGGCCGCGGAGCGTCAGGCCTTCGGCTGGCACTACTACTTCAAGGCGCAGGGGCCGTACGCGAGCCGCATCACGCTCGACTACGGGACCTTGGGCACCGGTCACGGCCTGTCGAAGCTGCCGTACATGCGCGACGCGCGCCGCTCGATCGGGGTCGGCAACTTTCTCCTCCAGGCGGCCGACATCAGCGGCACGGCCGCGCAGCTCACGGGCACGCGCTTCATCGACCGCGTCGCCATCGGCTCGTACGACATGGACATCCGCAGCATCATCGGGTGCACGTACCCCGCCTACGTCACCGTGGGCTACAGCGTCCTGCCCTATTACATCCCGCTCCGCGCGCTGACGAACCGGGACTACGGCAACCTCCTCGTGTCGGGCAAGACGATGGCGCAGACCTTCCTCGTGAACGCGGCCTCCCGGCTTCACCCCATCGAGTGGTCCTCGGGCACGGCCGCCGGGGCGGTCGCCGCGTTCATGGCGAAGAACCAGCTGACGTCGAGCCAGGTGCTCTACGACTACCTCGCGGACGCGCAGGCGCAGGTTGCCCAGCACACGCCCATCAACTGGACGATCAACGGCTCGGTCTACCCCGCTCCTGGCGACACGCTGGCGCCGCTGCCCTCGCCGGGCGCTCCGGTGACGAACCCCGTGTCGCCCCCCTCGGCGGATGCCGGGGCGGGGACCGACGCCACCCAGCCCGAAGGGACGGATGCTGGCGTCGACGCGGCGGCGGACGCGGAGACCGATGCCGGGGCGGACGCTGCTGCCGATGACGCGGACGCCGGCCCGTTCGGTCCCTGAGCCGACCCGCAGACCGCTCAGAAGCCGCCCCCACCGCCGCCGTTGTTACCGCACTCCGCGTCGTCCGGCGTGCACCAGACGACGGGGTCGATGTTCACCGCGACGTCGGGGCGGCTCACGGCGATGCCGTCCGTCGTCATCCCGGTCACGTCGAGCGACGTCGAGATGCTCCCTGACGGGCAGGTGTCATCGAGGCACGCGTTCGTCCCGTAAGGCTCGACGGTGAAGCCCGGGAACGCGGGGAGGGGGACGGTCGCCCCGTCGGTCGGCACGCTCACCATCACGCAGGTCTGGGTGATGGTGCAGCCCGCGCCGCTCACGAGCCGAGCGCAGACGTTGTAGTTGCCGGCGCAGTTCGCGTTGAACGACCCTCCCGAGCCGAACGTCGGGTCGCACTGGCCGTCGTTGTCGACGGCCGAGCAGATCTCCGCGCCAGGCTGGGGGAAGCCCTCGGCCTCGGGGCAGTCGCCGTCGTAGCTGATGTTGTTGACGTTGACGCTCCCGCCGGTGTTGCAGAACATCGTGCGCGTCGTGTTGCCGCCCTCGCAGGCCGGGTTCGTGGTGCACATGGAGTCCGCGCAGCCCGCCTGGCCGTTGCAGTTGGCGTCCGAGTTGTTGCTGCAGTTCTCCATCGGCGCCGGCAGGACCTGGCCCACGCAAGCGCTCCAGGTCGCGCCGGACGCGTTCGCCACGCACGTCTGCGTCCCCGCCTTGCAAGAGCCGACGCCCTCGGTGCCCGAGGGGCCGCTGTAGCAGCTCTGCGTCGCGCCCGGCGTGCACGTGCAGTTGCAGGTCGGGTCGGCGCAGCCGACCTTTCCGTCGCACGTGTCATCGGTCGTGCTGCTGCAGACCTCCGTGGGAGCGGGGGTGACCTGACCCGTGCACGGTCCCCACGTGCTCCCGGTCGACGTCGTCATGCACGTCTGGGTTCCTCCCTTGCAGATGCCGACGCCCTCGGTGCCAGAAGGGCCGCTGTAGCAGCTCTGGGTCGTGTTGGGCATGCACGCGCAACCCTGGTTGGACGCGCCGTTGCACGCGTGGTCGACGCCGTCGCACGCGGGCGGCGTCGGCGCGCCCGAGCCCGTGCACGCGCCCCATACGCCGAACTCGCCGTCCGCCGTGCACGTCTGCGTTCCCCACGTGCAGGTGCCGACGCCGGCCTGCGAGGCCTCGCCCACGTAGCACTTCTGCGACTGGCCGAGGCTCGTGCACGAGCAGCCTTGCTGGTCGTAGCCCGACCCGCACGCGCCCACGTCCGCGCCGATGGAGGCGTCCATCTCGAGCAGCGAGGTGGAGCCCGTGTCAGCCGGAGTCGATCCACCGTCGGGCCCTGACCCGGGTACGGTGGTGCCGCTGTCGCTCTTGACGACCGGGGCGGTCTGAAACCCGCTCCGCGAGCGTGGCGTCCCGCAAGCTGCGACCGTGGCCGCGACGAGCGCGAGGCCGCAAACCCAGACCCACGACCGGACTGCAAGCGTCGTCATGAAGAGCCTCATGGACGACGAGCAAGTGCAGCACGGATGCCAGGTATCGGAGACCTGCCGGAAATGTGGTCTTCCGGCCGGAAAGAGGAGCTCGCGCGATGCCGCGATTCACGGGCGCGCGATTCGCCCGGTCCCGTGTGCGACGGATGGCGCAACGGGGCTGGTGCGCCCGGGGCTCGGGCCGGATGGTCCTTCGATCCCGCAAATCGGACAGGGCCCGCGGGCCGCCGTCAGAAGAGCCGCAATTGCGGCGATCGATCCGGCCTCGCGAAGGTCTGCGGCGGTTGGGCGAGGTCGGCGTTGAGCCCGAGCCGCTTCACCGTCGCCTCGAAGAGGGCCGACGTCGCCTCCGCGTACGGCCCTTCGCCCGTGCCTCGCTTGCCGAAGCGCGGATCGTAGAGCGCGCCGCCCCGGGTGTCGCGGATCCGGTTCATCACCTTGTCGGCCCGCAGAGGGAGGGCCGCGCGGAGCCGCTCCTCGAAGACGCCCTTCACGGCACCTGGCAACCGCAGCAGAACGTAGCCCGCCTGCGTCGCGCCGGCGTCGCGCGCGGCCTTGAGCACCTGGGGCATCTCCTGGTCGTTCAGTCCGGGAATGATGGGCGCGACGTTGACGCCCACGCGGACACCCGCCGCGGCGAGCTTCTCGATGATGCGCAGCCGCCGCTCGGGCGTCGCGACGTACGGCTCGATGGCGCGCGCGTGCTCGGGGCTCGCGAAGGGGATGCTGACCGTGACGTGCGCGGACGCGACCTCCGCGAGCCTCACGAGCACGTCGATGTCACGCTCGACGAGGGGGGACTTGGTGACGATCCCCGCGGGGTTCTTGTACTCCGCGCACACCTCGAGGCACGCCCGCGTCACCTTGTACGAGGCCTCGAGAGGCTGGTAGCAGTCCGTCACCCCGCTGAAGACGACGAGGTCTCCTTTCCAGGACGGCCGGTCGAAGGCCTCCCGCAGCAGGGCCGCCGCGTCGGGCTTGACGACGATCTTGCGGTCGAAGTCCGTCCCGGCGCCGAAGCTCAGGTACTCGTGCGAGGGCCGGGCGTAGCAGTACGCGCAGGCGTGAAAGCACCCCCGGTACGGGTTCACGCTCCAGGTGAACCCGATGTCCGGGCTGTCGTTCTTCGAGAGGATCTGCCGGGTATGGTCCTCGTAGACCTGGAGCGGGACGTGCGGCGCGTCCCCGTCGAGGTAGTCGATCGTCGTGGTGGCCCAGGGGTTGGGCGGGTTGGCGAGCGGGAGGAAGCGCATCCGAGGTACCGTATGGTACCACGCAGATGTTCAGTGGTCCTAGAGGATGACCTGATCCGCGACGAGCTTCTTCGCCTGCGCCGCGCGGAAAGCCTTGAGCTTTTCACCCAGCTCGGGTCGCTTGCCGGCGAGGATGGCCGCAGCGAAGAGCGCGGCGTTGGCGGCGCCCGACTTGCCGATCGCGAACGTGGCCACGGGGACGCCCCTCGGCATCTGGACGATGGCGAGCAGGGCATCGAGCCCCTGGAGGGACGAGGAGTCGATCGGCACGCCCAGGACGGGGAGGGTTGTCTTGGAGGCAATGACGCCAGGGAGGTGCGCAGCCCCCCCAGCCCCCGCGATGAAGACCTCGACTCCGCTGGCTTGCGCTCCCTCCACGTAGGCGAAGAGGGCGTCGGGGGTACGATGGGCCGAAAGGACGCGGGCCTCGTGCGGGATGCCGAGCTCGGTGAGGAGCTCGCGCGCCGGGGTCACGGTCTCGAGATCGCTGCGGCTGCCGATGACGATGGCAACGAGCGCGCTTTGAGTTTGAGGGCTACCGGGAGGGGAGGGGAGGGAGATGGTGGTCGGGCTCACGCCTCGGCCTTAGCTCGTTTTGGCCGCTCCGCAAAGCCACTACCGCCAGTGCCCTTCTTTGGGGTGCCCGCCGCGGTGAAGGTGAAGACGAGCTTGCCGTCCTTCGCGTCCACGTCGGCGTGGCCGCCGTGCTCGAGTGCTCCGAACAGGAGCTCCTCGCCGAACGGCTTCTTCACTTCGTCCTGGATGACGCGGGCGAGCGGACGCGCGCCGTTGTCCTTGTCGTAGCCCTTCTCGGCGAGGTACTCGCGGGCCGCCTTCGTCAGCGCGATCGTCACCTTCTTGGCCTCGAGCTGGTCGGCGAGCTCCTTCACGAACTTGTCGACGATCGAGTGCATCACCTCGGGCGACAACGAATTGAAGCCGATGCGGGCGTCCAGACGGTTGCGGAACTCCGGGCTGAACATGCGCGTGTACTCCCGGTCGGCGTCGCCGGTGGCGCGTAGCTCGCCGAAGCCAACCGCCTTGCGGGAAAGGTCTCGCGCGCCGACGTTGCTCGTCATGAGCAAGATCACGTGCCGGAAATCGGTCTGCTTGCCGTTGTTGTCGGTGAGCTTTCCGTGGTCCATCACCTGGAGGAGCACGTTGAAGACGTCGGGGTGAGCCTTCTCGATCTCGTCGAGCAGGAGAACGGCGTGGGGCGTCTTCGCTATGGCGTCCGTCAGGAGGCCGCCCTGATCGAACCCGACATACCCGGGGGGCGCACCGATGAGCCTGGAGACCGTGTGGCGCTCCATGTACTCGCTCATGTCGAACCGCACGAACGAGATGCCCAGCGTCTTGGCGAGCTGCTTGGCGACCTCGGTCTTGCCCACGCCGGTCGGACCCGTGAAGAGGAAGGACCCGATCGGCTTCTCGGGGCTCCGTAGCCCGGCCCGCGAGAGCTTGATGGCCGAAACGAGCTGGCTGACCGCGTGGTCCTGCCCGAAGATGACGCCGCGGAGCTCCTTCTCGAGGTTGCCCAGGCGCTCCTTGTCCGTGCCCGAGACCTCGCGGGGCGGGATCTGCGCCATGCGCGACAGAACGGCCTCGACCTCGAGGATGCCCACCTTGGCACCGGCACCAGCGCTGAGCTTCGCCGCGGCGCCTGCCTCGTCGAGCAGATCGATCGCCTTGTCGGGCAACCGGCGATCGTGGAGGTACCGCGACGAGAGGTTCGCGGCGCCCTCGATGGCCTCCTCCGTGTACGTGATCCCGTGGAACTCCTCGTACTGGGGACGCAGGCCCTGGAGGATCTTGATCGTGTCCTCCACGCTGGGCTCGCCCACGTCCACGCGCTGGAAGCGGCGGGCAAGCGCGCGGTCCTTCTCGAAGTGCGCCCGGTACTCCTGGAACGTCGTCGACCCGATGCAGCGCAGCTTGCCGGAGGCGAGGGCGGGCTTGAGCAGTGCCGAGGCGTCCATGCTGCCGCCGCTGGTCGAGCCGGCTCCGATGATCGTGTGAATCTCGTCGATGAAGAGGACGGCACCGTCGATCTTCTGGAGCGCCTTCATGACGCCCTTGAGCCGCTCCTCGAAGTCGACGCGGTAGCGCGTGCCGGCGAGGAGCGCGCCCATGTCGAGGGAGTAGACGACCGACTGCTTCAGGGCGTCAGGCACTTCGCCCCGCTGGATCTTGAGGGCGAGGCCCTCTGCGATCGCGGTCTTGCCGACGCCAGCGTCTCCCACGAGCAGCGGGTTGTTCTTCTTTCGCCGCGCCAGAATCTGGATGACCCGCAGGACCTCGTTCACGCGGCCCACGAGCGGATCGATGCGCTTGTCGCGCGCCTCTTCGTTGAGGTTGACGGTGTAGGCCTTGAGCGGATCCTTCGCGGTCTTCGGGGATTCGCCCTCGGCGAGGTCGCCGTCACCACCCTCGGCGCCCTCTTCCGGGCTCTTGGAGATGCCGTGCGCGATGTAAGCGACCACGTCGAGACGGGTGACGCCGGACTGCTCGAGCAGCGTCACGGCGAACGAGTCACGCTCGGCGAAGATCGCGACGAGCACGTTGGCGCCCTTCACCTCGTCCTTGCCCGACGATTGCACGTGGGCCGCAGCCCTGCGGATTGCCCGCTGGACGCCCAGCGACGGGGTCGGTGTGGAGGAGGAGCCCTCAGGCATCGTCTCGACCTGCTCGGCGAGAAACGCCTCGAGCCGGGCCTTGAGATCCTTCACGTCCCCGCCCGAGTTGCGGATGACCTGCGCCGTCGTGTCGTCGAACAGGAGGGCGTAGAGCAAATGCTCCACCGTCATGAACTCGTGGCGGCGGCGGGCGGCCTCGGTCGCGGCGAGCGAGAGCGCAATTTCGACTTCGGGGCTGATTCGCATCGTTTCGCTGTTCTCGCTCTGTTCTTGGCTGATCGGCTCTTGGGGGCTCTGGTCTTGGATGCCAGGGGGTTTCGCGCGGTGACTGTCCAGCCTGCCGGGCTAGGTCTCGGGCTCTGTCGTGAGGAGCAGGGGCATGCCGTGCTCGTGCGCAAACTCCGTAACTTTCTGAACCTTCGTCTCCGCGATGTCCCGCGTGTAGACCCCGGCCACGGCCGAGCCCTTCCGGTGGACGGTGAGCATGATGTAAGTCGCTTCGGTCTCGCTCTTCTGGAAGAACTGCATGAGCACCATGACCACGAATTCCATCGTGGTGAAGTCATCGTTGTGAAAGATGACCTTGTAGAGCTTGGGCGTCTGCGTCTTGGGGCGCTCTAGAACCTCCGTCTCTTCTTTGCGCTGGGGCGAGGGCGGGGGCGGCTTGCTGGGGGGGGAGGGCATCAGGGATGAAGGATTTTAGCGCACTTCTTGTTCGAAGGAGACCTGGGCAGCGGAGCCCGCGTCTTTGCACGCGGGCCGTTGCCTCCTGATACGATGCCAAACATGGATGCTCGGGGGCGAGCCAACGCGATCCTGCGCGCGACGCTCGCGCTGGCGGACCCTGGGCTGCGGGTCTCTTATCTGTCCGGAGTGCTGCTCGAAGTGGACGTGGCCGCGCTCGGGAGAGCGCTCGACGTGCTCTGCGCGCGCGCCGAGCAGGCGGAGGAGCCGGCGAGGGAAGTGCTGGTCTCGCTCGTCGACGCACTGAACCGGGAAGGCGCCGAGGATCTCGTCCAGCTCCTGCGCGAGGAGGCCGTCGGTGCGTCGCTGCTCTCGCTCGAGCGGCTCATTCGCCAGCCGCTTCTGCTGTCGCGACCCCCCGAAGCTCCGCCCGAGGAGACGCGGCCTCCCGATTACGGACGCGGCCGCCCGCTCACGCTGGGGGAGCGCAAGGCGCTCGCGCGGCGGCCGAACCGGGAGACGCTGGAAAGGCTCCTGCTCGACCCGCACCCGCACGTCATCCGCGGCCTGTTGCGTAACCCCCGCCTCACGGAGGACGACGTGGTGCGGCTCGCCGCGCGGCGGCCCAACCGCACAGCGGTGCTCGCCGAGATCGCGCGATCGACCAAATGGATTCACCGGGGCCGGGTCCGGCTGGCCGTCATCCTGAACCCCGACACGGCGGTCGAGATCGCCGGGCCCATCAGCGGGCTGCTCGTACGGCAAGAGCTCCGCCTGGTCGCAGAGTCCACCCACGTCTCGCCCGTCATCCGCGCGCTCTGCCTCGAGCACCTCGAGCGGCGCCCACCCGGCGAGGGCGCTCGCGAGCCCGGGGGCCGCGGCGACCCGCTGCAGTAAGCCACCAGCCCCTGCTAGCCTTCTTCTTCTTCGATTTCCCAGCGGGCGAGGGCGCGCAGGCTGATGGCGGTGCCGCACGATGCGCAGAGCGGCGGCTCGTCGTAGACGACGTCTCCGCCACGGGACCAGATGTAGAGGCCGCTTCCGAGCGTATCGTCCTCGTCGGCGAGGTCGACCTTTGTCCCGCAGACGTCGCAAGCGGGCTCTTCAGGCTCGAAGAGCACCTGCTGCGTCAACGTCACGAACGACTCTGGTAGAGCCACGGACCCGAACATAGCGCAGCCTGGGGCGTCCAGCACGTCCCGCCTGGATTCACGGGGATGAAAGCAGCGGTTTCGCGAGGATGCGCACGTCGGCGCGAGGCTCGAGCGCTTTCTTCGCAACTGCCGGCGGCCGTCTGGCGATGGGATGGCATGAGTTACGACCTCAGGTTCGCCGTGGGGGTTCTGGTGCTGCTGACGCTGCTCGTGCAGGGCTGCGCCTCGACCGCACCCCTGCCGAAGAAGGCCATTGCGCTCAACCGCGACGGCATCTCGGCCCTCGCCGTCGGCGACCTCGAGACCGCCGAGGCGCGCTTCGCGGTAGCGGTCGAGTACAACGCTCGGTTCACGGAGGCGTGGGTGAACCTCGGGCTGGTCGAGCTGTGGAGGGGTAACCTCACCCTCGCCGAGCACCATTTCTCCCGCGCTCGCGAGCTGAACGCCGATTTGCCGGCGCCGCATCACGCGCTCGGGCTGCTTGCGGACAGGCGCGGCCTCCGCGCGGAGGCGGAGAGGGACTATCGCATGGCGCTCAAGGTCGACCCCGGCTTCGCGCCAGCGCGGGCCAACCTGGGTCGCCTTCTCTTCGCGCGCGGGGCAATCGATGAGGCGCGTGAAGAGTTCCTCCGGCTCACCCAGGCCGCGCCCGAGTCCCCCGACGGGTGGCTCGGCCTTGCGGAGTCGCTCGTGCGGCTGGGCCGGCCCGAGGAGGCCGACGCGGTGGTCGAGCGAGCCCGAGGTCGCTTCGGGGATCTGCCGGCGCTCGAGCTCCTCGTGGCTCGGCAACTCTTGCGGGGAGGTGCGTTCGACGAGGCCGAGCGCATGCTCACACCGCTGACACATGACGCCGATCGAGCCCGGCGCGGCGTCGTGTGGGCGTGGATCGCGGTGGCACGGGTCGGCGAGAAGGACGACGCGCGGGCGCGCGAAGCGGCTCGCCTCGCGCTCGAGGTGAACCCCGACGACGCCGTCGCCCGCTATGCGATGAGGGCCGCTTCAGCGCAGTAGGAAGAACGCCATCGCGCCGAGCATCGCCACGACGCACACGACGATCGCCACGACGACCCACGTGGGGACGTGGGTCCCGGGAATGTCGATCCGCTCCTCGCCGTGCGGTCCCTTCTCGTGCCACCCTTCGGGGGCGACCGGGGGCCGAGAGGAGGGCTGCCGCGCGGCAGGCGCTGCGTCCGTGCCTTCCGCGAGGGCAGGCGCGGCCGGAGCGGGCGGATTGCTAGCGGGGCCCGCCGCCGCTGCCGCCGGGGCGAGCGCGGGCGGCACGGTGTCGAGGTTGGCCCGCCGGTGTGGCTCGGTGTTGTCCGCGCTCTCCTCGGGGAGCGCGTACTTGCGGTACTTCAGGGGCTCGAGCGCGGAGCCTGCCGCCTTCAGGCCCTCGCCGTCGAACCGGGCAACGATGACCGTGATGTTGTCGTGACCGCCCGCCTGGTTCGCCCGCTCCGTCAGCGTCTTGCAGATCTCGAGGGGCTCGCCGGATGACCGGAGGGCTTCGCGAATCTCGTCGAACCGCACCATGCCGCTGAGCCCGTCCGAGCAGAGGAGCAGGGTGTCTCCGCGGAGCAGCTCCACGTAGGTGAGATCGACCTGGACCGTATCGCTCGTCCCGAGCGCCTGGAGGATGATGTTGTTGTGCTCGAAGGTCTCGGCTTCCTCCTCGGTGAGCTGGCCGGCCTCGATGAGCTGGTTCACGAGCGACTGGTCGCGCGTCACCTGCGTCAGCGTATCCCCTCGCAGGATGTAGCCGCGGGAGTCGCCGACCTGCCCGAGGAAGATGTGATCGTCCATCAGCGCGGCGGCGGTCACGGTGGTGCCCATACCGCGGCGGGTACGGTCGACCTTCGCTTCCTGGAAGATGCGGAGCCCGGCTGCCTCGACGGCGCGCACCAGGCGGCGCGCGAGCTCGTCGCGGGTCGGGGCGGGCCGGCCTTCGAGGCCATCGATCATCCGCTCGTAGATGATGTCGACGGCGAGCTGGCTGGCGATTTCTCCTGCCGCGGCCCCACCCATGCCGTCACAGACGGCGAAGAGCATACCCTGGGGCCCAACGGCGGCGATGCGGTTCGCCTCCAGCAGGCCGCGTGTGCGGCGCGCGAGGTCGGCCACGAGGAAGTTGTCCTCGTTGTGCTCGCGGACCTGCCCCACGTCCGTGCGTGCGAACAGCTTCACCTGCACTTCGCCTGAGGGCTGCGCGCCCACCTCAGGGGCGGGCGCGGGCGCAGGCTTCCCTTCCTCGCCGGCGGGCGGGGGCGGGATCGGCGTCTCGGACTGCGTCACGGGCTCGCTCTCATGCGTGGGCTGACTGGGCGCGTCTCAGCTACGCGCTGAGCTCGATACGGAACAGCTGCTGGCCAATACGAAACTGGTCTCCGCTCTTGATCGAAACCTCTCCTCGAACCTGTACGAAGGTCCCGTTCGACGACCCCAGGTCGGCGAGCGAGTACTGCTTCTTCTCACGGTCGACACGCACAATGGCGTGGCGGCGCGACAAGAACGGATCATCCGTGAACACGATGTCGCCTGACTCCCTGCCGATCACCGTCTCCAGCTTGCGGACATGGAAGACATCGCGCGTGACACCCTCCACCGTTCGCTGACACAGACGAGCGAGGCGAGGAGCTGGCGGCGTCCCGAAAAGCAGAGTGCCGTGCTGGGTGGCGGGACCAAGCCCGTCTTCGGCGTCCTTCACGACCTCAAACCTTAGCACCTGTTGTCCAACCAAGAACAAATCTTGATCTTGAAGGGGCACCTCGGCTCGCGAGGACGCTCCTGGGCTCTCCCGACTACCCAGGCTCCCGCCAAGAGAGCCCTGGTTTCCCAGGCGCATGAAGACGCCGTTCGTGCTTCCAAGATCGCGGAGGAAAAACTCCGCCTCACCACCGGACGAGGACGCGCTGACGCGCCGCGCGATCCGGGCGTGGCGCGGGGACAGGTAGCGGTCCTCCGGGATGATGACCTGGCCTTCGCTCCTGCCGATGTCCAGCTGCGCGACGAGCGGGTAGCTCGGCCCCTCGCCGCCATCCTTGGTGATGACCACGATGCGCCCGTAGGTCGCATCCGTCGTGCCGCCGGGCGCGGGCCGGTACTGGCTGTTGTCGGGCGCGGGCGGAATCATCGGCGTCGCGCCGGGCGGCACGTCGCGCAGGACGATGGCAGGCGTCGGAGCCGGCTGTGGCAACGGGGCAGCGGGATGGGCGACCGCCGCGGCCGCGCGGCCATTGGCGAGCGGGGCTCCGCAGAACTTGCAATAGGGTGCCCCTGCGTCGCTGGCCCCGTGGCAGCGGTCGCAGATGCGCTGGTCGCCGGTCTTGGGCCGCGCGTCGGCCGATGGCCCCACTCCACCCGCGGGTGAAGGGGACAGCCCGGCCGTCTTGAACTGGCGCGGAGCGGGCGCGGCCGCGACCGGCACGTGCGCCGCCGCCACGGCGATCGGGACCGGAGCGGCCGGAGCCGTGGGCGTGGGCCCCGCGACGGGCGCTGCGGCCGCTGGAGCGGCCGCGCGGGCGGGGGCGGCGCCGAACGGAGTCCCACAAGCTACGCAGAACCGGACACCGGGCTCGTTGGAGGCGCCGCACCGGGTGCATGCGACAGCCGCGGCGGCTGCCGTGGCGGCGAGGGCCGTGGGAATGGGCCTCCCGCCAGCGGGGCCTTGCGGGACACGAGCGTCGGCCACGGGTCCGGGCTTGGCCGCGTCTACCAAGAAGCCTGGCGGTGGGCTGCCCAGGCCGATGGGAGGCGTGGGCGGGGCAATGCGCGGCCCCAACCGCTGCCCACACTCTTGGCAGAAGACCAGTCTGTCCGGGTTATCGCAGCCGCAGGTGGCGCAGATCACGCGACCCGATGGGACATCAGCGCATGGTCACCCGTCAAGTTGGCTTATGCGTGCGCGGGCGCATTTGCCTTTGCCCTTGCCCCTGCCCTTGCCCTGATCGGGGGCCCGCGCACGAGCGGCGGGCCGAGGCGCCATGGAAACGGCAGGGGGCAAAGGCAGGGCGCGGCGCCTGGCGTACGCGACTCAGCGTGGATCGCGGGCCTCGAGCGAAAGGTCGAGGCCAACGACCTGGGCGAGCCCTGCGCTCCGAGCCGTCCCAGAGGAGTCGGTGAACGCCGTGAAATAAAGGAGGCGATAGGCGAGGGCGACACCCACCACCATGCGGCGCGAGAGCTGGGTCTCCGCCCCGACGGCGGCAAAGATCGACGGCGCCACGGTGTCGATCGCGCCCTCGTTGCCGTACACGGCGACGCCGAGCCCGCCGCTGACGAAGGGGCTCGTGTCCCACCCCGTCGGAAAATAGTATCGGGTCTCTCCGCGGAGCTGCTGGAGGATCGCGAGCCGGTAGAGCTGGTTGGGGTCCTGCTTCGAGAGCTCGTACGCCCCGCCGAAATACCAGGGCCCGGCGGACCGGTAGCCGACGCGAATCGCCACCCCGCCGCCCGAGCCGAAGATGCAGGGTGCGTTGCCAGCCGTACCTGCGTTCGCACAAATATGTCCGGGGGCGGCGACGAATTCTCCCGTGAAGCTGACCCCGTACTGGATGTAGTTGATGTTCGTTGGTGGCGGTGCGGTTGGCGGGGCCACGGCCTCGCTCGTCTCGACCTCGGACGGCCACGCCAGGGCCGCGCCGTCGGCGTGGGCCGCCCGCGGGGAGGCCAGGACGAGCATGGCGGCGAGGACGCCGAAGGGGACCTCGAGAGGCGCGCGCCGGGGGAGCCCTTCCATCGGTAGGATGATAGCGCCAGCGACCACCGTATTGACAGCTCGCGACGGCTTCGCGTATTCGGCCATCGTTCCTCGGAGAGCGTCCATGGAGATCTTCCTCGACAAGCGCGCGGTGAAACAAATTCGACTCTCGGCGCAAGATGCGATCGAAGAGGGCGATACGGAAACGCTGCGGGAAGACATTCTCGAGGCGTTCACGGAAGAGCAAGTGGAGGAGATCGAGCGTCGGCTCGACAATGGTGACTTCTTCGAGTTCTTGACCGACATGCTCGACGAGTGGTCGGGCGATGACGTGGAAGAGCTGTTCGAGCTCATCGACACGCAGCTCGGCGACGTCGGCATCGACGTGAAGTTCGAGAAGAAGGCCGCCGTCGTCGAGGACGAGGAGGACGAGGGCAAGCTCGAGGAGGAAGACCTCGGGGAGGACGACGACCTCGACGAGGACGAAGACCTCGACGACGAGGACGAAGAGGAAGAAGAGGAAGAAGAAGAGCCCGGCGCGTAGAACCGCTCGTGCTTCCGCCTACTCGCCGCTCGCGCCCAGGTATCTGTGGCACGCGAGCGGCGCGTGGCTCGTCTTGGGGCGGGTGACGCCCGGGCAGAGGGCGGTCGCGCAGGGAACGTAGCGGGAGTCCGGGAAGTCTTGCACGAGCGTCGCCAGGCGCTCGCAGCGCTTTGCGTGGTCGCCGTCGCGCTCGAGGAGCAGAGCCTCCTTCCAGAGCGCCCGGTCGCGCAGGAGCGACGTCTTGAAGCTCTCGTAGAGCTTGTGGAGCTCGGCCTCCGCCCGGGCGTCATCGTGCATGCGATCCGCGTAGAGGTCCGCGATGCGCATCTGGCCCACGTCGAAGAGCGGGCGCTCGTAGCTTCCCGTGAACCACGAGGACTCGCGCACCGAAAGGAGCTTCTGGAGGTCGGCGATGGCCTCCGGGTAGCGCCCGAGCTGCTCGTCGAGCTCGCTCGCCCGGAAGAGCGCGTTGTCGAAGAGCGCGCCGTGCGGGTAGGGCCAGCGCTCGGCTACCGCGATGAGGGCGTCGCGGGCGGCCGGCGTCTCGCCGACACGGGCCTGGCGGACTGCGATCTCGTAGGCGATCTCCTCGCCGCGCTCCGTGTTGCCCACGGCGTCTTGCAGCGAACGCAGGAGCGCGAGCGATTGCGCCACGCCGCGCGTCTCGTCGGTGTGCGCCAGGAGGTGATGGAGTGCGGGGCGGGCCACGCCGTCGTTCGGAAAGCGTCGGACCACGCCCTCGAGCTCGTGCCAGCCCGCTGCCTCGTCGCCGTGCTGGATGCTCATCCACCCCGCCTCGTACGTCGCCGACGCCGACTCGTCCGTCCTCGGAGAGGCGGCGCCGAGCGCCTCGAAGCGTTCCCGCGCAGCGCTGCGGTCGCCTGCGTGCTCCAGCATGAGCGCGGCCAGATGCCTCGCGTAGTCGCGGTCGCGCGTGATCTTCGCGGCATCGGCGGCCGCGTCGTAGCGGGCCGCCGCCTCGGCGAGCCGCCCTGCGGATTCGGCGCGCTGGGCCTCGGCGAACGCACGGACGTAGCCCTCCCCGCGGTCGGGCGTCCCGCATCCTGCCGCGAGCATCGCCGCCGCCGCCAAGAGGCCGAGCCGTCCCACCGCGTCAGCTCCGGATGTCGCCGAAACCGGGTGCGCCCTTCACAGCCCCCGCCAGGATTGCCGCGGCCGCCTCGATGTCGGCCCGGGACAGGTCGAGGTGGGTGACCGCGCGAAGTCTCCGCGGACCCGTGGCGCCGACCGCGACTCCCCCGGAGCGCGCGAGCGCGACGACGTCCTCCGCCCGCAGCGGGGCCGCGACCTCGACGTTGACGATGTTGGTCTCCACGTGGGCGAGGTCGACGTGGATCCCCGGCGCCTTCGCAAGCGTCTCCGCGAGGAGCCTGGCATGCGCGTGGTCCTCGGCGAGCCGCTCCCTGTGGTGTTCCAGCGCGTACAGCGCCGCTGCGGCAAGAATGCCGGCCTGGCGCATGCCTGCGCCCCACATCTTGCGTGTCCTGTGCGCGCGCACGATGAGCGCCCGCGGCCCGGCGAGGGCGCTGCCCACCGGCGCGCCCAGGCCCTTCGAGAAGCACACGCTCACCGTGTCGAACGGCGCGGCAAGCTCATTGACGGGCACGCCTGTAGCCACGCTCGCGTTCCAGAGGCGCGCGCCGTCCAGGTGCGAGGCAAGCCCTCGTTCGCGGGCGCGCTCGGCGACGGCGCGCGCGTCGCTCTGCGGAAAGACCCGCCCGCCGGCGCGGTTGTGCGTGTTCTCGATGGCGATCATGCTCGTGCGCGGCGAGTAGTAGGTGTCGGGCTTGATCTGAGCCTCCATCTCGTCGGCCGTGAACAGGCCTCCCGCGCCCGCCACGGCGAACTGGACCCCGTTGAGCGCCGGCCCCGCTCCGGCCTCGTACCAGACCGGGTGCGCCCACTCGCCGACGATGACCTCGTCCCCGGGGCGCGTCTGGACGTGGATCGCGAGCTGGTTGCCCATCGTCCCGGACGGAACGAAGAGCGCGGCCTGCTTGCCGAGCAGCCGCGCGACCTCCGCCTGAAGCGCCAGCACGGTCGGGTCCTCGCCGAAGACGTCGTCTCCGACCTCGGCTCGAGCGATGGCCTCCCGCATGCCCTGGGTCGGGCGCGTCACGGTGTCGCTGCGCAGGTCAATCATGGGCGGCCACGATAGCAGCTGGGCTTCCTTGCTGGGTGGGGGGCCGGATGCTAACTGGTTGAACCAGTGAAGGAGCAAGGGAAGGACCCCCCGATGTCTGCCGAGGAGCTGGAGCCGCGGCCCGTCCTCGCGCAGCTCGGCCCGGTGGCCCGTTCGACCGTGGTCGACTCCGTGACCGATCGCTTGCGCGGCGAGATCCTCGGTGGGCGGCTCGCGCCGGGCAGCCGGATGCCGTCGGAGCGCGAGCTGTCCGTCTCCCTCGGCGTGAACCGTCTGACGCTCCGCGCGGCCCTGGCACGGCTCGAGGCGATGGGGCTCATCACGACGCGCCATGGCGCGGGCACCGTGGTCTCGTCCTGGCGTGAGCGTGCGGGGCTGGACGCCCTGGCCTCGCTCATCGGGTCGCTCGACGCGGAGGACGCCGAGCGGCGAGACCTCGTCGTCTCCCTCCTCGAGCTGCGTCGCATCGTGGCGGCCGAAGCCGTGGCCCTCGCCGCCGAGCGCCGCACGAAGAAGGATCTCGAGCTCATGACCGCGCGTGCCGAGGAGCAGAAGGCGCGCGCGAACGACCCCATCGCGTTCGCCCGCGGCGACGTGGCGTTCGTGCGCGCGATCGTCCGCGCGACGCGGAACGTCGCCCTCGAGCTCGTCTTGAACACGTTCGCCCGCTTCCCGGACGAGTACCCCGAGCTGGTCGCGGAGCTCTTCGACAGGCGCGACATCTCGCTCTCGTACTACCCGGTGCTGATCGAGCTGATTCGCCGCGGTGACCCCCAGCTCGCGCGCGAGCTCGTTCGCCGCGAGCTCGACAGGGTGGACGACGCCTGGGGCCTCCGGCACCCGCAGAAGACGAAGCGGAAGAAGGGATGACGCCGAACATTCGGACGGCGATCGATCGTCACGCTTGACGTAGAACGGCGGGCG
>Ga0302279_10000642_pt1 | contig 51513 bp, 45 predicted proteins | sample III_Bog_N3_3_FD_194541 | JGI IMG/M metagenome (GOLD analysis project Ga0302279, IMG submission 194541) | Peat permafrost microbial communities from Stordalen Mire near Abisko, Sweden - III_Bog_N3_3 | ecosystem: Environmental > Terrestrial > Soil > Wetlands > Peat | place: Sweden: Abisko... | reverse complement strand
GCGGTCCGGCTACTTCTTCGACTCCCAGAACATGGCGTCGATGGCGGCGATCTCGCTCAGCAGGCGGTCGGCCACGGCCACGTCGCTGGTCTTCTTGGTCTCGCCGGCCGTCTTCGTGGCCTTCCAGAACATGTCGTGCAGGTTCGGGAACTTCTCGAGGTGCTCGGGCTTGAAGTAGTCGGTCCACAGCACCCACAGGTGGTGCTTGACGAGGTCGGCCCGCTCCTCCTTGATGATGGCGGCCCGGATCTTGAACGACTCGTCGTCGGAGGCGTTGGACTTCTCGATGGTGGCCTTCACCGACTCGGCCTCGATGCGGGCCTGGGCCGGGTCGTAGACCCCGCACGGCAGGTCGCAGTGGGCGTGGACGACCGACGGGGGCGACACCCGGTCGACGAGTGCGAGCAGGTGGGCTGCGATGCGCATGGGAGCTCCTTGTTGTTCCTGGGTTGGGTTCCCGGGTTGGGTTCCCGGGATGGGGGTGGATTCCTGGTGCCGGGCCGACCCGTGGGCCCGCCCGGCCCGGGCACGGCTCCCGCCGGGCCCGTCTGGTGCAGAGTGGGGGCATGGACCCCGACGGCGCCACCTTACCCACCTCGGGCGCCACCCATCCGGGGTGCCGGACGAGGTCGTGGGGCCGGAGGGGAGGGGTCGCGGCCGTGGTGGCGACGCTGGCCGCGCTGGTGCTGGCCCGCTGCGTCCGCCGGGTGGAGGTGACGGGTGACTCGATGGCCCCCGCCCTCCTCGAGGGCGACCGCCTGCTCGTGGTCGCGCCGCCGTGGCCCGGGGCCCCGGCACCCGGTGACGTCGTCGCCGTACCCGACCCCCGGTCTCCCGGGCGCCTGCTGGTGAAGCGGGTCGCCGGGGTGGACCGGTCCCGGGGCACGGTCGAGGTGCGGGGGGATGCGCCGGACCGGAGCACCGACAGCCGGACGTTCGGGCCCGTTCCGCTGGCCTCGGTGGCGGGCCGGGCCGTCTACCGATACGGGCCGCCCGGCCGCTCTGGCCCTCTGGGCCGGCCCACGGAGTACCATCGGACCTGATGCCGAGCTCCCAGGAAGACCTCGCCCGACTCCTCGAACCGGGCTACCTCGCCGACGTCCCCGGGCTGTCGCTCGACGACATCCGACGGATGCGCGCCGAGTGCCAGGAAGCCGAGGCATCCCTGTCCTACCTGCGCCGCCTCATCCAGGGCCGGCTGGACATCGTGCACGCCTACATGGAGCGGCCCGAGGGCTCGGCGGCCCCCGACCTGTCGAGCGTGGTGGAGAACCTGGCCGGCATCCTGGCCGGTCCCGGTCGGTCGACCGGACCGAGCCGCAACCCCGTCCTCTATTCGCCGGACACCGACGAGATGGCGGAGCTCACGGTGGAGCTCGACACCATCCTGGGCGCCGACGACGTCGCCAACCTCGCCGGATTCGACGACGCCGCCCTGGCGGAGCTGGCCGGCCGGCTGCGTGACCTCGAGAACCGTGTGTCCGCCGAACGTCGGGGCCTCCACGAGCGGATCGACACCCTGCAGGCCGAGCTGGTCGAGCGGCACAAGAGCGGGACCGCCTCGCTGGACGGTCTCCTGACATGACCGACCCGGTCGGCCACGACGGCGACCGGTTCGTCAAGGAGCTGCCGGAACGCTTCAACGAGCTGGGGTCGTTCATCCGGGAGCAGCGGAGCTCGGCCCGACTGTCGCTGCGGCGCCTGTCGGAGCTCGCCGGCATCTCCAACCCCTACCTGAGCCAGATCGAGCGGGGCCTGCGCCGACCGTCCGCCGAGATCCTCCAGCAGATCGCCAAGGCACTGCGGATCTCGGCCGAGACCCTCTACGTCCAGGCCGGCATCCTCGAGCGCCCCGACGGCGACACGGACCTGTCCCGGCACATCTTCGCCGACCAGCACCTCACCGAGGAGCAGCGGCAGGCCCTGATGCGGATCTACCTGTCGTTCCGGCACGAGAACGAGGACCAGTCCGACGGCGCTCCCCGGACGGAGGCCGCCCCGGCCAACGTGGCCCCCGACGGCCCCGAGCCCGCCGACACCACCGCGGCTGCCGGCTGACGCGCCCCTCCCGGTAGGATCGTCCGGGCATGAGGCGACTCGCCGTCCTTTCCCTCCACACCTCGCCCCTCGCCCAACCGGGCACCGGGGACGGCGGCGGCATGAACGTCTACGTGCGCGAGCTCTCCTCCGCACTGGCCCGGGCCGGCGTCATCTGCGACGTGTACACCCGGGCCTGGTCGGACGACCTGGCCCCGACCCTCGACATCGAGCCCGGATTCCGCGTGCACCACGTGGCCGCCGGGCCGCCGGCACCCCTCGCCAAGGAAGCCCTCCTGGGCGTGGTCGACGAGTTCACCGACGGGGTGCTCAAGTCCATGACCACGGCCGGGACGCTCGCCTCCGACGACGACCTGCCCTTCGACGCGGTGCACGCCAACTACTGGCTCAGCGGGATCGCCGGCCACACCATCAAGCACCAGCTCAACCTGCCGCTGGTCTCGACGTTCCACACGCTGGACCGCGTCAAGGCCGAGGCCAGCCCCGAGGAGGTGGAAGCCCACTCCTCCCACCTGCGGGCCGAGGCCGAGGCCGCCATCATCCGCTGCTCGGACACGGTGCTGGCGTCCTGCTCGGTCGAGGCGGCCCAGATCTCCGACCTCTACGGTGCGGACCCGTCGCGCATCCGGATCGTCGCCCCCGGAGTCGACCACGCCTTCTTCGGACCGGGTGACCGGGCCCAGGCCCGGCGGGCCCTCGAGCTCCCGGCCGACGGTCCGCTGCTGCTGTTCGTGGGGCGGATCCAGCCGCTGAAGGGCGTGGCCGTGGCCGTGGCCACCCTGGCCTCGGTGGTGCGGGACGAGCCCGACGCCCGTCTGGTCATCGTGGGCGGCCCGAGCGGGCCCCACGGCGACGAGGAGGTGGAGCGCATCACCGGGCTGGTCGACGCGCTCGGCCTGGCCGACAAGGTCCTGTTCGTCCCGCCCCGCCCGCACGAGCTGCTGTCGACCTACTACCGGGCCGCCGACGTGTGCCTGGTGCCGAGCCGGTCGGAGTCGTTCGGACTGGTGGCCCTGGAGGCCGCGGCGTGCGGCACCCCGGTGGTGGCGTCCGACGTGGGCGGGCTGCGCAGCCTCGTCGACCACGGGCGGACCGGCTACCTGGTGGAGGACGCCGACCCCGAGGCCTACGCCGCCTGGGTGCGCCAGATCCTGGCCGAGCCGCTGCTGGCCGAACGGCTGAGCACCGGCTCGGTGCTGCGGGCCCGGCGCTACACGTGGACCCGCGCCGCCCACCTGCTGGTGGACATCTACGCGGACCTCACGGCCGGGCGCCTCGTCGAGTGCACGTGACCGACGACTGGGCGGGCATCCTCGGACCCGCCGAGCGCGATGCGGTCTGCGCCCGCATCGACTCCTGGAGCGCCCGCGAGCTGGCCACCGGGGGGGCCCTGGTGGCGGTGGACCGCCAGGCGGGGGGCGACCCGATCACCGGGGCACCGCGCTGGTACCTGCGGCTGAAGGGCGACGAGAAGGAGTTCGTCACCGTCTGGCTGACGCTCCGCCAGCGCACCCTCCGCCACGAGTGCCAGTTCATGCCGGCTCCGGAGACCAACATCGAGGCGACGTGGCGCTACCTCCTGACCCGCAACGCCGACCTCCTCGGGATGGCCTTCGCCCTGGGTGACGAGGACGCCGTCTACCTGGTCGGCCGGGTGCCGGTGTCCCGGGTCGACGACTTCGAGCTCGACCGGATCATCGGCGCGTCGCTGGCCTACACCGACGAGTGCTTCCCGACGGCCATGGCCCTGGGCTACGAGGGCCGCTACCGCCGCCGGCCCCCGTCGCAGCGCTGACACCCCCCACCGGGGCCCCGCAGGGCCGCTGGTAGCGTTCGGGCATGGCACCCACACTCCTCCTGGTCGGCGGCGGAAAGATGGGCTCCGCCCTGCTCAGTGGCCTGGTGGCCGCCGGATGGGCCCCCCTCGGCGACCTCGCCGTCAGCGAGACCGACCCGGCCCAACGGGCCCGGCTGGCCGAGGCCCATCCCGGCCTGACGGTGGTCGACGGGCCGGTCGAGGCCGCCGACGTCCTCCTGGCCGTGAAGCCCGACGTGGCCGAGGCCGTGCTGCGCACCCTCGGCGCCACCGGTCCGCGCCGGGTGCTGTCGATCGTGGCCGGCATCTCGTCCGACCGGCTCGAGGCGGCGCTGCCCCCCGGTTCGGTGGTCGTCCGGGCCATGCCCAACACCCCGTCCCTGGTCGGAGCCGGCGTGGCGGGCCTGTCGGGCGGGATCGGGGCCACCGCGGCCGACCTCGACTGGGCGGAGGGGATCCTGTCGGCGGTGGGCACGGTGGTGCGGGTGCCCGAACGCCAGCTCGACGCCGTGACCGGCATCTCCGGCTCGGGCCCGGCCTACGTCTTCCTCATGGCCGAGGCCATGATCGAGGCCGGGGTGACCGCCGGGCTCAGCCGCGACGTCAGCCGCACCCTGGTGGTCGGGACCCTGCTCGGCGCCTCCCGGATGATGGACGAGACGGGGCAGGACCCCGCCGAGCTTCGGGCCGCCGTCACGTCGCCCGGCGGCACCACGGCGGCCGCCGTCCGCACCCTCGAGTTCAAGGCCGTGCGCTCGGCGTTCATCGAGGCGGTGGCCGCCGCCGTCGAGCGCTCGCGCCAGCTCGGCCGGTAGGCGGGCGGGTCGGACAGGACGGGCACCCGTCCGTCGCCCTACGATCCTGGCCGTGCCGCCCTACGCCCCCCGTCCGAGCAGAGCCCAGCCGTCGGGCCCGGGCGGTACCGCCGAGCGCCGGATCCCCGAGGCCACCGTGGCCCGGTTGCCGGTCTACCAACGGATCCTCGAGGAGCTGCTGCGGTCCGGCACGTCGACGGTGTCCTCGGAGCTGCTGGGTGCGGCCGCCCAGGTCAATGCGGCCAAGGTGCGCAAGGACCTGTCGCTGCTGGGCTCGTTCGGGACCCGCGGCGCCGGCTACGACGTGGCCTTCCTGGTCGAGCAGATCGACCACCAGCTGGGCCTCGACCGTGACTGGACGGTGGCCATCGCCGGCGTGGGCAACCTGGGTCGGGCCCTGGCCCGCAGCCAGGGGTTCGCCTCCCGCAACTTCGAGGTCGTCGCCCTCGTCGACACCGACCCGGCCGTCATCGGGGAACGGATCGACGGCGTCGAGGTCCGCCATCCCGACGACCTGCCGACGATCGCCGCCTCGATGCCCCTGGCCATCGGCGTGATCACCACACCGGCCCCGGTCGCCCAACGGGTGGCCGATCTGCTGATCGAGGCCGGGGTCCGGTCGCTGCTCAACTTCGCACCCCGGGTCCTCGACGTGCCCGCCGACGTCTTCCTCCGCTACGTCGACCTCAGCATGGAGCTCCAGGTGATGAGCTTCTACCAGGCCCGCCGCATGGACCTCGAGGCCGGCGAGCGGATGCCGATCATCCGGTCGGTGGGTCTGTCGTCGGGCGGCCACGGCTGACCCGTCCCCGGAGGCGACTGGCGGCCCGCCCCCGGGAGCCGCGAAGCTGGCCCCCCGTGCGTGCACTCCGCCCGGCCGGTCGCCCCCGATCGGTAGGGTGGTGGACCGGGGAACGGGTGTGCGCCGAACCGGGCGCCGCACCGTGGCCGCCGACGCCCAGACACCGAGGCAGTGTGACGTGACCCACCGAGACGACCAGGCAACGAGCGAGGCGGCCGTCCCGTGTCGGTGATCGTCGTCGGCCTGGAGCAGAAGCGCGCGCCGCTCGACCTGCTGGACCGGGTGTCGGTCACCGAGTCGGACACCCCGAAGGCGCTCGGCCGACTGCGTGACCAGCCGAACCTGTCCGAGGCGGTCCTCCTGTCGACGTGCCTGCGCACCGAGGTCTACGCGGTGGTCGAGCGGTTCCACGACGGCGTCGACGAGATCCAGGAGTTCCTGGCCGACGTCAGCGGCACGACCATCGAGGCCCTCGCCGAGTACTGCACCATCCGGTTCGACGACGACGTCATCGACCACCTGTTCTCCGTGGCCTCCGGCCTGGACTCCGCGGTCCTGGGCGAGTCCGAGGTGCTGGGCCAGGTCCGCCGGGCGTGGGAGCGCGCCCAGGGCGAGCACGCCTCGGGGCCGGTGCTCGGCACCCTGTTCCGCCACGCCGTCGAGACCGGCAAGCGGGTGCGATCGGAGACCGCCATCGCCCGGGGGATCACCTCGCTGTCGCACGGTGCCGTGGCGCTGGCCGCCGACCGCCGGACCGGCGGCCTCGGGGGGACCCGGGTGGCGGTCATCGGCGCCGGCGAGATGGGGGAGGGCGTCGCCCAGGCCCTGGACGGGCGGGGCGTCGAGCACCTGATCATGGCCAACCGGACCCTGGAGCGGGTCGAGTCGCTGGTGGCGGGCCTGCCCGACACCGCCGCGGGCACGGTGGAGGCCCGGGACCTCGACGACCTGGTCGCCCTCCTGGGCGAGGCCGACGTGGCCTTCACCACCGTCGGCACGGCGCACCCCATCGTCACCCGGGACCTCCTCGAGGCCGCTCTGACCCGCCGCACGGGCCGTCCCGACCTCGTGGTCGTCGACCTCGGTGTGCCGCGGAACGTGGAGCCGACGGCCGCGACGCTCGCCGGCGTGGCCCTGCTCGACATGGACGACCTGCGCGCCGCGGTGGCCGACGCCCTCACCGGGCGCCAGGACGAGGTGGCCGCGGCCAACGGCATCGTGACCGACGAGGTCGAGCGCTACCGGGCCGCCTCGCGCGCCCGCGACGCCGCGCCGATGGTGTCGGCCCTCCGGTCCCGGGTGGAGGAGGTGCGCCGCGCCGAGCTCGATCGTCAGCGGACCAGGCGGTCCGACCTCGACGACGCCCAGTGGGAACAGGTCGACGCCGTCACCCGGGCCATGGTGGCGAAGCTGCTCCACCAGCCCTCCATCACCCTCAAGGAGGCTGCCGGCACCCCGCGTGGGGAGCGCCTGGTCGAGTCCCTCCGCACCCTGTTCGACCTCTGACCGGTGCCCGGGCGTCCGGCATGACCACCCCGTCCGGCCGCCTCCGGCTGGCCACCCGGGGCTCCCCCCTGGCGGTGTGGCAGGCCCGCCGGGTCATGGCGCTGCTGGCCGGGATCGGCGTCGAGGCCGACTTCGTGGTCATCGACACCGAGGGCGACCGTCGCACCGACGTGCCGCTGGCCCGCATCGGCGGCCAGGGCGTGTTCGTCAAGGAGGTCCAGGCGGCCGTGGCCCGCGGTGACGCCGACGCCGCCGTGCACTCGGCCAAGGACCTGCCCGCCGCCGCGGAGCTGGCCGCACCCGGCCTGGCCATCGCGGCGTTCCCGGAACGGGGCGATCCCCGGGACGTGCTGGTGGGTGCCGACCTCCACGGCCTGGCCACCGGGGCCACGGTGGCCACCGGGTCGGCGCGGCGGCGGGTGCAGCTGGCCAACCTGCGACCCGACCTGGCGTTCGCCGACCTGCGCGGCAACCTGGCCACGCGTCTGGCGCGTGCCGGGGCCGACGGCATCACGGCCGTGGTGGTGGCCCGCGCCGCCCTCGACCGGCTGGCGTGGGTCGCCCCCGACGGGGTGGCGACCGAGACCCTGGGGCGGAGCACCATGGTGCCCCAGGTGGCCCAAGGTGCCCTGGCGGTCGAGTGCCGGGCGGACGACACCGCCACGCGGTCGGCGCTGGCGGCCATCGACGACGCCGCGGTGCGGCGGGTGGTCGAGGCCGAGCGGGCGTTCCTGGCGGAGCTGGGCGGGGGCTGCACGTTGCCGGTGGGCGCCCACGCGGTCGAGGTGGCCGAGGGTGGACCACCCGGCGACCTCGAACTCACCGGCATGGTGGCCGGTGCCGACGGCCACGTCGTGCTCCGTCACACCCGACGGGGAGCCGACGGGCCGGCGCTCGGACGGGCCGTGGCCCGCTACCTGCTCGACGACGCGGGCGGCAGCGACCTCGGCCCGTGGCGGCCGGAGTCATGACCGTCGCCCTGGTCGGCGCCGGTCCGGGCGACCCGGGCCTGCTGACCCGGCGTGGCGCGGCGCTGCTGGCCGCGGCCGACGTCGTCGTCCACGACCGGCTGGTCGCCCGCGAGCTCCTCGACCTCGCACCGGCGACGGCCGAGCGCATCGACGTGGGCAAGGGTCCCGGGCAGTCGGGCCGGCAGGCGGACATCAACAGGCTGCTCGTGCGCCTCGGCCGGTCGGGCCGTCAGGTCGTCCGCCTGAAGGGGGGCGACCCGTTCGTGTTCGGCCGCGGCGGCGAGGAGGCGGAGGCCCTCCGTCGGGCGGGCGTCGCCGTCGAGGTGGTGCCCGGGGTCAGCTCGGCGTTCGCGGCACCGGCCGCCGCCGGCATCCCGGTGACGCACCGGAACGTGTCCACCTCGGTCACCGTGGTGACGGGCCACGCGGGCGACCCGTCGCTGCCCGGGGTCGACTGGGAAACGCTCGGCCGGTTGGACGGCACCCTCGTCGTCCTCATGGGCATGGGGGCCCGGGCGGCCATCACCGAGCGGCTGCTGGCCGCCGGCCGGGCGGCGACCACGCCGGTGGCCGTCGTCCACTGGGGCACCACCGAGCAGCAGCGGGTGGTGCGCACCGACCTGGCCCACCTGCCCGAGGTCGACCTGCCGGCCCCCGCCGCCATCGTGGTCGGTGCGGTCGCCGGGCTCGACGTGACGGCCGCCGCCCTGGCGGCCGACGCGGCCGGGGCGTCCCCGGCGGCCGGGGACTGAGCGTGCACGACCACGGTGCCGTCCCGCCGGCCCGCCGGTCCGTCCCCCCACCACCGCCGGGTTCGCTGGCCGGACGCACCGTCGTCGTCACCCGGGCCCGCGCCCAGGCCTCCGAGCTCGTGCAGCTCCTGTCCGGGCTCGGGGCGTCGGTCGTCGAGCTGCCGGTCATCGCCATCGACGACCCGGCCGACGGGGGTGCGGCGTTGGCGGCGGCGGTCGACCGGGCCGTGGCCGGGGCCTACGGATGGATCGTGGTCACCTCGGTGAACGCCGTGTCCCGCACGGTGGACGCCCTCGCCGGGCGGGCCCTGCCGGCCCCGACCCGCTGGGCGGCGGTGGGCACGTCCACGGCCAAGGCGCTGATGACCCGGGGCATCGTCCCCGACCTCGTGCCCGCCGACGCGGTGTCGGACGCACTGGTGGCCGTGTTTCCGGAGGCCCCGGCGGAGGACGCCGCGCCCGGCCGGCCCACCGGGGAGGGCGCCGCGCTGTTCGTGCGGGCGGAACGGGTCCGCGACGTGGTCGGGCCCGGTCTGCGCGCCAAGGGCTGGCGGGTCGACGAGGCCGTCGCCTACCGCACGGTGGCGGGCTCCGTGGACCCCGCCAGCCTGCCCCGGGCCCGGGCCGCCGATGCGGTGGCGTTCACCTCGTCCTCCACCGTCGAGCGCACGGTGGACCTGCTCGGGACCGACGGGGTCCCCGCGATCGTGGTGTCGATCGGTCCGATCACGTCGGGCGCGGTGCGGGCGGCCGGCCTCACGGTGGCCGCGGAGGCGGTGGTGCACACCCTCGACGGGCTGGTGGCGGCCGTGGTCGAGGCCCTCGGGACCACCGACGCCTGACCGCGCGTCCGGGGTCGGACGGCGCACGGGTGCCGTAGGCTGGGGAGCCGTGCCCGACCTCCTCCCTCCGCCCGGATTCCCGGTGCGCCGCCTGCGGCGCCTGCGCCGCACACCGGCGCTCCGCCGACTGGTGGCCGAGACGGCGCTGTCGGTCGACGACCTGGTCGCCCCCCTGTTCGTGGCCGACGGACTCGACGCCCCGCGGCCCGTGGGGTCGCTGCCCGGGGTGTCCCAGCACTCCGTCGACTCGCTGGTCGCCGAGGCCCGGCGCCTGGTCGGCCTGGGCGTTCCCGGTGTCATCCTCTTCCCGCTGCCCCGCACCGAGGACAAGGACGCCACCGGATCCGCCGCCCTGGACCCCGACGGCATCACCCGGCGGGCCATCGACGCCGTCCGGAGCGCGGTCGGCGACGACCTGGTGGTCATGGCCGACTGCTGCCTCGACGAGTTCACCGACCACGGCCACTGCGGCGTGCTCGACCCCGACACCGGCGACGTCGACAACGACGCCACGGTCGAGCTCTACGCCGACCTGGCCGTCGTGCAGGCGACGGCCGGCGCCCACGTGGTCGCCCCGAGCGGGATGATGGACGGACAGGTGGCCGCCATCCGCGGCGCCCTCGACCGGGCCGGCCACCACGGGACCGCCGTGCTGGCCTACGCCGCCAAGTACGCGTCGGCCCTCTACGGCCCGTTCCGCGAGGCCGCCGACGTCACCATCGTGGGCGGGGGCGACCGCCAGGCCTACCAGCAGGACTACCGCAACGGGCGCGAGGCGCTGGCCGAGGTCGCCCTCGACGTGGCCGAAGGTGCCGACATGGTCATGGTCAAGCCGGCACTCACCTACCTCGACGTGCTGGCCGAGGTGCGGGCCACCGTCGACGTGCCCGTCGCCGCCTACCACGTGTCGGGGGAGTACGCGATGGTCAGGGCCGCCGCCGAGCGCGGCTGGATCGACGGGCCGGCCGTGGCCCTCGAGCAGATCACCGCGGTCAAGCGGGCGGGCGCGGACTTCGTGCTCACGTACTTCGCGGCCGAACTGGCGGAGGCCCTCGGTGGCTGATCCGGCCTCCGGGCGGTCCGTCGTCCCCCACGCGCGGTCCGAGGCGCTGTTCGCCCGGGCCGCCGATGTCATCCCCGGCGGCGTCAACTCGCCCGTGCGGTCCTTCCGCTCCGTCGGCGGCCACCCCTACTTCGTGGCCCGGGGGGAAGGGGCCTACGTCTGGGACGCCGACGGCAACCGGCTGCTCGACTACGTCCAGTCCTACGGCGCCTCCCTGCTCGGCCACGCCCACCCCGCCGTGGTCGCCGCCGTCCGCGACGCGGCGGGCCGGGGCACCACCTTCGGCGCACCGACGGAGGGGGAGGTCGAGCTGGCCGAGGCCATCCGCGAACGGGTGCCGGGGTGCGAGCAGGTCCGGCTGGTGTCGTCGGGCACCGAAGCCACCATGAGCGTGATCCGGGTGGCCCGCGGCTTCACGGGCCGGGACCGCATCATCAAGTTCGCCGGCTGCTACCACGGCCATTCCGACGGGCTGCTGGCCGGTGGCGGCAGCGGCGTGGCCACCCTGGGGCTGCCGGACTCCGCCGGCGTGCCGGGCGCCGCCGTGGCCGACACCGTGGTGGCGCCGTACAACGTGGTACCCGAGGTCGACGACCGCGTCGCCAGCGTGGTCGTCGAGGCGGTGGCGGCCAACATGGGCCTCGTCCCCCCGGCCCCCGGCTTCCTGGCGGGCCTGCGGGCCGCCTGCGACGCCGCCGGTGCGTTGCTCGTCTTCGACGAGGTCATCACCGGCTTCCGCCTCGGCGAGGGGGGTGCGGCCGCCTGGAGCGGCGTGCAGCCCGACCTGTGGTGCTTCGGCAAGGTGATCGGTGGGGGCCTCCCGGTCGGCGCGTTCGGCGGCCGCCGTGAGGTGCTGTCGGTGCTGGCGCCGCTCGGCCCCGTCTACCAGGCGGGAACGCTCTCGGGGAACCCGCTCGCCACCGCGGCGGGCCGGACCGTGCTCGAGCACGTGACCGCCGCCGACTACGCCTCGTTGGCGGAGGCGGTGGGCTCGTTCGCCGCGTCGCTCCGTGCGGTCCTCGACGCCGCGCTCGACGCCTCGGGGGCCACCGACGCCTCGGGACGCCGGCTCACCGCCCGGGTCCCGGTCGTCGGCCCGCTCTTCGGGCTGTACTTCGTGCCCGACGGCTCACCCGACGTGTCGGACTACGACGGTGCGGTGGCCTCCGCCGACACCGGCCTCTACGCCCGCCTCTTCCGCGAGATGCTCGCCCGGGGCGTGGCGCTCGCCCCCGGGCCCTACGAGGTGGCGTTCCCCTCGCTGGCCCACGGGGCCGCCGAGTACGACCGCACGCTGGACGTCGCCGCGGCCGCCGCGGCCGCCGCCTTCGCGTCCTGAGACCGCCGTCCGTGGCTCAAGTCGTGCCGTGGAGGTGCCGATCTTGCCGGGGAGGGGACCGGTCCTTCCACGCCGACCCCGGACTGGGGCAGAATGGCAGCAGCGCGTCGTCCCGCGGGACGCGCGCCGACAGCAGGCCTGCCCCCACCGGGGTGGGTCGGGGGATGGCCGGGCCGCAGGGCGCCGCCCGGCCGAACTCGACCGCCTCGGGCCACGAAGGAGAGATGCATGACCGTCGGGATCACTGAGCTTCCTCCGGAGGGGATGCAGCTCCCCGGTGTCGCGCTGGCCGGCGACCCCGAGCGGGGGACCAAGACGACCGAAGGCATCAGCCTGCTGTTCACCACGGCCGGTGTCACCGTGCAGGGCCCGCAGCCGCAGATCGAACGTCTCCTGGTGTGGTCGGCCCTCGACTCGGCCACGTGCCGCGAGAAGGTGCAGCTGTCCGACGGCCGCGAGGCGGCCATCATGGAGCTGACCTCGGGCGGGCAGTCGATCCGGTTCCTCCTGCCCGGCGACACCGTGTCCCCGGGTCAGGCCGCCTACCTCGACCAGGCCCTGCCGACCTGGTTGCTGCGCTACAAGGGCACGTCCGCACCCGTGGCGCCCGCCGCCGCCACCCCCGTGGCCCCGGGACCCGAGGTCGGCGTCACGCTGCCGCCCCCGGGCCCGTCGGCACCCGCCGCGGCAGCCGAGACGGCGCCCGCACCCGCCGCCGAGACGCACGCGCCGGCCTTCGCCGCCGCGGCGGCGGCCACCGGCGCCCTGGGATCGGTGCAGCACGCCGTCGCCGGCGAGACGCCCGGGGCCAACGCCCAGGGCGGTGGGAACAGCCAGACCACCGGCACCGCTCCCGCGGGTGCGACCGGACTGGCCGGCGGCAACGGCACCGGCACCGGCAACGGCACCGGCACCGGCACCGGAAACGGTGGCGCCCCGCAGCAGGCCGCTCCCCCGACGATGCAGGCACCGCCGCTGGCGGCCCCGCCCGCGCCCCCGGCCCCCGCACCCCGGCTGCAGTCCCCGCCCCCTCCGCCACCGCCTCCGGCCCCCGTCGCGGCGCCTCCCACCTTGCACGCCCCGCCTCCGCCCGCGGCCGCCCCCCCGACGGCCGCGCCGACGGTGGCCCCGCCCACCGGATGGGACGACCCGCCGCTCGGGCTGGCGGGCCCGGACGACATCGCGCCGCCGGCCCATGTGAAGAAGCCCCGGTTCGCCACCTCCCGAAAGAAGATGCGGGAGGCGGAGGCCGCGTCCGCGGCCGGTGCGGCGGCCGCCACGACCGGCGCCGACCTGGTGGCTCCGGCGACGCCGGGCACCCCGCCGCCCGCCGCTCCGCCGCCCGCCACGGGGGCCACCGGCGACACGCCCCTCACGGAGGCGCCGTCGGCCGGTGCCGACGGTGCTCCCCCGACCGCCAAGAAGAAGCCCCGCTTCCCGGTGTCGCGCAAGCAGATGCGGGCCGCCGAGGCCGCGGCCGCCGCCGCCGCAACCGGGACCGCGGTCGCCGCCACGGCCGCTCCGACCCCGCCCTCCCCCGCGGTGGCTCCGCCGCCGCCGGCCCCGGCCACCCCGGCCCCGCCGACGGGCGCGGCCGCCGGAGCCCCACCCCTGGCGCCGCCCGCCGACCCGGTGCCGCTGGCCGTCCAGCCGCCCCCGCCGGTGACGGACCGGGGAACCGCTCCGGCCCTCCATCCGACGCCCCCCGGCGGGGATCCGACGACCGGCGGCCCGTCCGGCCCGTCGGGCTCGCCGGACGCCGACGGCGTGGTCCTGGCCGACTCCGGAGCGAAGGGTCGGCGGTTCGTACTGGCCGCGCTGGTGGTCGTCCTCGTCCTGGTGCTCGTCAGCGCCGGCTACTTCCTGTTCAAGAAGAGCCCGTCGACGCCGACCGTGACCGCCCCGGCACTGGGCGGCACGTCGGCCGGCGCCACGGACACCGTCCTGGCCGGTTCGATCAACCTGCGGCTGACCGACCTGCCCTCGGGATGGACCACGACCCAGCCGGCCCAGGCCGTCGTGCGCCCCCCGGTGGCTCCGGCGGAGTCCCAGGCCACGGCCGTCAACGCCATGGCCTCGTGCCTCGACTCGAGCTACGCCGTCGTCTCCGGCCTCTTCGCCTCCGGCTCGCTGCCCGGTCAGACCAGCCTCGTCCAGTCGCCGGTCTTCCAGAGCGCCGCCGGGTCGTCCCTGGAGATGGCCTCGCGGACGTCGGTGCTGACGACGCCCAGCCAGGTACAGGCCCTCGAGAGCGTCTTCACCAATCCGAAGTTCGACACCTGCTTCCAGCAGTTCCACCAGTCCCTGGCCCAGGCCGCGACGCCCGGGTCGACGGTGGCGGTGGAGCCGGTGACGCTGTTCTCGCCCCAGGGGGTGACGACCTACGCCGTCGTCAGCACCTACACGGTGCCGGGATCGGGCACCGAGGTCGTGGGCGACGCCTACCTCCTCGGGGGACGGGTCGTCTCCGTCATCCAGCCGACGACCGCCGGCGCGGCGATCCCGTCCGACGTCTTCGCCCCGGCCTATGACGCGGTGGCCGGTCGGGTGGCGGCGGCCTCCTCGAAGTAGGCCCGGGCACCGGCGGACCGCCGGAGCGGCCCCCGTGCATCAGATGCCGTGCGTCAGATGCCCTCGGGAGCCAGTCGGGCGATGGCGGCCAACGCCCGGTAGGCGGCCTCGGCCGGGCCCGTCTCGTCCGGACGGACCAGGTTCGACATGATCCGCAGGATCCACGACATGAGCGTCTCGGAGTGCATCCCGGTGGCCACGCACAGGGTCATCAGCTCCGGTCGGGCGATGACCCGGATGAAGGCCCGGGCCACCCGGTAGTAGAGGCTGTAGGCGTCCTCCAGCCGGTCCTCGTAGCGGAGCAGCGCGGCGAACCCGTCGCCGGACAGGGCCTCGCCGAGCGACGCCGCGGCCAGCCGTCCCGTTTCGTAGCCGTAGGAGATGCCCTCGCCGTTGAAGGGGTTGATGGTCCCCGCCGCGTCCCCCACCACCAGCGTCGTGGCGCCCAGCCGGGGACCGACGGACAGTCCCATGGGCAGCTTGCCGCCGGTGGGCGGTCCCAGGCAGGTCTCGGGGGAGAGCTCCCACTCGTCGGGGGCCCACTTCACGAAGTGCTCCATCAGCGTGCCGGTGTTGACGCCCTTCCAACGGCGGTCGGTGGAGAGCAGGCCGACGCCGACGTTGACCCGGCCGTCGCCGACCGGGAAGATCCACCCGTAGCCGGGCACCACGTTGCCCTCGCCGTCCCGGATGTCGAGGTGGGACTCGATGAAGGGCTGGTCGTGGCCGGGCGACGTGTAGTAGCCGCGCAGCGCCATCCCCATGGGCTGGGTCCGGTCCCGATTCGTGCCGAGCGCCCGTCCGAAGCGCGAGTTGGCCCCGTCGGCCACGACCACGTAGCGGGCCCGCACCTCGCGGCGGCGGCCGGTGGCCTTGTCCTTCACCACGGCACCGACGCACGAGGGGAGTCCGGCGCCGGCGGGACGTTCAGCGCCGGACTCCAGGATCGGTTCGAGGGCCTCGGTCCCCTGGAAGACGATGGCGCCGGCCTTGGCCGCCCGCTCGTTGACCAGGGCGTCGAGGTCGTGCCGGGTGATGACGTACCCGTAGGACGGGAAGGAGGGGTGCTCGGGCCAGGGGAGGTTCAGCACCTGGCCGAAGCCGTGGGCCCGCAGGCCGCTGTAGCGGTGGGCACCGGCCAGCGCCCCCTCGATGCCCATGTCGGCGATCTGGCGCACCGCCCGGGGTGTCAGGCCGTCCCCACAGGTCTTCTCGCGGGGGAAGACCTTCTTCTCGACCAGGACGACGTCCCACCCGGCCTCGGCCAGCCAGTAGGCGCACGACGACCCGGACGGTCCGCCGCCGACGATCAGCACGTCGTGGACGTGGCCGGGGTCCACGGGGGCGTCGGCGGGGGAGGGGGGTGCGGTGGTGGGGTCGGCCGGTGGGGTCACGGAGTCATGCTACGGGCGCCGCACCCGGTCCGGCACACCGGACCGGGTGCCCGGGACCCGTCCGGCGCCGGACCAGCGGATGTGCCCCGCCGGAGGGGTGCGTGATAAAAATCACGTGCTGTGGACGATTACCTCCCGATCCTGATCCTGATCATCCTGGCCTTCCTGTTCGCGTCCCTCTCCTTCGTGGCGTCGGCCCTGCTGGCGCCCAGGAAGCGACCGACGGCGGCCAAGATCGCGCCGTACGAGTGCGGCATCGTGCCCGGCATCGACCCGCCCACGCGCTTTCCGGTGCGGTTCTACCTGGTGGCGATGATCTTCATCATCTTCGACATCGAGGTGGTGTTCCTCTACCCCTGGGCCGTGATCTTCCGGCAGCTGCGCTCCTTCGGCCTGATCGAGGTCATCGTGTTCGCCGCCGTGGTCTTCGTCTCGTTCGTGTTCCTCGTGGGGAACGGCGCCCTCAACTGGGGGCCGTCCAAGCGGCTGCTCGGGGCCATGCCGGCCCGCACGTCGAGCTCGACCATCGCCCGCATCAACGGCACGCCCGCCCCGTCCGCCGCCGAGCCAGGGACACCGGCCACCTCGCCGGCCGGCCCCGGCCGCGCCGCCTGAGCGGGACGGCACCGACGTGGGACTCGAGGACCTCCAGCACAACTTCCTGACCGGCCGACTGGAGGACCTGGTCAAGTGGGCGCGGACCTACTCGATGTGGCCGGCCACCTTCGGCCTGGCCTGCTGCGCCATCGAGATGATGTCGGTGGGTGCCGCCGACTTCGACCTCGCCCGGTTCGGGATGGAGGTCTTCCGCGCCTCGCCTCGCCAGGCCGACCTCATGATCGTGGCCGGCCGGGTGTCCCAGAAGATGGCCCCCGTGCTGCGTCAGGTCTACGACCAGATGATGGAGCCGAAGTGGGTCCTGTCGATGGGCGTCTGCGCCAGCACCGGCGGCATGTTCAACAACTACGCCATCGTCCAGGGGGTCGACCAGATCGTCCCGGTGGACGTCTACGCCCCGGGCTGCCCGCCCACGCCCGAGACGCTGATGCACGCCATCCTCACCCTCCACGAGAAGGTGCGGACGGACGACATCACACGCCGCGGCCACGGGCGTGGCCTCGAGCTGGCCCTCGACAACTCCCAGGGCGGCGACACGGACGACGCCCGGGACCCGGGCGACGGCACGACCGGCTGGAACCCCGACCGTCCCGACGCCGTCCACCTGGGGACACCCAAGCGCAACCCGATCATCGCCCGCAGCGTGGGTGAGCCCCTGTGACCACGACGGACGACGTGGAGACCACGTCCGACGCGCCCCGAGTGGGCGGCTCGGCGTCCCGACGGCCGCGGGCCCACGCCCAGGAGCTGCTGTTCCCGACCCGCGAGCAGTACCTCGAGGTCGTCGGCGCCCTGCGTGACGAGGGGTTCGAGACCTGCGCCGACCTCTGCGCCGTCGACTACCTCAGCCATCCGGGACGGCGGCTGCCGGAAGGTGTCGTCCCGCAGCGGTTCGAGGTCGTCGTCAACCTGCTGTCGCTCAGCCAGGTCCGGCGCGTGCGGATCCGGGTCCAGGTGCCCGCGGACGACCCGGTCGTGCCGACCCTCTTCGACCTGTACCCCGGCACCGAGGCCATGGAGCGCGAGGCCTACGACCTCCTCGGCGTCGTGTTCGACGGCCATCCGGACATGACCCGCATCCTGCTGCCCGAGGACTGGGAGGGGCATCCCCTCCGCAAGGACTACGGCGTGGGCCGCGTGCCGGTCCAGTTCAAGGGCGCACCGGGGCCCCGATGAGCGACGCCACCACCACCGACACGGGGGACGGCGTCCCCCACGCCGACACGGTGCTGCCCGACCCCGTCTCCGGCGCCGCCTATGCGGAGCCGTCGGCCACCGGCACCGAGCGCGGTCTCCTGATCGAGACCTCGGAGGGCGCCCAGGAGCTCTTCCCCCGCAGCCGCACCGCCCCGGACGAGCTCCGGCGCGAGGCCGGCGCCGTCCTGCGGCTGCCCGAGGGCGTGGTCGTCAACGCCGACGACATCGACGTCGAGCAGACCGACGACGAGACGATGATCATCAACATGGGCCCGCAGCACCCGTCGACCCACGGCGTGCTCCGGCTGATGATGGAGCTCGACGGCGAGACCGTGCTGCGCACCAAGCCGATCATCGGGTACCTCCACACCGGCATGGAGAAGACGGCGGAGGAGCTCACCTACGTCCAGGGCTCGACCAACGTCACCCGGATGGACTACCTGTCGCCCCTCCACAACGAGCTCGTCCTGTCACTGGCCGTCGAGGAGCTCCTGGGCGTCGAGATGCCGGCCCGGTCCGACTGGATCCGGATGCTGCTGGTCGAGCTCAACCGGGTCTCGTCCCACCTCATGTGGATGGCCACCAACGGCATGGACCACGCGTCGACGTCGATGATGATCTACGGCTTCCGTGAGCGCGAGATGATCCTCGCCTTCTTCGAGAAGACCACCGGCCTGCGGATGAACCACAACTTCATCCGGCCGGGCGGCACCGCCGCCGACCTGCCCGACGGGTGGGAGGACGACGTCACGGTCATCTGCGACACCGTCCTGCCCCGCCTCGACGAGTACGACGAGCTGCTCACCGGCCAGCCGGTCTTCCGGCAGCGCTCCGAGGGCATCGGCAACATCTCGGCCGAGGAGGCCCTCGCCCTGTCGCTGACCGGCCCGCTGCTGCGGTCGACCGGCGTGGCCTGGGACCTCCGCCGCGCCATGCCGTACCTGCGCTACGACGAGGTCGACTTCGACGTCATCGTCGGTACCTTCGGCGACAACTTCGACCGGTACTCGATCCGCCTCAACGAGATCCGCGAGTCCATCCGCATCATCCGCCAGGTCATCGAGAAGATGCCGGCGGGCGACTACCGGGTCCAGGACAAGAAGATCACCCCGCCGCCCCGTGGCCGCATCGACGAGTCGATGGAGGCCCTGATCCACCACTTCAAGGTGTTCACCGAGGGGTTCAAGGTGCCCGAGGGCGAGGTCTACGTGGCCATCGAGTCCCCCCGGGGGGAGCTCGGCTGCTACCTGGTGTCCGACGGCGGCCCCAAGCCCTACCGCATGCACATCCGGGGCCCGAGCTTCGTCAACCTGCAGGGCATGCCCGTCATGATGCGCGGCGGCCTGCTGGCCGACGCCGTCGTGGTGTGCTCGTCCATCGACCCGGTGATGGGGGAGGTGGACCGGTGACCGAGCCCACCCCGGTGTCCGCACCCCGCCGCGCCGCGTTCGCGCCGGCCGCGCCCACCCACCTGTCGGCCGACATCGTCGCCCGCGCCCACGAGCTCATCGCCCTGTACCCCGAGCCCCGCTCGGCGCTCATCCCCCTGTGCCACCTGGCCCAGGAGCAGGACGGGTGGTTGACCCCCGAGGCCATGGTCGACATCGCCGGCCTCGTCGGGGTCACCCCGGGCGAGGTGTTCGGCACCGCCTCGTTCTACGACATGCTCCACACCGAGCCGGTGGGGACGCACGTCGTGGCCGTCTGTACCAACATCGCCTGCCTCCTGGGCGGTGCCGCCGAGCTCCTCGAGCACGCCGAGCAGTCGCTGGGCGTCGGTGCCGGTGGCACCACGTCCGACGGCGCGTTCACCCTGGAGGAGGCCGAGTGCCTCGCCGACTGCGACCGGGCGCCGTGCGTCCAGGTCAACCACCGCTACGTGGGCGCCCAGACCCCCGAGTCCTTCGACCGGCTGATCGCCGACCTCCGCTCGGGGGCCCGCGCCGCCGAGATCCCACCGCACGGCACCCTGATCCGGGTGCGCCGCACGACGGGCCTCGAGGTCGACCCGGCCGCCGTGGCCGACGAGCGCCGCGCCGCCGCCGAGGCCCGGGCCGCCCGTGAGGCCGCCGCCGACGGGGGAGGTGCCTGATGGCCATCACCCAGCCGCCGAAGATCGTCACCTCCCGCCTGGGCTACGACGACTCCCACACCCTCGAGCGCTACCTGGCGACGGGTGGCTACGAGGGGCTGCGCGCCGCCCTGGCCCGGACCCCCGAGGCCGTGGCGGCCGAGGTCGACGCGGCCAGCCTGCTCGGGCGCGGGGGCGCCGGGTTCCCGGCCGGCCGCAAGTGGTCGATGCTGCGGAAGAACCCGGTCACCTACCTCGTCGTCAACGGCGACGAGTCGGAGCCGGCCACCTTCAAGGACCACCTCCTGGTCGAGCGGGACCCGCACCAGCTGGTCGAGGGCGTCGTGATCGCCGCCTACGCGCTGCAGGTCTCCCGGGTGTTCATCTTCCTGCGGGGCGAGTTCGCGCTGGGGCTCGAGCGGGTGCAGTCCGCCCTCAACGACGCCTACGCGCACGGCGCCGTCGGCCGGGACATCTTCGGCTCGGGGTTCTCGGTCGACGTGGTCGTGCACCCCGGGGCCGGGGCCTACATCTGCGGCGAGGAGACGGCGCTGCTCGAGTCCCTCGAGGGCAAGCGCGGGTTCCCCCGCATCAAGCCGCCGTTCTTTCCGGCGGCCATCGGCCTGTACGGCGACCCGACCGTGGTCAACAACGTCGAGACCATGTCCAACCTGCCCTGGATCATGACCAACGGCGGGGCGGCCTTCGCCGCCCTGGGCGGCGGCCGGTCGACCGGCACCCGCCTCTTCGCCCTGGCCGGGCACGTCGCCAACCCCGGCGTGTTCGAGCTCGAGATGGTCAAGACCACCTTCGACGACCTCATCAACGCGCCGGTGCTGGGCGGCGGCATCCCGCACGGCCGCGGCCTCAAGGCGTTCATCCCGGGCGGGGTCTCGGCCCCGTGGTTCGGCCCGGACCGGATCGACCTGCCCCTCGGCCAGGACGAGGTGGCCGAGGCCGGGTCCATGCTCGGCTCGGGCTCCGTCGTGGTCATGGACGACCACACCTGCGCGGTGCGCGCCGCCTGGCGCATCACCAAGTTCTTCTCGCGCGAGTCGTGCGGCCAGTGCACGCCGTGCCGCGAGGGCTCGGGCTGGCTGGAGCGGATCATGGAGCGCATCGAGCGGGGCCAGGGCCGCGAGGAGGACCTCGACCTGCTCATGGACGCCTGCGACAACATCTCGCCCGGCGTGGCCTGGCCACCGCAGCAGACCACCATCTGCGTGCTCGGACCGTCCATCCCGTCCTCGATCAGCTCGGCCATCACCATGTTCCGCGACGAGTTCCTCGTGCACATCAAGGAGGGGGGCTGCCCCTATGGCTGACCAGGCCGTGCCCGCCGCCGGGCCCGAGGACGCCGCCGTGGAGGAGGTCGAGTTCACGCTCGACGGCCGGACCGTCCGCGCCCGCAAGGGCGAGATGCTGATCGCCGCCGCGGAGCGGGCCGGGACGTTCATCCCGCGCTTCTGCTACCACCCGCGGATGGAGCCGGTCGGCGTCTGCCGGATGTGCCTCGTCGAGGTGAGCGGTCCGCGCGGCGCCACGCTGATGCCCAGCTGCTTCATCGAGGCGGCGCCCGGCATGGAGGTCGTCACCGACTCGGACAAGGTCAAGAAGGCCCAGGACGGCGTCCTCGAGTTCCTGCTCATCAACCACCCGCTCGACTGCCCGGTGTGCGACAAGGGCGGCGAGTGCCCCCTGCAGGACCAGACGCTCGCCTACGGCCCGGGGGAGACCCGGTTCGTCGAGGAGAAGCGCCACTTCGAGAAGCCGATCCCCATCTCCGAGCTCGTCCTGCTCGACCGCGAGCGGTGCATCCAGTGCAGCCGCTGCACCCGGTTCGCCGACGAGGTGGCGGGCGAGGCCCAGATCGACTTCATCGGCCGGGGCGAGCAGCTACAGGTGGCGACCTTCCCCGAGCTGCCCTTCACCTCCTACTTCTCGGGCAACACCGTGCAGATCTGTCCGGTCGGTGCGCTGACGGCGTCGCCCTACCGCTTCGCCGCCCGCCCGTGGGACCTGGACCAGGTGGAGTCCACCTGCACCACGTGCGCCCTGGGGTGCCGGGTGGCCGTCCAGTCCTCGGCCAACAGGCTGACCCGCCTGCTCGGCATCGACATCGATCCGGTCAACCACGGCTGGCTCTGTGACAAGGGTCGCTTCGCGGCCGACGCCGTGAACAGCGAGGTCCGGCTCACCGAGCCCATGGTCCGCAAGGACGGCGGCCTGGTGGCCGTCTCCTGGCACGAGGCCCTCGAGGCCGCGGCCCAGGGCCTCCGCCGGACGGCGGCCGCCGACCCGACGGCGGTGGGCGTCATCGGGGGGGCCCGGCTCACCAACGAGGGCGCCTACGCCTGGGCCCGCGTGGCCAAGGGTGTGCTCGGCACGGACTCGGTCGACGCCCAGCTGGGTGACGGGCTGCCGGCGGAGACGGTGCTCGGCCTGCCACGCGCCACGATCGACCAGGCGGCCGCGGCCTCGACCGTGATCCTGCTGACCGGCGACGTGCGCGAGGAGCTGCCGGTGCTCTTCCTCCGGCTCCGGTCGGCGGTCACCGACGGCGACCTGTCGCTGGTGGAGCTGTCGCCGCAGGCCACGGCGCTCACGGAGTACGCCGCCGCCTCGCTGCGGTACGGACCGGGCGAGGCCGCGGGCCTGGTGGACGCACTGGTGTCGGGCGCCGCCGCCCCGGCCACGGTCGACGGCGACGCACTGGCGACCGCCCGCCGGCTGGTGGGGGAGGGCCCGGTGGTCGTGGTCCTGGGTCGGCCGTCGCTGGCCGAGGACGGCGAGCTGGTGGCCGACGCCGCCCGGCGCCTCGCCGCCGCCCTGCCCGAGGCCCGCTTCCTGCCCGCCCTCCGACGGGGCAACGTGCTCGGGGCCCTCGACATGGGACTGGCCCCCGGGATCCTGCCGGGTCGCGTGTCCCTCGATGCCGGGCGCGAGTGGTACACGGCCGCCTGGGGCTCGGTGCCCGCCGCCCGGGGGCGCACCACGGCCGGCATCCTGGCCGCCGCGGCCGGCGACCAGGCCGCGGGCGGACCGGTGGACGCGCTGGTCCTGCTGGGCGCCGACCCGCTGGCCGACTTCCCCGACCGTCGCCTGGCCGCCAAGGCCCTGGAGGCCTGCGACTTCGTGGTGGCCGTGGCCACCGCCCCGGGCGACGTGCTGGACCACGCCGACGTGGTGTTGCCGGCCGCCGAGGCCCACGAGCGCCCCGGCACCACGACGAACATCGAGGGCCGGATCTTCCGCCTGGGGCAGAAGCTGGTCCCGCCCGGCCAGGCCTGGCCGGACTGGATGATCGCCGCCGAGCTGGCCGTCCACCTGGGCAACGACCTCGGCTACGACTCCACCGGCGCGGTGTGGGACGAGATCGAGCAGTTGGCCCCGTCACACCGCGGCATCACCCAGGCCGTCCTGGACTCGCACGGCGCCGCCGACGGCATCGTGGCCCCGCTGTCCACCGGCCCGGTCGCACTCGCCCGTCGCCCCGCCCGGCTCGACCCGATCGCCGTGCCGGGCGTGGAGTCGGTGGAGCGCCAGGGCGCCAGCCTCCAGGCCGGACTCGCCGCCTCGCCCAACGCCGGCCCCGACTCCGAGACGACGGCCGAACCGTCCGGGCCGACCCGGCCGGCCGTGCTGTCGGGCGCCCCCGACCTCGACGTGCCCCACGTGTCGCCCCTCGACAGCTACTCGGTGCGCCTGGTGGCCTCCCGCGTCCTCTACGACGACGGGACCGCCGTGGCGACGGTGCCGTCGCTGGCCGGCCTGGTGGCCCCGGGGGCGCTGCGGGCCAATCCGTTCGACCTCGACGAACTCGGGGTGGCGTCCGGCGGGACCGTGCGTCTGCGCTCGGCCACGGCCACGGCGCTCGTGCCGGTGGAGCCCGACCCGTCGCTGCCCCGCAAGACGGTGGCCGCCGACTTCAACGTGCCCCTCGGCGCCGGCACCGTCGCCGACCTGATCGACCAGGCCTTCCCGGTGGTCGACCTGCGGATGGAGACGCCGTGACCGCGGGCCCGCCGCTGCTCGGCACCGACCCGCTCTTCGCCCACGGCGTGGGCTGGGTCGTCCTGCTCATCGTCCTCGTCAAGGTGCTGGTGGTCTTCGGCGCCCTGATGGTGTCGGTGATGCTGATGATCTGGTTCGAGCGCAAGGTGATCTCGGACATGCAGAGCCGGATCGGTCCCAACCGGGCCGGGCCGTTCGGCATCGCCCAGACTCTGGCCGACGGCATCAAGCTGTTCTTCAAGGAGGACCTGCTCCCGGACAAGGCGGACCGCTTCGTCTTCAAGCTGGCGCCCTACCTGACCATCATCCCGGCCTTCCTGGCGTTCGCCATCGTGCCCATCGGCGGAGAGGTGACGCTCTTCGGCCACACGTTCGAACTCCAGCTCGCCGACCCGCCCATGGGGATCCTCTTCCTGCTGGCCATGTCGGCGATCGGCGTCTACGGGATCATGCTGGCCGGCTGGTCCTCGGGCTCCAAGTACCCCCTGCTCGGGTCGGTGCGGGCGTCGGCCCAGATGATCTCCTACGAGGCCGCGCTCGGCATGACGATCGTCATGGTCGTCCTGGTGACGGGGTCGCTCAGCACCCGGACCATCGTCAACGCCCAGGCCGGCCACCTCTGGCAGTGGAACGTCATCCGGCTGGCCGTCGTGCCGTTCCTGATCTTCTTCATCGCCGTCGTGGCGGAGACGAACCGTCCCCCCTTCGACCTCGTCGAGGCCGACCAGGAGCTGGTCGGCGGGTTCGTCACCGAGTACTCGTCGATCCGCTTCGCCCTGTTCTTCCTGGCCGAGTTCATGAACACCATCACGATGTCGGCCATCACGGTGACCCTCTTCTTCGGTGGTCCCGACGGGCCGAAGCCCCACATCCCCCACACGCAGTGGATCTGGCCGATCCTGTGGTTCCTGGGCAAGACCATCGTGTTCCTCTTCGTGTTCGTGTGGCTCCGGGCCGCCCTGCCCCGCATGCGCTACGACCAGCTCATGGACCTCGGTTGGAAGCGCCTCATCCCCCTGTCGCTGGGCTGGCTGCTGATCGTCGCCGGCTTCCTCATCGACGGATGGTGGGGCATCGGCATGGCCGCCGTGGTGGTGGCCGCCAGCTTCCTCCTCACCCGGGCGTTCGCCGTCGGTGCCGAGCGCGAGGAGACACGGGCCGTGCTGCCCCCGATCGGGCTCCGACTGTGGAACCGCGCCGAGGAGCCGGTACCCCCCGCCCCCCGCACCGAAGGAGGTGACCGCTGATGCCGACCCCCGAGCCGCCCCACGGCCGCCAGAACTTCCTGGGCGGGTTCAAGCTCACCCTCGAGCACCTCGGCCGGCCGCCGGTGACCCGGCAGTACCCCGAGGAGAAGCGCCCGAAGCAGCCGCGCCAGCACGGCCGCCACGTCCTCAACCGCTACGAGGACGGCATGGAGAAGTGCATCGGCTGCGAGCTGTGCGCCGGCGTCTGCCCGGCCGACTGCATCTACGTGCGCGGCCTCGACAACCCGCCCGACCACCCGGTCTCGCCGGGGGAGCGGTACGGCTACGTCTACGAGATCAATTTCCTGCGCTGCATCCACTGCGACATGTGTGTCGAGGCCTGCCCGACCGAGGCCATCACCGAGTCGAAGCTGATGGAGTTCTCCTTCACCAACCGCAGCGACGCCATCTACGGCAAGGAGGAGCTGCTGGTCGACGACGACGGCCGGCCCCAGCACCTGCCGTGGGAGGACTGGCGCGAGGGGGACGACCTCCACACCTCGGGGTGGATGCGGGCCACGTCGCCGGCCGGGGCCGCCGCCTTCGAGGGCGAGGTCCAGTGGTCGGGCGAGCTCGGCTTCGGCGTGCGGGCCCCCGAGGGGGGCCAGAGCGGCCGAAGGGACGACGCCACCACCGGGTCGATCCCGCTGCGCGAGACGCTCGAGCGCCACCTGCGCCCGGTCGACATGCCGGCCGACAAGCGCGGCCCCCGGGGCGCCATCGGCCGGGCCATGGAGAAGGCCGAGCGGTTCCGACCGGGTTTCGGCAAGAAGCACAAGCAGGCGGCCGACCTGGCCTATGCCGATGCCAAGCGGGCGGGCAACTCCGAGCGCGACGCGGTGGGTTCGGTCACGCCGGCGCCGCCCCCCCCGTCGGCTCCGTCCGCCGACACCGCCACCGCCACCGCCACCGGCACCGATACCGACACGGCCGAGGCGGCCGACTCGTGACCGCCGCACTGCTGACCCTGGCCGCCACCAGCGGGCACCCGACCATCCCCGACGTCGGCGTCTTCGCCGTGGCCGCCGCCATCGTCATCGCCGGCGCCGTCGGCGTGGTGGTGGCCCGCAACCCGGTCCACTCGGCCCTGATGCTGGTCATGACGCTGTTCGGGGTGGCCGTGCTGTTCGTCCTGCAGCAGGCCAACTTCCTGGCCGCCGTCCAGGTGATCGTCTACGCCGGGGCCATCGTCGTCCTCTTCCTGTTCGTCATCATGTTCCTGGGCGTCGACCGCGAGGAGGACATCCGGGCGGAGCCCCTGCGCGGCCAGCGTCCGCTGGCCATCGCCCTCGTGGTGCTCGGGACCACCGGCCTGCTGCTGCTCGGCCAGGTCTCCAAGTGGACGACCGGCCAGCCCTCGGTGGCCGGGAGCGACACCGGCGCACCCAACGTCAACCTGCTGGGCAAGTCGTTGTACACGACGTACCTGTTCCCGTTCGAGGCCACCTCGGCGCTGCTGATCATCGCCGTCGTCGGCGCCGTGGTCCTGGCCCGCCGCCCGCCGGCAACATCGGCCGAGGACGCGGTGGACGAGACACCGACCGACGACGTCGTGACCGACCGCACGCCCGGCGCCCCGGAGGCGCCCGGGACCCCGGGTGCCGTGACCACCGGTGCGGTCGCCACGCCGGCCGGTGCCGACGTCGACCCCGCGGACACCGAGGTGGATGCATGAGCATCAGCCCCGCCTGGTACCTCGGGCTCAGCACCGTGCTCTTCGCCATCGGCGCCGTCGGCGTGCTGGTGCGGCGCAACGTGCTGATCATGTTCATGTGCGTCGAGCTGATGCTCAACGCCTCCAACCTGGCGTTCGTGACCTTCGCCCGCACCCTCCACGACATCGGCGGCCAGGTGCTGGTGTTCTTCGTGCTGGTGGTGGCCGCGGCGGAGGTCGTGGTCGGCCTCGGCATCGTGGTGGCCATCTTCCGGCGCCGGGCCAGCGCCAACGCCGACGACCTGCATCTGATGAAGGGCTGAGAGGGCGATGCTCCACCTGACCTACCTGATCATCCTGCTGCCCCTCGTCGGCTTCGGGATCCTGCTGGCCGCCGGTCGGCGCCTCGGCGACCCCGCCGCGGGCTGGGTCGGCACCATCGCCGTGGTGGCCTCGTTCGCGGTGTCGGTGGGCGTGTACCTCTCCCTCCTGCAGGTGAACGCGCCGGTCCGCTCGTACGGCCAGGACCTGTGGTCGTGGATCCCGGTCGACCGGCTCCAGGTGCACGCCGCCCTGTACGTCGACCCCCTGTCGATGACCATGGTGCTGTTCATCACCGGCATCAGCTCCCTGATCCACCTGTACTCCATCGGGTACATGAAGGGCGACAGGGACTTCCCCAAGTTCTTCCTCTACATGAACCTCTTCGTGGCCTCGATGCTGATCCTGGTGCTCGGGTCGAACCTGCTCGTCACCTTCGTCGGCTGGGAGGGGGTCGGCACCTGCTCGTACTGGCTGGTGTCGTTCTGGTTCACCCGGGACTCCGCGGCCAGCGCCGGCAAGAAGGCCTTCGTCTACAACCGGATCGGCGACGTGGGCTTCCTGCTCGCCATCTTCCTGGTCTGGTCGAAGGTCCACACGTTCGACTACCAGGTCATCTTCGCCAACATCGACAAGATCGGCTCGGCCAACATCACGGCCATCTGCCTGCTCCTGCTCGTCGGGGTGATGGGCAAGTCGGCGCAGATCCCGCTGTTCCCCTGGCTGGCCGACGCCATGGAGGGCCCGACCCCGGTGTCCGCGCTCATCCACGCCGCCACCATGGTCACGGCCGGCGTCTACCTGCTCTGCCGGGTCAGCCCCCTGCTGCACGCCTCGCCGTCGGCCGAGCTGACCATCGCCATCGTGGGCGCCGCCACCGCCTTCGTGGCCGCCACCATCGCCTGCGCCCAGCAGGACATCAAGAAGGTGCTGGCCTACTCGACCGTCTCGCAGCTGGGGTACATGTTCCTGGCCATCGGCTGCGGCGCCTACACGGCGGCGATCTTCCTGATGGTGGCCCACGCCTTCTTCAAGGGCCTGCTCTTCCTCGGCGCCGGCTCCGTCATCCACGGCCTGCACGACGAGCAGGACCTCAAGCGCATGGGCAACCTGCGCGCCTACCTGCCCATCACCTTCATCACCTTCGCCATCGGCTGGCTCTGCATCGCCGCCGTCCCGCCGCTGTCGGGCTTCTGGGCCAAGGGCGACATCCTCGACAACACCTGGGCCGCCCACCCCGGGCTGTGGGTGGTCGGCATCGTGACCGCCGCCCTGACCGCCTACTACATGAGCCGCCTGACCGGCCTCGCCTTCTTCGGCCGGGACCGCTGGGCCGGGGCCGACGACGGGCCGGTGCCCGACGCCGCCCACGCCCACCACGCCGACGGCCATTCGTCGGAGCCGCACGAGTCGCCGTGGATCATGACGGTGCCGCTGTGGATCCTCTCGTTCTTCGCCGCCGTGGCCGGCGTGATGGCCATCTCGGGCAGCCGGTTCTCCCTGGCCAACTGGGTCGACCCCGTGTTCGGCAGCAACCTCTTCCACGACAACCTCTCGTCGTCGGCCGAGTGGACCCTGGCCATCATCGACGCCGTCGTGGCCATCGTCTTCGTCCTCATCGGCCTGCGCCTCTGGTCGACCCGGTCGGAGCGGCCCGCCCTCGAGGCGTCGTTCCTGCGGGGGGCCTGGTACATCAACGAGCTCTACGACACCGTGTTCGGCCGCCCGAGCGAGCGCCTGGCCGCCTTCTGCGCCGACGTCGTCGACCCCAAGGTCATCGACGGCGCCGTCAACGGCGTGGCCGGTGCCTTCCGGGGATCCGGTTCGCTGCTGCGCCGCACCCAGACCGGCTACGTCCGCAACTACCTGGTCGGCATCATGTTCGGTGCCGTGGTGATCCTCGGGTTCATGCTGACGAGGATGTGGTGGGGCTGATGACCGCGGTGACCTTCCCCTACCTGACCACGCTGGTCCTGGTGCCCGCGGTGGGTGCCGCCCTGGTGGCGGTCGTGCCCAAGAAGGCCGTGGCCGCCTGGTTCCACGAGGCGCTGGGCATCGTCGTGACCGTGGTCACCCTGGCCGTGGCCGCCGCCGTGCTGTTCACCTTCAAGTCCGGGGTCGGCAGCTACCAGATGGTGAGCGACCACACCTGGGCCTCCGGTCTCGGCATCCACTGGTCGCTCGGGATCGACGGCATCTCCCTCTTCCTGGTGGTGCTGACGGCCGTGCTCTTCCCGCTCACCATGCTGGGGGCCCGGGCCCGGCGCGACACCCGGTCCTTCGTCGCCTGGGTGCTGCTGCTCGAGGCGGCCTGCATGGGGAGCTTCGTCTCCCTCGACCTGATCCTGTTCTTCCTCTTCTTCGAGCTGACCCTGGTGCCGTCGTACTTCCTCATCGGCGGCTGGGGCTTCGCCCGGCGCGGCTACGCGGCGATCAAATTCTTCGTCTACACCTTCGCCGGCTCGGCCTTCCTGCTGGTGGGCATCGTGTCGATCGCCTTCATCCACCAGTCCCAGACCGGGGTGCTGACCTTCGAGCTGCCGGCTCTGATGCACACGCACCTCTCGGGCACCGAGGGCGTCCTGCTGTTCTGCGCCTTCACCGCCGCCTTCGCCGTGAAGGCACCGATCTTCCCGTTCCACACGTGGTCGCCCGACGCCTACTCGGAGGCGCCCACGGCCGGCGCCATCCTGCTGGTGGCCATCATGGCGAAGCTCGGCACCTACGGGATCATCCGCTTCGACCTCAACCTCTTCCCCCAGGCCAGCCGCACCCTGGCGCCGGTCCTGCTGACGCTGGCCACCATCGGGATCCTCTACGGCGCCCTGGTGGCCTGTGCCCAGCGCGACCTCAAGCGCCTGCTGGCCTACTCGTCGCTGGCCCAGATCGGCTTCATCGCCCTCGGCACGTTCGCCCTCAACAGCCAGGGCCTGAGCGGCGGCGTGCTGCAGATGGTCAACCACGGCCTCGTCATCGCCACCCTGTTCATCCTGGTGGGCTGGATCTACGAACGGCGCCGGACCTGGCAGATCGGCTCGCTCAAGGGCCTCCAGTCGCCGGCCCCGGTGCTGGCCGGCGTCTTCACCCTGGCCATGCTGGCCTCCATCGGCGTGCCCGGCCTCAACGGCTTCGTCGGTGAGTTCCTGATCCTCATCGGCACGTTCGTGGCCCACCGCTGGTGGGCGGTGGTCGCCACCGCCGGCGTGGTCATCGCCGCCGTCTACCTGCTCTGGGGCTACCAGCAGGTCTTCCACGGCGAGCCGACCGAGGAGGACGCCGGCACCGCCGACCTCACGGTCAACCAGCGCCTCATCGTGGCGCCGCTGATCATCCTGATCGTCCTGCTCGGCGTGTTCCCGAAGCCGGTGCTCGACCGCATCACCCCGTCGGTGAACCGCCTGGTCGTCCACGTCGACCAGGTCACGGACACGCCGGTCCCGGCCGGCCTGCGGCCTGCGGTCGCGGCCAAGGCCCCGTGCGCCGTCAACGGGGTGCGGGTGTCGTGCTCGGTGGCGGCGTCGGCGTCACCCGGAGCGGCGACGGCGGCGAAGGGAGCCTCGCGGTGACCGTCCTCCTCGCCACCTCGGCCGCACCGACGATCCACGTGCCCCACGTCGACTACCTCAGCATCCTCCCCATGCTGATCATGCTGGGCGGGGCGCTGCTGCTGATGCTGGTGTCGTCGCTGTTCAAGCGCATCATGGACGCGCGGGCCGGCACGATCGTCGCCGTGGTGGTGTCCCTGGCCGCGCTGGTCGCCGCCCTGGTGCAGTGGGACCACGTGGCCACCCACGGACCGTCGGTGACCATCGCCGGGGCCATCGCCTTCGACGGGTTCGACGTCTTCGTCCAGATCACGGTGTCCATCGCCATGCTGCTGACCGCACTGGTCGGTGACGGCTACCTCCGGCGCGAGGGGATCGGGGGACCGGAGTACTACGTACTGGCCATGGTGTCGGCCTCCGGGGCGATGATGATGGGTGCCGCCAACGACCTGATCGTGGTGTTCCTCGGCCTCGAGATCCTGTCGATCGCCCTCTACGTCCTGGCCGCCTTCAACCACAAGCGGGCCGAGTCGGGCGAGGCGGCGCTCAAGTACTTCGTGCTCGGCGGGTTCTCGTCGGCCGTGTTCCTCTACGGCATCGCCCTCACCTACGGCGCCACCGGCACGACCAACCTCGTCCAGATCGCCAACTACCTGTCGCGCAACGTCATCGTCCACAACGGCGTGCTGCTGGGCGGCCTCGCCCTCCTGCTGATCGGGTTCGGCTTCAAGGTCGCCGCGGTGCCGTTCCACATGTGGTCGCCCGACGTCTACGAGGGCTCACCGTCGCCGGTCGCCGGCTTCATGGCCGCGGTGGCCAAGGCCGGCGCCTTCGCCGCCCTGCTGCGGATCTTCGTGACCTCGTTCCCGACCGTGCGGGCCGACTGGCAGCCGGTGGTCTGGATCCTGGCCCTGCTCAGCCTGGTGCTCGGCGCCGTGGTGGCCCTGACCCAGCGCGACGTCAAGCGCATGATGGCGTACTCGTCCATCAACCATGTCGGCTTCATCCTGCTCGGCGTGGAGGCGTGCACCGCCCGGGGGGTGTCGGCGTCGCTGTACTACGTGTTCACCTACATGTTCCTGGTCATCGGTTCCTTCGCCGTCATCAGCGTGGTGGCCGGACCGGGGGACACCCGTTCGCAGCTGACCGACTACCGGGGCCTGGCCAAGCGCCAGCCGCTCCTGGCCCTGGCCTTCGCCGTGCTGCTGCTCGGGCAGGCCGGTGCGCCGTTCACCACCGGGTTCCTGGCCAAGCTGGGCGTCATCGAGGCCTCGGTGTCCGTGCAGGGCTACGGGCTCGCCACGGTGGCGATGGCCTCCGCCGCGGTGGCCGCCTTCTTCTACCTGCGCGTGGCCGTGACCATGTTCTCCCCCGTGGGTTCGGTGGGCGACCCGCTCGACGGCAACCTCCCCGAGGTGGCCCCCGGGTCGGCCGACCTGGGGACGGCGGCCGCCCCCGACCGCGCCGACGGCACCCAGGCGGTGGCCGGGATCCAGGTGCTGACCGACGCCGCCCCGTCGGCCGACGTCGAGGCCCGCGGGCCCGTGCCGGTGCCGCTGCTGACGGCCCTGGCCATCGGGACGTGCGTGGCGTTCAGCGTGGTCTTCGGCATCATTCCCGGGCCGGTGCTCGACTTCGCCCACCACGCCACCCTGCTCCTGCTGCCCTGACCGCCCGGTCCGGCGGGGTGGCCGTCGCCGTGTGATCACGCCGGTGGTCCGACCGCAGCGGTACTGTCGATCCGGGCGGTCAACACGCGGAGGACGTCGACATGGCACAGGTACCGGAGCAACCCAAGGGGACGTCGGGCGCGGCGCGCTCGTCGGCGAACAAGCGGGACGCCCGGGAGATCGCCCGGCTGGTCATCGGGGCGATCGGTCTGGTGCTCCTGATCGCCTTCGTCGTCGGCAACTCCAACGATGTCAAGGTCAACTACATCTTCGGTCACGCCACCACCAGCCTGATCTGGGTGATCCTGGCGGCGGCGCTGCTCGGGGTGCTGGTGGACCGGCTGGTCATCGCCCTCGGCAAGCGGCGCAAGAAGCAGCGGTAGTCCGGCCGGCCGGCCGTCCGGCACCGGCCACCCATGGGACACCGGCCGCCCCTCCGGCACCGGGAGGTGCGCAGCGCGCACTCGTCAGGCGCTTCCTTCCGGTGGGATGATGGATCCCATGAGCACGGAGACCCCCGAGGAACGAGCCGCCCACGGACGCAAGGCGCGCGAGCTCGTGCCGCGGTCGAAGCACGGCGACTGGGCGCCGCCGGCCGACCGGACCGACCCCCTCGAGATCCTGGCGCTGCAGGCCACCACCCGCGTCCCCGACCTGGTGCCCATCCGCTACGGGCGGATGGCCGCGTCGCCGTTCGCCTTCTACCGCGGGGCGGCCGCCGTCATGGCCGCCGACCTGGCCCACGAGGTCCACTCGCACCTCGACGTCCAGCTGTGCGGCGACGCCCACCTGGTCAACTTCGGCGGCTTCGCCACCCCCGAGCGGGACATGATCTTCGACGCCAACGACTTCGACGAGACGCTGCCCGGTCCGTTCGAATGGGACCTGAAGCGGCTCGCCGCCAGCATCGAGGTGGCGGCCCGCAGCCGGGGCTTCGACGAGGCGCTGCGGACGAAGCTGGTGGGACTGTCCTCCCGGGGCTACCGCGACGCCATCCGGGAGTTCGGGGGCATGCGCCAGTTGGAGGTCTGGTACCTGCGGCTGGATCCGGCCGTGCTGTTGAACCGGTGGGGGAGCGAGGCGAGCTCGAGCGTCCTGGCCGCCTTCCAGAAGCGGATGGAGAAGGCGCGCACCAAGGACCACCTGCGGGCCGTGGCCCGCCTGACCGAGATGCGTGACGGCAGGCTGCGCTTCCGGGCCGACCCGCCGCTGGTGACCCCGATCGACGACCTGGTCGAGGCGGGCACCGAGGCGCAGACGCTCGACAGCCTCATCACCGCGCTCGACGCCTACCGGGTGACCCTGGCCGGCGACCGCCAGCACCTGCTCAGCCGCTACACGTTCCTCGACCTGGCCCGCAAGGTGGTCGGCGTGGGCTCGGTGGGCACCCGGTGCTGGGTCGCGCTCTTCGTGGGCCGCGACGAGGGGGATCCCCTGGTGCTCCAGGTCAAGGAGGCCGAGCACTCGGTGGCCGAGCCCTTCCTGCAGCCCAGCGCGTTCACCAACATGGGGGAGCGGGTGGTCCAGGGCCAGCGCCTGGTGCAGAGCGCCAGCGACATCTTCCTCGGCTGGGACACACTGCGGGGCATCGACGGGGTCAACCGCGACTTCTACTTCCGCCAGCTCTGGGACTGGAAGGCCTCGGCCGACATCGAGACGATGGAGCCGGCCACCTTCGAGATCTACGCGCAGATGTGCGGCTGGGTCCTCGCCCTCGGGCACGCCCGGTCGGGCGACGCCATCGCCATCGGCTCGTACCTCGGCGCCGGGCCCCGCTTCGACGAGGCCATGTGCCGCTTCGCCGCCGCCTACGCCGACCAGAACGAGAAGGACCACCAGGCGCTCAAACGCGCCATCGCCACCAACAAGATCCACGCCATCAGCGACGTGTGAACTGGGGGTGCCTCACCCCTTCCGGGTGAAGACGGGATCCGTCGCTCGGGACTACTCTCGGTCGCATGCCACTGCACAAGCACGAATCCATCCGTGACGAACTGCTCGACTCGGTCTATGCGGGCCGGGACCTGCTGACCACCCTCCCGTCGCACACCTTCCCGAAAGAGGAGATGCGGCGCGAGGACGCCTTCCAGGCGATCTCGGACGAGCTCCTCCTCGACGGCAACGCCCGCCAGAACCTGGCCACGTTCTGCCAGACGTGGGAGGAGGACGAGGTCCACCAGCTGATGGACCTGTCGATCAACAAGAACATGATCGACAAGGACGAGTACCCCCAGACGGCCGAGATCGAGCGCCGGTGCGTCCAGATGCTGGCCCACCTGTGGAACGCCCCCGACGAGGGTGGCGCGGTGGGCTGCTCGGCCATCGGCTCGTCGGAGGCCTGCATGCTCGGGGGCATGGCCGCCCTGTGGCGCTGGCGGGCCAAGCGCAAGGCCGAGGGCAAGTCCACCGACTCGCCCAACTTCGTCTGCGGGCCGGTCCAGGTGGTGTGGCACAAGTTCGCCAAGTACTGGGACGTGGAGATCCGGGAGATCCCGATGGCACCGGGCAAGTACTGCATGGACGTCGAGCAGATGCTGGCCCAGGTCGACGAGAACACCATCTTCGTGGTCCCGACCTTCGGCGTCACCTACACCGGTGCCTACGAACCGGTGGCCGACCTGGCGGCCGCCCTCGACAAGCTGGCCGCGGACACCGGCCTCGACGTCGACATCCACGTGGACGGCGCCTCGGGGGCGTTCCTCGGTCCCTTCTGCGCCCCCGACGTGGTGTGGGACTTCCGCATCCCCCGGGTGAAGTCGATCTCCACCTCGGGCCACAAGTTCGGGCTGGCACCCCTCGGCGTCGGCTGGGTGCTGTGGCGCCACGAGGACGACCTGCCGGACGACCTGATCTTCCACGTCACCTACCTCGGCGGCGACATGCCGGTCTTCCAGATCAACTTCTCGCGCCCGGCGGGACAGATCGTGGCGCAGTACTACAACTTCGTCCGCCTGGGCCGTGAGGGCTACAAGGCCATCCAGGACTCCTGCTACGCCACGGCCAAGGGCCTGGCCGACGAGATCGTGAAGGTCGGGCCGTTCGAGCTGCTGTGCGACGGGAACCCGTTGACCGGCATCCCCTCGGTGGCCTGGCGGATCATCGAGGGCGAGGACCCGGGCTACACCCTCTACGACGTGGCCGACCGCCTGCGGGTCAAGGGCTGGCAGGTCCCGGCGTACCCGCTGACCGGGTCGGTGTCCGACATCTCGGTGCAGCGGATCCTGGTGCGCCAGGGCGTGAGCCGCGACCTGGCCTTCCTGCTGATGAACGACATCAAGGAAGCCATCGCCCACTTCGACAGACACCCCGTGTCGGTGGCCATGACCCCCGAGGAGTCGGGCGGGTTCAGCCACCTGTAGCGGACCGGCGCTCCGGCGGTCGCACGCGACGAACGGGCCCTCACCGGGCCCGTTCGTCGCGTGCGCTGGTCGTCGGGGAGGTGCCCGACGGGGTGGGTCAGCTGAGGAGCTTGGCCTTCTGCGCCTCGAACTCGGCGTCGGTGATGGCGCCGCTCTGCTTCAGGTCGGCCAGCTTGGCCAGCTGGTCGACGCTGCTGTTGGCGCCGGCCGTCTGCTTCACGTAACTGTCGAACGCCTGCTGCTGCTGCTGGGCGGCCTGCTCGGCGCGTTCGTGCATCTTGCCGCCGCGGGCGATGAGGTAGACGAGGATGCCGAGGAACGGCAGGATGATGACGAAGATGACCCAGAGGGCCTTCGCCCCGCCACCCATGTCGCGGCTCCGGAAGATGTCACCGAAGATGATGACGAGCAGCCAGAACCAGATGAGGAAGACGAAGATGCCGAGCATCGTGCCGAACAGGTCGGCCAGGGGATAGGTGTACGCAAGCATGGGCTCTCCTTGGAGGTTGTGGATCACCCGACAACGTAACGCAGAGTCGCAGGATCGGCGCGCCACACGACCCGGTAGACACCGGCCCCGCAGGGTGCACCGGGTGATGCGGGGGCCTCACCCCGGCGGGCGAAGGCTCCAGTCCACCCTGATGGGCCGGTTGGTGAGGAGGCGGGGCCGACCCACGACGGCCGGGCGGTCGGTCGTCCACGGAGCGGGCGTCGCCAGCGTCAGCCCGGCCAGGCCGCGCAGGGCCTGGTCGTAGGAGGAGCGGGCCCACGCGAACCTGTGCCACGCCGCGTCACGGTCGGCGGCGGCGGCCGGGATGACCTCGGCCAACCGGTCGAGGGCGGAATCGAACTCGGCACGGGTCACCGAGATGGGGGGCGGTGGCTGCGACGTCTCGGGGAGGAGTTGGGCCAGCCGGACCGGTGGAGGAATGGGGAGGCCCGTGGCCAGACCGATCTCCGAGATGGTGGGAATGCCGTGGGCCAGCATGAGCAGCGGCCCCTGGAGCTCGGCGGACGAGTCTCCGGTCAACGAGGCGGCCCCGCCGCAGAGCAGGAGCGACCCGGCATCGAGGAGCGCGCCCACCGACGCCACCCACGACTGCGCGCTGCTGGTCTCGGGGAAGTAGCAGAGCGCGGGGAAGGAGCAGTGCGTCTGGTCCAGCTCCAGGAGCCACTGCATCGCCGAGCGCCACAGGTCGGGGTTGTCGAGCGCGTCGAAGGTATGGAGGGCGACGAGCATGTCGACCCCGGACGCCGGGGTCCCGGTGAACGGCCGGAGCGTGCTGATGCCCTTCTCGCGGTCGTGGTGGGCCGCGTAGATGGTGGGGAGGTAGCTGATGAGCAGCGCCACCAGGCCCAGCCCGATGATGGCCTCGATGAAGGACGTCCAGCTCTGGACCCCACCCGACGGTGCGGCGAACCCCAGCGTCGTCACCGAGGAGCCGCTGATCTCGAAGGAGCGCTCGAGGGTGTCGGCGTCCATCCCCCAGAACAGCAGGGAGAAGCCGACGATCACCGTGAGCATCCAGACCAGGGGCAGGCTGATCAGGGCCACCGGGCCGTAGAGGCCGCGCAGGTTGTCCGCCCAGGCCTGACTGCGCCACCGGTGGACCATCAGCCGGTCGGTGACGGCGAAGGTGGCCCGCGTCATCCGGGTGAAGCTGTTCCGGGGGAGGACCACGGTCTCGAGGGCCGACACCAGCACGGCCCCGGCGATGGCCAGTCCGACGACGATGGCCACGACCTTCAGCCACGTCTGGGTGGATGCCGAAGCGGCCAGGAGGGTCGGGACCACCACGGTCAGGCCGCGGGCGTGACGGCGCCGGACGCCGGGCGCTTCCGGAGGTCGGCGGGGGTCTGCGGCATCCGGGCGCTGAGGACGTAGGCGACCACCACGGCGACGATCACCAACGGGGTGACGCTGAGGCCGTCGCTCGCGAAGAGGAGGATGGCCAGCAGCGTCGAGGTCAGCGGCAGCTTGAGCATGACGGTGGCCATGGCGCCGATGCCCATCGCCACCGCCGGCACCAGGACGAGTCCGGGCAGGTGGGAACCGGCGACCCCGATGGCGGCGCCGATGAACATGGCCGGGAAGATGGGACCACCCCGGAAGGCGGACAACGAGAACGCGTAGGCGATCGACTTGGCGATGGCCAGGACCACCAGTGCCCCCACCGTCCACGTCGAGGCCTTGAGCACGAGGCCGGGCAACGCGGACTGGCCGGAGAACAGCACGGTCTCGGCGCTGCGATGGGTGATCTCGGCGAAGGCGATGGCGACGCCGGCCACCATGAGTCCGATCACCGGGGTCACGGCCATGCGGTGCCGCAGCACGACCGCCTGGAGGGCCAGGGACGTCAGCCGGATGGCGGTGCCCACCACCACGGCGACGACGCCGATGGCGAGCGCCCACAGGAAGAGCGCGACCGTCGGGTGGCTGAAGGCGGGCAGTCCCGGGATGGCGAGCGAGAAGGTGCCGAGGCCGGTCAGGTTGTCGAGGCCGACGAAGATGAGCGTGCCGATGCCGGCGGCCAGGAGCCCCGGCACGAGGACGAGCCCGAGCACCGGGCCACCCAGGCCCGTCGCCTCCATCAGGAGGAAGGCGCCGACGATGGGCGAGCCGAGCAGGGTGCTGACGGCGGCGAAGCTGCCGGCCGCCGCCATCACGGTGGCCGCCATCGGCGGGGCGTTCCTGGCGGCGAGGCGCACGGCGAGGGCGCCGAGGCCGCCACCGATGGCGATCAGCGGTGCCTCGGGGCCGAGCACGACGCCGAGGGCCAGCGTGGCCAGTGATGCGAGGACCACGCCTGGCAGCTCCGCCGCGGTCGGGGGGCCACCACCGGCCTTGAAGCCGTTGGCCGGCTCGTGGCCCGAGGTCCCCGGAAGGTAGGTGATGGTGGCGGCCACCAGGACGCCGGCCACCAGCAGGATCGGGACGGGCCACCAGACCGGGGTGCCGTGGAACCCGAGGCTGCTCGGCAGCGACTGGTAGATCCAGGTCTGGAGCTTGCTGACCAGCGCCAGGAAGAAGTAGGCGACGGCCGACACGGGGACGCCGATGAGGGCGGCGAGCACGAGGAGCTGGACGTAGCTCTTCGACTTCAGCAGCTCCATCGGGTCGTTCGGTGCAGCTGGTGCAGCCGGTGCGGCCGCGGTGGGTGGGGCGGCCGACGGTGCGGCCCCGGCGTCACTCATCGTCGGGCCAGCTGTTGCGCCTGCTCCACTTCATGAAGAAGGCGACCACCAACACGATGGCGAGCCCTCCGAAGATGATGATGTAGAACACGGATCTCCTCCGCTCGCATGGACACCGAGGACAATAGGTCGTCAGCGGGGTGTGGTCGGGAGTTCGGCGGTCGCCGCGGGCCGAAGTCCCCGATCGGTCGTGCGGTGCCGGTTAGGGTGAGAGCCGCTGGCGGTCCCCCGCACAGCGATCAAGACCGCGTAAGGAGTCACGCCGATGCTTGCCTACAACTACCCGATCCTCGACCTCATCTGGACGATGTTCATGTTCTTCGTGTTCGTCCTCTGGATCTGGCTACTCATCGCCGTGTTCATGGACATCTTCCGGAGCCACGACCTGAGCGGTGGCGTGAAGGCCCTGTGGGTGTTCTTCATCATCATCCTGCCGTTCCTCGGCGTGCTGGTCTACCTCATCGCCCGGGGCGGCAAGATGCACGAGCGCGCCGCCGAGCAGGCGGTCCAGCAGCAGAAGGCATTCGACGCCTACGTCAAGCAGGCCGCAGGCTCGGGCAGCACGGCCGACGACCTGGCCAAGCTGGCCGACCTCAAGCAGCAGGGCGTGATCAGCGACGCGGAGTTCGAGGCGCAGAAGGCGAAGATCCTCGCCTGAGGATCCCCTGACCTGACGGCCCGGTGGCCGCCTCCCGTGCCGGGCGCACGGAAGGCGGCCACCGCCGCGTCCGGACCCGGTGTCCACGGTGTCGCCGAACGCCGCCGGTACAGTGTCGGCGTGACCACCGAACCCCCGTCGGACGGCCAGGACGGCTCGGCCGAGTCCCTCCAGCACGAAGTCGAGGTACTGGAGCAGGAGAACGAGGCTCTCCGGCACCAGGTGGAGGTGACCACCAAGCCCAAGAAGCGCCGGGGCCGGACCATCGCCTCGTGGGTGCTGGTCGTCCTGGCCTGCCTGCTGGCCGTGCTGTCGGTCGTCGTGGTCTACGCCCGCAACGAGCTGCTCAACACCGACACCTTCGTGGCGACCGTGGCGCCGCTCGCCAAGGACCCCGCCGTGCAGACGGCGGTGGCGACCCGGGTGAGCGACAACCTGGTGGCCAGGACCGATGTCGAGGAGCGGATCAAGAACGCGCTGCCGGCCCGGGCCGGATTCCTGGCCAATCCGATCACCGGCGCGGTCCACACCGCGACCTATCAGATCACGCTCAAGCTGGTGCAGAGCCAGCAGTTCCAGCACCTGTGGGAGCTGGCCCTGCGCCAGTCGCACGCGCAGGTCGACAATCTGCTGCTGGGCAACAAGGTGGGTGCCCTGCAGTCCACCAACGGGCAGGTCACGGTGGACCTCACCCAGGTGGAGAACGCGGCGAAGAAGCAGCTCAGCGCCCACGGACTGTCGGTGTTCGACAAGGTGCCGAACTACTCCGGCACACCGTTCGTGCTCTTCCACTCCGACCAACTGGCCAAGCTGCAACGGTGGGTCAGGTTCCTCAACCGCCTCGCCCTCGTGCTCCCGATCGTGTCGATCCTCGTGTTCGCGGGAGCCGTCCTGTTGGCCAAGGACCGACGGCGCGGCCTGGTGCACGCCGCCGCGGGACTGGCCGTGTCGATGGCCGTCCTGCTCATCGCCGCGAACGTCGGACGGAACCAGTACCTGGCGTCGCTCAGCCCCCGGCAGTCGAAGGCCGCCACCACCGCCGTCATCGACACCGTCGACGCCTCGCTCCTCGACTCCGTGCGGACGGTGCTCGTCCTGGCCGTGATCGTCGCGTTGGTGGCCTTCATCGTCGGCCTCGGCCCGGTCCGTCGCTGGTGGTCGAACCGCACCACGCCGTCCTGGCTGACCTCGGGTCCGGTCCACGACGTGGTGGCCGCCCACCGCCGGGCCTGCCAGTGGGTCGTCGTGGCGTTGGGCCTGGTCGTGCTGGTCCTGTGGAACCAGCCGACGGTCAAGGTGGCCCTCATCGTCGTGCTGGTGACGCTCTTCTTCGTGATCGTGGTCGGCGTGTACGGGCGAACCACCGCGGTCGCCGGTCCGACCCCACCCGACGGCGGGCCGCCGGCCGACACCGGGGTGCCGACCGGGGCCGCCACCTCCTGAGCGGGTGACGAGGCCGTGACGCCGCCGTCCCCGCGTGCGTGGTGGCTGGCCATCGAGCCGGTCCACGCCGTCGTCTACTTCGATCCGGCCTGCCTGGCGGCCATGGACGGGCTCGGATTCCGGGGCTTCTGGATGGGGTACTTCGCCGGACGCGCGGCGCCGTTCGGGGCCGTCGGCCCCGACGTGGTGACCGCCACCTTCTTCAACTTCCACCCGTCCCGGGCGGCGCGCGTGCTGCCCGACGCCTGGGGTCACGCGTCGCCGGGCGACGTCTGGGCCACCCGGAGCCACGCGGCGGCGTCCACGCTGCGGCGGGTCGACCCGGCGGTGGAGACGGCGGCCCGGGCCCTGGTCCCGGGCCTGCGGCGGTTGCTCGACGGCGTGCCGGACGCCGGTCGGCCCCTCTTCGCCGCCACGCGCGCCCAGGGTCAGCCCGCCGACCCGGTCGAGGCCCTCTGGTTCTGGTGCACCTGCCTTCGTGAGCACCGGGGGGACGGGCACGTGGCCGCCCTCACCACGGCGGGACTCGACGGCTGCGAGGCCCTGGTGCTGTTTTCGGCCGCCGGCGGTCCGCCCGCCGACCTGTTGCGCCGGTCGCGGGGCTGGTCGGAGGACGAATGGGCCTTCGCCCACGAACGCCTGGCGCGCCGCGGGCTGGTGGACGGCTCCGGGGCGACGGCCGCCGGCCTCGAACTGCGCCGCTGGGTGGAGGCGACCACCGACGACCTGGCCGGGATGGTCACCGGCCGTGTACCGGGTTCCGACGGCGACACCCTCCACCGGGGTCTGGTGGCGGTGGCCGATGCCGTGCGCGCCGCCGGGGTGATCCACTACCCCAATCCGATGGGACTGCCCGGGCCGGACTGACCGCCGGGGCGCCGGGGCGCTGCGTCAGGAACCGTCGCGGACGGCCGTCGGCCCGGCGACGACGTCGGGCGGGGGTACGCCGGTCCCGCTGTCGTCCCGGTCGGCCGCGTCGTCCCGGTCGGCCATGGTGGCCCCCGGGACCTGCATGCCGTCCTCGTCCCAGGGGACGATGGACGAGAGGAACTCGTCCGTATCCGCCTGGGCGGCCAGCATCCGCTTCTCGGCGCCGGCGGCGAGTAGCCGGCCGAGCACCGGTATCTCCCACAGCGACTCGGCCCGCAGGATGGCCATCACCACCGGCACGAGGTGCTCGGCCGTGTCGAAGACCACGTAGCGCGGCAGCCACTCGGGCTCGTACTTGGCGTTGAACTTCCACAACGACTCGATCTGGGCGAAGTTCGACAGGCGCTTGAGGAACCAGCGCTCGGCACGCTGCATGGTGCCGTCACCCTTCTCGCCGGCCAGCGTGGAGCGCATGGCGGCGAAGTTGAGGCTGAGGCCCTCGAAGCCCCGCGCCGCCAGGTGCTCGATGGTCGAGCACAGGGCGAAGTCGAGCAGTCCGTTCGGATGGTCCCCCGGGTCGCGACGCATGAGGTCGAGCGAGTACCCGTTGATGCCGGTCGACGGCACGAACTGGCACATGGCGGCCGCCGAGCCCTCGGGGGTGCGCACGACGGTCAGCAGGAGCCCGGCGTCGCGCGGGTCGAAGATCCGTCCCAGCATCATCGAGAAGCCGCGTTCGTGCTCCCCCTGGCGCGACAGGCGCATCAGGTCGGTCAGTTCGCCCACGAGCGCGGGGTCGACGTGCGACGGGTCGTGGAAGGTGACGGTGTAGCCGTACTTCTTGATGCGGTTGTGGGCCTGGCGGAGCCCCTTCATGTGCTTGCCGGCGAGGCTGAAGTCCTGCACCCGGACGACCGCCTCGTCGCCGAGGTAGATGTTGTGCATGCCCGAGTCGCGGTAGGTGGGGAGCCAGTCCTCGCCGGCGCCCATGACCGAGGTGGTCCACCCGTGCGCGTCGGCGAAGGCGCGGAAGGCGCCCCACACCTGCTCCCGCTCGTTGCGCGGGCCGATCGGGTCGGGAGAGATGAGGCAGACCCCGCCGTACACGGCATAGGCCACGAGGCTGTCGCGGTGGAAGAACCACTTCTTGTCCGACCGCAGGGCGAAGTAGTCGAGGGTCGACGAGCCGTGGCGACGCACGATGTCGCGGGCCCGGAACTCGGCCGCCCGGCCCGAGCCGAGCCGACGGTCGACCACTGGGCGGGTCAGCAGGTAGAGGGTGATGGCCACGAGGCTGATCCCGATGGTGAGCAGCGCGGGGGTGAGGAAGCGGTCCGGGCGCTCCGGCAGGTCGATGGTGGTGATCCCGACGAACCGCTCGGACACGGCCCAGAACGTCGTCCACCAGGGCAGCACCTCGTTGGGGTGGTGCCGGATGTGGGTGAACAGCTCGAGCGACACGGTGGCCACCACGGCCACCCCCACGGCGACGCCGGCCAGGGTGATGAGGGCGGAGCGCAGCGAGGTGGCGTCGGAGGCGGCCTGGAACTCCTTGCGGTTGACCATCAGGAAGGCCAGGACCAGACCGGCGATGAGCGACTCCTCCACGTCGGCTCCGGCCACGAGGTGCAGCAGGATGGTGCCGGCCAGCAGCACCACCGACACCCGCCAGGCCCGTCGCTGACCGCGCAGCACGCCGCGGCCGAGGGCGATGAGGGCCAGGCCGGCCATGGCCACCAGGGCGCCGGCGGCCACGCTGGCCTGGAGGGGGAGGTACTGCTCGACGGCGTGGAGGCGACCCCGCAACGGCGGGGTGATCGAGTCGAGGAGGTCGATGATGCCCGTGGCCAGGATGGCCCCGGCGCCCCAGCGCCGGACGCGGCGGGTGCGGCGGTGGGCCTGGCGGAGGTCGGGCGCCGGTGGCCACGACTCGCCGACCGGGTACGAGGCGACCAGCGCCGGGTGGAGGGAGCCGCCGCACCGTCCCCGGGTGACGAGCCGCTCGAGGCGGCTGGGGGAGGGGAGCTCGTTGTGGGCCAGGAGGAGCCGGACGTGGAGCTCGGCGCCGGACTCGATCTCGATCCAGCTCACCCACTGGCTGTGCAGGAAGACCGGCGGCAGTCCGACCCGGCCGCGGTGCTCGGCGACCACCTCGGCCGTGGCCCCGACGTTGGCGTAGAAGCCGGTACCCAGGTTGGTCAGCTCGGAGCGGAAGGTGGCCGCCGTGATGAGGCCGGCGTAGCCCTGGGCCACGACGCGCCGGGCGTCGTCGCGGGCCGTGTCGTTGGCCCCCGCCTCGGTACGCACCTCCTCGAGGGTGCCGCCGCCGAGTATCGACCACATCCGGCGGCTCAGCAGTCCGAGCACGACGGCCATGACGACGAGGACCGCCACGGCGACGCCGAGGGCCACGACCAGCTGGTCGTTGAGGTCGGCGGCGTGGGCATGGCGCAGCGCCCGGGCGGGCAGGCCGGAGCCCAGGTGGCCGAGCAGCCACGGGGTGACCGCCACGCGCAGCAGGAGGGCGACGGCGAACGGCACCAGGAGCCACCAGGCGTAGCGGCCGAAGCGGCGGTACAGGGTGCGGGACACCACGAATCGGGTCAGGGACGACGGGTCGCTCAGCTGGTCGACGCCGTCCAGCCACGGGGCGTCCTCGGGCGAGTCCTGGATCACGGACCGCCAGTGCCGGCCGACCGACCGGCCCGCACCCGGCTTGGCGTCGGCGGTCGGCTCGTCGTGGGGGCCGCCGTAGGCGTGGACGCCGGGCTCGACGCGGACCACCCGGGTGCCGGTGCCGGTCTGGACGTGCAGGTCGACCGCACCGAGGTGCTCGACCCCGGCGGCCGCCAGACTGGCCACCACGTCGGACGTGTCCGGATCGACCCGGACCCCGGCGGTGATGACCTCGGGCTCGTGGGTGCCCCGCTGGCGGAGGATCCGGCGCTCGTCCTCCTGCAGGAACCGGAGGAAGGCCCGGGCCAGGACCGGATGGGCGTCGATGGCCCGGCCCGCCGTGCCCATCGGGTCCTCGCAGTCGGTCAGGTCGAAGAGGTTGCCGGCGATGATGAGGATGCCGGGACCGTCCCACGTGTCGAGGGCCTGGGCGAGCTCTCCGGTCAGCGCCTTCGAGGACGCCGTCGCCTCGGGTGTGAGCAGCAGGTCGCTCACGACCATGATGCGCCGGCCCAGGGGTACGTCCACCCGGGTGCCGCCGGGGTCGGGTGTGAAGACGTCGGTCAGCGCGGCGGCAGCGGGGCCCGGAAGGGCTCCCGCCGGGGCCTCCATGTCGGTGGGCGCGGTCACGGCCCCTCCAGTCTACGACCCACCCGGCGTTAGGCTGAGGCGGCCGGGCCGTCGACCGCACGGCCGGGACCTGGGACGACTGGCGTGCCGGGGCCCGGAAGGCGGCGAACCGGCAGCAGCACGCGCAGTCACCAGCCCGAGGGGGAGCGATGCCCGGAACACCGAGTCACGAGCCGACGATCGAGGACTACTTCACCGAGGAACGCGTCTTCCCCCCGACCGCCGCCTTCTCGGAGCGTGCCGTCGCCGCCGACCCCGCCGTCTACGACGAGGCGGCCCGGCTCGGCCCCGAGTTCTGGGCCCAGCAGGCGGGCGCTCTCGACTGGTTCCGGCCGTGGGACACCGTGCTCACCTGGGACCTCCCCTTCGCCCGCTGGTTCGACGGCGGCACGCTGAATGTCTCGTACAACTGCCTGGACCGCCACGTGGCGGCCGGACGGGGCGACAAGGTGGCGTTCCACTGGGAGGGCGAGCCGGGCGACACCCGCACCATCAGCTATGCCGACCTGCTCCTCGAGGTGTGCCGGTTCGCCAACGTGCTGAAGGGCCTCGGGGTCGGCCGTGGTGACCGGGTGGCCGTCTACATGCCGATGGTGCCCGAACTGGCCGTCACCATGCTGGCCTGCACCCGGATCGGCGCCGTGCACTCGGTCGTGTTCGGCGGCTTCTCCTCGGACGCGCTGCGCGACCGGATCCTGGACGCCGAGGCCAAGGTGGTGGTGACGGCGGACGGTGGGTGGCGGCGCGGCCAGGGGGTCGGGCTCAAGGTCAACGTCGACGTCGCCGTGTCCGAGACCCCGTGCGTCGACCACGTGGTGGTGGTGGAGCGGACCGGCGCCGACACGGTCGGCGGCCCGGTGGCCATGACCGGGGGTCGGGACCACTGGTGGCACGAGCTGCTGACGGGCGAGGACCCCGCGGCGGGGGGCGCGCCGGGCGACACCTGCGAGCCCGAGCCCATGGACGCGGAGGACCTGCTGTTCATCCTCTACACCTCGGGCACCACGGCCGCCCCCAAGGGGATCATGCACACCACGGGCGGTTACCTGACCCAGGTGGCCTACACCCACCGTGTGGTCTTCGACCTGCACCCGGACGAGGACGTCTACTGGGCCGCCGCCGACATCGGCTGGGTGACCGGCCACAGCTACATCGTCTACGGGCCGCTGGCCAACGGGGCGACCTCGGTGATGTACGAGGGCACACCCGACACGCCGGGCCGCGACCGCTGGTGGTCGATCGTCGAGCGCTACGGCGTGACCATCCTCTACTGCGCGCCGACCGCCATCCGGACCTTCATGAAGTGGGGTGCCGACGAGCCGGCGGGCCACGACCTGTCGAGCCTGCGCCTGCTCGGCTCGGTGGGGGAGCCCATCAACCCCGAGGCGTGGATGTGGTACGCCGAGCACATCGGCGGCGGTCACTGTCCGGTGGTGGACACGTGGTGGCAGACCGAGACCGGAGCCATCATGATCGCCCCGCTGCCCGGCATCACCACCACCAAGCCGGGCTCGGCCACGTTCCCGCTCCCCGGCATCGGCGTCGAGGTGGTCGACGAGGAGGGGCACGCCATCGAGCGCGGCGGCGGCTACCTCACGCTCACGACCCCGTGGCCGGCGATGCTGCGCGGTATCTACGGCGACCCGGAGCGGTACCGCGACACCTACTGGAGCCGCTTCGACGGCCGCTACTTCGCCGGCGACGGCGCCAAGATCGATGACGACGGCTACCTGTGGCTGCTCGGCCGGGTCGACGACGTCATGAACGTCTCCGGCCACCGCATCTCCACCACCGAGGTGGAGTCGGCCCTCGTCGACCACCACCTGGTGGCCGAGTCCGCCGTCGTGGGGGCGGTGGACGAGACCACCGGCCAGGCCATCGTGGCGTTCGTGACCCTGGTGGCCGACGCCGGTGAGGCCACCGACGCACGCGGCCAGGAGCTGCGGGCCCACGTGGCGACCAAGATCGGCCCGATCGCCCGGCCGAAGACGGTCATCTTCACCGACGAGCTCCCGAAGACCCGGAGCGGCAAGATCATGCGCCGCCTGCTGCGCGACGTGGCCGAGGGCCGCGTGCTGGGCGACACCACGACACTGGCCGACCCGGCCGTGGTGGAGGAGATCCGGCGCCTGTCGGCGAACTCGCCGGGCGAGGAGTAGCGGCGTGGGTGACCCGGGCAACTGGGCCTGGCGTGACGGGCGGATCGAAGAGCCCGGCCGGGCGGTCGTCTTCGACATGGACGGCGTCCTCTCCGACGCCGTCGGCCGCCAGCACTTCATCGAGGAGGGACGGCGCAACTGGGACGCGTTCTTCGACGCCTGCGGCGAGGACGCCGTCATCGACGAGCTGGCGCGCGTGCTCGAGCTCCTCGACCCCGCGCTCCAGATCATCCTCCTCACCGGTCGGCCGATGCGCGTCCAGCCCCAGACGCTGGCCTGGCTCGAGCGCTACGACCTGCGCTGGGACCTGCTGGTCATGCGGGCCCGGGGGGACTACTCCCAGGTGACCTGGTACAAGCGGGACTCCGTCGACGAGCTCCGGCACTTCGGCTTCGACCTGCGGCTGGCCTTCGAGGACGATCCGAACAACTTCGCCATGTTCCACGCCATGGGCATCCCCTGCGTGTACATCCACTCCGGTTACTACGAGTAGTCCAGCCGGTCAGCCGGTCAGCCGGTCAGCCGATTGCCGTGCCTCCGCGGGCCCGCCGCGGCCGCACGGCCAGCCACCAGGCGACCAGCAGGGCCAGGCCGGCGGCCACCAGCACCGGCGTGTCACCCCAGTGCACGTACACCGTCCACCCGTCGCGCAGGTCCAGCGTGGCCGGCACGACCTGGCGGGAGCCGAGCACCGAGCGCTCGAGCAGCACCCCGCGATGGGTGATCCACGCCGAGTACCCGGTGGGCGCGGCCTGGAGCAGGTCGCGGCCCTGCTGGACGGCCTGGACCTCGCTGGCGGCGATCTCCTGGGTCGGCACCTGGGCGGTGGAATAGGACGAGGTGTTGGTGGGCACGATCAGCACCTGGGCCCCGGCGCGCACCGAGGAGCGCCCCCGGTCGGCGTAGAACACCTCGTAGGAGATCATCGTGCCGAGCCGGCCGGCCGGGGTCGTGAGCATCCCGCTGCCGGTGCCCGGCACGGCGTCGAGGGGCACGGCCGACAGGTCGCCCAGGTGGGCGAAGAACGAGCGGTAGGGGACGTACTCGCCGAAGGGGACGCGGTGCACCTTCTCGTACCGGTCGACGATGGCGCCGTCCGGACCGAAGGCCACGACCTCGTTGCGGAACGCCGTGGACGACACGTTCTCGGTGACGCCGACCACCAGGGTCGCGTGCAGGGCGATGGCCAGGTGGGACAGGGCACCCTGCTCGGGATCGTCGGCGAGCGGTTGGTCGAGGGAGACCACGTCCTCGGGCCACAGCACCAGCGCCGGCGGGTCGACCCCCGCCCGGGGGAGTAACCGGTCCGTGGCCGCCACCGCCGCGTGGAGCACGGTCGCCGGGTCCACCTGGGACTTGCGGAAGCCACGCACCCCGCCACCCTGGACGGCGGCGGCGGTGACCGTGCGGACCACCGGGCCACCGTCGGGCGCGTGGGCGGCGACGACGCTGCTCCCCACCAGGCCCACCAGGGCCACGGCACCGGTGGCGGCCAGCGTCCCGAGGCCGGCCGAGGCCCGCCGCCAGGGAGCGGGCCGGCCGGGTTCGGGGTGCAGTCGGTCGAACTCGACGACCCGCCGGTGGTTGCGGGCCGCCCGCACGACGACGAGGCCGAGGGCGCCGGCCGCGACGCCGCCCACGTAGACGGCGGCGGTCAGGCCGAGGGGACCGCCCAGCCGGGCCACGCCGAGCACCGGGCCACCGGCCTGTCCGAGGAACACGCCGCCGATGGGCAGGCCCCCGAAGGGCCACGTCTGGCGGGCCGCCTCGGCCAGGGTCAGGGCCGCGGGGAAGGCCAGGGCCCGGGCCACGACCGGTCCGCGCGGCACGGCCAGGCACGCCACGCCCACGAAGAGCGCCTCGACGGCGATGAGCACGATGGCGCCGGCCAGGGTGAAGGACCGGGCGAACATGAGCCCCGGCACGTACGCGCCCAGGCCGGCCAGCCAGCCGGCCCACAGCCGGGTGCGGGCCCGGAGACCGCCGAGCCGCCACCAGAGGAGTCCGGCGGCCGGGAAGGCCAGGACCCAGAAGCCCCACGGAGGGAGGGAGAGGGCGAGGCCCACGCCGGACGCCAGCGCCGGCACTGCGACGGCGCCGCGCCGCGGGGTGACGCGGTCCGGGTCGGTGCGTGCCATCCGGAGCTTCGACGGCCGCCACGGCACGTCGCCGGACCCGGGTGCCGGCCCGGTGCCGGCTCCGGTCGGCGGCGCGGGGGCGAGGGCGGGACTGGCCTCCGGCCCCGGATTCATCGTCCCGTTCGGGCCGGGGTGCTGCCGTCGAGTGAGGCGAGCACGGACCGGGCCGCCTGACGGCCGTTGCCGACGACGGCCGGGATCCCCACGCCCCGGTAGGCGCTGCCGGCGACGGCCACCCCCGGCAGCCCGCCCACCGCCCGCTCGATCGCCGACGTCCGCTCCAGGTGTCCCACCCGGTACTGGGGGAAGGCCCCGTGCCAGCGCGTCACCAGCGAGGCGCGCGGCGGGGCCTGCACGTCCAGGACGACGGACAGCTCGGCCACCGCGGCGGCGGTCAGCTCGTCGTCGTCGAGCGAGTCCGGCCGGTCGTCGCCGAACCGGCCCACCGACAGGCGCACGAGCTCGTCCCCGGGGCGGGCCAGGCCCGGCCACTTCCGGGTGAGGTACGTGCACCCGGTGATGAGCGCCGTGCGACCGGCGACGGGCGACGTCCGGGGCACCAGGAACCCCGTGCCCACCAGCGGGCTGCGGATGGCTCCGGCCGGCATCGACAGGGTGATGACGGTCACCGACGCCAGTTCGACGTCGGCCAGGAGCGACGCCGCCGCCGGCGCGTGGTCGCCGAGCAGGCCGGCAGCCTGCCCGGCGGGAACGGCGAGGATCGCGGCGTCGACGTCGAGTGAGCGCAGCGAGTCCGACGGTCCCTCGCTCCCGACCACCCCGGCGGCGTCGCCGGCCAGCGCCAGGCGCCACGTCGGACCGGCGGCCCCGCCGGGCAGTCGCTCCATGGACTCGACGGCCACCCTGGTGTGGGTGGCGACACCCCGGGCCGCCAGCGCGGCGGCCAGCTCGGCGGGTAGGCGGGCGTTGCCGCCCTCGAGCGACCAGAACACGGGGGTCGGCCGGGCGTCGGGGCCCGGGGACGGCGCCGACGGAGCTCCCGCGGGTGCCGTCGGCTGGCGCAGCGCACGGATGAGGCTGCCCGACCGGCGGTCGGCGGCGAGCAGGGGCGGGAAGGTCGACTCCGCGCTGAGGTCGTCGACCCCGCCGGCGTGGATCCCACCCACCAGCGGGTCGACCAGACGCTCGACGACCTCGTGGCCGAGGCGCGACCCCACGATGTCGCCGACGGACCGGTCGGCGGTCGCCCCCGGGTCGCCCGGGTGGGGCAGGACGAGGTCGAGGCCGGCACGGAGGAGTCCCGCCGGGCCGAGGATGCCGGAGCGGATCATGGGCCACGCCCGGGTGGGCACGCCGAGGTTCACCCCGTCGGGCATCATCCGCAGCCGACCACGTGCCCACAACGACGCACCGGAGGTCCCGGGCGCCACCAGTGCATCCGTCAGTCCGAGCTCGCCACAGAGCCGCGTGGCCTCCGGGCGGCGGGCCAGGAAGGCATCGGCGGCCAGGTCCACGGTCCGGCCGCAGAACTCGGTGGAACGGACCTTGCCGCCCGGGCGCGGGCCCGCCTCGAGCACCACCACACGCGGCGGCACGCCCTCGGTTCCGGAGACGAGCTCCCAGGCCGCCGACAGCCCGGCCATGCCACCGCCGATCACGGCCACCAGCGGCCCCGGCGGGGTGGGCGCGTCCGTCACGGCCGCCCGGTCTCCCGGCCGGCGCCCACTCCGGCCGCGGCGCGGACGACGCCGGCCAGCAGCGCCAGGAACGCCGGGTCGTCGTTCAGCGACGGCGTGCGGGCGAACGCGATGCCGAGGGCGTCGGCCCGGTCGCGGGCCTCGATGTCGAGGTCGTAGAGGACCTCGAGGTGGTCGGACACGAAGCCCACCGGGCACACCGCCACGGCGGTCGTTCCCTCAGTGGCCACCCGGTCCATCTCGAGGAGCAGGTCGGGCCCGATCCACGGGTCGGCCGTGCGACCGGCGCTCTGCCATGCGGTGCCCCAGGTCACCGTCGGGTCGGCGTCGAGCCCGAGCAGGGCGGCGATGTCGGCGCCGGACTCGGCCACCTGGTCGGGATAGGTGTCGCCCAGGGCGACGACACGCAGCGGGAGGCTGTGGGCCGTGAAGAACACGGCCGTGTGGGCCCGGGCCCCCGG
>Ga0302279_10000639_pt1 | contig 51605 bp, 58 predicted proteins | sample III_Bog_N3_3_FD_194541 | JGI IMG/M metagenome (GOLD analysis project Ga0302279, IMG submission 194541) | Peat permafrost microbial communities from Stordalen Mire near Abisko, Sweden - III_Bog_N3_3 | ecosystem: Environmental > Terrestrial > Soil > Wetlands > Peat | place: Sweden: Abisko... | reverse complement strand
GCACCTCCGTGCCTACATGCGCGCGTGGAACCGGAATCCCACCCCCTTCGCTTGGACCAAGCCCGCCGCCGCCATCATCAAGTCACACCGCCGAATCCTGAAGCGCATCTCGACGACGGTGCACTAGGAACCGTCCGGTAGCCCTCAGGGTGGGAATGGACCACGCCGAGGGCGAGCTTCCCCCGCTCGGCGTGGAGTACGGCTCGCAGAGTGTATGGCTCCAGGATCTCGACATGCGCGACAGACTCGCTCATGTCACCTGGCTCGGGAGGGACGACGGACGTAATGGTGAGGACCAAGACGTCCCCAGAAAGCCGCCAGCCGAACTCGAAGAAAGTTGCCCACTCGCTGCCCGGGTATCGGAGGGTCAACAATGCCTCGAGAGTCGCCCAGTCCTGTCCTGAAGCCCGGACAACCGCGTGACCTCGCTCCGTCACTGGAGACTCCCCAGCCAGGTCAGCAGTTCATCCAGGTAGGTGTGGAGCCCGTGGAGATTCGGGTTCCAGTTCGGACCGCCGCCGCCGTTGTGAGGGTGGTAGGAGGAGCACTCGCTCGTTCGGCGAATGCCCTGCGAAGCGTGTGGCGGTGACGTGCGAGTTGTGGAGACACACATCCTCAGCCGAACTTCGACTTCGGTGCTGGAGCGGTTCCTGGGTGAGTGCATCGAATGTCACCTGCGTCGTCGGCTTGACTTCGACATCACGGATGTCGCTCCCGGCGATGAAATGAGGGCGCTTGCTGCCGCATGGCCTCCCCCGAAGGGGTCAGGTGGATCGCCCTACCATCTCGCCGAGCGTCGCGAGCCAAGGGTTGATACGGAGGGAACCGTCGTTACTCAAGTGATTGCCGGGCGATGGGCAATCCTTGGAGGTCGGTCCGGATCGATGGGAAGCGCCTATATTTGCGCTGACCGCAGCGACTCCGGGAGACTTTGCATCGTAAAGTTGCCTCGCACGCCTGGGGACCACGACGCGTTACGCCACGAGATCCAGGTGTACATCAAGCTGTGCTGGGCGACAGGCACCTCCAGCGCACATGTGCTTCAGCTCCAGAATGTCGAGGCAACAAGGCTCGCGACACCGTGGCTGGTTCTCGATGCGGTCCTTCCCGGTCCACTTGGCGCCGTTAACGTCGACGACTGGATTCAGAAGGGGCTCGTGACTACGGAGTTGGCTCTTGCGTGGATGAGTCACCTGGCAACGGCCCTCCAGCATTGCAACCTCCTCATTCCTGGCTTCGTTCATGGGGATCTAAAACCCGACAACTTGCTAGTTGACGGGGGGTGGATCCTCAAGCTCTTCGACTTCGGAATGAGCGGCGACTTGAGCGAGCCGGCCCAAGTCGGAGCCCCGCTCTACCGCGCACCGGAACTCTGGGAGGGTGGGACTCCGTCGCCCATGAGCGACGTGTACAGCTTCGGCTGCATCGCGTACGAGCTTCTGTCTGGAAAGCCACCCTTTCGGAGCCACCCTCGAGACGACGGCGCCCTCGAGGACGGGCATCGTTTTCGGAAACCAATCGACTTTCCGGGGCTGCCACACGAAGTCCTCGCCTGTCTCGACAAGTCGCCCGAGGGTCGCCCCACGGTGGACGATCTCGTACGCCACTTCACTCACGAAACAACGCGTACGAAATTGCGCCGGAGCCTCGGAATTGAACGCGACTGGAACGACGCAGCGGCTGCCTACATTTCGCTCGGACAGCCCGAGAACGCTGCGCCGTTCCTCGCGAAGCTCGTCGATGCCAAAGCGGGCAACGCCGCTGTTCTCCTGAACCTGGGGATCGCCGCATCACAGGGAGGGTTGCGCGAGCTGGCGGACGCGGCCTTCAATGCCTGCGAGTCCGCCTTCGGAGAGCGTCCGGACTTCCTTAGTAGCCGAGCGACCCACTACTTTCGGAATGGAGACTTGGACGCCGCGCTGGATTGTGCCGAGCGCGCTCTCGTTGCCTCGCCACAGTTTTTCCCAGCGCTGATCACGATCTCCGCCATCCTTAACGACAAGCAGCGACACCGTGAGGCGCTCGACCGGCTCGAGATCGCGGGGGCCATAGACTCACGCCATCCAGCATTGCTCTACCAGCTCGCGTACACCTACATGATGCTCGGAAAGTGCCCGAAGGCGAAGCAAGCGTTCGACCGTCTACGTGACTTTGCCTCGGAGCCCGAGCTAGTTTCACGCCTGCACAACCTTGGATCCCAAAGGTGCGGGTACCTCTTTCGAAAGCTGTCCCGATGAGTGGCTTCCCATCTACGGAGTGCATCATGCACCGACCGTGGCCTGTATGTGGCCTGTAGAATGGGCTTTCGGGGGCAAGCCTGGGCAATCGGGGGCAGTCGAGCTGTTCACGGGACGGCTTGTTTCCTCGTCGATCCGTGCGTTCTCGCGCGGTTGCCTAATCCCGTCAGTGAAATTCGAATCCCTGCGCCGGAACCCCTTTTCCCCGAGGATTACCGCGATCCCGCGGCCAAAGCCCCTTCCGGTGCCGTCATGGTGCCGTGACCGTCGAGGAGACGGACCACGTCACGACGCACGTCCGCGCTGAGGTGGGCGTACCGCATCGTCATCACGATGTCGGCGTGCCCGAGCAGCTCCTGCACCGCCTTCAGGGGCGCCCCTCGCATGACGAGGTGCTTTCGAGAACTCTTACCCAGGTGGAGGGAGCCCGCGAATAGAGCGGCCTGATCGGGAGCTCGATCATCGGGTGCGCCCTCCGGTGGGCGCCCGCACGTCCCCGCTCGCCCGGGTGTACGCGAAGTTGGCGCGCGCGAGGCGCCCTTGTGCCTCGGTTCGAAGCCGGGCAAAGCTCGGGTCGATCGCGGCGCGGTGACACTCCGACGCAAGCCACACCGCACGATCCATCTCGAGGACCTCTCGCGCACGACGGTCTGTCGGCACGACGTCGCGCGCGCACGCCAAGCGCACGACGATGCCCGTCATGCGTCCAAACTCGTCCCAGAGCGCGGGCGGCCAGTCGCGCTGCTCGTAGGCGGACCGAAGCACCTCCGCGTGCGTCTCCTCGATCGCGCCCAGCCAACCTCGAATCCGGCGATGCTTGTGCGCCGCGTCGACCGCGTCCTCCGGAGAAGGCACGCGCAAGCCCGGCCCATGCCGGCCGAACGCCGCGAGGAAGTTGGACTGGAGCCCCATGTCACTCTCCGAACGGTTGAAGAACCACTCGAGCTCGGCGCGCTTCCCGACGAGATCGAGCTGATGCAAGAGGCTACCGTTCGGGATAGGCCCGACGAGCTTAGCGGTACGTTCTTGGTCTTTCGGTTCCGAACCCAATGCCTGCGCACCACCCGCGCTTGGCGGCCCAGTGTGGTGGATGTCGGCCCTTACGAAGACGGCTCGGCACCCACGGTGGGGGTGCACGCTTTCAGCACGCTGGGTCGCTTCGAGGACAGCAAGCGGGAAAGACACGTGCAGCTCGCCCTAGACGAGATGGGCTCGGTCACCGTCGCCAGGTAGAGCCGACGGCGTAAGCGTCAGCGCTCTCGCATGTGCCGCGGCGAAAGCTCGCAAGAGCGCCGGCCACCCCTACTCCCACCACTGCGGCGTCAGCAGCGGAGCGAACGGCTCCGTCGGCATGGGGTCGGGCTGGCAGCGCAGCGCCCCCTCTTCTCGTTCGCAGCGCACCGCGAGCCGCACCGTGTGATCGACCACGCCGTCGCCGTCGAAGTCGGCGTCTGCCTGCACGCCCCCTTCTTCCTCGCTCGCGCCCGCGCCCCGCACCCACTGGTACTGGAAGCGCTGCGGGCTGTGCATGTGGAAGCCTGCGCACCGGAAGGCAGGGTCGTTCCAATCGGACAGCTGGCTTTGGTAGACCATCCCCGCGACCGCTCCGATCGCCGAAGGCACCTTCGCGGAGGTCGGGGCGAGGGCCTTCGATCTCTCGGCGCATAGGGCGATGCCCCACGCGATCTCCGCCACCGTGACCTTGGCTTCGACGACCTTCGCGCGCTGGAGCGCGACCCATGACCACGGCGTCATGCGCCGCACGCCGAGCCACGCCCGCCCTGAGAGCCCGAGGACGGCAAGAGACAGCGCGAGCGCGGTGAACGCGAGGATGCTTTTCTTCTTCGCGCTCATCGAAGCGTCCGAATCTCGGGGGATGGCCCCACCATGCACATGTCTTTGGCGCAGCCGACGTGGGTCTCGACGACGTGATCGACCGCGCCGTCGCCGTCGAGGTCGGCCTCGGCTCGCACGACCCCCTCGACCGTCATCCACTCCTTCGTCGGCTTTGCGTAGAGCTCCCACTGGATCTGAAACGGTTGCGGCTCGATCAGGCGGAAGTCGGCGCACCGGAAGGCGGGGTCATCCCAGTCGGAAGGGGAGGTCGCGACCCAAGCGTCGCGCGGCAGGGACGACGGGACCTTCTTCGAGGTCGGCGGGAGCGCGCGCGGTTTGTCGTCCTTGGCGTCGAAGCGCCCTCGATCTGCGCAGACGACGAGACGAGACGCGAGCTCCTGCGTGGCATAGGCGGCCTCGAGGTTCCGCGCTTCGGTGGCCTCGCGCCGGAAGCTCACGCGATACACGAAGCCGAAGATCGCCGCACCGAGCGCAGGCGCGATGGCAAGAATGGCGATCGAGCGGGCCCAGTCCGTCATCTTTCAAGACCGTAGACGTCTCGCCGCGGCTCGGCACACTTTTCACGTTTCGAGGTCACAGCTCGTGCGAGTCACCAGAACGCCCGCGACGCCCGTCCGTGACCCTCTGCTCCGCTCTCTATGAGCGACCGGACGGCACCTTCGCGGTGGAACTAGTGCGGGAGGACCCCTCACTGTCAGAGAGCCGTAGCTTGTCCTACGCTCCTCCACCGAGCTCAAAGCGCCCCAGCGAGCGGAGGGGCGCCGCGTCCGAGCGACGCGGTGGAGCTTCGCGGATCCTCGCCGAGGACATGATGGCGCCTCCTGCGGCGCGTGGGCGCGGGCCAGGAGCGCGAGAGCCAACACGACGGCGATCGCAACGAGGCTCGGAAGGAGCATGCGAGCATCCTGCGGCGCGGAGGGAATCACGCCTGAAGCGCGCTCAGGACGGAAGCGGTCGTCCCCTCCAGGTCCTCGTACATGAGCGCGTGGCCCGCCCCCGGCACGACTTGCAGCGTCCCCGCTCTTGCAGCCGCGACGATCCGCTCGCTTTCGCCGGGCCCGACCGCGACGTCGAGCGCGCCGACCCGCGCGAGAATCGGGACTTCGAGCGCGGCTACGTCGGCATCGAGATCGGGGGCAGCGACGAACGCCTCGAGCTCACTGGCGAGATTTGCGGGCGGCGTCGCGTCGAGCCACGCGGTGACTGCGCGCACTGCGTCCGGATGCGTCGCCTTGAAAGCGGGCGAGAGGAATCGATCGGCCGCGATGCCGTGGAGGTCGACCCCCTGCCGGAGCGCCGCCGCGAACTGCTTGAATCCATCGCGCGTCGCCGGCGTCAGAGTCATGAGGCCGCCGAGGCTGATGACCCGCCGGGGCGCCAGCTTCCCCCGCGCGGCGAGCGCCATCGCGTGATACGCACCGCTCGAGAAGCCGACGAGCGCGACGGGGCGGTCCCCCACGAGCGGGACCACAGTCGCCTCGATGGCCGCATGGATGTCCGCGACGGTGAAGACGCCCGCGAGAGGGGCGCTCGCGCCATAGCCCGGGAGCGCGATCTGGATGACCGTGTGGGTCGCTACGCTGGCCTGAGCGATGGACGCCAGCACGTCCGGGAACGTCGGGCAGCCGTGAAGGAAGAGGACCGGATCGCCGGTGCCGACGGACGTATATGCAAGCGACATGGGGGGCTCCTTGGCTTGAGACAGAACGGTCAACTCGATGTCCAGAAGCGCGCCACGAGCTCGGCGCGGCCGTCGACCCGCGCCTTCTTCAGGATCGCGCTGACGTGGACCTCGACGGTGGCCACGGAAAGGCCCAGGCGCTCGGCGATAGCCTTGTTCGCTTCGCCAAGGACCAGACGGCGGAGGACATCGAGGTGCCGCGGCGTAAGGCTCCAGGCCACAGCGACGCGCTGGAGGCGAAGCTCGAGGTCGCGCTCCGGCTCGGCGATTACGGCGAGCGTGTAGCCCTCGAGGGCTCGCCCATGCAGCGGGATCACCGTGACGGTGCGATCGTGCCCTAGGCGCCCTGCGAGCATTCGGGCAGGGAGGTCGATGGCCCCCGCGTCGAGGAGCATGCGCCCGATCCCATTGGCGTGGACGAGGGTGTGCTGGCCGCGGACCAGGAACGCCGCGACGTTCAACGCTTCGAGGGCGGCCTCGAAGCCGTGTGCACGCACCTCTCGCTCATGCAGCCGTTGCTCGAGCAAGAGGCGTCCGACGAGCGGCTTCGCCACGGCGCCGAGGATGCGCTTCTCGCGTGCGCCGAACACCTGGGTGCCGAGGACTCCGACCCACGCGAGGAGGTGTGGACCGTCGCACACGAGGACGCGGAGCTGGTTGTGCAGGTCCACTTTCTGCGGACGCAGGACCTTCTGGGTCATCGGAAGGGCCGCGACAGTCTCGCGGCCGACGACCGCGACCGGGTCAATCGCGACGTTGCGCTGCGCGGCGGGGGGGCGGAGGACGTCGTAGCCGTTGGTCATCGAGGTCGACGGCGACGAAGCCGCAAACTCCGCGAACGTCGCCGCGAACGTGGGCAACGGAAACCCAGTCCCGTGGACGAAGTCCAGGTGCCACGACGGTCCGTCGAGCCCGATCCGGTAGGCGCAGCCAATCTCGGCGCCGAGGAGGGCGGGGAGCTCGGTCGTGAGCGTGTCGAGGATGGGCGTATCGGAGTAGCGACCGATTGCATCGACGAGGGCCCGGACCGCCCGGCGGTCTGCCGCATCAAGCTTCGGCGGCTTCATCTCGGTCCCCCATCCCGCGAGCGTATCAGGCGGCGGAGGGTCGCTGCAGAGTTCGACGGGGGACGCTTAAGGGTTTTCCCCAATAGACGGCCCTGTCTCGACCCTGCAACCGTGTGGCGGGTGTTGCCTCGATACTTCCACGGTTTGCTACTCGGTTGCTGGTCGCTCCTCGCAGTCGGAGTCGCGTGTGGCTCGTCTAGCTCTGGGTCCAGCGGAGGATGCCAGACGGAGGCGACTTCGTGCACGGGTGGCGACGGCAAGCAGACCCTGAAGTTCTGCCAAGACTCAGCCGACGAGTGCACCTACATCGTCGGGGACGGATCGGGCATCTCCGCCGGCTCCCAGGAGTTCACCTGCGCAAGCTGCTCGGACGTTTCTGCGTGCGAGTCGGCGGCTACGGCGTACTGCCAGGGAACCGGCGCGGGCTCTGGCGGCTCCGGCGCCTGCCAGTCCTCGGGGACGGACGCCTGCGGTGACTGTCTGGTTGGAAGTTGCTGCTCGCAGCTTACGACATGCGAGAGCGACACGACCTGCGAGGCCTGCTTCGAGGCCGCCGCGTCGACTGCGGCGTGTGGCATCGCGAGCTACACCGCCCTTTACGACTGCGCCCAACAGAGCTGTTCCACGTCTTGCACCTTTGGGACCGGCGGGAATTGAAGGGCGTCCGGCTGTCTCTGTCGCAGCTGAGTTGGAGGGAATCATGAACGTGCGGTCGATGGTTCGATGGGGAGGCGCAGCGGTGTCGGCGGCGGCCGGCTGGCTCCTCGTCGCCGGCGCGGGTTGCGGGAGCCAAGGAGGAGGGGTCGGGTGCAGGAGCAACTCCGACTGCGCGACAGGCAACGTGTGCAACGCGGGCTCCTGCGAAGCTGGGGCGAGCGGCGTCGACAGCGGTCCGGCGTGCGCAGTCCTCCAGGCCCCCTGCAAGACGGACAAAGACTGCTGCGGCAACGACATCGACCCCGGAATCTGCAGCCAAGGTGTCTGCGCGCGCTGCCACGCCGATGGCGACTCGTGCACGACTGCGGACATCTGCTGCGGCGGCTGCAATACCGCAGGAGCCTGCCAGTGCCTCCCGTCGGGCCACCTGTGCGAGCCCGATGGTCAGTCTGACGAGTGCTGCCCGGGTTCGAGCTGCGTCGTCAGCGCCGAGACGCCCGGCTTTGGCACGTGCACGGGTGGCGGGTCCGGCGGTACCACAGGCGGCATGGACGGCAGCGCTCCGACTACCGCGTGCGGCAGCGGTCTGGTTTGCACCACTACCGCGACCGCGGGTTCTTCTGTCTGCACCGACGAAGCCCATCCAGACGGTTGGAGCTGCTGCCCGGTAGGCGAGCAGATCGTCTCCGACACCTGCGTTCCCTAGAGCGGTTTCCGACTTGCGAAGGCTTTCCGCAGAGGATGATGTCCTCCGCCGACCGACGTGCCGCGCGCGCCGGCCTCTACTTCTTGCAGCCGCAGGAGCGCGCGGCCGTGTGATAGACGCGGTACGTCGAGTACTGGTTCGACGTCGCGCTCACGACGGTCCCCTCGAGCAGCCACGGGATACCGAGGTTGTGCTTCGCGTTGTTGTGGAAGTCGGCAGTCGCAGACGTCGCGCCGCCGGCCCCGACGATGAGCCCTCATGGCGAACGCCGCCGGGTACTACGTGACCGACGACCACGTGGAGTCGCCGCTCGGCGCCGACGACGCGCGTGCGGTCGTACTCACGCTCGGCACGCTCACCGTGCTCCGCCTCGGCCCGGACGCCGCTGCGCGTCATGCATCGTTCAGCTATCGCGGTCGTGAGCCCGATGTGCTCGTCCTCGCCGTCGCGGCGTGGCGCAACGATCGGCCGGGAGGGTTTCTCCTCGAGGCGGTGTTCCGGACGAGAGCGCAGGGCGAGCGCTTCGCCGCGCGCTACAAGGAGCAGATCGTGCCGATCCTCGCGTCACGGCCGTCACGCGAAGCCGTCGAGGAGGAGCTCCGGCGCGCCCACCAGACCCCGACCGCGGAGCGCGCTGAGACCTCCGCGCGGGTCTTCGCGCTGGTCCGGTGGCTCGAGTCGTCCGGCGCCCTCACCCACGACGAGAACAACGGCGTGGAGCTCCTCTACGGATCCGAGATCGAACTCCAGAACGCCAGCGAGCTGGCCCGCGAGCTCGGGGACCATCGAGGCGACCTGAGCTGAGGCGCAGTCAGCGGCCCGCGTAGGTGGGAGTGAAGCGCGCGAGCTCCTCTTCCATCGCCGCCCGCGTCAGCGGGGATCGCCCGATGGCGAAGAGGTGCTGCTCGACGCACCGGGCGAAGGCGTCGCCCTCGTGCCTCGTGTGGAAGACGATGCAGAAGCTGAATCCTCAGCCCGATCGGAGCGCCAGGCGGCGAGAGCGACGAGGAGCACGTCTCCTCGCTTGGCCGTGTACGAATCGGACACGTGGAGCGGGTTCCACTGGACCGGCGTGTCATCGCGCTCGAGGCGGAACACGGTCATCGTGCCGAGCGTGAGGACGATCGCGCGCACCTGGCCGGGGCCGACCGGCGGCTCGACGTGGTTGGCCGGCCTGTAGAACTCGGCGGCGGCGTCCATGACGATGTCGAACGGCGCGTCGAACACCATCACCTCGCCGGCGACGGTCGGCATCTCTCCGCCAATCTTGTGTTGATAGAACGCGCGGCCGAGGCGGTCGCTCCAGTCGACGATCAGCGCGGACCGCGTCCTGAGGCCGTCATCGGTCTTGGACGCCTCGCGCTGAAAGTCCTCCATCCGGCGGAGGCCGGTCCAGAGGACGTCGACGACCTCATAGTGGGCAGCGAGCGAGTCGTTCTCGGGAGGGGGCTTTCGGTGCCCGAGCTTGGGACCAGGCTTCCGCTTCTTGGAGCTGCGGCTCGACATGGGAGCCGTAGGTTCGGATGGATCGGACGGGAGGGAAGGCTTCGCGCCTGCCGGCAAGTTCATCCTCGAGATCGACCAGCGCCGCATCGGTCTGTGTGGCCGGCGCGACGGGGCGCGCGAGCGGGGGCGAAGCGGGCGACGTGGTCGACGGGGTTGTGTGGCGGTGAGCGTGGGTCGCGGGCGGCGTGGTCGTGCCGCGGACGCGTGAGCCTGGCGTGACGGCTATGACGGCAGCGCAGCTGCCCTGGTCGGCGCGACGGAGGCGGAGGGGTCGTGAGGCGGGCGACGGGCGGGCGACGGGCGGGGATCGTGGGCGACGCGACCACCCGGGCGGAGTGGGTGGTGTCGCGGCTGCGTGAGCCTGGCGTGACGGGCCGCGCGAGGGCGGCGAAGCGGGGTATGACGCGGCCGCTCCTCGTCGGTCTCGCTGCCCAGCGGGTTCTCGGAGACCGGGTCGTCCGCGGATCTTCGACTGGGCCCGGGGGTGTCCATCGACACTCCTGGCCTACGCCCGCGAGCGGTACGAGAGGGGCTCCCTCGCTACGTCGAGGAGGAGCTGCGCGCGTACCTGAAGTGCGGCGTCTTCGCGCACGGCTTTGTGCGAGCCCGCTGCGACGCGTGCGGCCATGACCTCCTGGTCGCATTCACGTGCAAGCTGCGCAGGGCGGCGAATGGCGAATACCGCGGCCGCGGTGGTCGACAGAGTCCTGCCAGACGTGCCAGTCCGACAATATGTCCTCTCGCTTCCGTCGGAGCTGCGCCTCCTGGCCGCGGTCAACGCGCCAGTCCTGACCGCGCTCGGCCGGATCTTCGTCGAGGCGATCTTTGCCAGCTACCGGATGCGCGCCCGTCGTCGCGGTCTCGAACGAACACAGTGCGGAGCGATCGCAGGAGCCCACGGCGCAGACGGCTCTCGAGGCATGCGCCGCGATTGCGATGGCGCGCGGACAGACCCGGATCCTCGGCGCCGATCAGGAGCGCGACGAGAGCGACCACGGTTCGGGGCGCCCGGGCATGGACGGTGCGGTCGAGAGCGAGGGATTCAACCTGCACACGGGCGTGAGCATCCCAGCCGGCGACGACGAGGGACGCGAGAAGCTGTGCCGCTACGCCGCGAGGCCGCTGCCGAAGTAGGCCGTGCGGCGAGGCGCCTCGTGCCGCGGCGGGCCAGGAAGGGGGAGCGCGCATGCTCGCCCGACCGTTCTGGTGATCCTCGCGGGCTCGACGACCCTCGGGTCCAAGGCCTGACCGCCGAGGCTCACCGCCGACGTGCATTTGGACGTTTCGCGTTGGATGCGCCTTCTGTTCGGCGCGTCGCCTGAACGTACGCCGAAACGAGCCTCTTCCCGATCGGATTGTCGCCGACAGCCGTCAGCACGCTCCTGACTGACTCGTCGTCCAGAGAGTCGCCGTCGTCGGCCGAGTCAACACAGGCACGTTCAGCGTCGAGGGTATCCGATTCATTGCTCCCGACTCTCAGCATCGCGTCTGAGATCACCTTTGATGGCGCTGCACGTAGACCGGCCTCAACAAGAGTGTCGGTGATCCGCTGCCGGGCAGCAAGGCTCGCCGCGAGAACGTGCACCCGATAGTGGACGAGAGCTTCCGCCTGCGCCGGACGCGTCAGCGTCGCGAAGTCAATCACCTTGCCGTGGATGTTGATTTTCTCAGGAGGGTCAATCTTGTCGAACTCCAACAAGTACCCCCAAGACGACAGGCCCTCGATGACGTCGGACGGGTTCGTCCGTGAACGATTGACTATCATGGCCGCTTCAAAAGCGTGAATCAGCCTGCTCACGTCTTCTGGATGCAGATCCATTGCTAGCACCTCTTCGGCAACGTCCTCGGGGAACGACCCATGGATCGCTGCCTTTGAGCTCGCGGCCTCCTTTTTCGTCACCTTCGATCTCACGGCCCTGTTCTCGACCGGCATTCTCTTCACAATCTCTTCGCGAAGGCGAGAGAACAGCCGCCGCTCGTCCGGCGTACCCACATCCTTGATGGCGGCCTCCCACGTCTCGCGTACGTCATTCGATAGTTTCGAAAAGCTGGTGATGGCGTGCCACCTCGCCTGCGCGGGATTCTGCTCGCTCACACCTTCGTCGCCCTCATCATCATCGTCTTGCTCGCTCAGCTCGTTCAGCTTAGCCCACTCCTCTAGAAGCCTCTTGACCGCGGGGTGTTCATCCTTCCACCTCTCGAACGTGGCCACGCGCTGTTCGTGTTCAGTTCCGGCTGCCGCGACATCGTCACGGAACTTCGCTTCGGCTTGCTCGATCGCTCGCGCGTGGCGGGCTTCATCGGCAGCCTTCTCGCGTGCCACGATGACGTAATATATCGCGATGTTGCCAGCGATCCCGGCGACGAGACCAAGGACGATTCGCATGACAACGCCGAGCGACTCGAGAAGCTGAAACGAAGCGACACAGGCTGCCGCACCGAGGACCAAGGCCACGAAGCCACATCCGGCTCCCGGCATGAACGTGTCTTCATATTCCGGGGTTGTGCGAGCGACCTCGCGCATCGGCTCGACGCGCGGCACGACTCTTCGAGTGAAGAGACGCATTAGCGTGTAGAGCCGAAGCTCGTACGCAAACATCGCGACGAGAGTGATGAGCTCGCGCGGAACCACTTCACCGCACGCGGAGCACCGGAAATCATCCGTGCGCACCCGTAGCGACAGCGCCTTTCGGTCGCAGTGCGGGCAATGGTCCTCATCGACGGGGTCGCCCGGCTGGACCGGCATCTCACCCAGGTCCGATTTATCGAACGTCTCCCCACATGCTCCGCAACGATAGTCGTTCGTTCGTTGGCGGGAGCGGAGCGCCTTCTTCTCGCACGACGGGCACGTCTTGGTCATGTGATTGCTCGCTGATGTCGTGAATGACCTGCGACCGCTGGGCTGCTCCGTTGCTCTGAATGCCGCATTGGGTGAGTCTCACATGGCGCGCTATGGCAACCGCTTGATGATGTGGTATCCGAAGCTGGTTTCGACGATGTCGGAGACGTCTCCCACGCCGAGCCACGACGCAGCGATTTCGAAGGCCTTCGGGAACGTTCCGGGTGCGAACGTGCCGAGGTCTCCCCCTCTCGCGCGTGCCGCATCGTCGTCGTACGACGATGCTACGGTGGCGAAGTCCTCACCCGCGTCTAGCTTTGCCTTGGCCTCCTGCGCCCGAGCCAGAGCATCGGCCTTGGAGCGCTTCTGCTTCGAGCTTGTTGAGCCAGCCCACTGCACGAGGACGTGGGCTGCGTGCATCGGACCGGAGAGCCTGGGGGCCATCTGGTCGAGCGACTTCAGGCTGCTGCACGCCTTGGCGTCCTTGGCCTCGCAACCCAGCTTGAAAAGGCTCTTTGCCTTGCCGATGTCCTTCCTCACGCCGTTCCTTCCGAGGCCATAGGCTAGGCCGAGCGTGGTGCAGCTACTCGGAGGGCTGCCGTCCTTTTCGTCGACTCCCCAACGGGTGCCGGAATCGCACTCCTTCTGCAAGAGCTTGACCGCCTTCTCCGACAACTCCTTCGCCTTTACGACGTTTCGCTCTACCCCCTCTCCGTTCGTATAGTCGGCCGCGAGTAACCCACACGCCGACCCGTCGTTGAGGTCGCAGCCCTTCACCTCAAAAGGCACGGCCTCTTTGTGCCTTTCGGCCAGCGCGACCTTGTCCATGATCTCCGCCATCCGCTTTCCGATGCTGAGCGTCGAAAGCCGGAACGAGACGACATTGTGACCCAGCTCGTAACAGGCTCGTCCAACGCCTCCATTGCACGCCCTCGTGAGCGGGACCTCTGCCTTCGCCTGCACGTCCTCGCCCTCCGAAGCGAGGTCCGCCAGCGCAACTGTGAGGCAGGATGTCGGGTCGCCCGAGTCGCATGCCACGCCGCAGGCCGCGGTCTCACCGGCCTTGCATGACGAGATCAGCTTCGCGTCGCCCTCGGCCTTCTCCGCAAGCTTGGCCGTTACGGTCGCGAGCCTCTCCGCGGCGGCCTTGCCCGACGCCGACTTCGGGTCTTTGCCAACGGCTTCTGTGCATGCGGTCACCGCGCCCGCGAGGTTCCCCGCCGTGTCCGCCTGGACGCAGAGATCGAATGCGGGCTTCGCCTTGTCGGCGCATCCCGAGAGAACCAGCGACGTCACCGTCACCACCTGCGAGAAGCTCCGCATCATCCCGTTCCGCCAGCCCCTGCCCACCACTCACCCCCTGGTCAGAGCGTTTGATGAGACCATCAGGTTAGGGCGCTGTCCAGGGAGGGAGGTTCTCCCGTGGAGTGGAGCTTCATCGGGTCGACCCGGGACACATCGTCGCCGCTTCGACCGCAGATGGACCGCACGGCCCCATGCGCCAACCGTCGCGGACCCCGATTCCGCTGCACCGGCAACGGGGGCGGCCCGGAACGAGATTCGCAGAGCCAGCCCTGATGCACTCCCGCTTCGTCGCACGGATCCATGGACTCGGCTGCCTCGTTGGCGGTTCTCGTGGAGCGAGCGGTCGGTCGCTGGCGTGAAGCGCCGGGTGGCAGAAGTCGGCGGCCGCACCGCTTGAGGCGTGAACGGCAGCTCGAAGACGCCAGGTGCGGACGTGCATGGCGGCGAACGGCGGGGCGTGGGATGAGTGCGCGGTGGAAGCTCACGAGTCTCGGTCGGCGTCGCCGTCGCGTCGGCGAGAGCGAACCGCCTTCGTGCGCGACCTGAAGACGATGGTCTTCGTCGTGCGGACGTTTTCTCGCGGCTGCGGTGACGTGGTCTCGAACGCGGCGCCGGACGGGGGACGCTCGGCGGCCGAGGCGAACGACTCAAGCCGACCACCCGACGCGGAGAAGTGCGCGACGGCCGGGACATGCGGGTAGACACGCCCGTGCCTGGTGGGATTGTCGCGATGCCTCAAAGCTTCGTCTCCAGCTGGCAGAGCCGCCGACGTCCGCTTGCGGGCGTCACCGCCCAGCTCCTTGTTGTCTTTGCATCGGCGTGCGGGAGTCGGACCGCGCTGGACGACGGGACGGCCGGTGCGCCTGCGAAGCCCGACGCGAGCGACGTCGTCAAACACTCCGATGCGACCACGGGCGAGGCGAGCGCGAAGTCGACGGTCCCGGATGGCGGCCATGAAGCCTCGGCGCAGACCGATGCGTCCGTGTGCATCACGTTCGGCGCCGACCTCACGTGCGCGACCAACCGGGACTGCTCGTTCGGCTATGTCGGAGTGGCATGCTCGAATGAGTGCTGGCCATGTCTTCTGGGCACACCGATGAATGCGCTGACGGCGGCCGCTGACGAGGCGGCATTCAACGCGCTGCCAGCTTCCTCGGGCCCCTCGGAATGCGGGCCATGCGCGCCCACGGGCGGGAACGTGGCGTGCGTCGGAGGCCAGTGCGTCGTGTGTTCTCCGGGCTCGCCGGGCTGCGGATACTTCAGCCTGCCGGACGCCGGAGCCGATGGAAGCGCAGGCGGCGACGCGAGCCTCGTCTCGCTCGACGCCGCGGGTGAGCTCGATGCCGCGACACCCGTCGACGACGCGGGGAGCTGTACGTCACCGGTGGTGACCTTCCGGCTCATCGCGTCCGGCGGCTCATGGCTCGTCACTGGCTCCGACTACTCGGACACGTCCGCCACCACCTGGTTGACGTTCTACCTGCCCTCCGGCGAGCAGCTGTACGCCGAGCCGACCCATGCGCTCTCGCTCGACTGCCGCTCGTGCTCGAGCATGTTCCCCTACGGCAACGGCTCCTGGTCCTTGGAGGTACCGGATGCCGGCGCCTTGGACGAGTGGAACGGGTTGGGCTACGTCGCCGGTGCGTGTGGTTCATCCGGCGCGGCGTGCATCACGCCGCTCTGCATGCCCCCTGGTCCGTACATCGCGAAGATGTGCGCGACGGACGAGGGGGCGGACGCGGGGTTACAGTGCGTCGAGGTCCCGTTCGAGTACCCGACGACGCAGACGGTCACTGGCATGTTGCCGTAGTGGTCGGGCGCGCGCGGACGGTTTCGGACGTGCCCGGGCAAGCCGTACTCGCGTAGTCGGACGTGCACGGGGCGCCCGACTCCGTCGTGACAATGACGGTTGTCAGCTGCGGCGCAGGCCTTGTTCGATACTCACGGCGTAGTCGCGGGTCGTACCTACCGACCTCCGCATCAACTCGGATTCTCATGTCCGTGGAAATGTTCCGCGTGGTTGTCGCGTCGGGGTGCGTCAATCGACGTACCGACTCGCCGTGCCTTGCTCGGCGCGTGAATGGAGGCATCGTTTCCCTGCGGCGCAACACCGACGCTCGGTGGCGGCGCGGCGCGAGTGCACTGGCAAGGAGCTGTTCATGAGCCAGACCATGACGAAGCTGAACAAGGCGGACCGTACGTCAGCGCGAGAGCACTGCGAGATGGACCACCTGGCGAAGAAGCACGGCATGCTTCCGTGCCTCGCGAAGACGGCGCAAGTAGAGGAGCGGGAGATACGCAAGGACGTCCACGCGCTCATCGTGCGGATGAACAAGACCGAGACGTAGGTCACGGCGTTCTGCGTCAGGCACCCACAGCCATGCTGACCATCGTGAAGAGCAGTGCGGAGCAGAGACGGGACGTGCGGCCGAGGGGCATGAATCGCGACTACGCGTCTCCCTGGGTCCGAGCAGCCCGCTCCACCCAGAACACGATCGTCGCGGCAGCGACCCAGATCGCCGCGTGCACGCTGAGCCGGAACGGCAGCTCCTCCGCGAGCGCGATCAACGCCGCGATCCGGTTGCCCGGCGGCACTGGAAACAGCGCGAGCAGCACGAGGACGCTCGTCATCGCGGCGAAGCTCATCGCAAAGAGCGCGAGAAGCCCGGCCCATGCGCTCGTGACCCAACGCGGCGCGCGTGCGACGGTCTTTGCTCTATCCTTGTCGAACCAGTCCATCACCCCGTGCGCGGAGCCGTGCCCCAGCGCGGCGAGCAGGGCCGGAGAGACGGCGAGCCCCAGCCAGCTCAGCATCGCCAGCCGTGGCGCGGTCTCGTGGAGCGCGAGGATCAGCGGGACCGCCAGTGCAGCGCAGATCTTCCACGCGGCAGCAAAGAGGTAGAGGAGGACGCCGGAGACGAGCGGGAGGATGGGCAGGACAGATGCGCGCTTGTTCACACTCCTACGATAGCCGAACGCACGCGCTCGACGACTCCTTTACCGACGATTCATGACCGCGCTCGAACCCATCCTACACGCCTCGAAGTCGAACGGCGCGTGGACGTTGAAGAGCTCCAGGGTGTGGAGGGGTTCCACGATCGGATGTCTGGCGGGTGAGCGCCGGAGCGTTTCGCGCGACGCCGTCGAGCACAGCCAGAGCTCCGCGCCGTTCGCGAGCGTCAGGGTGAAGCGCTGGAGAGTCATGGTGCGGGGATCGAGCAGAGAACGGCCTCTTTCTTCACCTCGGCCTGACGGCGCTCGACGCGCCGGCGGTCGGACGGCACGTCCATCGGTCCGGCGGGTTGCTCCAGCTGCCCGGCATCGAGTACGACGTACGCACGAACCGAGCGATGATGAAGCGTCCTCCGCGATATCCAACGGCCGTCGACCCGAAGCGCGTGGGCAAGTACGCGGCGTTGGCGGGTGCGGGCGGCGGCTACGTCTGGGACGAGGTCCTGGAATACAGGGTGTGGGCTCGCGCGGAAGGCGGCGATTTCTTCCGCGCCTTCGCCACATACCCCAAGGCGCTCGCGTTCTCGCGCCGCACCGAGGGGGCCGACGAGCCGCTCGCGCTGATTCGCCAGCGGGAGTACATCGCCGAACCCGAGCCCGGCCGCTTCATCCACGTCAAGACGACTCGCGTCACCGAGTGGCCCGTCGAGTTTCTCAGCCGGCCCAGGCGCAAGAGGAACACGATTCCAGACTTCCTCTCGCCCGCGGCGCCGCGCAATCGCCTCGATATCCTGCGCGGAACGTCGAAGCCGTAGGGCGGTGCAAGTCAGGTGACGCCACCGCGTCGGGACGCCTCACCGTCATCGCTTGTTCGCCTGTACGCAGCCCGCGTCTCCAAGGCCGCAGGAACCCCCACCGTTCGCATTGCACCCGCCATCGTCACTGCAGGGCTGACCCTGGCTGCCGCAGGTGGTGCAGCTCCCCGCGTCGGCGTGACACAGGCTCCCGGGCACGCACATCGCCGCTCCGCCGAAGCTCAGGCAGGCATTCGTGCCGTCGCACGCGGCTTCCTCGAACGGACCCTGGCAACAGGGCTGCCCGGCGGTGCCGCACGCACCGCTGCACAGCCATCGCTCCGCCCCCGACCGTGCGTCCACGGGACGGCGAGACTACAGTGCGCAGACGATGCGCAACCTGAAGCGTCTCCTTGTGCCGGCGGTCGGGGTCTCCTTGGCTGCGTGTGGTGCAGTCGCAGGAAGCGGCCCTGGCGACGCAGGGAGCGCCCACTGGGCCGATGGGCGCGTCACCGCCCTCCCGGTGCTCGACGCTGGCCACTCCCCGCAAGGTGCACGGGACGGCGGGCTCGCCCCTGGCGCCGACAGTGGACGCACGCCAGCCACCGACAGTGGGCCCTCGCCGGCCACCGACGGTGGGGTCGTGCACCCCGATGCAGGCCACGATGCGTCGTCGTCGCTCGACTCGGGCCCGTCGCCAGGTGTGTTCGTCGATGCTGGCCTGTACCGTGGGGACGGCTCGTACTTCGCGGACGGCGGTGGCGCGGCTCGACCCGACGGTGGGGGTCACGTCGTGCTCGACGCCGGAGCAGTGGATGCGAGCCCTGGCTGCGCCGCGCTCGCGGCGTGTTGCGCGTCCGTGGCGAACGGTTCGCAGACCCTCTGCAAGGACGTCGTGGCGCAGGGCAACGCGGCAGACTGCGCGACGGAGCTTGCCCAGCTTCAGACCTCGGGCGACTGCACTGGCGTTTCGGTCCTCGCATCGGAGGGGCAGGTGCCCGCGAACGAAATGGTGTCGGACGGAACGACGCTGTTCTGGACGACGAGCCAGACTCCCGGCCTGCTGGCGATGCCGACCAGTGGAGGGCCGATACGGGTTGTCATCGAGGGTCCGGTGGGGAACGACAACACTGCGGGGATACCCGGGGACAACGGCTGCTTCTTCCTCGCCGTCGACGGCGTCAACATCTACCTCCTCGCGAGCAACTACACCCTCGTTCGCATCCCCAAAGCCGGCGGCAACGCCACCCTCGTGAGCGAACCCGGCGGGATGGTTGTGAACGCAACGTCACTCGGAGCGACCGCGTACTGGATTGAGAGCGGGAATGCGAACAGCTTCGTCGTCGAGAGCGCTCCGCTACTCGGTGGTCCCGTGTCCCAAGTGGGCGCGTTCACCTCGTCCTCGAACCCCATCTCGAACATCGCTGTGACCAGCACGACACTCTTCGTCGGAGGGCGGTTCGCTCCCGTGCTCTCGGCGCCGCTGGCCGGCGGGAGTCTCACCGCCGTCAACGCGCCAGGGACGGCAGGGATGTACGCCTACATGACGTCGGACACCGACGCGATGTACTTCGGGGAAGCAGATGGCTCCAACCTCCGCATCGCGAGCGACGGAGCTGCGACCACGCTCGGGCCCACCGTGAGCTCCTCGCCTATCGTCTTCGACGACACTTACGCGTACTGGGCCGACCAGACCTCCCCCGGAAGCATCATGAAGGCTCCGAAGGCCGGGGGAGGCCCCGCCACGGTTCTCGCGCAGGACACGAACCCTACAGCCGTCGCCGTCGACGCGACCTCCGTGTATTGGAGCGACGAGGCCGGGTACATCAAGAGCGTGCCGAAGTGAGGGTTGCGCGCAGAGCCACGGCGAGCAAGGGGTCGTCGGGAGCGGCCGCGAGCGCAACCAAACCTGGGTTTGGTCTAGTTGGAGAAGGTGGTCATCACGACCATGCCCTCGGACCCGAGGTGCGCGGTCCCGGTCACCACCACGCGCCACTCGGTCTGGTCCGCACGGTCGATGGCCTCCGCGACAAGGTCGATTCGACGAGGACCGCGGGGACCGGGCACTGCGTCGAAGTAGAACGACCACTGGAGCTCGTCTGACTCAGGATTCTGTCTCTCCAGCTCGAGCCAGAACGCGTGAAGCGACTGGCAAATGTCCCAGATGTTGCCGGCGATTCGTGCCTCGGTCGCGCCGTGCTCGACAACGCGCAAGTGCGAGATGCCGTCGGAGTTGAAGAGCGGCTCGGCTTGCTACGCGAGGACCTCGACGAACGCCCCGAGCCTCGGCGGCGGGTCTCCGCTCGGTCGTGCGGCGGTCGCTCTGCCACGCCACCGCGCGATCTCTTCGACGAGGTCAGAGAACGCATCACCGGCCATCAGCAGAAGGCTCCGGTTGTAGACAGAAATCCTGGGCGACGTGCGGGTTCGGGACCTCGCGAACCAGTGTGCGGAAGCCGGGCTTGGCCACGGTGAGCTGCGACGGGGCGTCGCCCGGTGGGTCGTTCAGGAGAACGTCGTAGGAGCCGTCCTGCTTGGAGACCTCATCGCCCCGCTTCCCATGGCTCTCGAGATGCAGGAGGGCCCCTTGGAGCGGGCGCTGGTCTGCGCAGCTCGTCACTCGACCATTGACGCCGTAGAAGGCGTCGCAGCCGGCGAACACCAGCGCGAGCAGAACGAGGGCGGACGATCGTCGCGCACTCAAGGTTGACGGCATGCTCATGGCGGTGCCGTTGTAGTCGCACTCATCAAGATTGCGTCGTTCAACGGCAAGGCCCGGGCTCTGCACGTCGGAGACGGGAGATGGACCGGCGATGGAGCGCCGCTGTTCGCCGGAGACGAGGAGCAACCAACGACGAGCGCCTCCGCAAGGCCGCGCTCGTACCCGCGCACTCGCCGTAGCCGTGCGGGCCTTGCGACCATGTACATGCTAGGTTCGTGTGCCGTGAGCCCAGAATGACCGCCCTTCGCGCTCCTGGGGCTGTCCTCGTCGGCCTCCTGGCTTGGTGCTGCGCCTGCGGCGGGGAGGTGCTCACGAACGGGCCGCCGGCAAACGTTGACGGTGGCAGTTCAACGCCGGTCACTAGCTCGAGCGGCACTGGGTCGTCGACCGGTTCGACCGGAACGACCGAGGCGGGGCCTTCAACGGCCACCGGCTCTGGCAATTCGGGCGGGTTCACCGATGCGTGCGTGGGCAACTGTACCGGCACCGTGTCGGGAGACTCGGCGGCACCCCCGAGCGATGACGCGACCACAGCGACCGTGTCGACCGACGCGTCAGTGGGACCAGGGCACCTCCTCGACTCGGGGTTGGAGTGCGTTTCGTCCGACGACTGCACCGCGCTACTCGGCCCCGTGGGACAAGAAGCGGTGAGCTGCCCAAGCGGTACGACCGGAGTGAGCCACTACCTCTGCACGCACGGTGTCTGTCACGTGAGCTACTGTGGCTCACAGCCGACGGCATCGCCAGATGGTGGGCGGGAGTGCACCTCGCCGGGCGACTGTACTGCCTTGCTTGGACCCGCGGAGGGATTCTGTGGAGGCTGTCCGGGCGGAGGCGACGGTTGCCCGGAGTACGTCTGTCTGTCTGGCGTGTGCCAGACAACCTACTGCGGTGCGAACCCCGCGGCCCTCCTCGACGGAGGCAGCGAGTGCGTGACGCCGAACGACTGCACGAACCTGCTCGGCCCGTTGGCGAGCGAGTGCGTGGCCGGGTGTCCGGGGGGAGCCGATGGCTGCCAGCACTATGTGTGCCTGGCCGGGCTATGCCAGACCACCTACTGCGACTGAGCAGTGTCGAGAGCTCGTAGCCCGATTGTTTCGCCCAGTCGGGGCTGGAAGCAACCATCGAGAAGCGCTGCGCTTCGACGTCCCACACCACGTTGCTACGCAACAGTGCGGTCAACCGCTCCGTTTGCCAGCACGAGCGCACGTCAGTTCGTCGCACCGAAGACGGACGCACCGAATGCAGCGCCGCCATCGGGCGGTCCCGCAAGGGCCGTGGCCGCCGTCGTCGCGACGCCACTCGCGCTGCCGAGGTAAACGTAGGCGCTCCCAGCGTCGCCGTGCAGGCTCTCGTTCGGTGCCCCGACGACGATGTCCGCGTACCCGTCGCCGTTCACGTCGCCCGCGCTCGCGACCACATGCCCGTAGTCGAAGGCGACGGGTCCCGTCAGCGTCGAGGCAGGCGCGAGCGTGAGGCCGGAGGCACTGCCGAGGTAGATGTAGGCGTTCGACGTCGAGGCACCAAAGACGACATCGCCATAGCCGTCGCCGTTCACGTCGCCCGCGCTCGCGAAGGAGGCGACGTTCAAGTTGGGGAGAGTGACCACAGTCGCTGGCACCGCGCCGAGGCCCGCTGCGCCGCCGAGGAAGAGAGAAGCCCGCGCATAGTCCGGATACCCCAGGACGTCCGTGAGGAAGACGACGTCGGCATATCCGTCGCCGTTCACGTCCCCGGCCGCGATGACGCCGAGCTCGTGGGTCTCGTCGAAGTCGCCGTCGGGGATCGCGCCGAATTGCGTGATGCTCGAGACCGGCGCGGTCGGGAAACCCGACGCGCTGCCGAGGTACAGGGAGGCGACTCCTCTCATGAGGTCCGCGCCGACGACGGTCACGACGACGTCGTCGAAGCCGTCGCCGTTCACGTCTCCCACGTCGGTGCAATCCCAGCCGAAGTAATAGCTGACGGCGCCGCTGGGCTTTGGGACGTACACCACGGGCCACGTGACCGCAGGCTGCGTCGCCAGCCCCGCCACGCCGCCGAAGTAGAGGAAGACGTCCCCCTCCGCGGTGCCGGCATCGGCCGCGATGTCTCCGGCGGCGTACACGTCTGCATAGCCGTCACCGTTCACGTCTCCGATGCCCCAGATGGGCATGAGGACATCATGAGTCTTCGGATATTCCAGCGTGATGCTGGGCGTGGTGGCGACGCCGGTGGCGCTCCCGAGGTAGACGTAGGGACCGACGACGAGGTCGGCGTATCCATCGCCGTTCACATCCCCGCCGCTCGTGACGACGGAGCCGAACCCGACGCTGCCGGCGGGCGCAGCCAGCACCGCATCTGGCGTGCTGCGGATGCCCGCAGCGCTGCCGAGGTAGACGGAGACGCTGCCAGCGTAGAGCGTGTAGAACGTGTCGCTCACCACGACGTCCGCGTAGCCGTCGCCGTTCACGTCGAGCGTCGTCCCCCACGAGCTGTCGACCGGGGTGTCCGCTGGGCCCACCGAGAGCTCCCAGGTCGCGCTCGTCGACCCGCTCATCGTGGACGCCGACACGCGCCAGTAGACGACACCTGTCGGGAGATCGCTCGTCGGCGCGTAGCTCGTCCCTTGGACCTGTACGGGTGCACCGACGGGCATCGTGCATGCGCGATCCGAGCAGAGCTCGACGATCGCGTCCGGAGTGCCGCTCGGCATGACCCAGCGCATCGTCGGCCGGCGACGGGTCACGCGAGAGGTCGAGAGCGGAGCGATCAGACGAAAGGTCGGGTTCGGCGCGCGCGCAGCTTCGTCGACGGCGTCCGTGACGGAGTCGGCCACTGCGTCGCGCCCCGAGTCTCTGCCCGTGTCACTGCCGGCGTCCAGTGTGCCGTCGTGGCGCACGTCCAGGATCGCGTCGTGCTCCGCGTCCGGCATCCGAAGCCCGGCGTCATGCTCGACCGTTGCGTCAAGCCTCGCGTCGGCGTGCGCATCGACCGCGCGAGGATGGCCCCCATCTGGCGACGGAGCAGGCGACGGACCGGCAGGCTCGAGGTCCGTGCGCGCCCCACACGACGCACACGTCGCGAGCAAGACCCACGCGCGAAGCCATGTCTTCACCGCCGAAAGAGCTCCTGGTCCGCGAGGATCCAGAAGAACGCGTCCATGCGCCGCGAGCCTATCATCCAAAGGGGCGGCCTTCCCGGCCAGGATCGCCTCTTCCCAGCCAGTCGCGTCGGTGTGCCGATAGGCACCGAGGAAGCCGGGAAAGGAGCAGTGATGGCAAGCTGGAAGCAAATCAACGAGGTCGGAGGGACCGTGATTCTCCGAGGCGTCTCGGGGCTCATCGCTCTCGGAATCCTCGACGGCTTCGTCGTGAACGAGATTGCGATCGGAAAGTTCGAGGTCTCCTCGATTCTTGTCGTCGTGAGCGCAACGTCGCTCTCCGGAGGCTATACGGTCTTCGGGAATCGCCTGTCGCCCAAGCGGGGCGCGTTCTCCACGAGCCTTGTCGTCGACGCGGAGGACAACCCGCAGCGGAAGGAAGAGAAGTCCTGACGGTCGCCCGTCTCCGTCCGCTGGCGCTCCTTCGTCAGTGCGCGGCCTTCGGCTTGATGAGGAGCCCGCGGATGAGGCCATCCGCGTCGACGTCGATGTCGATGGACAGCTCGGGCCCCTTCGCCGAACGAGCGGTCGTCGCGAGTCCGCTGGTCAGACCGCTGGCCGCGGGAGTGACCGCGCCGAGGGTGTACGGCGCGCCGGGCATGACCTGCTTGAAGACGCCGAGGACCGTCGACGCCGGGACCTGCGAGAGGAACAGCGGGGAGAAGTGCGCCACGATATCGCCCTGGTTCGGCGCGTGCGCCATCGCGTCGACGACCCACATGAGCTGACGGTGCGCGGGTGACTCGGTCGGCGCGGGCGCGGGAGGCGGCGCCGGGGGAGCGGCGGCGCTGGGGGCCGTCGTCGACGCGACTGTCGCCGGAGGTAGGGCGGGCGTCGCCGGAGGTGCGGCGGGCGCCGATGCGCAGCCGACGAGAGAGAGGAGGGACGCGACCAGGACGGGAGAGAGGGTTCGCATGACGCGCGTGCCTACCACGGCGTTGGCCCGCGACGGGATCCGTCGCGTGCACGGCTACGCCTCCCGCTGGGTCGACTCTCTCACGCAAATTGCGTTCACTCGCGTCCGCAGCGTGCCAAGCTCCCAGCGCGAGGCGCGTCAGAGCGAGCTCCACGCGAAGCGAAGGGTCTATGTCGGCAACCAGGAAGTCGACGTTCGTGTGGTCCTGCGAGACCGAGGGAGCCAAGCGGCGCACATGACGGTCATGGTCGACGAGCTGCGGGTGTGGCCGACGAACATCGCCTGCTTCAAGGGCGGGTCGTGTCACCTCACGACGGATGGACCGCTGGACGAGCTCCACGCGTTCGCGCGACTCCTCGGCCTCCGCGCGTGGTGGTTCCAGGGCGAGGCGACCGTGCCGCACTACGACCTCACCGTGGCCCTGCGAGCGGCGGCCGTGGAGCTCGGTGCGCGCGAGGTGTCCGCGCGCGATCAGGTCCGCATGCGTCGCGCGGCCAGGGCGATGGCGGAGCGGAAGCTCGGCGCGTGAGCGGTCCGCTTGCTGCCAGGTCCAAGACTGCCTGCTAGTAGCCTTGGCCGACGGGCGTCTCTGGCAGCGGCGGGGCGACCGAGATGCAGCTCGCCGAAGTCGAGGTCGATACCGCGTGCAGCCCGGTCAACCAGGCGTGGTGAACGAAGCACGACCTGTTTGGTCGCGGCGCTTGTTCGCCGTTTCGGTTTCCTGGGAGAATGACGGAGTGAGACGATAATGGCGCTCCGATTCTACTGTTTCCTTGGTCTGTCGCTGCTGACCGCATGCTCGGCGAGCGGCTCCTCCCACAGTACCGGGACCGGGGTTAGCGCCAGCGCGTCCCACAGCAGCGGGCCACCGGCCGGGGACGGGGGCTGTGGGTGCAATCCCACGACCGAATACGCCTGGTATGACGGGACGAATCCGGGAATCTGCCTGCCGCTGCCAGCAGACTGCGAAGGCGAAGGAAGTTACCCCCCCGGCGAATCGGGAGGGGGACCGTGTGATTGCATTTCCCCCCCTCCTGATGCGGGTAACATCGGAGGGACGGAATGCAGGGAGACCGTGTCCTGCGGCCTTACGCTGATGCCGTTGCAATAGACCTGGCCGCGACTTGCGTTAGGTTCACCGCCCGCGAGCGCTCCTTGCGCTCCAGCTCCTCGACAGAGGGTGACCGGCCGAATAGATCGACTTCGTGACCCGTCCTCGACGTTCGGTGCCCTTGGGGTAGCTTGCAGTTCATGCACTCGACCTCGATGCTCGTCTTGCTCGCGGGGGCGATCCTGTCGGCCTGCACGTCCTCCTCGTCCGCCACCGGAAGCGCCTGCACGTCGGCCGGCGGGAGGTGCGTCCTGGGTGGGGTCTCGTGCGCCGAGCAAGCCGCGACCGGCGCCCAGGACTGCAACCCTCCGCCCGAGAATCCGGGTGGCGCGTTCTGCTGTCTCGACCAGGACTCAACGACATGCACCTGGCCCGCGAGCCTGAACCACCCGGATGCGTACACGACCGCGTGCTACGCCGAGCCCACGTACCCGATCTGCGTCACAACCGACGCGGGCAACCAGTGCGGAATCAACGCCTGCCACACGGACGAGTACGCGGTGTTCTGCGGAGGCCCAGGACCCACGGCGTCACCGCCACTCCCTTCCGGGTGCCGAGCAGCACCGTCTGGTCCGGGCGGCGGGAACGCCGGTTGCTGCCCTTGTGGTTCTTGAGCGCAGAGACGGAAGCACGTGCTCGGTCCGTCGTTTGGGCGAGGCAATGCGATGGGGAAATGTAGTTGACGTCAGGCACGAGAGGACGAAGAGCGTCACCGCGCGCCGCGCACATTGGCTCTGGAATGCACGGGAGACAACGTTATTGACGACACTGCCACTCCCCGGACTCGCAAGTACATTCAGCCACCTCTTCGTTCGCGCACAGCGGCAGGGTTACGTTGCACCCCGGCGGGAACGACGCGTCGATTGGGGGAGCCAGGCCGAACGCGGAAGGAGCACCTGAACACGAAGGTGTAGTGACCTGGGGAGCGGGGGTCTCGTAGCGAGCCCGCCGTCCGAAGTACGACGAGGCTGAGTCGCGCGGGTCACTTCGGCGTGCCCGTCGTGACGACTGGTTGGCCGCGTCCGTCGACGGCCGTCTCCGCTGTCTTCTTGCCAGCGTCGTCGTAGGTGAACCGAACAGTGTATGCCCCGCGCTTGTCATGCGTCGGCTTGTCGGCGGCGTCGAAGAAGGTCGTCTCCTGCAGCAGGTTGCGCCCATCGAAACGGCTCCTCTTGCGGGCGATCCCGTCGCTGTCGACGTGGAGCGTTCCGTCGGGAGCGTGCGTGGAGACCTCGACGTCATTGCCGTGAGCGTCGTGCAGCGTGCGGCGGATCGCCCAGCCTTCGCTGGAGAGCGTCGGGGCACCCTTCGCGTCGAGGCACGACTCCTCAAGCTTGCGCCCCAGCGCGTCGTACGTCGTGTGACGCCCGGAGCAGCCATCCAAGGCTGCGCGCGGAAGGCCGGCCGCGTCGACGAAGTGTTGGTTGACGATACGCCCGCGATCGTCGAACTTTGAGCGCATCACGACGTAGCCCTCCTTCGACGGGGACGGCGTGTTGCTGCCGTCGAAGAAGTGCGTCTCGGCCGCGCGCCCGTAGGGGTCGCGCACGAAGCCAACAACGGCAGCGCCCTCGGGCCCCTTCGTCGGCACGCCGCGGGTGTCGAAGTAGGCAGTCTCCACGAGCCGATGCCGCTCGTCGCACGGGTCAGACGGAGACCAGCGCCTGTGAGGATCGCATAGCTTGCCACCGACGCTCCACCAGCAATCAGCTGCGAGACAGAGCCGATGGCGGGTCTTACAATGATGGCCACGCGGGTTCTCATGTGGAGAGACCCTTTTCGAACAGCGGAGGTGTGGACGAGCTCTTTTCGATGGACGCTCCCCGTGCGCGCTCCGGCGGCGCGTGCCTTTGCTCGGGTGCTCTCGCCCGCTCTTGAAGCACGGCGCGTATCAACCGTCGCGTCAGGGGTCCGCAGCCTGTTGCCTTGCACCACGACACGATCATCGCGGATGGTCGCGGACGTGACGTGCGCGAGGTTGCAGCACGTGGACGACGGAGGCGGGCCGACATCGGCGGCTAACGTACCATGACGCTCACGACGTTCGGCGCTCCCAGAACGCGAAGGCACGTCCGTCGTCCGAGCGGTTTCGAGCTTGCGGTTCGCACGGCTTGACGAGGGCAAGGTGAGCGTTGCGCTTTCCCCGTTCACCCCCAGCGAGTCGGCGCACCGCCGTCGGTCAGAACCGCTCGCTATTTTGTTCCGCGGTCCTCCGCACCCTCGGACGCCTTGTGAATCCGCGCGATGTGAGCGATCGGGTCCAGGTGGGGGGTGGCTCGGCCGAGGGCCGCACCCGACCCAGCTCGTTTCGCAGCGGCGGTGACTTCCGGGCGCTCGGGCAACTCGATGGGGGGTGGCCGCACGAGACCGTCGGGCCGATCTGGACGTCCTTGGATTTTGGCCCCGCCCGCATTTCTTGCGGCGAATCCGGACCCCGGCCTGACCCGCTCGCCTCGGGTAGGAACTCGAATCGCTCGCCCGGCGCCCCCCCCGCCTCGCGCGCGTCGGACACGCCGCACTTCTCGCGGCTAGCTCACGTCGAACGCGGCGAGCTCCTCGGGGGTGGGTGCGAGAGCGGCCACGGACGGCATCGGCATGCATGCCCCGTGGATCGGACCGCCATGATCCGGGCGCTGCTGGCGCACACGCTCGACGAGCACCTCGAACCGAACGCGCCCGTGGGTGGCGCAGAGCTCTGGCGCGGTCGGCCACCGGGCCGCTCGTGCGCACGCTGCGGATGGTGAAGTCGGCCGAGCATGAGGCCGAGGGGGCGCGCGCGAAGCTCATCGAGGCGAACCTCCGCCTCGTCGTTTCGCTCGCCAAGCGCCAGCGCACCACGAAGCTCGCACTCGTCGACCTCGTGCAGGAGGGGAACATCGGGCTGATGAATGCGGTCGAGAAGTTCGACTACCGGCGCGGCTACAAGTTCAGCACCTACGCCACCTGGTGGATCCGCCAGGCGATGACGCGCGCCGTCTTCGACACCGGGCAGACGATCCGGTCGCCGGTCCACGTCCACGAAACGGCCAACAAGGTCCGCCACGCGCAGCTTCGCCTGGAGGCGATGCACGAGCGCGAGCCGACGCCTGAGGAGCTCGCCGCCGAGGCGGACCTGCCGATCGAGAAGGTGGAGCTCGCCCTCCGCTCGAAGATCGAGCCGACCAGTCTCGACCTTCCCATCGGCGACGGCGAGGCGCGCCTCGGCGACTTCGTCGAGGACACCACGGAGCCGACCATCGTCGAGCAGCTCACGCAGAAGAAGTTCGCGACCGAGACGCGCGAGCTGCTGAAGCTCTTGTTCGAACGCGAGCAGAAGATCCTCCGCATGCGCTTCGGGCTCGACGGCGACGGCTCCGAGTACACGCTCGCCGAGGTCGGTGCGACCATGCAACTGACGCGCGAGCGCATCCGGCAGATCGAGGCGAAGGCGCTCCGGAAGCTCCGGCTTCCCACGCGCGCGCGCGTCGGCTGCGCAGCGACCTCGAGTAGGGCTCGCCGGGCGGGCGTCCGTCGAGGGTGTTCCGATTCCAGTGGGACGAGTGGACGAGCGGACGGCCGGGAGTGGGGTAAGTGTTGGAAAGTACACGGTGTTGGAGCCGTACGTCCCGTCGTCCACTCGTTCCACTGCAATGCGGAAAGATGCCGGAGAGGAGAGCCGCCAAGGCGCCAGGGCCGCCAAGCGTATGCCGGGTCACGGCAGCGAGGCAGTACCCTCAAACGGGCGCGCCATCGCCGTGTACATCCCTGGCGTGTACATCAGGTGGCCCGCGCCGGTCCCGTCGTTCGGATCCCGCGTCGCGGACACGTACTCCCGCATCCTGTCTTCGCCCAAGAGATCGGTGAGGGTGGTGAGGCGAAGCGCAGCCTGCACAAGCTGCGGATGCCGGAGGCCATAGCGAGAGGCTAGTGCGAGCGCGGTTGCATACCGACGGACCATCATCTCGTCCGCTGCGGCAAGCTCCACCAACTTCTTGCGCATCCAGCCATCCTTCACGGCCTGACGCAGTTCGTTCGCCTGGGCTTGAAGGGTGGGATCCGAACTGTTTACGATCTTCTGGAGGAGCGCGTCCTGGGTGGGCGTGACGAACTCGAGTGCAGGCGGGACTGTGACGTAGAGCGCGGTGCGTAGATCATCGAACAGCGAAGCTTGTCGGAGTCTGCCAAGCGCGGCCCAGAGAGGGGACGTGGTTCGGCGCACCAGCACCTCCAGCCGCTCGTCGTAGGCCTGCGCAACCGCGGCATCCTTCTGGTAGAGCCCAGGCGTCACGTGCCCCGCAGCATCTGCGTGACCGATGATGTCGGGCACCGTCCCGCGGTAGCCCGTGTTGCGATGCGCTTCGAGGGCGGTGCGCGCGATTTCTGCGTCCAACGTGGCCAAGCATGTTGCCGGGTCGCTGCTCGCGATGGCCGCACAGGCCGACCCAGAAGGCGCCGCGACGGGCGGAGGCACTGAGGGCGGCGGTGAGACGGGGCAGCAGCCGTCAGCCTGTCGCAGCTCTGGTGCGCACTGTCTCGGACACGTCTGCGCCGTCGCCGCACCCCCCGGCAACATCACGAGCACCGCACCAAGCGCCGCGAGGGGGATGCGCGCGTACATGCGGAGGGAGTAGCGCCGTGTCGACCAAGGGTCAACGCAGACACCGAGAGACTCGCTACACCGAGAGACTGGCTGACGTCAACTACATCGCCCCATCGTGTTGCCTCACATAAGAATGCTACCCGATTGCCTCACCGAAATCGCACCCGGTTCGTTCATTCTGTCAGGGCGGGACCGTCGTCGAAGCGCTGCTTCATCGATGCATACGCCAGCTCCTTCGGCGCGATGGGCTCGTGCGCCCCGTCGAAGAACGACTCCTCCGTCATCTTCCCGAAGTCGTCGTATCGGAGGCGGTGAAACGTCCAGCCCGCCTTGCCCGACACTGGCCGTCCATCCGCATCGACGAGCGCCTCGGCGACGACCTCGTCATGATCATCATAGGCGCTCTTCTTCGTGGCGAACCCTTCGGTCGAAAGCACCGGCTTGCCTGCGGCGTCGAGGCTCGTCTCCTCCCTAAGGTTTCCACGCGAGTCATAGAGCTTCGCGACCGAGGCTCGTGCGTCGCGATCGGGCGCGGGCGTCTTCGAGCCGTCGAGGTGGTCCACTCGGACCACGAGCCCGCGCTCGTCGTAGGTCGTGCGCTCGACGGCCCAGCCCGCCGCTCCGCGCACGGGCTTGCCCGCGATGTCGAATAGCGCGACCTCCGTGGGACGTCGCATGACGTCGTAGGATGTCTTTCGCGACGCGAACCCGCCCTCGCGCAGGATGGGCTCGCCCTTCTTTCCGAAGTACGACTCCTCGACGACGTCGCCGTTGCGGTCGCGGACACGCTCAACGGAGGCGTAGCCATTCTTCACGAGCGCCGGGTCGCCGTGAACGTCGTGGAAGCTCTCCTCCACCACGAGCCCGCGGTCGTCGTACTTGAGGCGACGGATGGCGTAGGACGCCTCATAGAGTGTCGGCGCCCCCGTGGCGTCGAAGTAGGCTTCGGCAACGAGGTCGTCGTTCTCGTCGTAGGTCCAGCGCTTGATCGCGAAGCCTTCGTCGCTCGACGTCGATTTGGCGTCGGGGTCGAAGTACGCGACTTCGACCAGGTTACGCAGCCGGTCGTACCTGTTTCGAACCGAGGCGAAACCGTGTGCGTTCGCGACGAGATGGTCGCCGGCATCGAAGACGGACGTCGTCAGGCGGAGGCCGCGATCGTCGTACGTCGATCGCACGATTGAGCCTCCCTGCGCCGGTGGCGCCAGCCGCCCACTCTGATCGTAGTACCGAACCTCGATGTGGTTGTCGTGAGCGTCGGTCTGGAACACACGACGCACGACGCCATCGTTCGTCGGGGCGAGCGCTCCCGACGCGTCAAGCTCCTCGCGGACGACCTCATGGTCCTGATCGTCGTAGGACGACCGGTGGGCGGCGTTGCCCGCAACGCAAAGCGCTCTGTTCCCCTGACCGTCGAGGGTCTCCTCGAGCACCTGGCGACCCCGCTCGTCGAACGTCCGCCGAATGGTCCAGAACCACTGATCCCGCCTGGACTGCGGATGCCCTTGCACGTCGAAGAGGCTCCACTGTCCAGTTCGCGTCGCCCGGTCCCACATGATCCGAAGCTCATGAAACGACTGATCGAGGTCCGTCACGGGCTCGCCGTGGAGCCCGAGGTACGTAAGCCCCCGTTCTTCGTACGCGTCATGAGTTGTGCGCAAAATGTGTGCTCCCCGCGTCATCGCGGGTCCATCCTTCGCGTCGAAGAAGCTCGTGTCCCCCAAGAGGAGGCCGTTGTCGTCTCTCCGGGTGAACACGATTCCCGACGCGTCCGGGGCCGGCGCCCCGTCGGCACCCAGGTTCGTGCGCTTTGTCGCAACGCCAGGCGTGGTGCCGAATTCGAGCTCGAACCCAAACACTCCATCCGCCGTCCGCGGCCGCGGCCGCCCGGTAGGGCCGAAGAACCGCTCACTCCGCACGCGCCCTTCCTTGTCGAACGTCCGCAGGCTCCCGGTAACGGAGGTTGCCGGCAGCTTCCGCCAGTAGCGCGTGTCTTCGTGCGCCGCGCCCCGCGGGGTCTTGCCGTCGATGTCGACGAGGTCGATGTGTTTGCCGCCGTCGCTCCACTTCTGCCACTCGAGATTCACGCCGAAGGGGTCGTACTTGATGACCTCGCGTACTGCACCAGATGCGTCTCTGACGATCTCTGCGCGCGCGAAGTCGGTCTCGTCCTGATCGACGACTCCGGCAAAGTTGACGTGCTCGACGAGAACGACATGACCGCCGCGCTCCGTGACTCGGCTGACGGCGTGGAGGCGCTTCTGCAGAATCTCTGCGCCGACCTCGAACACGCAGCGTGGGCCATCGTTCGTATCCACGACATCAAGGCAGTACCGCGCGTGCGGCGCGACGGCGGTCCGGTACGCCTTGACGCTGCCGACGGCAACGGCGCACGCGAGCACAGCCGCCGCAAGAGCTCGCCGAGGGACCGCGCGACGACTGACCGACGCCCGCACGCTCTGACTGTTCGATACGGCTTGCGCTGTCGACTCGGCACCCGCCACCGCCGCACCACTTCCGGTCGATGCGTCGACCGTCGGGTCGAACGCGTCGCCCGAGCCGGAGGAGCCACTCGCTCCCGGCGCAATCGTGTCCTCCAGCCCCGTGACGTGGTCCATCTTCGGAAGCGCCTCCACAGGGGCCCCCGTCGCTTCGAGGCACGCTCTCCGGACGGCGTCGCGCATCTCTTTCGCGCTCGTCCAACGCTCCGACTTCTCGAACGCGAGCGCCTTGTCGATGACGTCCACCACCGCCCTCGGCACCTCGGGTGCCACGCTTGCAAGCGAGCGCGCCTTCATCGTGGCGGCAGCGAGGATCAGCTGCTGCGCGTTCCGACCCTCGTGCACGAGCGTCCCGGAGAGCAGCACGAAGAGCGTCGCAGCCACGGCCCACACGTCGGTCTGCCCACCGATCTCGTCCGACATGCCCTGGGCCTGTTCGGGAGCCATGAACGCCGGCGTCCCCATCGTCGAGCCTGCGGCGGTGCTCTCGCTCGACGTCTCGTCGTGGAGCCTAGCAATCCCGAAGTCGAGCACCTCGAGCCGCCCGTCGTTCGTCAGGAACAGGTTTGCGGGCTTCAGGTCACGATGCACGATCCCCTTTGCGTGCGCGGCGATCAGTACCTCGAGGAGTGCGTCGCCGATGGACAGCACCAGCGCGATGGGGAGCTTCTTCCCCGGCTTCGCCGCCGCGACCTCCTCGACTGAGGATCCCTCGAGCAGGTCCATGACGAGGAACGCCGACCCGTCTTCGGCGACGTCATCGTCATGGACCGACACCGCGCCCGGATGATCCACCGAGTTCGCCACGTAGCCTTCGCGCAGGAACCGCGTCCGGATGTTCTCGCGGATCGACAGCTCCGGATGGAGCATCTTGATCGCGACACGCTTCTTGTTGCGGTGCGTGGCGGCATAGACGGTCGCCATCCCTCCGATTCCGAGCACGCGGTCGAGGCGGTACTTTCCCTTGAGCACGCGGCCGAGGCGAGCCTCCGCGATGGTCTTGTGCTCGTCGTCCGGCATCGGCTCGGCGTTCGAGTCTACAGCATTGCCACGCGCGAAGGTCACTGCCGGGGTACATCGACTCCCCGGTCGCCGATCGATCCGCGTCGTCCCCGCGCAGCCCCTTGATCGCGATCAACCGGTTGCGCGCACTCCGCGAGATGTTTGGCCGGTTCGCCTCCTCCTCCCTGTTCCCCACGCTTCCAACGTCTCCTACGCTCGCCGTTCTCGAGGAGGCTCGAGTGAGTGTTGACGCGGCCGCCGGCACCGCCGATCATCGGACGATGAACGGGGCGTATCGTCGGCAGTCGAAGCGCCTTGGCGCGTGCTCCGTCCGCCGCGAGCGTGGCGTCCCCTGAGCGCCGAGCTAGACCTCGACGCGCGCGTCTCCGGGCGTTTGGGTTCCACTCTTCGCGGTAAGTACCGTCTCGACAAGGTGCTCGGCGTCGGCGGGATGGCGGTCGTGTATGTCGCGACGCATCGCAACCGGAAGCGGTTCGCGGTCAAGATGCTCCACCCCGAGCTCTCCGTCCGCGAGGACATCCGGACGCGGTTCCTGCGCGAAGGCTATGTCGCCAACTCTGTCGAGCATCCCGGAGCGGTCGCGGTCCTCGACGACGACACCGCCGAGGACGGCGCGGCCTTCATCGTCATGGAGCTGCTCGAAGGGGATGGCGTCGACCACCTCTGGGAGAAGGGCGGGCGCCGCCTGCCGCTCCGCGCCACGCTTGCGATCGGCGACCAGCTCCTCGACGTGCTCGCGTCTGCGCACGCGAGGACCATCGTGCATCGCGACATCAAGCCGGCCAACCTCTTCGTCACCCGCGACGGCACGCTCAAGGTCCTCGACTTCGGCATCGCCCGCTTGCGCGACGCGGCGGGGAGTGGGGCGCACGCGACGAGCACCGGCATGCTGATGGGCACGCCTGCGTTCATGGCGCCCGAGCAGGCGCTCGCCAAGTCGAGCGAGATCGACGGGCAGTCGGACGTCTGGGCAGTCGGGGCGACTCTGTTCACGCTCCTCTCGGGCCAGATCGTGCACGAGGGGGACAACGGGCAGCAGATCCTCGTGCAGGCGGCCACACAGCAGGCGCGGTCGCTGCGGCACCTCGTGCCCGAGGCGCCGCCGCAGGTCGTCGCGATCGTCGACCGGTCGCTGACGTTCCTCAAGAGCGATCGATGGGCAAGCGCGGCGGTCATGCGCGACGAGATCCGGCGCGCCTATCGAGATCTGTTCGGCGAGGCGATCTCGGCCGCGCCCCTCGCGGCGCTTTTCGTGACCACGGACGCGGCGCTCGCGTCGACTGCGCTGCACGACGCCCCCCCCACAGCGCGTCAGTGACAGCCCCGGCGCACGAGGGCTCGTCCTGACCGATAGCGCCTTGCCGACAGGGGCGCCGCCGATGCTGTCCGCGGAGGCGTCGCCAGCGCCAGGGGGGGCGCTTCGAACCCCTGTCGCATCGCCAATTGCGGCACCGAGTGGAGCAGGAAGAGTTGCGGGCGGGACGACGTCGCAGCCGGTGTCTAGCGACCCCGTCGAGAGCACCCGGCGGCCGCACCGTCCCGTGTCGAAGTGGTGGGCTATCGGAGGTGCAGTGACGCTGCTGGCCGTCGGCGGCGAGGCCATCGTGATGAGGACGCGCGGAGGCGTGACGGCAGCGCACGAGCCGGTTGCCGCGCCTTCGGCCGCAGCATCCCAGCCATTCCCTCCCCCGCACGAAGCGAACGTGCCGAGCGAGGCTCCCTCGGCGAGCGCCACGGCCGTGACCCCCGCCGCCCCGCCGGCATCCGTGAGCGACCGCGGTGCTTCGCACGGCGATCACGGCGCTTCGCACGGCGACCAGAAGCACTCCTCGCCTGTCCCCGCGGCGAAGCCGTCGCCCGCGGTCGCTCCATCAACTCGTCCAGCGTCGCCGCCGACGTGCCGCGCCGTTCCTTATTTTGACTCCGACGGCGAGCAACATTTCAAACAGGAATGCCAATGATCCGACCCACGAGAATGACGCGGCTGGTCTCGGTGCTCACCGCGTCGGCGCTCGCGGCGGCCGTCACGTCGGCTGCACCGCGAGCGCACGCGGACGACGGGCTCGGCCAGTGCATTGCTGCGAGCGACAGAGGCATCGACCTTCGGAAGAAAGGGAAGCTCATCGACGCGCGGAAGTCATTCGCGACTTGCGCGGCGGACGCGTGCGGTCCAGAGATCAAGGCGTCCTGCGAGAAGCGCATCACTGACGTCAACACGGCGTTGCCGACGATCATCTTCGCGCCGAAGACCGCCGCGGGGAGCGACGCTGCAGGGGTGAAGGTCTCGATGGACGGCGCTGTGCTCGCCGAGTCGATCGACGGCCGGCCGTTCACCCTCGACCCGGGCCGCCACCACTTCACCTTCGAGCTCGCGGGGCAGGCACCCGTCGAGCGAGACTTCGTCGTGAACGAGAAGGAGAAAGACCGGAAGGAGACGATCGTCCTCGGGCCGATCGCCCCCCCGCCCGCGCCCCCCCTGGTCGTGGGGCCGATCGCGCCAGCGCCTGCAGCATCGCCCTCGTCGACGACGAGCCCGGTGAGGACGATCGGGTACGTTGTGGGGGGCGTTGGCCTCGCCGGGGTCGTGGTGGGGAGCATCTTCGGCGTCGATGCCATCTCGAAGAACAACGCGGCGGGATGCGACGCACAGAGCGTATGCACGAACCCGCAGTCTCGGACGGCCGCGCAGGGATCGGCGACGATCTCAACCGCGGGGTTCATCGCCGGCGGCGTCCTGCTCGCGGGCGGGGTCGTGATGATTCTCGCCGCGCCGAAGCGCGCCGGAGGGACGGCGGGGGCGACGAGCTGGCAGTGGGAGGCAGCGCCGACGATCGGGAGCGGGGGCGGCGGGATGCTGGTGCGAGGGACGTGGTGATGCGCACGATCGAGACACGAAGGTCGCTGCCGTGGCTGGGCCTGTCGGGCGCGGTGGTGATCGGCGGCTGCGCGCAGATCCTCGGGCTCTCGGACCCGAAGACGAGAGACGGCGGGACGGACGCGAGCCTGCCCCGGACGGACGGGAGCGGCTCGGGGTCGTCGAGCAGCAGCAGCGCGCACGCGAGCTCGACGAGCTCGGACTCGAGCTCGGACTCGAGCGCGGGCTCCGACTCGAACTCGAGCTCGGACTCGTCGGATGCAGGCTTCGAGTGCACGAACGGGGTCGGGGTCTGCAGCCCGCCGAACGACGCCTGTAGCGGCGGCTGGCTCGACGAGGCGACCTGCGCCACAGGCTCGCGCTGCTGCGCGATGAACCCGTGCACAGCGAGCGGTGGTACCTGCGCCTTGACCGCCGCCCTCTGCCCTGACGGCGAAAAGCAGTCGGGAGCCAGCTGCGGCGGCACGCAGTACTCGTGCTGCGCCGGCGGACAGGGGTCGAGCAGTGGCTCGTCGACTGGGTCCTCCGGCGGGTCGAGCAGCGGCACTCCGTACGACGGGTCCGAGAGCGTGGTCATCCTCGCGACCAGCCAGTCGATTCCGACGGGGATCGCGGTCACCTCCAGCGGGCTCGCGTGGACCAACCGTGGCAGCGGTGACATCGTGCTCTGCACGCTGCCGGCCTGCACGAGCCCCGCAGCCATCGCGTCGGGCGAGTCATCGCCCGGCGCCATTGTGGCCTCCGGCAGCACGCTGTTCTGGATCGCTGGGGGCAACACGCTCCGGGCGTGCACGCTGCCAGGTTGCAGCAAGAGCACGCCGAGCTCGCTCGCCACGGTCGTCGCGGCTGCGCCCGAGCACATCGAAGCGATCACGGCCGGCACGCTGTTGAATCCGGATGCCGGGGTCGGGGGAGTAACGGTCGACGTCATCGTCTATTCTACGAGCAGCGGCGGGGTCTACGCGTGCACCGCGCAGCCGTCTGCGTGCACCCCCCGGTGGCTCTTCGGCACCACGGACGGTGGTGCCGTACCCAGCCTCGCCGTGCAGGCGATGCCAGAGAACGTGTACGCTGCGACGCCCGGCGGGATCGTGCAACTCCCCCAGACCGGAGCCCCGTTCCCTGCATACGATACGCTCGAGGTCGCGACGGGGGCCTCCAACGAACTCTACGCCGCGGACAGTCTTGGCAACATCGTACTGGCCAACGTTTCGAACATGGTACTCGCCTCGGGGCAGGAGCAGATCACTGCGCTGCTGGGGGGCAACACCGTCGGGATGAAGGAAGTCTACTGGATCCGTCAAGCGGACGGCGGGAGCATCAACCGCTGGGCGTCGTCGCTCTCCCCCGTGCAGTCCACCCTCGCGCAGAACCTCCCGTCGCCGCAGGCGCTCGCGGAGGACGCCACATTCGTCTACTTCACCGACTCGGTGGCGGGGCTCGTCGGCCGCGTCAATCGCTGAGCCCCACTTTGGTCGTCGGTACATCGTCTCTGCGGTCGGCGATGTGAACGGTGACGGTGCAATCACCACCGTGGTCTTCGCGTCGTTCGACAACGCCATACGAATCGACCGACCGAACGCGGTGCTCGAATGCGCGAGAGCGTTGCTCCTTCCTATCCATGATTGAGGCAACGGGTGACTCCGCGGTCCCCGTCGTTGATTGGCCTCACTGACGCCGCGACCGCTCGCCGCGGCGACGAGAACGGTCGGGCAGTCGTCGACATCCTCCTCGCCGAGGGGGCGCTCACGCACCGCGAGAAGGCATTCCTGTCTACCCTCCGCCGGTCGAGCACGCACCTCTCGAGGACTGCGTCGCGGACCATCAACCGCTTCGACTGCCTGGCGACGAGGGTCGTGCCCCGTGGTCCCTCGGGAGGGCCCGAGATGGAGGGCGGCGTTATCCACATGCCCAAGATGTTCACGGAGGGGCTGCTCGCCGAGCTTCAAGGCAGGAGCTACCGACGATCGAGCCCCCCGACGAGCGCGCAGTATGCGTCGGCGAATCCGGGCGGCAGATCGTGGGCCCTCCCAGCAAGGCATCGCTTGCGCGCCCCTATCGCCCAGGTCTCCACCTCGGCGAAGCCGAACGTCGCGGTCGTCTCGGAGGCGAGCAGCTTCTCCCATCCGACGAGCACCTGATTGCGCCCTCGCTTGTCCGCGCTCGCGTACGCGCCATTCGCCAGCGACTGCAGGGCGAGGTGCAGACCTCCCATGAGATCGCGCCCTGCCGCAGGCTCGCCAAGCTCGACGAAGAGCCTCGCGTAGACGGCAAGCTCGACGCCTGGATGGAAGGGCGTCACCCAACGCTTGGCGGTCTCGCTCGCGGGCCTGTGGACGGGCCCGTGGACAGCCCACATCTCGGAGACCTGGACCGCCCGCGGCACGTCGATCTGCGCGGCGAGCGCCGAGAAGAGGGCCCGCCGCGCCGTGTCGTCCCGGAACTGCTCCTTCAGCTGCTCGAACAGCGCATCTTCCCGGTCGAAGCCTTGCGCGGCGTTGTTCGTGTTCATGATGAGCTGCACCAGCGGATCACGCAGCGACGGCGCACGCGTCTTGCCGGCGAGCGGCTGCTTCGTCACCGCCGCGCGCAGGCTCGGCAGGAACTTCGACGCCGCCTTCGGCCCCTGACCCCAGGCGCTCTTCCAGTTGATCATCGAATGGGCGCCCTCGCGCATCGCATGCTCGCTGGGCTCACGCGGAGCATGCCCGGTCGTCCCGCCCGCGTTCGTCACCCACGCGTGCGCGCCGTGGTACGCGAGCGCGTTCGGAGACCTGCGAGGAGAAGTCGTTGCTCACTGGGGCGGCATCCTACTCATGGATCATCTCGACGGTCACCCACGGTGCCGACGGGTGCTACATCCCCGACATGAAGGTCGCGTGGTTCGTCGTCGCCGTGACCGCCCTCCCTCACAGTGGTCGCTCCTCCAGTGGACGGAAGGGGCGGTGGCCCGTAAGCGCGGATTGTACACTCAGCTCAAGCCGCCGGCGCCGAGTCGGCCGCGCCTCGATCCGGCAATAGGACCTCACGGAGTCGCCGATGAAGGCCGGGCGCCGCCACGAGAATGCTGCGAGCGCCGGAGCGCCATGGCGCTCCGCGCACATCGGTAACGATCGCTCCTGCCTCTTGCGCGACGAGACTCGCGCCGAGCAAGTTCCCGTCGTCCACCCCATACTGCCAGAAGGCGTCTATGCGTCCGCTTGCGACGTCGGCGATCTGCCACGAGGTCGGTCCGAAGTTTCGCACAGCTCCAGCCACCACGAGCACCTCGCCGAGCGAGCGACTTGCGCGTTCGACGTCTTCAGGCTCCTTCGCGACAAATGGCGGCTGACTCGTCGCAACCAGCGCGACAGCGAGGTCGGTCTTCGTTGAGGGCTCCACAGGAGCGCCGTCGCGCGTCGCTCCGCCCCCAGCGATGGCCGCGTAGGTCTCTCCTTGCACCGCGCTGTAGAGGACGGCGATGACGGGAACACGCGCGCGGACGAGCGTGATGCTCACGCACCACTGCGGCAATCCCTGCAGGTATTGAACGGCTCCGTCGATCGCATCTACGACCCACGCCTCTCCCGCGTCGGGCATTCGACCGTGGAGCTCGTCGACCCAGGCGGCGCCCGGTCGGAGAGCCGCCAACCTCTCGCGCGCAAAGGCCTGCAACGGGTCGTCAATCGCGTTGAAGACTGCCCGCAGCTCCGAGAGCGTCCGGAATCGTCCGGGACTCGGGAGTCCCCGGACACGGTCGCCAACCTCGCGAGCTACGGACGTAACCTGCTTCAGAATCTCGTGATCGGACATTCTCGAACTCCCGCCGGTACGACGCGCGGTCCGCCTGAGACCGGGCTGAGCGATCTGAACGGTGTTCACATCGACCACCGTTCTTTGTTCCACGGAACGCCGATCGTCAAGCGCGATTTGAACAGTCGTCAGATCGACGGACCGCTGTTGCCGTTCCCTCGCCGGCCGTGCACGATCGGACCACGTGCGCACCAAGAGCTATCACCATGGAGATCTTGCGAACGCCCTTCTCGACGCGGCAGATGCCCTGCTGCTCGACCACAGCTTCGCCGAGCTGACCCTTCGCCAGGTGGCAGCGGCGGTGGGCGTGGCGCCGAGCGCCGCGTACCACCACTTTGCGGACCGGAACGCCCTTCTCGACGCGCTGGCCGCTCGAGCTCTAGACGCGCTCGCGGACGCGCTCGAGGAACGACTGGCTCGCATCCCGAAGGCGGACGCTCAGCGGCGACTGGTCGCGCTCGGTCGAGCGTACGTCGCCTGGGCGAGGCGCCAGCGCCACAGATTCGAGGCGGCGTTCGGATCGCAGCAGGGGCGCCCGGACGTCCCCGCGAATCTTCGCCCGCTCAAGCTACTCGGGGGCATTCTCGACGAGGCGGTGATCCGCGAAGTCCTCCCGCCCGACGCGCGCCGTCACGCGGAGCTCATCCTCTGGCCAGCTCTCCACGGACTGGCTGTGCTGGCCTCTTCGGGCCCCCTGATCGAGAAAGGCGAGCGGGAGGTCGCCGCTCTTTGCGACGACCTGGTGCTCACGATCCTTGCCGGGCTCAAGGCGCGCGCGCATCGCGCGTCGTCGGACGAGGGTGATCCGTAGTTCTTCGCGACGCCCCGTAAAAGGGGCGGTCAGGGTCACGAGGACCGAACGTCACGCTCGTCGAGACGCGTGCCACAAGCGAGTCGACCGCGACGCGGAAGACGCACGCCGAGGCGCTCCTCGAGTCGTGCGATCGCGCGACTGACCCCAGAGGGCGTAAGGCCCAATGCCTTCGATGCGCGGGCGAAGCTGCTCGTCTCGACGACGGCGCCGAGCACCCCGATGCCGTTCAAGATTCGACCGTCGAATGCCATGACTGCGGCACCGTGCCTGCTTGTCGCCTCCGGAGCGCTCTCGCACCGGCTATGCTCGAGCGCCCGTGACGCGCACCATGACTGCGCTCACGGTTCGGTTGCCGCGAGATGGTTGGCGCGATCGGAGGGGTCGTTGGCGCGATCGGATTGGCGACACGAATGTCGGGCCCCTAGGCTTTGGTCGATGGGAAACCTGCTCCCGGATGCCGTACCGCTCCCGACGACGCTGCTTGGTCGCTTCGAGCGGCTCGGCGTCGACATCGACGATGTGCTCTCGCGCGCCGCGATTCCTCGGTCCCGGTTCACGGCGCCGAGCCCCCAGGGGTCGACCGCGGAGCTCTTCGCCTTCTGGCGGGCAGCCGAAGAGGTCAGCGGCGCGGACGTGGGCCTCCGCGTTGGGAGTGACCCGCTCCCGCAGCATCAGTCCGTGGCCACCCTCGCGGCCCTTCACTCGCCGACGCTCGGCGAAGGGCTGGCGAAGCTCGCCCGCTACAAGCGCCTCGTCTGTCCCGAGGAGATCACCATCGAGAGGGGCAAGGGCGAAGCGAGGGTCCGCTTCGAGTGGCTCCGCGCCGTCACGGCCCCCCCGCCGACGCTCATCGACTGCATCTTCGCCAGCGTGCTCGATCTCGCGCGACGCGGGACGGGCGCCGCGGTCCGGCCTCGCCGTCTCGAGCTTACGCGTCGTCGTGCCCACGAGCGCGTGCTGCGTGCGCACTTCGGGTGCGAGATACGGTTCGACGCGCCCGCCGACGCCCTCGTCTTCGAGGAGGACGTGCTTGCGGCTCCTCTCGTCACGCAGAACGCGCAGCTCATGGCGCTGCTCTTGCCAGGGCTCGAGTCCGCCCTCGAGAAAGCTCAGTCGCCGCGCACCCTCCTCGACGACGTGCGCTCGATCCTCGCCAGGAAGATCTGCGGCGAGCGCCCTGCCGTGGAGAAGGTCGCCAAGGGGCTCGGGCTGAGCCCACGGACCTTGCAGCGTCGCCTCGGAGACGAGGGGACGACCTACCAGAAGCTCCTCGACGAGGTCCGTCACCTTTCCGCGCGGCGCCTCCTGGCCCACACCGACCTCGGCGCGGGCGAGGTCGCATTCCTCCTTGGATTCGAGGAGCTCAACTCCTTCACGCGCGCCTTCCAGGCATGGGAGGGGACTACGCCGGCGAGATGGCGCGCGAGCGCCCGTTGACCGCGACTGCCCACGACGGCGTGGTCCCGACCGACGCCGCGGCGGCGCGCGGAGACTCATCCCCACCGAATAAAGAGAGGAATCCATCCATGACGACCAAACAATTGGCTCTCCGCACGGGATATGGACCGAAGACGACCGCAGAGGAGGTGATCGGCGCGACGAGGCTGGACGGTAAGGTGGCGATCGTGACCGGCGGCTACGTCGGCATCGGTCTCGAAACGACACGGGTCCTCGCGCGTGCGGGAGCGACAGTCGTCGTCCCTGCGCGCAACGCGGCGAAGGCCAAGAATGCGCTCGCAGGGATGGATCGGGTGGAGCTCGAATCGATGGATCTCAGCGATCCGGAATCGGTGGACGCCTTCACCGCCCGCTTCCTGGCGTCCGGGCGCCCGCTCCACCTCCTCATCAACAACGCGGGCGTCATGGCGATCCCGTTCGAGAAGAGCGTCCGTGGCTTCGAGCTTCAGTTGGCCACGAACCATCTCGGCCACTTCCAGCTCACGGCTCGGGTCTGGCCAGCGCTCGTGAAGGCGAACGGCGCGCGCGTCGTCGCGCTGACGTCGTGGGGCCACTCGATGGGCTCGGTGGATCTCGCTGACCCGAACTTCGCGCGTCGTCCCTACGACAAGTGGAAGGCCTACGCTCAGTCGAAGAGCGCCAACGCCCTCTTTGCCCTGGCCCTCGACGCGCGTGGCAAGGAGCATGGCGTGCGGGCGTTCTCGGTGCACCCGGGCTCGGTCGCGACCGAGCTTGCTCGCAGCCTATCCGAGGGCGAGCTTCAAGCGCTGCGCAGCACCCTTCAGCGGAGCCAGGAGTCGTTCCTCCGGAAGATGCCGCCCGAGGGGGCCGCGACGAGCGTCTGGTGTGCGACGAGCTCGGTCCTGGACGGGATGGGAGGGGTCTACTGCGAGGACGTCGACATCGGCGAGCCTGTCGCGGCCGACTCGAAGGAGCCGCGCGGGGTGAGGCCATGGATAATGGACCGGGACCTTGCCGAGAGGCTCTGGACCGAGAGTGAGGAGTGGACGGGCGCGCGCTTCACGCTGCCGGCCCGCCAGGGCTAGCCAGGGGCTGGCCGCCCCGCGCAACATCATCTGCCAAGCTCGCTCGCGTGTGACCGACGCGAGAAAGGCGCGGCGGCCATCGTTAGCCCGCGTCGCAGCGCGGATTCGAGAGTGCTCACGACGAGGCGGATCCTCGGCACGCGCCGGAGGTCCCGATGGAAGACGACGAAGACGGGGATCGATGGTGGCCCGGGATCGACGTCGATTCTTTGGAGACGCTCCTCCGCTCGCGCGAGGGGCTCCGGAAGGATGCAGATCCCTTCGCCTCGAATCGCGGCAACCAGCTGCGCAGCCTCGGAGTTCGAGCGGAACGGAAAGCGGCTGGCACCGCTCGCGGCCAGCCATTGTACCTGGGGGAGCTGCCGCATCGATCGGTCGAAACCCACGAAGTCGTGGCGCGGGATTTCATGAGGGTGGATCCGACTGCCGCGGAGCCGACGCTCGATGTAACTGCGTGACGCATAAAGCCCGAATCGAAAGGAGCCGACGGGCTTCTCGATGAGCGCCGGGGACGATGAGCGTGCAGTTCGGATCCCGATGTCTGCCTCGCGTCGCGAGAGGTCGACCATGCGAGATTCCGAGATCACCTCGAAGAGGAGGCCTTCATGAGAACGACGCAGATCGGTCAGCAGCTGCGTCAGCGGAGACATGAAGCCCTCCCCGGCGGAGACCCGGACTACGCCCGAGATGGCTGACGGCGTCGCGTCGCCGTCGCGACGTACTGCCGACAGTCCGTTCTCCAGCTGCTCGGCCAGCCCCACGAGCTCGAGCGCATCCGGCTCGACCGACGTTCCCGTGCTGCCGCGGCGTACGACGACGCGCCCCAGCGCGGACTCCAGGGCATCGATGCGTCTCGACGCCGTCGAGACCGAGATTCCCAGGGCCCGCCCGGCGCGCAGGAAGCTCCCGTGACGATGAAGGGCAAGAAGGACGCGGAGATCGTCCCACGAAGGCGAGTCGGTGTGCATTTATGGAAATCAGGTTAGCACGCATGCCCATTCCCGACGGGGCGGCGGCGTCGCACCTTCTGGCCATGGACGGAACCACTTCACCTCTCTCGAGACCCTTGGTGCTCCCGTGTGGCGCCACGCTCCAGAACCGACTGGCCAAGGCCGCCATGAGCGAAGGAATGGCCGACGCGGACAACCACGTGACACCTCGCCTCGTGGAGCTCTATCGCCGCTGGGCCCGATCCGGCGCCGGCCTCCTCCTGTCAGGCAACATGCAGGTGGATCGCGATCATCTCGAGCGCCCGGGCAACGTCGTGCTGGACGGCACCTCGGGCGCCGAGGCGTTGGCCGAGCTCGCCGAGGCCGGCAAGGCGGACGGCGCACACTTCTGGGCCCAGATCAGCCACACGGGTCGGCAGGTCAGTCGGTCGATCAACGCGGAGCCCTTGGCGCCTTCCAGCGTGAAGCTCGACTTCCAGCTTCGCTTCGCCGGCTATGTCTTCGGGCGCCCAAGGGAGATGACCACGAACGACATCGCGAAGGCGATCGACCAGTTCGCCTTCGCTGCGCGGCAAGCTCGTGCGGCCGGCTTCACCGGCGTTCAGCTGCACGGCGCCCATGGCTACCTCATCTCGCAGTTCTTGAGCCCACGCGTGAACCGTCGGACCGATGACTGGGGCGGCTCCCTCCAAAATCGGTCGCGGTTCCTGTTCGAGGTTCTCGCCGCCGTTCGCGCAGCCGTCGGACCTGGATTCCCCATCGGGCTCAAGCTCAACGCCTCGGACTTCGAGGTCGGCGGATTCACCAACGCCGAGTGTGTCGAGATCGTGCGTTCGCTCGACGGCCACGGCCTCGACTTGCTGGAGCTCTCCGGCGGCTCGCTCGAGCAACCCAAGGTCGTCGGGGCCGCACTCCGAGATCAGGGCGTCGATGGCCTGCGCGCCACGCGCGAGCAGCGAGAAGCGTACTTCATCGAGCTGGCGGGGGCCGTGAAGGCCACCGCTGCAATGCCGGTGATGGTGACCGGTGGTTTCCGAACGGCTTCGGCGATGAACGCTGCGCTCGAGGCAGGACAGCTGGACCTCATCGGCCTGGGGCGGCCGCTCGTCACCGATCCGCTGACGCCCGCGCGGTTGCTCCGGGGCGAGACCAGCGCGGCTCCGAGCCCCGAGAGAGATCTCGCCGTGTTTCATCAACTCGGTTGGTTCAGCATCCAGCTAGAGCGCCTTGCCGACGGCCTCGATGCGGACCGATCCTTGGGTGGCGCGGACGCTACGAGGATGTTCAAGGAGATCGAGGCCCAAACCACGGCGGCGCTCCTTGCTCGACGGAGAAATGCCGCCCCCCTCCCGCAGTCCTTCGCACGGGATCTGGCCTCGCGTCTTCGCAAGACCCACCCAGGCGAAACGGCCCTCGCGCGGCTGGGGCGGGGCATCTTTCGAGCGCTTCGACGACCCCTCGACGGCTTGGTAGACCTGTTGAAGCACGCGCTCGTGAACCGTGCGCGGCGGCGCTTTGGCTAGCGGAGGGGAGGAGACCACCATGAACGCTCTATCGTACGAAACGATCATCTCGGACAGCATCCCCCGCGCAAACGCGAGGCTCCCCTCCGGCGACCCGCTGATGTGGTCGCCGATCACATCCACGCTCATCTCGGGCTCCGAGGACGCCGTGCTTGTCGATCCACCGATGACGACGACGCAAGCAGAGCGCGTCGCCGACCGGGTGAGCGCGTCGGGCAAGCGCCTCCGAGCCATCTACGTGACGCACGGGCACGGCGACCACTGGTTCGGCGCGGACGTCCTTGTGAAGCGCTTCCCCGGCGCCGTCGTCCTTGCAACGCCCGGGACGATCGCGCTGATGCGCACGCAGGCCACCGAGGGACGGAAGAAGGTGTTCGACCCGGCGTTCCCCGGCCAGATCGGTGACACCGAGGTCCTCGCCCAACCGGTCCCGCGCGGGGGCATCTTGCTCGAAGGAAACGCGCTCGTGCCGGTGGAGGTCGGGCACTCCGACACCGACGACACGACTGTGCTCCACGTACCCTCGATGGGTCTCGTAGTCGCGGGGGACGTCGTCTACAACGGCGTCCACCAGTACCTGCTCGAGGCCGGCCACGGCGGGATCGACGGGTGGCTCGCGGCACTGGATCAGGTCGAGGCGCTGCGCCCGCGCGCGCTCGTGGCCGGACACAAGAACAAGGCGCTGCCGGACGAGCCCACGGCCATCGAGGAGACGCGCCGGTACCTGCGGGACGTCAAGCGGCTGATCGCCGCGCGCCCAACGCCGGAAGCCTACTTCGAGCAGATGGTTCGCTGGCATCCGGACAGGCTCAATCGCGGGCCCCTCTGGTACAGCGGGGTCGGGCTGCTCGCGGCCCCGTGAGCGGAGTCGCCCTCCACGGCACCCCTTGACGCCGTATTGGGCGATGTTTATCGGAGAAAATGAGCCCGGCAACGCGTTCCTGGCGACGAGGTGACGTTGGCCCTCGATCAGCCTCGGGCTCTCGAGCGCTTCGGGGTGTTGGACGCCGTCTAGAAGCACTCGCCGGCGATGATATATGCCCCGATGGGGGTCGCGTCGGGCGACCATGCGACGTCCGCGCGGAGGACGAACGCGGAGCCGGACATCAAGCGCGGCCCACCGCCAATGCCATACTTGAGCCCGAACGTCTTGCCGTCCAGCTCCGGGTGGGAGCTGGTGTCCGCCCACACCCTGCCGCCGTCGAAGAACGCCGCTGCGCCGAGCGTGAAGGGCTTTCCAAACAGGTGGAAGTCGACGACGCGTGCGCGAATCTCCGCGTTGCCCAGGACCTTTACCTTGCCGCTATAGCGTTGCGCGGGCACGCCGCGCACACCGTTCGAACCGCCAATTGCATAGTTGTCGACGGCGCGCGACAGCTCGAAGAGCGGGGCCTGCCCGAACAGGAGGTCACCGACGAGACGACCGGCGAGCGTGAAACGCTTCGAGAAGAGCGGCACGTACCCCCTAAGGTTGATACTCGTCTCGGCGTAGGAAAAGGGGAGCGCCGGGATACCGCCAGGGCTGAAATTGAAAGCGATCTCGTCGAACGACCCCTTGTGCGGCGACACCTCGTTGTCGCGGTCGTCGTACTGGAGACCGTACCGGAAGAGCGCCTCTCCCGCCGTGCCGATCGGCCCGATGAGCGACTTCACCTCGGGCGAGCCGCTCCGGAGGTCGGCCGCGAGCCTGGAATCGCTGGGGACCGTGTAGATCGACTCGGTGTAGCGAACCCCCACCCGGCCCGCGATGTGATCGACGAGCTTGAAGCGGAGGTCGACGAGGAGCTCGGGGTGCATGCGGGCGTATTCGAAGTACTGCGAAGTCGCGCCCGCGGGCGGGGTCGCCGAGGACGCGTTTCCTATGCCGTAGTAGTTGAGCCTGAGCTCGTTGGTGAAGTCGGGGCGGATGTCGAGCTCCATCGGGCGCCCAAAGAGCCGCGCGAGCGTGATGTTCGCGTACACGTCGGCATACGGGACGATGACCTTTCCCGCCGGGGCGAGGAACGTGATGAAGCCCGCGGTCTCGATGTTCCAGTCGTACGGATCGTAGCCCGGCGCGTTTCTGGTCAGCGCCGCGAAGAACCCTCCGCCGACCCCGATGTCGCTCGTGCCTCCGGCGGCAGGCAGGGCGATGAAGTCGAGCTTGCCCGTCGCCGCTGCGGCCTCGGAGGCGGGGGTCGACTTCTCGCTCGAATTCAGGGAGTTTGCGTCCGCGAACGCGGAAGACGCGGTCCCCGCGATTCCGAGGACCACCAAGGTTGTCCGAAGCTGGATGCGCACAGGGGCCGATCGCTTCCAGGACCCTCGGCGCCCATGTTGCGCCCGCCACGTTCCTTGATCAGGTCGCAAGTCTCGGCTCCTGCGCACGAAGCGTGCCGCGATTCGCGGGGCGTCGGCGACGAGGCCGATCCTGCTCCGGTGCCGCGGGCAGACACGGCCTGACCCGTGCACCTGGTGTCCATGATGAGTACGCCGATCAGAAGCTCGTTCGCGCGGAAGCCTCGCTCGACGAGCGGGTCGGCGCCGCATTTGCGCCCCATGCGAACGCGAGCGCCACGGAGCGGCACCCCAGGCCGGTGACGAGCACCCCATCGTCATCCGGCTCTCCTGGTAGGCCGACTGGAAACCCGCAGGCGCAGCGGCGAGGCCGTCCATGTCCACGCCGCCGAGGGACATGACCACCGCGTCCGGGATGTCCGTCTGGAAGGTCCACGTGCTCGCCGAGTCGTCCGGCAGGGCTCGCGGATACAGGAGCTCGTAATACTCCGTGTCCGCCGTGTCCTCGTCGATGGTGAGGCCCTTTCCCGAGTACGCGCTGAGCACCATCTCCGCGTTGCTCGCGTTCGAGGTGAAGAACGCGAAGCTGCTGTGTGAGTCGTTGTACTGCGGTGGGTCGGTGTTCGGGCAGGTCGCCGCCGTGGTGCTGAGGACGCCGTAGCCGTCGATCGTCGAGTCCGACATGAACTCGATGCGATGCGGAGCGCGCGGCGCCGGGGGAAGCAAGCCCGTTCCCCCCGCAAACGTGAAGCCCTCGAAGCGGACGGTGCCGAGGTTGGCCTCGGTGCGCTTCTCGATCTCCAGCACATGGGTCCCCGCCGAGAGACCCGACGCAAGCGGAACCTTCACGTTCGTGCCCGCGAGGGTGAACGGCGTGCCCTCCGGTCGTCGATCCGAGCGCCGAGAGACTGGAGAGCACGCCGATTCCGGCGCCACGCAACACGCGGATGGACCGGCACCGCGCGACCGGAGCTGTCTGCCGGCGCCCGCAGCGCGCGCTCCTGGCGCTGCTGGGGATTGGGTGATCCGCCGTGTTCGATCGTGGTCGCATGGACGCTCCTTGAGCTTCGCCGTGTAGAAGCCGATGTGACGCGGATCTTTCGCGCACGGACGAACGGCTTGGCTGCCCGGGTGTAACCGGACAGTCAAGCCGCCGCTCGATGGCTACTTCTTCTTCACTGCCTCCTTGACGGCGTGCTTCGAATCTTCGAACGCGCCTTTGATTTTTCCCTTGGCTTGGTCAACCTTGCCCTCGTTCTCGAGCTTCTTGTTGCCCGTGATCACACCCGCAGCTTGCTTGATGTTGCCCTTGGCCTTATCGATGAGCTCGCCCATGTGTCTTGTCGCTCCTGTTCATTCCACGTTCGAGACTTCCTCGAGCGCTAGGGAATGAGCATCGTGCAAGTTCGGAGCCCGCGCCGCGGAGGCATGCGGGCTCTCCCGTAGGGCCCTGCTCCCCGTGTTCGGGACGACAGCCCACGTCTCCGAGGTGCTCGGCGGCAAGCGTGCCCTCACGCTGGAGATGATCCGCAAGCTCCATGCTCTCTTCGGCATCCCCCTGGCGCCGCTGATCGGGGCTCCGGTCACGACGAAGAGGAAGGGTGCTGTCCAGAGCCGGCGATCTGAACCACCCTCGCCTGAAGCGGTTCAAGTGGCGAGGCGATGAAGTACGTCGAAAGGGGAAGTCCTGGCGTCGAAGACTGCGACGCGCCGGTGACGTCGGACATCCATCGCGACCTCACGTCAACGCAGACCCCCGCGCACCGGCCTCGGAGTGAGCCGACGCGCGGGGGCCCTTCCTACGAACGGGAGGCCATCACGACCTCCGGTGCCCCACGACGACCCCTTACGAGTGCGTCGCGGGCGCCGCCGTCCCGGCGGGAACCGGCGCGGCAGGCAGCGCGGGCGGCGTCGCGGGCGCGAGCACCGGCACCGCGGTCGCCACCGGCAGCGCCGGCGGTGCGGCAGGCGGTGCGGCCGGGATCACGGCCGACGACGTGACCGGCGTGATGGTCACGCCCGTGACGTCGCCAGTCAGGGCCGCCTTCTGCTTCTTGCTGGTCGTCCCGCGAGCGAGCCGCGTCGCCTTCGCCTTCGCGATGGCCGCGGCACGCTTCGCCGCAGTGAGCGGCACGGGGACCTTCCTCGGTGCGATCGCGAACGCGGTCAGCGTGTTCACCTGGTTGCTGAACATCAACGCGACGTTGTTCCGGATCTGCTTCACCGTCTCGCCGTCCTGGGCGACGATCTTCTGCTCCGCGAGGATCGCCTCCTTCCAGGCACCTTTGGCCGTCGCGGTGGCGGCGACGGCGCTGAGAACGCCGTTGATGTACGCCGTCGCCTGAGCGGCCGTGAACGTCTGACCTGCGACCGTGAAGATCGCGCTCGCGCAGTAGAGCGGGATGCCTGCGACGAGCGCGCGGTACTCGGTGAGCGTGAGCGGGGTGATGCTTCTCGGCATGAGGACCTTCCTTTCGAGAGAGACAATCGAGGAACGGAGGCGACGGAGCCGAATGCCCCGTCGTCGCCGGCCTCATGGGAGCGGAGTCTTCGAGAGTTTGGTTCGATGGGCGCGCAGTTCCGTGGCGTCGAAGTTGGGTTTGATCGCGCCCTCTCGCGTGAGGACGTGATCGTGATCGAGGAACGTCCGACGGACGCGCGGGAGGGATCGACGGAAACGCGCGTCGACGGCGCGGAGGAGACCGAGGTGTCGACGGACGGAGAGGTTGTTCGCGCCGAACCGAAGGAGGATCGCGAGGACACCGCGGAGGTCGGGGCGGATCGTGCGGAGTGCGCGACGGATCGAGACCTGGTCGGGACGGATCGACGTGAGGTCGCGAAGGATCGATCGGCGCACGGCGCGGATCGAAGCGCGGTCGCGACGGATCGGAAGGACGGTGCGGCGGAACGAGGGTCTCATCGGACGGACGCCTCCGTCCGCGAGAAGGAACGTTCCCGTGACGAGACGGATCGACGCGCCGTCGCGACGGATCGCTTGTTTGGGCACGCGGGTCGAAGCGAGGTTGCGACGGATCCCTCCGCGGAGCACACGGATCGAGCCGAGGTCGCGACGGATCTTCCTGCCGTGCCCGCGGATCGAAGCACGGACGCGACGGATCGCTCGCCCGCTCGCGCGGATCGATTCGAGGACGCGACGGATCGCTCTCCTGTGCGCGCGGAGAGGGTCGATGGAACGCACAAGAGAGGATCCGTCGTCATGGTCATCACGGAGGAGGGGGCGTTTCGGGACGGGTGGCGGACCGGCACCATGCCGG